>Ga0079305_1000660_pt1 | contig 65533 bp, 56 predicted proteins | sample LMS_cellobiose_e_FD_79183 | JGI IMG/M metagenome (GOLD analysis project Ga0079305, IMG submission 79183) | Rumen-fistulated moose microbial communities from Alaska, USA - LMS_cellobiose_enrichment | ecosystem: Host-associated > Mammals > Digestive system > Stomach > Rumen fluid ...
GCCGAGCCCGTGTTCCGCATCCTTGTCCAGCCAGGCGTATCGGACTTCGAAATCACCGGCCGCCAGCAGACCTTCTCCGATGGTCCGGTGTATTCCCTGCGGATAAACCGCCTTGACTTTCTCACTGGAAAATTCATGCCGGAATTCATTCCAGACCGTAACGCGAATCTTCGTATTCATGATCCATGCCCCCTGTTGATTTTTTTGTCATGATTCGGCAGATAAACAACATTCATGGATAATGTAATCCCCGAAGCGGAAAATTCAAGGCCGGAAGAACGGGAAAAGTATCTTCGCGGCGCGGAAACGGTGAAATTTGCAAAAGGAGTCCCGTTTGTGCATTGCAATCCGGGCGATATGAGGTATATTACCGTATGATGAATTTTCATTCGCAACCTTACAACCGAAAAGGATGGCAAAACATGAAAACATTTCTCGGAATCGGACTGGGTCCCATTCAAACCGGCATTTTCGTTTCGGGCGCTTCCAAGGGAGGCTTCGACCGGATCGTAGTGGCGGAAGTCGACGAAACGGTCAAGAACGCGGTCAATCAGGGCGGCGGCAAGATCACGATCAATATCGCGGCGCCGGACCACGTGTATCAGGAGACCTGCTGCAATCTGGAACTCTACAGTCCGGCCAAACCCGAAGAACTGGAAAAACTGATCGCCGCCGCTGCGGAAGCGACCGAGATCGCCACCGCGCTCCCGAGCGTGAAATTCTTCGGCGCCACCGCCGCATGGCTCAAAGAAGGCTTCCGCCGCAATCCGAACGCGACCCGTTACATCTACACGGCCGAAAATGACAACCACGCCGCCGAAAAACTCGAAAAAGAAGTCGGCGAGGCGTTCCCGCACACCTATTATCTCAACACCGTGATCGGCAAGATGAGCGACGTCGCCCGCGGCGAAGACGTGGCGAAACGCAATCTGGTCCCGCTGGCCCCCGGCATGGACCGCGCCCATCTGGTCGAAGAATTCAACTGGATTCTGATCTCCTCCGCGCCCGGCGTGGAAAAACGTCAGGTCCAGCACCTTTATGAGAAAAAAGACCTGTTCCCGTTCGAATTCGCCAAGCTCTACGGCCACAACGCCACCCATTTCCTGCTGGGAATGCTCGGCGCATCCAAAGGTCTCCGCACCATGGCCGAACTCAAGAATCATCCCGAACTGATCGCGATCGGCCGCAAGGCGTTCATCGAGGAATCCGGCGTGGCGCTCTGCCGCAAATATGCGGGCGTCGACGACATGTTCACCGCCGAAGGCATGCGCAAATATGCCGAGGGCCTGATCGAACGCATGCAGAATCCGTATCTTTCCGACGCGATCGACCGCGTGATCCGCGACATCCCGCGCAAACTTTCCTGGGACGACCGCACCATCGGCACCATGCGTCTGGCTCTGAGTCAGGGCGTCAAGCCGGTGAACTTCGCCAAGGGCGCGCTGCTGGCCGCCCGCCGCGAATTCGGCAATGATCCCGAAGCGATCCGCAAAGGATTCGCCGAACTGTGGCAGAAGGACGTGAACTCCGGCGAGGCCGCCGAAGTGCTCGCACTCGTCCTGAACGCCGAAATCTGAACGAAACTCCGATTCAAGGGAACTTCGATGGCTTTTCTGGAAAACAATGTCATGATCGAACGAATCAATGTGCTGAAAAAGGAACGCGGCGCAGTGATTCTTGCCCACAATTATGAACTGGCGGAAGTTCAGGACATCGCCGACTACACCGGAGATTCCCTTGAATTGAGTATCCGTGCCGCGGAAACCGAGGCGAAAACCATTCTGTTCTGCGGCGTCTCCTTCATGGCCGAAACGGCCAAGGTGCTCTCCCCGGACAAAACCGTGCTGATTCCCGCGCCGCACGCCGGCTGCGCGATGGCGGACATGGTCGACGCCGCGGGTTTGACCGCGCTCAAGGCTCAGCATCCGGACGCGGTGGTGGTCACTTACGTGAACAGTACCGCCGAGGTCAAAGCTCTGTCCGACATCTGCGTGACCAGCGCCAACGCGGAAAAGATCGTTTCGCAGATTCCGCCCGGCAAAGAAATCATTTTCGTGCCGGACATGAATCTGGGACGCAACATCATGAACAAGACCGGGCGGAAAATGATCTTCTGGCAGGGATTCTGTCCCACGCACCGCCGGATCGCCAATGCGGAGATCGAACGCCGGAAAAAAGAATTTCCGAACGCGGTCGTGCTGGCGCATCCGGAATGCAATCCGGAAATCGCGCCGCTGGTCGATGTCTTCCTGAGTACGGGCGGCATTTGCAAGTATGTGAAGCAGAGCGACCGCCGGGAATTCATCATCGTGACCGAGATTGGCATTCTGCACCGCCTGCAGAAAGAAAATCCGGACAAGATTCTGATTCCCGGTTCCGCGCAGGCGGTCTGCCCGTGGATGAAGCTGATCCGGCTGGCGGACGTGCTCCGTTCGCTGGAGAAGATGGAACATCGGGTGGAGCTCGCGCCGGAGCTGATCGAACGCGCGGCGCTCCCGATCCGGCGCATGCTCGAAGCATCCCGCTGATTTCGCCCCGGAAAGGGAATCATTCATCATGCTGTTGTATCTGATCCGTCACGGCGAGCCCGATTATGTTACCGACACGCTCACCGAAGAAGGCTGGAAACAGGCCCGTCTGGTGTCGCTTCGTCTGGCCGAAAGCGGTCTGGATGAAATTCACGCCTCGCCGATGGGGCGGGCGCGTCAGACCGCGCAGCCGACGGCGGAAAAACTCGGTCTTGAGGTCATCATCGAACCTTGGGCCTACGAACTCGGCGAGGATTGCCAGACCACGTATCCGGACGGAAAACTGAAAATCGCTTCCACGCTTCCGCCGGCATATCTGCATCAGCCGGCGTTCCGGAAGCTGGATTCGATCGAAGGACTCTGGCAGATTCCCGGTTTGAACGACAGCCGGCTTATCGACCGGTTCGAGATGATTTCCACCGGGGTGGACGGCATGCTTGAAAAACTCGGTTACCGCCGGAATGAGGAGGGAACCTACGATGTGATTGCGCCGTCCGACCGGCATGTCGCGCTGTTCTGTCATGCCGGCATGATGCGGGTGCTGCTGGCTCATCTGATGAATCTGCCGTTCCACTTGCTGGAGGCAAGCGCCATGTGTCATTACACCGGCATCACGATTTTCCGTTTCAAGGGAGAGTCGGAGCGGACTTCGCCCGTGATGTTCTCGTATGCCGACACGGGACATCTTTACGGACAGAATGCCGGTCCGCTGATTCATTACAGTTCCAAAAAACCGTACTGATCTTTTCTCAGCTCAGTTTCAGGATGGCGTACTGCGCCGGTTCGAGCGAGCGCGGAATGACGATGCGGTTTTCCTTCCGGGCGAATTCCACTTCCCGGAAATCGCCTTCGGGCATCAGTTCGAAAATCTTTCCGGGCATCCGTTCGACCTCGATTTCCAGCTCCAGCGGGTCGTAGGAATAATTGAATACGATGCAGAGCAACGAACCGTCGGGCAGTTTTCCGCAGATCAGTTTGGCGTCCTGCATGGCCGGCAGGCAAGCCGCCAGACCGCCGAGGAGTTTGAAGTATTCCAGATGCTGGCGTTTCCGGCCGGGATTGAGAACCATCATCGGGGTCCAGTCCTTCACGTTCAGGGCGGTGACGATGACCTTTCCGCCGCGGGAATTGCGGAAGAAGGTGCTGCCGGGCATGATCGGTTCGGGAGTCGCGCCGCGATAGGGGGATAACCGCACTTCGCTGAGGATTTCGGCTCCGTCGAGCGCGGTCAGGAACGGCGTGTTGTCGCGGGCGGAGAACGTCAGATGCAGTCCGCGGACCAGATTGCTGGCTTCGGAGTTGCCTTTGACCGCATAGCCGGAAGCGGCGAATGAATCACTGCCGCGTTTTTCCGTATCGGGAAAGTCGGCCTTGACTCCGAGCAGGTCCGCGAATCCGCGGCTGGTGAGCCGGACCGCGGCGGGGCCATCGATCAGGGCGGCTTCGGAAAGCATTGCACGCAATTCCTCATCGGTGTAATAATCGACCTGATGTCCGGCGAGCAGATGAATGCCGTGAGCGTGCATGTCGCCGTAATAAGCCGGGATTCCGGTTTGCCCGAAACAGAATTTCCCCCAGTCGCTTTCGCCGAAATTCATGCCGCGGGCGGGATAGGGTTCGCGGTCGAGCGGAGGAATATGGGTGATCGGTCCGACCGGCTGCCATTGCCCGATCAGACGATGCAGTTCGCGGTACTGGCCCTGATGCTTTGCCAGGACCGCTTCGTAATGTTCGGCGGTGTCGGGATGGGGACCCGCGCCGGCATCCAGCCAGAGTTTGCCGCCGTCGACCCCGTGGGCAATGCCGCTGATGATATGCAGATTCATGGTGCGGGCGGATTTGCTGAAACGGTTGTGGGGACAGGTATCCGATTCGTCCAGCAGGTCGATTCCCAGCGGTTTGAACGGCACGGTCTGCCGGGCGGTCCGCAGGTCGACCGCGGCCATGTTTTTGACGGCCTCTTCCAGATAGTAGCTGTTGCTGATCCGCAGGAACGGCCGGGTGTTCGGTCCGGCGAGCGCGGCCAGTTCGCGTTCCGCGTAATCCATCCGGTTGCCGACGATGCAGCAGCCGCAGGAAATGGCCGGATCGATCGAATCGATGGTTTTGCGGATGCGGCGGCAGAGCGTTTCCATACCTTCGATCTGGACGTCTTCGAAGGCTTGGGCGAGCGGATCGTGCGCGGGTGCGTTTGCGATCAGCGGCGCGAGTTCCTCGCGGGTGTAGAGCCTGCCGGTCTTGCGCTGCAATGCGGCCAGATGATGCGGACAGTAGCAGGTGTCGTTGAACATCCGCATGTCATCGTCGCCGAGCGTGAAATCGGGTTTTTCCTGCACGACGGTCCGGACGGCCTGTTCGATGTAGTCCAGAAACACCGGGTCGAACGGACAGGGCCGGATGGTTTCGGAACCATCGGCTTTGACTGCACGCTGCGCGGGGAGGTTGTTGTCCGGGGTGAGATTCCAGTAGCCGCCGTGCCCGACGGTGGATTGAAAAAGGATGCCCAGTTCGAGGTCTTCTCCGGCGAGCATCGGTTTCAGTTCGCGGAAGAGTCCGGCCAGGATGCGGGGTTTCGCCTGCAGGTCATTTCCCTGCGGATGAAGCGGAAAACTCATCGCGTAACGCCGGATGCCGGTGCGTTTGCGCCGGTCGCGGATCAGTTTCGCCAGATAATCGGCGCGGCCGACAAATGCCGGGATGATGGAAATGAAGTGCAACGCGGGCGCGTCCGTGCGGATGACCGGTTCGGAAATGGATTCTGACATATTCGAAACTCCTTTTCTGAAATTGAAACTTTCCGCGAATATAGCACGGACGAGGCGTTTTTCAAGAACCGGATTCCGGCCGGAACGGAAAAACGCACCGGAAAATGTTAAAAATTAACATTCCGAAAAAAACGGAAAAATTTTCCTTCCCGGTTTGACTTACAGCAGCTCTAACCGTTACAGTAAGGACGTCAACCGGAATTTTACAGGAAAGGAGACGTGAAATGAAGTTCAGAACACTGGTCGCCGCGTTTGCCGCACTGCTGTCTTTGACCGGATCGGCGGCGGAAAAAGGAAAGGCAAAGGCTCCGGCCGGAAACCGGGTGCTGATCGCCTTTTATTCCTACAGTGACAACACCCGCGCCGCGGCCAAACAGATTCAGGAAAAAATCGGCGGCGAACTGTATGACATCAAGCCGGAGAAACCTTATCCGACCCAGTACAAGGCCTGTGTGGCTCAGGCGCAAAAGGAGATTCGGAGCGGCTTCACGCCGAAGCTGACCGGGACCGTCGATCTGGGAAAATACGACATCCTCTTTCTCGGCAGTCCGAACTGGTGGGGGACGATGGCGCCGCCGGTGCTGGCTTTCATCAAGACTCATGATCTGACCGGCAAGACCATCATTCCGTTTTTCACGCACGGCGGGGGCGGAATGCAGAACTGTGAATCCGATATGAAGAAGTACTGCGAGGCGGCCAAGGCGGCGAAGATTCTGCCTGCGGCGACCTATCCCGGAGCCCAGACGCACAGTCCGCTGCCGGAACTGGTCCGCTGGGCTTCCGATTCGCTCAACGCGGTCCGGAAAAAATAAAGCCGCGAGGATGGCAAATCCGAAAACGTCTGTTCAGTTCAATTCGAGGCCGACGCCGATTCCGGCGCCGGCCTTTTTACATGGCGTAAAGACGGCGCATGGCCATGCCGAACGCTTCCATCGTGATTTCCGCGTCGTAGCCGGCACGGTGGGGGCGGGATTCGTCGATCTCCTGTCCCAGTCCGAGACTCTGGCGCAGGCTTTGCAGACTGTAGCTGGGAAGTCCGGGGTAGGCGGTGCGGATCAGCGTGATACTGTCGTAGACTCCGTGTTTCCAGGTCGGCAGAGCGGTTCTCGCCAGACTTTCCTGCAGGAAAGAGAGATCGAAGCGGGCATTGTGCGCGACCAGCTTCGAGCCCCGGATGAAATCCAGAAACTCATAGGCGGCGTCCTTGAATTTCGGTGCGTCCGCCACCATGTCGTCGTCAATGCCGTGGACGCGCGTGACCTGATACGGGATCGGCACGCCGGGATTGACCAGCGTTTCGAACCGGGAGAGCGTGCCGTCGGTTTCTACCCGGACGGCGCCGATTTCCACAATGCGGTCCCGCACGGCGCTCATGCCGGTGGTTTCGAGGTCGAAGACCGTAAACGGTCCGAGGCGGTGCCAGGCAGCCATCAGCGGTCCTGATATCCGTTCGGATATTTCTGCATCCAACTCCAGACGGAACGGATGATCGCTTCGGCATTCTCGAACCGGGGCTGCCAGTCGAGTTCTTTGCGGGCGAGATCGGAGCAGGCAATCAGACGGGGCGGGTCGCCGGGACGGCGCGGCACGACTTCGGCGGGAATGGGTTTGCCGGTGACTTTCCGGGCGGTTTCCAGAATTTCCTTTACGCTCAGTCCGTTGCCGGTGCCGAGATTGTAATGACCGCTGCGCGGGGCATACAGCGCTTTCTCATGCGCCTGCGCGAGATCGAGGATGTGGATGTAATCGCGGATGCAGGTGCCGTCGGGCGTGTCGTAATCGTCGCCGAACAGCATGGCCTTTTCGCGTTTGCCCTGTGCGACCTGAAGCAGGATCGGGATCAGGTGCGATTCGGGATTGTGGTCCTCGCCGTAGTTTTCCGTGGCGCCGGCGGCGTTGAAGTAGCGGAGCGCGACGTATTTCAGTCCGTAAATGCGGCTGTACCAGTTCAGCACCTTTTCGAAACAGAGCTTGGATTCGCCGTACGGATTGATCGGTTTCTGGGGGTCGTTCTCCCGGATCGGGATGTTTTCCGGTTCGCCGAAGGTGGCGGCGGTGCTGGAAAAGACGAACGCCTGGACTTTGCCTTCGACCGCGGCATCGGCCAGATTGATGGCGTTGGCCAGGTTGTTGCGGAAATATTTGCCGGGGTCCTTCATGGATTCCCCGACCAGAGAAAAGGCGGCGAAGTGCATCACCGCGTCATACTGCCCTTTGCGGAAGATCTCCAGTAGCTTTTCCCGCTCGGCCAGATCGCCCCGGATGAATTTCGCCCGGGGATCGACCGCCTTGACATGGCCGGTCACCAGCGAATCGAAAACCGTGACTTCATATCCGTGGTCAAGCAGATATTCGGAACAGGCGCTGCCGATGTATCCGGCGCCTCCGGCAATAAAAATATTTTTCATGACGACTCCTGTGAATTGGATCATGCGATATTATCGGATAATATATCACGTCCGGCGGCAGTACGCAACTGCGGAACGGCATCTTCCCGCGTGAAAATCCGACCGGGAGTCAAGTTTTTGCGAAAATAGCATCGAATGTCACTGGAAAAATCGGCGGCGGAATGCTATCATACCGCATTACAGGAGATTGACGGCATGGCATCGCTGGACTACGTGCTTGAGCGGCGGAAAAAACATCTGGAGCTGAAACCCGATATGGATTGCTGTATCGGCAGCGATCCGGACTGTCCGATACGGCTGGAAGGATTTTCCCGGATCAGCCGCCGGCACTGCATGATTCATTTCAATGCATCCGTCAAGACTTTCGCGCTGGCGGACTTGTATTCCACCGACGGCACGTTTCTGAACGGACGCAAAATCGGTCCGCTGGATGTTCCCCTGCATGACGGCGATAAAATTTCCGTCGGTTCGATCGAATTCGTTTTTCATTCCGCCGAATCCTCCTCGGCGGTAAATTCCCTGACGGATACCGCCCGGATTCCGATAACCGCCCGGCCGAATCCTTTCTCTCATGCCGATGCCGCACCCGCGCCGGAAAAGTCCCGCTGCCGGAAAGGCGAACAGCTGCCGGACGGAGAAACCGTGCTGGAGACTTTGGAACAGACCGGTTCGGCGGAACTGTATCTGACTGTTTCCCATTCCGGCGAGCGGCATCTGCTGAAAATCCTCCGGGATCAGCCGCAGGACCTTTCCGCGGGCCGTGAACTGAAGAAGATATGCGAGGGTCTGCCCCGGCTGACCGGACTGCTGCCGGTGCTGCGTGCCGGATCGCTGGAAGACGGCTGCTGTTTTCTGCTCTTCGAATATCAGGAAGCTCCCACTTATGCCAAAATGATTTCCATGCTTTCACCGCTGCCGGAGACCCGCGCGCTGGCGCTGGTCTATTCGGTCGGCATGATTCTGGCGCGTGCCTGGCAGAACGGAGTGTTTCACGGCAGTCTGACGCCGCCGGATATTCTCTATTCGCCTCAGACCGGCTGCTGTATCGCCTCGATGGGCCTTTCCGCCTGGCGGGAACGTTTTTTCCCGGACCTGGCCGATCGGCCCGCGCAATGGTATGCCGCCCCGGAAACCACCGCCGGGAAAAGCGTCTGGCAGTCCGATCAATACGCGCTGGGAATCATGCTGTTCCAGCTGCTGACCGGCGTTCTGCCGTTCCGGGCCGATACCGCGCGCGAACTGGCCGCGATGCATCGGGACCAGGCCATGCCGCTGCTGCAGGAACGCAATCCGCAGATTCAGACCCTGCCGGCGGTCAATGCCGCCATCCTCCGGATGACCATGAAAGACCCCGCCGAGCGGTACGAAAGCTGGGAACGGCTGCTCGCCGATCTGAGCAAGATCAATTCCAGCTTGAAACAGAAAGAAAAAAACGGAAAACCGGAAACATATAAAACCAATTCCAGGAAAGGAATCTGAAAAATGGCAATGCAGCACTTGAACGTTCCCCCCGACAATCATGTCAAGGTCCTCGACGGACAGGGCTGGGTCGGTCTGATCGACCACCTCGGCTCCGAGGCCACCATCGTCAACGCCGCCCGCGTTTCGTTCGGCAAACTCAAAACCGAAATGAGCGAAAAAGACGTTGCGCTGCTCCGTTATCTGATCGAGAACAAACATACCAGTCCGCTGGAACACCTGGTGTTCACTTTCAGCGTGCATTGCCCGCTGTTCATTCGCGGACAGTGGCACCGCCACCGCACCTGGTCCTACAACGAGATTTCCCGTCGCTATACCGAGATCGATCTGGAATTCTACACCCCGCCGAAACTGCGCCGTCAGGCGGAAAGCGACCGTCAGGCTTCGGTGGAATCGCCCGATTTCGACGACGCGGCCATGCGGGCGGAGATCGCCGAACACAACCGCAAATCGCTCGAACTCTACAACAGTCTCATCGCCCGCGGCGTCTGCCGCGAACAGGCCCGCGGCGTGCTGCCGCAGAACATGATGGTCACATTCTGGGGCACGGTCGACCTGAACAATCTGCTCCATTTTCTCGAACTGCGGGAAAGCGAGCACGCTCAGTGGGAGATCCGGCAGTATGCGCTGGCGATCAAGAAACTGATCAAACCGATCATCCCGAACGTGGCCGCCTATTTCGAATCCAAAGGCCAGGTCTGGTGAGATAATGTCCTCCGCATTCGAACGTTTGCGCGAAGCCTGCGGCGTAATCCGCGACCTGGAACACACCGCCGCCGTGCTGGACTGGGATCAGCAGACCTTCATGCCGGTCAATGCCGAACCCGACCGGGTCGCTCAGCTGACTACCATCGCCGGGGTCATTCACGAAAAGAAGACCTCGCCGGATTTCGCCGCAAAACTGGAAGCAGCCGCCGCAGAGTGCGCGGACTGTCCGCCGGATTCCGTGGAAGCGTGTCTCATCCGGTCTCTCCGGCGGGATTTTGCGAAACAGTCCAAGGTTCCGGCCGAGCTGGTCAAACAGCTGGCCGAGGCGGCGGCCCGTGCCCACGGCGCCTGGGCGAACGCCCGCGAAGAAAACCGGTTTGAACTCTTTGCTCCGCATCTGGAGCGTCTGCTCGAACTCCGGCGCCGCTACGCCGAACTGTTTGCGCCTTACGACAGCATTTACGATCCGCTGCTGGACAATTTCGAGGAAGGATTCACCGCCGCGCAGCTCGATGTTCTGTTTGCCGGACTGCGGGAAAAACTGGTGCCGCTCTTCCGGAAGATCGTTGCGTCCCAGCCGGAGGCGGTCTGTCCGCCCGGCTGCTACGGCGAAAAAGAGCAGCTCGCATTCACCACGGAAGTCCTGCGCACGATCGGTTATGATTTCACCCGAGGACGGCAGGACCAGAGCGCGCATCCGTTTACCACCTCTTTCGGTCGGAACGATGTCCGGATTACCACGCGGATTTTCCCGGAACAGCCGCTTTCCGCGCTGCTCAGCTCGATTCACGAGGGCGGGCACGCTTTGTACGAACAGGGCATCAGCCCCGAACTGGACCGCACGCCGCTGGCGGACGGAGCTTCGTTCGGGTTCCATGAATCGCAGTCGAGACTGTGGGAAAATCTGGTCGGACGTTCCCGCGCCTTCTGGGAATACTGTTTCCCGGTTTTTCGCAAATATTTCCCGGAACAGCTCCGGAACGCTACGCCGGAACTGATCTGGCGCGCGGTCAATCACGTCGAGGCCACGCTCATTCGGACCGAATCCGACGAAGTGACCTACAATCTGCATATCATGTTGCGCTACAAGCTGGAAAAGGAACTGCTTTCCGGCCGGCTTGCGGTGAAGGACGCTCCGGCGGCCTGGAACGCCGAATCGCGCGAACTGCTCGGGGTGGAACCTGCCACCGATGCCGAGGGCATTCTCCAGGATATTCACTGGTCGATGGGCGAGTTCGGATATTTCCCGACTTACGCGCTGGGCAATCTGCTGGCCGCGCAGACTTGGCATGCCGCCGAAGCCGCCGTTCCGGAGCTGGAAACGGAGATCGCTCACGGCAATTTCCGCCCGCTGCTGGATTTCCTGCGCTCGCACGTGCATGTCCACGGCGCCAGATTCACCCCGCGGGAAACCATGAAAAAAGCTTTCGGCATTGAGACGATCGATTCGGACTGCTTTATTCGTCTGCTGGAAAAGAAATACTCGCAAATCTGTCACTTCTGAACCGGGAGGCCGCATGATTCCGGTTGAAAACGGCGTTCTTTCTCCTGTTTTTCCGCCGGAACGTTCCGGCAGGAAACGGGTCGGTGCCGTGATTCCGGTCTACAATCACGCCGCGACGGTCCGCCGCGTGGCCGAAGCGGTGCTCCGGCAGCTGTCCTCGGTCCTGATCGTGGACGACGGCAGCACCGATGGTGATCTGACCGCCATTCTGAACGATCTGCCGGTGTATTACTGCCGGCACGAAACCAATCGCGGCAAAGGCGCGGCGCTTCGGCATGCGCTGAAACTGCTGGCGGCATCGGGTTTCGATTATATGCTAGCCGTCGATGCGGACGGTCAGCACGAGCCGGCGGATATTCCTGCCTTTCTGGACCTTGCGGAGACGGGAGAAAAGATTTTCGCCATCGGGTGCCGGGATTTCACGGGTCAGCCGGTGCCGTTCGGTTCGCTTCTGGGCAGGAAACTTTCCAATGGACTGCTGAAGTTGGAAACCGGTATGGTTTCCGGAGACTGCCAGAGCGGTCTGCGACTGTATCCGGTGCGGCTGCTGGCCGATCTGCCGTTCCGCTGTTCCGGATTCGATTTCGAAACGGAAGTGCTGGCGCTGGCCGCACGGGCCGGGGCGGAGTTCCACGATCTGCCCGTCAAGGTGTATTATCCGCCGCGGGGGGAACGGATCTCGCATTTCCGTCTGCTGCCCGATCTGGCGCGGCATGTCCGGCTGCATTTCCGTCTGCTGATGCATGTCCGGTTCCGGAAAAGGACATGAAAAAACCGGTTCCCCGGGAAAATCGGGAGAACCGGCTTGAATCGGAAAACCGACGATCAGGCTTTGGCGGCCTTGCATTTCAGGCTGTCATAAACGGCCTTGGTGATGAACTTGGTCAGATGGGTGCCGTCGTCATCGACCGCCTTGATGGCGTAATGTTCCTGAACGGCGCCGCTTTTGGTCTTTTTGGAATAGATCACTTTGGTGCATTTGGAATCGTCGATTTTGACTTTGGCTTTTTTCTTCACATTGTACAGTTCCTGCATTTCCATGCTCCTTGTTTTAAAATTTTTTCCGCCCCGAAATGAGGCTTTGCCCGTAACAGTAACATCAAACTGGAAAAATGCAAATCCGGAAAGCAAAAAAAATGCAGTTTTTTGAGCGTGAAAAACAAAATTCCCGCTTGACATGGCGGTTTTTCCGTACTTTTTCGGGAAAATCTCTTGTATAATCCGTCCGGAGAGAGTACATTACAGGATGATTTTTCCACAGGAAACCATAATATAAAAAAGGAATCAAAATGAACAACGTTGTTTCTCCGATCCAGAAAGCCCGTCTTGCCTATGCCCCGAAACTGCCCGCAGCCCTGCGCGCCGGCGCCAAGGTGAACTGTCAGGAAGGGCCGAAGCAGAAAGCCTTTGCCGATACGGAAAAGATCGAAGCGCGTTTCCCGAACACCAGCAACATGCCCGCGCTGACTTTCGCGGCCGGGTCCGGCGCCGCGCCGGCGGTCAACGTGGCCGTGATCCTCTCCGGCGGCCAGGCCCCCGGCGGACACAACGTCATCGCGGGTCTGTTCGACGGACTCAAGAGTCTCAACCCCGCCTCGAAACTCTACGGTTTCAAGGGCGGTCCGAGCGGTCTGACCGACAACAAATACACCGAGATCACTGCCGATTTCCTGGCGGGTTTCCGCAACACCGGCGGCTTCGACATGATCGGTTCCGGCCGCACGAAACTCGAAACCACCGAACAGTTCGAAAAGGCTGAAGCCAACTGCAAAGCGCTCGGCATCAGCGCGATCGTCATCATCGGCGGCGACGACTCCAACACCAACGCCTGTCTGCTGGCCGAATACTACAAGGCCAAAAACGCCGGCATCATCGTGGTCGGCTGCCCGAAAACCATCGACGGCGACCTCAAAAACGCCTTCATCGAAACCTCGTTCGGCTTCGATACCGCCACCAAGGTTTACAGCGAACTGATCGGCAATATCGAACGCGACGCCAACTCCGCCAAGAAATACTGGCACTTCATCAAGCTGATGGGCCGTTCCGCCTCCCATATCGCGCTCGAATGCGGACTCCGCACCCAGGCGAACGTGACACTGATCTCCGAAGAGGTCGCGGCGAAGAACCAGACGCTGGACGAGGTAGTCACCACCATTGCCGACTCCGTGGCGAAACGCGCCGCCAACGGCGAAAACTTCGGCGTGGCGCTGATCCCGGAAGGCCTGATCGAGTTCATCCCGGACTTCAAGGTCCTGATCGCCGAGCTCAACGACATCTTGGCCAAAGAGGCCGATGCCTATGGCGCGCTGGCGGACAACGACAAGAAGGCCGCGTTCATTCTCGGCAAACTTTCCGCGGCGTCCGCGGCGGTCTTCGGTTCGCTGCCGATGGAGATCAAGATGCAGCTCACGATGGACCGCGACCCGCACGGCAACGTGCAGGTGTCCCGCATCGAAACGGAAAAACTGCTGACCCAGCTGGTCAAGGCCAAACTCGATGGCTGGAAGAAGGAAGGCAAATACACCGGCAAGTTCTCGACGCAGACCCACTTCTTCGGCTATGAAGGCCGCTGCTCCATGCCGTCCAACTTCGACGCCGATTACTGCTACAGCCTCGGCTTCAACGCCGCGGCGATCATCAGCACGGGCAAGACCGGCTACATGTCCTCGGTCCGCAATCTGACCGCGCCGGCCGATCAGTGGATCGCCGGAGCGATCCCGCTGACCGCGATGATGAACATGGAACACCGTCACGGCGAAGACAAGCCGGTCATCAAGAAAGCGCTGGTCGAGCTCGACGGAGCGCCGTTCAAGATGCTGGCGGCCAACCGCGCGAAATGGGCGGTGGAAACCAGCTACGTCTATCCCGGCCCGATTCAGTTCTTCGGTCCGTCCGAAGTGGCCGACATCACCACGATCACGCTTCAGCTTGAGAAGGGAAAATAATACATGGCCGCCTCGTCCAAAGGGATTGATGTGGCTCATATCGCGGCTCTGGCGCGGCTGGAGATCCCGCCGGAAGCCGCCGGAAAACTCAGCCGGGAAATGGAGAGCATCGTCGGCTACGTCGAAATGCTGTCCGAACTGGATGTTTCCGGGATTGAGCCGACCGCTCATGCCGTGCCGCGTTCCAATGTGATTCGCGAGGACGCCGTGCGGGATTCGTTCCCGCGCGAGGCCATGCTTGCCAACGCTCCCGCCACGGTCGATCAGGAACTGGTCAAGGTGCCGCAGGTTCTCGCCGAGGAGGGCATGGCATGATGGAGCTGAAAAAACTCACCATGACCGAAGCGTCGGCGCTGCTCGCGGCAAAGAAGATTTCCTCCGTGGAACTCTGCCGCGCGTATCTGGACCGCATTGCCGCGGTCGAGCCGAAAGTTTCCGCCCTGCTTTCGCTGGACACCGAATCGGTGCTGGCCCAGGCGGCGGAATCCGATGCCCGCCGGGCGGCCGGCAAAACGCTCGGTCCCTGGGACGGCATTCCGGTCACCATCAAAGACAACATCGCGGTGAAGGGACAGCCCTGCACCTGCGCTTCCAAAATCCTGAAAGGGTTTGTCTCTCCGTATGACGCGACGGTCATTTCCAAACTGAAAGCCGCGGGCATGGTGCTGACGGGACGCGCCAATATGGACGAGTTCGCGATGGGGTCGTCCTGTGAGAACAGCGCATATCAGAAGACCCGCAATCCCTGGAACACCGATTGTGTCCCGGGCGGTTCCAGCGGCGGTTCGGCGGCTGCGGTCGCGGCGGGCGAAACCGTGATCGCGCTCGGTTCCGATACCGGCGGTTCGATTCGTCAGCCGGCCTCGTTCTGCGGCATCGTCGGACTCAAACCGACCTACGGCCGGGTTTCCCGGTACGGGCTGGTGGCCTTCGCTTCCTCGCTCGACCAGATCGGTCCGATGAGCAAAAGCGTGACCGATTCCGCGGTAATGCTGGACCTGATCGCCGGTCAGGACGAACGCGACACGACCAGTCTCCCTGCGCCGATACCCGAAGGCGGCTTTGCCGCCGCACTCAAAGATTTCCAGCCGTCGCTGAAAGGCATGAAGGTCGGTCTGCCGAAAGAGTATTTCGAGGTGGAGGGCGTGACCCCCGGCGTGAAGAAAGTCACCGCCGACGCGATCGAGACCCTGAAATCGCTCGGGGCGGAAATGGTGGACATTTCCCTGCCGCACACCAGATATTCGATGGCCTGCTATTACATTATCGCACCGGCGGAAGCCAGCGCCAATTTGGCGCGGTTCGACGGAATCCGCTACGGCTACCGCAGTCCGAACGCCAATGACATCCTTTCGACCTATCAGGATTCACGCGGCGAGGGATTCGGCCCGGAAGTGATCCGGCGGATCATGCTCGGCACTTACGTGCTCTCCAGCGGATATTACGATGCGTATTACGTGCGGGCGCAGAAGGTCCGCACGCTGATTCGGCGCGACTTCACCGAAGCGTTTGAAAAATGCGATGTGATCTTCACCCCGGTGACCCCGGCGACGGCGTTCAAATTCGGGGAGAAGTCCGATCCGATGCAGATGTATCTGTCGGACGTGTTCACCACGGCGCTGAATCTGGCGGGCAACTGCGGAATCAGCGTTCCGGCGGGTCTGGACCCGGATACACACATGCCCGGCGGCATTCAGCTGATCGCACCGTCGCTGGCGGAAGACCGGCTGTTCAAAGCCGCGCGCGCGTTTGAAATGACGCGGAGTGCAAAAGAGCTTGTCGCTCCGCTGTAAATCAGGAAAGGGACCGGAGTCATGAAACGAATTCTGTGGCTGTTCCTGTTCGGTGCCGCTCTGCTGTTGACTGCGGCGGAAGCGGGGAAGCCCCAGGCAAAACTGCAGGCTGCGAAATGGTATTTCCGTTCTTCGGTTCCGGCGGGTCCGCTGGAATGTACGGTGCTGTTCGATCTTGCCGGCGCGAATACGCAGGAGCTGCTCCGGATGCTGGAATCCGTGCAGGATGAGTTTCAGATTCCGGTGCAGGCAATGGCGGTCAATGCCGTGCAGCAGACGGATGCTTTTGCCGCGGCCACGGGGCCGTATGTGATCGGACTGGCTGCGGACGATCATCTGAAAACGCGCAATACGCTGGCGGAAAACGAGTCGCTCTTCCCCTATGCGGTGCTGTCGGAAAACGGCATCGTGGTCTGGAGCGGCGAGCCGACCGAACTGGAGAGCGTGATCGGACAGGTCAAGGCGAAGAAGTTTTCGCTTTCCCGGCAGAAGAAGATCGAATCGCTCCGGAAGGAACTGCAAATGGCGATCCAGTCGGGACTGCCGCATGTGGTGGCCTCGACCGCGGAGAAGATACTGAAGGAATCTCCGTCGGACCGGATTGCGATCCAGGCGCGGGTCATGGCGCTCTCCTCCAGCGGGCGGATGGCGGAAATCCAGCCGTTTCTGGAACGGGTCTGCCGGGAGAATCCGCGCGATCTGCCGCTGCGCGTGATGCAGCTGGAACTGCTGCTGCGCACGGGCAACAATGTGGAATTTGTCCGGGCGGTGGAACGGTTCGGCCGGGATTTTGCCAAACCGGAAGCCGCGCTGGTGCGTCCGGTTGCCTATATTGTGGAAAACGCTCCCTACGGCATCCTGCCGCCGGAACTGACGGCCGCGCTGGCTCAGCGGGCGTATGACGGCGTCAAGGACAACCCGCGGAGTTTGAATTATGCGATCGCCTGTGAAACGCTGGCGCGAGTCCGGGCCGAACATGGCCGTTTCGAAGAGGCCGTGAAACTGCAGGAGTCGGCATTGCCGCTGCGGCTCAAAACTCCGCAGGAAGCCGCTGCGAAGGCCCGGCTGCGTTATTTCCAGTTACTCCGGCAAAATTCCGCCCGGTAAGGGAGCGGATGATTTTTTTCGGTAAAATTTCCGTATCGGCTGTGGAAAAAATCACGTTCATGGAGTATATTGATTAACTTTGAATAAAACACAGCTGCAAAAGAACCATAATAAGTAAAACAGGAGAAAGAAATGGCTATTGACACGCTGCTGGAAAAAGTGCAGATCGACGTAAAGGAAACCGATGCCTGCACCCGTAAAATGGATGCAAAATACACCGCCGACGTGGTGGATGCCGCCTTCAAGGATGCCGTGAAGGAAGCCGGCAAATATGCCCAGCTTCCCGGTTTCCGCAAAGGCAAGGCGCCCGCATCGCTGATCCTCTCCAAATACAAGGACTACATCCTTGACGATGTGACCAAAGTGCTTCAGCAGGGCGCGTTCCGCAAACTGACCGAGAACAAGGACTTGGACATCGTTTCTTTCGGTCAGATCAAGGCGGAAGCCAAGCCGGAAAACGGCAAGGAATATGCGTTCTCGCTGGAAGTGGAAGTCGCGCCGGAGATCAAGCTGCCCGAATACAAGGGTCTGAAGGTCAAGGTCGAAGAAAAAGAAACGCTGGATCAGCATTACGAGGCCCAGCTCAAATACATCAAGAACCTGTATGCAGAATTTCTCTCGGTGGAAGACCCCGCGGTCGCCGGCGACATGCTGAAAGTCTCCTACGAGTCCGATTTCGAGCTGCCGGAAGATGCTTCCGCTTCGCTGAAACGCGCGGCGAAGGCTGCCGAGGCGTGGTTCTATCTGACCGAACCCGAACAGATTCCCGGCATGCTCAAGGCCATGACCGGCGCGAAGAAGGGCGATGAAGTGAAGTTCAAAGCCGACTTCCCGGCGGACTGGCGCGAACCGGGTCTGGCCGGCAAGAGTGTCAACTACACCGTGAAGGTGGTTGAAGTCCAGCGTCGCGTGCCGATCGAATCCGAGGAAAAACTGGCGGAAAAGCTCGGCATGGAAAATGTCGAAAAGATGCACGACTTCCTGAAGAAGAAAGCGGAAAATGAACTCGAGGAAGCCCGCAAGGCGCAGATTCGGGAAAAAGTTGCCGATCAGCTGATCTCCGCCGTGGCGGATTTCGAAATGCCCAAAGGCGTTCTCGGCATGGCCGCCCAGCGCGAATTCTCCCGGATCGCCGACCAGCTGGTCCGCAAAGAGGAAGACGTGGAAAAATTCAAAGCCGAAAAGGATAAACATCTGGAAGACGCCCGCAAGGCCGCGGCCGCCCGGATGAAACGCTTTTTCATCCTGCGCAAGATCGCTCATGCGGAAAACATCACGGTCTCCGATGAGGAAGTCGACATGCAGATCCGTCAGATGAGCGCATATCTCGGCTACAAGGAAAAAGATGTCCGCAAAATGCTGGACAACAACGGCGGTTACACGGAAATACAGTCCGACATCCTGATGGGCAAAGTGATTGATTTCCTGGCCGGACAGGCCAAGGTCTGATTCCGGATACCCCCTGAAAACGGAGACGGTGAATCATGTTCAACAATTACACGATCCCGATGGTGGTGGAACAGACCGCGAACGGAGAACGCGGCTATGACATCTTTTCGCGTCTGCTCAAGGACCGCATTGTGCTGCTCGGAACCGAGATCAACGATGCGGTGGCCAATCTGATCATCGCCGAACTGCTGTTTCTGCAGAGCGAAGACCCGAAAAAGGACATCGACATGTATATCTGTTCGCCCGGCGGCAGCGTGACTGCCGGTCTGGCGATTTATGATGTGATGCAGATGCTTTCCTGCGATGTGAAGACCTACTGCGTGGGGCAGGCGGCCAGCATGGGCGCGGTGCTGCTCTGCGCCGGGACCAAGGGCAAACGGTATTCGTTGCCGAATTCCCGGATCATGATTCACCAGCCCTGGGGCGGCACGCAGGGAACCGCATCCGACATCGACATTCAGGCCAAGGAAATCCTGAAGATGCGCCAGAAGCTCAACGGCATCATCGCGCATCATTCCGGCGTCTCGCTGGCGAAAGTTTCCAAGGATACCGACCGCGATTTCTTCATGTCCGCCGACGAAGCGGCCAAATACGGCCTGATCGACCACGTGCTTGCACACCGCGGCACCAAATAATCCCGGAAGCGGAAAATGGCGAACAACCGACAGGAAATCTGTTCATTCTGCAAACGGCCCGGATTCACCCCGGAAACCGGTCCGCTGATCAAGGCGGACAACGGGGTCACGATCTGTCAGCGCTGCGTGGAAACCTGTCATCAGCTTTTTGAAGAGCAGGAAAATCCCGCGTCGAAAGCCGCTCCGGGACAGTCTCTGGCCGATCTGATGAACCGTCCGCTGCCCAAACCCGCCGAGATCAAGGCGGAGCTGGACAAATATGTGGTCGGTCAGGACGAGACCAAGAGAATGATCTCGGTGGCGGTCCACAATCATTACAAACGTCTTTTCGGCAAGGGAACGCCGGCCGCGCAGAGTGTCGAGCGGGATTTTTCCGATGTGGAAATCGAGAAAAGCAACGTTCTGCTCATCGGTCCGACCGGATCGGGCAAGACCCTGATCGCCCGGACGCTGGCCCGGCTGCTGGATGTTCCGTTCTGCATCACCGACGCCACCACGCTCACCGAAGCCGGGTACGTCGGCGAAGATGTGGAAAACATTATTCTGCGTCTGCTTCAGGCCGCCGATTTCAATGTGGAACGTGCGCAGGTCGGCATCATTTACGTGGACGAGATCGACAAGATTTCCAAAAAGAGTGAAAACGTTTCGATCACGCGCGACGTTTCCGGCGAGGGGGTCCAGCAAGCTCTGCTGAAGATTCTCGAAGGCACCGTGGCCAATGTGCCGCCCAAAGGCGGACGCAAGCACCCGAATCAGTCTTATATCCAGGTGGATACGACCAATATCCTGTTCATTTGCGGCGGCGCGTTCGTCGGACTGGACAAGATCGTTCAGCGCCGAATCGGCCATCATGTGCTCGGTTTCAATTCCGCCGAGGCGGTGGAACGGCAGGAGGAACAGCTCAATCCCGCCAAAATCCTCCGCTCGGCCGAGCCGGAGGACCTGGTGCGTTACGGCCTGATTCCCGAATTCATCGGACGTCTGCCGGTGGTGACCGCGCTGGAGCCGCTGACCAAGGACGATCTGGTCCGGATTCTGACCGTGCCGAAAAATTCGCTGACGCGGCAGTATGAAAAACTGCTTGCCTATGAGAACGTCAAGCTTTCCTTCGAACCGCAGGCGCTGGAAGCGCTGGCGGACAAGGCGGTCGTGAAGGGCACCGGCGCGCGCGGACTGCGTTCCATTATCGAAAACATGATGTCGGCCATCATGTTCGATCTGCCGTCCCGGCAGGACGTCGCCGAGTGCATCGTGACCAAAGACACGGTTGAGACCGGCGTGCCGAAGCTCAAACTCCGGAAACCGTCCGTTTCCGCAAAATAACCCCCCGGCAATCCGCTTAAATTTCCAGATTCCCCAGCGGGAAATGCTGCTGGCTGCCGTAGACGTCGGTATCCGCCGGAGAGCCTGAACCGTGCCGGCGCGGCAGCACCACCTTGATCGTCAGGATGCGTTCGAACGGTTTGATCTCGATCCGGTCGGGCGCGATTTGATAAAGCGGCGCGATCTTTTCCCGGGTGAAATTCGGCGAGTCCAGCACCTTCCGGTAACTTTCGGCCGAGGAGAACATCAGGTCGATCGTCACCTGAAACGGACCCGCATTTTTGCTGCGGCAAACAAATGCTTCATCGTAAAGTCTCATTCGATCACCATGATTTGAGGTTCAAAATGCAGCGGGAGGTCGGTCAGATGATACAGTGCAAATTCATAGACCGCGCCGCCGGAGAAATCCGAGGGAGAAAACGGGAACGCCAGATTTCCGGCCGTGGCCTTGCGGTCGGGGAATCCCTGATGCAGCGCCTTGGAACGCGCCAGTCCGAGCAGAGCGTCGGCCTGTTCCTGCGTCGGGGCGATCGCTTCGATCACCAGACCGACTTCCCGCGGCGGGATTTCCGGCAGACCCTCGTTTCCTCCGGTCACCGCGTCCAGCCCGTAACGGAGGAAGCGCAGCGAATATTCTCCTTCGCGGACGAAATTCGCCGATTCGGCCACTGCGGCGCGGACGCCTTTTTCGATCTCGTCGAGGTGCCGGATCGCGGAGGGGTCGCGCAGACCCGCGATCGTAACGGAGCGGAATCCGACTTTGACAGTCCCTTCCAGTTTGGTGGTCTTCTTTTCGGCCGGGACCAGGCGGCTGCCGCAGACTTTGACTTTGCGCGGAGCGACCTGTTCGAAGGAGCATCCGCTCAGGTCGATCTTGCCTTCCGGTTCGTAAAAACAGTTCGGGTCGGGCTGTTCATAGAGCGAATGGGCGGCGACCGAGTCCGGGGTGCAGGTTCGTGCCGGATTCGGCGGTTCGACCGTGAAGAAATCACGGTGCATTTCCACCACCAGCGAATCGTTGGCGCCGACCGGACGGGCGCACAGTGCGCCGCATTCGGCGATCTTGGCGGCATGGAGCGCCAGCCCCGGATCGAATCCTTGCCAGATCGGGAAGGAGGCGAAAACCGCGGTATCGCAGCAGCGTCCGGAAACGATCACGTCCGGATTCAGTTTCAGCGCTTCGACGATCGGCTCGGTGCCGAACTGCGCCACGGGATGACAGAGTTTTTCGATGCAGGCGGGATCGAATTCGGGCGACCCGCCGCAGGAAAACAGATGACCCGCCGCGGCCTGTTTCATGAAGTCCGCCGTCAAATCCGCATAGATGACCGCCGTTTTCAGCGAGAGTTTCTGTTCGCGGACGATTTCGGACAGGATTTTCAGCACGCTTTCGACGTGTGGTCCGGCGCCCGAACCGCCGGCGCTGCCGATGATCAGCGGAATGCCGCGCGATTTGGCCTCTTTCAGAATCAGACTCAGGTCCCGCTTGACCTGCAGGGGTTTGACGAAGCCCTTGCCGCTGCCCAGATAATACGGTCCGGGATCGGTGGAACCGGCGTCGACGCCGATGAAATCCAGTTCCAGTTTCAGCGCGTTTTCCAGGCTGACCGGCGAATAGCCGTAGCCGAGCAGACCGCACAGCGAAAGATAGCGAATGGACTCTTTCATCCGTTGACCTCCGTGTAGTCGTATCCCGCGGGGATGTCGAGTTTCTTTTCGATTTCCGGCATCCGGCTTGCCGTTTCGCGGGAAAGCTGTTCGAAATAGTTGTTCCCTTCGGCATCCATCGCCACGAAGAACGGACCGAAATGATCGACCTCGTAAATCCAGGTGCATTCGGTCTTGCCCAGTTCGTCGAGGAAATAGACGTCATGCACTTTCTTCACCTGGCCGCGCAGCGCGTTTCCGCTCAGTCCGATCTTGGAAAGATAGACGCCGCCGACTTCGCGGAGCGCTTCCGCCGTGCGCGGCCCCATCGTAGTTTTTCCGATCAGCGTGCGGAGCTGGAATTTGCGGATTACGTCCGCACCGTAACGCTCGAAACGGATGGAGCTGGTCGGTTCGCAGCTGACCACGGACCATTCGCCGTTTTCCTGCTGCTTCATGACCGGACCGACGTGGAAGAAGCAGTTGATTGCACGGTAATCGATGGGCGGGAAAAGATCGTCTTCGATCGCGCGGATGTGAAAGCGGCTGCGTCCGGTGAACAGCAGTCCGCTGACGGTGATCATTTCTCCGAGCTTGAGAGAGCGGGCGTCGGACTCGCTCATCGGCAGTTTGATATCTTTCATTCGAGTTCTCCGGTATATTGAATGGTTCCGTCGGCGGCGATCAGCGCTCTCCAGCGCCGGCCGACCAGACATTGCGCGTTGAAAGCCACGGGGAGGGCGGCGGTATGGGTGACGGCGATGTCGATATTGACCGCGAGCACGGCGTTGATTCCGCGCGAGCCCATCGGCCCGATGCCGAGTGAGCGTGCGGCTTCATAGAGCTCCGTTTCCAGCGCGGCGACTTCCGGATCGGGGTGATGTTTGCCGACCGGCCGCAGCAGTGCGGCTTTCTTGGCCATGCCCATGCAGACATCGGCCGTGCCGCCGATGCCCACGCCGATGATCGCCGGCGGACAGACTTTGCCGGCGTAGCAGGCGTCCTTGATGCATTCGATCACGAATTTCTTGATTCCGGCCATGCCGTCGGCGGGAAACATCATGCGGTAGAAGGTGCCGAATATCTCCGAACCGCCGCCCTTGGGCGCGGCCAGAATTTCCAGCGTGTCGCCGGGCAGGTCGAAGGTCAGATCGATTTTCGGCATGCCGGGTCCGACGTTATTGCCGGGATTCTTCCGCGTAATGGGATTGACCATGGTCGGACGCAGGAAGCATTCGGCCGTGGCGCGGGCGACCGCTTTTTCGGCGCATTCGCGGAGCACGTTGAAGCCGCCTTCGAGCAGCGTTTTCGCGCCGGCATGGATGAAGAACATCGGGAAACCGGTGTCGGCACAGACCAGTCCGTTCCCTTTTTCCGACAGGTCGGCATTCTGCAGACTGACTTCGAGATGTTTTCTCGCCATGGGCTCGGTCTCCTCGGCGAGGGCGCGCTGCAGCGCCTGCCGGATGTCCGGCGGCATTTTGGTCGCCCCCAGCCGGATGGCGTTGTACATGGCTTCGGTGATGGTTTCACGCCTGATCATAATGATATTCCTCCGTTGAACTCATATGTTCCTTGTATTCGAGATAGCTTTTTTTGTCCATGACGCGGGGCAGGGCGGCGATGGCCTTTGCCTTTTCCGCATTGCCGGAGAGCAGCTCGACCGCATCCATCGCCAGGAGCTTGGCTCCCTCAATATACGCTTTCTCCGGATCGGTCACCACGAAATCCTTTGCGTGCGGCGAACCGGTGAACCCGCCGGAATAGGCATGGAGCGCGGGGATGAGCATGCTGACGTCGCCCATGTCGGTGGACGAACCGCGATGACCGCAATTCCCGAGCGCGGCGCCGTTCAGCTCCTTCAGATTCCGGGCGTGTATCTCATTCAGTTCGGGACAGGATCGGTAAGGCATGTAGCCGCCGAGATTGGTGATGCGGACTCCGCCGCCGAATGCCAGCGCGGCGGCCTTGAGACAGCGGTCGACGACGGCGCAGGCGCGCATCACCGCTTCCGGAGTCTTGGCGCGCACCTGCAATTCCAGTTCGGCACGGGCGGGCACTACATTCACCGCGGTGCCGCCGTCGGAAATGATGCCGTGGATACGAACACTGTCCTGATCGTTGAAGGTGTCGCGCTGAGCGTCGATCATGTTCAGCGCCTGACGCGCCATCGAAGCGGCGTTGATTCCGTCCCACGGCCGCAGTCCGCCGTGCGCGGCCTTGCCCTCGAAAATGATCTGCTTCATGCAGAATCCGTTGAAACTTTCGGGCGTGAAGGTGTCGTGTCCGGCATGGATCAGCAGCACGGCGTCGATGTCATCCAGCAGACCCAGCCGGATGAATTCGGGCTTGCCGCCGCACCAGGCGATCTTTTTTTCGGCGATCAGTTTGCGGCAGTAGTTCAGACTCTGGAATTCCTCGGCGGGGACGGCGATGAATGCCAGGGACCCGGACAGTTCCTTTACGATCGGGACGAGCGCGGCGGCGGCCGAGAGCATCATGGTGATCTGCGCATGGTGTCCGCAGGCGTGAGCCGCGCCGGTGGCGGGATCGGCAAAGGGATGCGTCGGCACGGGGAGCGCGTCGAGTTCGCCCATGACGGCGATTTTCGGTCCGGGCCGTCCGCTGTCGATATCGGCGCGGACTCCGGTCACGGCCAGTCCGGTTCTGGGATTCAGTCCGAGGCGGATCAGTTCGTTTTTCACCAGTTCGGCGGTTTTGAATTCCCGGTAACCGGTCTCGGGATGGTGCAGAATGGTGTCGGCCAGTTTCAGTATCTCGTCCCGGCGGGAGTCGATCTGCGCGATGACGGCCTGTTTGAGTTCGGCTGCGGCTCTCATGCGGAAAATTCCTCCTGTTTGTATTTGGCAAGAACGGCCGGATTCGGTTTGACGTCCAGACCGGGCTTGTCGCGCATGGTATAGGTCCCCGGCTGATCCGTGGTGAGCACGGGCATGCCGAGATTTTCCACGTAGAACTTATCATATGGCGAAATATCCGATGGATAATTGACATACGGCAGGGTGCAGAGATTGGCGACGACAGTCGTCCCGAGCGAGGATTCCCCCATGCCGCCGAGCCAGCAGCCGGTTCCGGTTTCGCCGCACAGCCGGTGCACCGCCAGCGAGGGGGTGATGCCGCCGACGCGGGCGTATTTGATATTGATGTATTTGCACGCGCCGATCTCGATTGCCTGGCGCGCATTCTGCAGGGAGCAGATGCTTTCGTCCAGACAGATGGGCGTGGCGATCTGTTTCTGTAATTTGGCGTGGTCGATCAGGTCGTCGTGCATCAGCGGCTGTTCGATCATCGCCAGATGATATTTGTCCAGCGATTTGAGCATCGGCAGATCATTGAGCGTATAGGCGCTGTTGCAGTCGATGTGGATGGTCAGGTCGGGGTAAACACTGCGGACGGCGTCGAGCATGTCGCACTCCCAGCCAGGGCAGAATTTGAGTTTGACGCGAGGATAGCCTGCCTTGGTGACACGGTCGATGCCGGCAATGAGTTCATCGAAATCGGACAGTACGCCGAAACAGTAGCCGATCTCGGCTTTTTCGCGGGTGCCGCCGATCGCCTTTTTGAGGGGAATTCCCTGCTTCTGCGCCAGCAGATCCCAGAATGCGACATCGAACGCCGCCTTGGCGAATTCGTTTCCGCGGATCGGTGCCAGCAATGCCTGCAGTTCCTCCGGCGATTTCAGATCGCGGTGCAGCAGTTTCGGGATGATGAAGTCCCGGGCGATCAGGAAACAGGTCCGGTCGGTTTGGCTGGAAAACAGCGGTCCGCCGCCGGGCGCGGATTCGCCCCAGCCGGTCAAGCCCTCCGATTCGAGTTTCACCAGAATGGAATTGAATGCCTTCTGCGTCCCGAATGCGGTTACATACGGCCGCTTGATCGGATTACAGACCCGATACATCGTGATCTTTTCGATTTTCATGTCGACACAGGCTCCTTTCCTCCTTGTTTTTAAGGAAAATATAACAGCCCATTTGATTTTTACAATATCTTGATATATATTGATTGATATATAATTCAAATCAATGGCGGGAAAAAGGAATCAATGGAACTGACGACCTTGCGGTATTTCGTCACGGTGGCACACGAACTGCATTTTCACCGGGCGGCGGCGAAACTGAATATGACCCAGGCGCCGTTGAGCGCGGCGATCCGGAAACTCGAAGACGAACTGGAAACGAAACTGTTCGAACGGACCAGCCGGTCGGTGAAACTGACTGCGGCGGGGCAGTTCTTTCTGCCGGAAGCCGAAGCGGTTCTGAAACGGGCGGAACTGGCGCGGAAACGGCTGGACGCCCTGCATTCGGGCGGTTTCGGCCGGCTGTCGGTCGGCTACAACGAGACGGCGCTCAATACGTTTCTGCCGCAGGTGCTGGCGCGTTGCCGGAACCGTCTGCCGGAACTTCAGCTGGAATTGCGTGAACTGGAGACCGCCGACCAGATCGCGCTGCTGTCCGAAGAGCTGCTGGATATCGGGTTCATGCGGCCTTTCGGGTTTGATCTGAGCGGACTGGAAACCCGGCTGATCCACCGGGAAAAATATCTGCTGGTGATGCAGAACGGTCATCCGCTGGCGGGGAAAACGCGGATCTCGGCGCGGGAACTGTCCGGGTGCAGCCTCATTCTGTTCGCGCGGGAGGTCAATCCGGCGATCTACGACCGGTTGGAGGCGGTGCTGAGCGGCGGTCAGCCGTGTCCACCGCATTTCCGTCAGGATGCGCGGAACAAGAGTTCGATGCTGGCGATGGTAAAAGCGGGATTCGGAGCGGCGCTGCTGCCGGAGTCCAGCTGCCGCGGGGCTCTGCCGGGGCTGACCGTGCGGGAACTGGACATTCCGCTGCCGCTGGTGGAGATTATGGCGGTCTGGAATCCGGAGCGGATCTCGGATGCGCTGCGTCAGTTCATCCGGCTGCTGCCTTTCCCGGAGCAGGCGTCCGGCGGTTCGGGAAAAAACGTTTTTTCCGCGAATCCCGGTTGAATATTTTTCGGGATGGACTATATTGAGCACGTTATTATCCAACAGGTGAAATTCAACATGAACCGAAATATGTTGATCGGGACACTCTGCGGAATTCTTTCCGCGGTTTCCTTCGGCACGAATCCGCTTTTCGCCCTGCCGCTTTATCAGCGGGGCATGAGCACGTATAATGTGCTGTTCTACCGTTTTCTGTTTGCGGTCCTGCTGCTGGGCGGATTCATGCTGTTCACCCGGAAATCGTTCCGGCTGAACCGGAAACAGCTTCTTCCGGCGTTTCTATCGGGCATGCTGCTGGCGTTCACCTGTCTGTTTCTGTTCCTGAGTTTCTGGGTGCTGGACGCCGGAATCGCGGCAACGGTGCTGTTCGTTTATCCATTGATGGTGGCGCTGATCATGCGGATATTTTTCCATGAAGAAATGCACTGGTCGATGTGGACGGGTCTGTTCATGGCGCTGGGAGGGATCGCACTGCTTTATCAAACGAACGGGAGCGGGAAATTCAGCCTTGCCGGTCTGGGATATGTGCTGTTGTCGGCGTTGATCTATGCGGTTTACATCGTGAACATCCGGGAATCGGCGCTGCGGGAACTGCCGTCGGCGACCATGACTTTTTACGCAATGGTGTTCGGTCTGCCGGTGTTTTTCCTGTTTCTGTGCGGGGGTGCGGATCTGGCATTGCCGCCGGACCGGCTGTGCTGGGGAGGCGTGATCGGTCTGGCGTTTTTTCCGGCGCTGCTTTCCTTTGTTCTGCTGGCGGTGTCGGTGCATCGCATCGGACCGACTATGACCTCGGTGATCGGAGCGTTCGAGCCGCTGACGTCGATTCTGATCGGCGTGTTGATTTTCGGAGAGGTGCTGTCCGTGCGGCAAAGCGTTGGGATCGCGGTGATTCTGGCGGCGGTGACGCTGGCCGTGGCCGGGAAAAGGATGTCCGCCCGGTGCAGGAACGGCGGCCGGATTCATTAATTATTTATGTTTCCCGCTTGAAAATTGTCGATATGGAGTTATAGTGTCGATATGAAAGAAAAAATACTGATTACAGGCGGCGCCGGTTTTATCGGTTCCAGTTTGACCGATGCCCTGCTGGAGCAGGGTTACCGGGTGACGGTGCTGGATAATTTTTCCACGGGAAAGCGCGAAAATCTGGCGCACCTGGCGGACAATCCCGATTTTACCCTGATCGAAGGCGATATCCGGAATCTGGAAGAGTGCCGCTGCGCGGTTTCCGGTGCGGCGTATGTGCTGCATGAAGCGGCGCTGGGGAGCGTGCCTCGTTCGATAAAAGACCCGGTGACTACGACCGGGGTCAACATTATGGGCTTTGTCAATATGCTGTCCGCCGCGCGGGAATGCGGCGTCCGCCGTTTCATTTACGCGGTGAGTTCGTCCGTTTACGGCGACAACCGCGATGTGCCGCAGGTGGAGGACCGGATCGGCCGGCCGTTGTCCCCGTATGCCATCACCAAACTGGTGAATGAACTCTACGCCGAAAACTTTCATCAGCTGTATGGCATGGATACGATCGGGCTGCGTTATTTCAACGTGTTCGGCCGTCGGCAGGACCCGTTCAGCGCGTATGCCGCAGTGATTCCCGATTTTGCCTTCCGCCTGCTGAAGCACGAACGTCCGGTCATCAACGGGGATGGCAGTTTCAGCCGGGATTTCACTTATATCGACAACGTGGTGCAGGCCAATCTGCTGGCGCTCCGGACCGAAGACAGTGCGGCGCTGAATCAGGTTTACAATGTGGCCTGCGGCGAGCGTACGACTCTGAATCAGTTATTCGAATATCTGCGGGAGAACCTGACTCCCTTTGATCCGGCGATCGCCGGGATCGAACCGGTGCACGGACCGGAGCGGCCGGGAGATATTCCGCACAGTCTGGCCAGTATCGAGAAGGCGCAGCGTCTGCTGGGATACCGCCCGGAATGGGATGTCCGGACAGGATTGGAGCGGACAGCCGGATGGTATTTTCAGAATTTGAAGTCCGTCCGGTGAAAAATGTATTTCCCCTGTATTTCCCTTGAAAAACGGAAAACCTTGTGATTCCCGGTTGAAATCTGCGGAAAAAGGGTCTATATTATTGAATCTATCCAGATTCAAGAAGAAAGATCAAAGAAAAGAGAGGGCGGATCAATGCCTAAAACACAGCAGAAATTGCGGAATCTGATGAATAAATTCACGATTTACGGGGATTTCATCGTTGCGGTTCCTTTCGGCAACGGCCATGTAAACGATACCTATCTGGTGACTTTCGATCAGGGCGGGGTGCGTCTGAATTACGTGCTTCAGCGGATCAACGGCGATGTGTTCAAAGAACCGGAAAAGGTCATGGACAACATCGACCGGGTAACCCGGCACGTACTGCAGAAGATCCGGCAGAATCATATGGAAATGAAAAAACGGACCGTGCGGCTGCTGCGCAATCCGGATAACAAACCGTATGTGATCGATGATAACGGCAATTACTGGCGCTCTTATGTGTTCGTGGAGCGTGCCCGCGCCTATGATGTGCTGGAATCCGCGGAACAGGCGTTCGGGATCGCCAAGGCGTTTGGTGAATTTCAGCAGCTGCTGACCGATCTCCCCGGCGGACGTCTGCACGATACCATTCCCGATTTCCACAATACCCCGAAACGTCTGGAACAGCTGGAAGCGGCGATTGCCGCCGATCCGGTCGGCCGGGCCGCGCGAGTGAAAAAGGAGATCGATTTTATTTTCGACCGGCGCGCAGATGCCGGGAGTCTGTTGAAACTCAACCGGAGCGGCGACATTCCCGAACGGATCACTCACAATGACACGAAGTGCAACAACGTGCTGATCGACGACTTGACCGGAGAGGGAATCTGCGTGATCGACCTCGATACCGTGATGCCGGGGCTTTCTCTGTATGACTTCGGCGACATGGTCCGCACCTGCACCAGTCCGGCGGAAGAGGACGAAATCGATTTGAGCAAAGTGTATATGCAGTTCGACATGTATGAAGCGTTGTTCAAAGGTTTCTGTCAGTCGGCCAACGGCTTCATGACTCCGGCCGAAAAAGAGAATCTGGCCATGTCCAGCAAGGTCATCACGCTGGAAATCGGAACCCGGTTCCTGGCCGACTACATCAACGGCGATACTTATTTCAAGATCAGGCGTCCGGACCACAATCTGGACCGCTGCCGCGCTCAGCTTCAGCTGGTCCGTTCCATTGAGGAACAGATGAACGATATGCAGAAGCTCCTTTGCCGCAGCTGATACCGTGTAAAACGGAGCTTGAACACAAACGGCGGACGGGTTTCAAAATCCGGTCCGCCGTTTTCACAGGGAGGAATGCGATGGATTTTTTACCGGGAAGCGAACGGTTCCTGACCGGCTGCAATTACTGGTCGTCCGAAGCGGGACTGCGGATGTGGCGCGACTGGTCGGAAGCGGCGGTGGAAAAGGATTTTGCCGCACTGAAGGAATGCGGCATGAATGCGGTGCGGCTCTTCCCGCTGTGGTCCGATTTCCAGCCGGTTCAGTGGGCATGCGGCTGCGGAGGCGAACACGAGGAACTGGTGATGGACGACGGTTCTCCGCTGCCGGAGCACGGTCTGGGACACTGGGGCTTGAGCGAAATCATGATGGCGCGGTTCCGGAAGACCGCCGATCTGGCGCAGAAATACGATTTGAAACTGATCGTCGGTCTGCTGACCGGCTGGATGAGCGGCGCGCTGCTGGTGCCGGGCGCGCTCGCGGATAAAAACCTGTTTACGCATCCGGACGCACTTTATCTGGAAACTCTGTTCATCCGCGGATTCGTCGGCACGATGAAGGATCATCCGGCGATCATCGCCTGGGAACCCGGCAACGAATGCAACTGTCTTTCCTCCGGTTCGACTCCGATCATTTCCTGGAACTGGCTCCATCTGATCTGCACGACCATCCGGCAGTGCGATTCGTCGCGTCCGGTTTATGCCGGCATGCACGGTTCCCGGATCGATCCGAAACGGTCCTGGAATCAGCGGATTCTGGGGGAACTGACCGATGCGCTGACCACTCATCCGTATCCGGCGTTCACGCCGGAGTGCGGGCACAGCGCGCTCAATGCCATCCCCGCGATTTACCACGCCGCGGCGGAAACGGTATATTACCGCGGGGGGTCCGGCCGTCCGGCATTCGTCGAAGAGATCGGTTCGTTCGGTCCGGCTTATCTTTCGGACGAACGCACGGAGGCGTATTTCTACACGGTCCTTTATTCTGCTTACGCACACGGCCTGGGCGGCGTTCTCTGGTGGTGCGGTTTTTCGTTCGGACATTGTTCGGATCAGCTGCCCTACCGCCGGGTGGCGATGGAACGCGAACTGGGAGCACTGGATTCCGACCGGAATCCGGCCGGAGCGGCGCGTGCGGTCCGGCGGTTCCGGGATGAAACCGCGTCTCTCCCGTATGGCGGACTGCCGCCGCGCCGGGTGGATGCGCTGGTGGTCGCCACGGAGAACGAAAACATGTGGCGCGCGGCCTACGGCGCGTTTATCCTGAGTACACAGTCAGGATTCGAAGTGGAATTCTGCGACATCGCTTCACGCGACACGCTGCCGGAATCGAAATTTTATCTTGTCCCCTGCATCACGGGCTATAATGTGATGGAGCTGTCGAAATACCGCCGGCTGCTGCAGGCGGCCTCCGACGGCGCGACGGTCTGCTTCACCGCCGACAGCGGGACGCTGCAGCCGTTCGTTTCCGAATTCGGCTGCGAGGTGGAGTTCTGCACCGAACTGCCCGATCGGATACACTTTGCCATTGACGGCGTCGAAGGAGAATTTCAGGTCTCCGCCAGTAAGACCCGCCGTCTGCGCGCGATGGACTGCGAAGTGCTGGGGAAGGATTCCGCCGGATATCCCGTCCTGATTCGTCGTCCGTATGGCAAAGGACAGCTGATCTATCTGAATGCGCCGATCGAAAATGCCGCAGCGGAAGCGGATAACCACCTGTATCGGATCTATCGGAAACTGGCCGGACTGGCCGGAGTGCGCTGTCCGGAAAAAGCGCCGGAGATCGGCATTACGCATCATCCGCTGCCGTCCGGCGGCGAAATCCGGATTTCCATCAATTACGCAGACCATCCCGCCGGCGGCATGGCCGCCAATTCGGTGAAGGTCGAGCGGGTCGATGCCTGAAGGCTTCACCGGGCTTCCAGCAGACGTATTTTCAGCAGCTGAATGTTGTTGTTCGGATTTTCGTTGCGGTTCCCCAGACTGGATTGGAAATTCAATTTCAGCTCCGCGGCAGTCTCCGTCCGGTTTCCCGCCGGCGCGGGCAGCGGGATGGTCTTGACCATCGGGCATATATCGGGAATTTTCTCTTCCGCCACTTTTCTGCCGTCGACAAAGAAAGAGACAGATCCTTTGTCGATTTTCCGGATGGTGATTTCCAATGCGAGCGGACGCTCCGTTGCGGGCAGACGGATTCTAACCGGGGCGTTTCCGGGGAGGTAGAGGTAACCCGGCCTGATTTGAGCGGATTTCGGCAGAATGAGCTGGGCCGGATACATCATGGGTTCGAATTCGACGCTTTCACCGATCCGCAGGGGACGTTCCGGAAGAAATTCTGTTTTGGGAGAGAGCGAAGGCTGTCCGTTCCGCAGGAGCAGATAGAGCGGCAGCACGTAAAATTTTTCTCCCATGGATTCCGGACTGGGGCGGTGGACGATCCGCAGAAAGACCCGGTAACAGCCGTCCGGGAACCGGATTTCGCTGCTCCGCAAATAGCTGAAACTGCCGGAAAGATTCAGTTCCGAGGCATACTTTTTCCCGGACCGCATTTCCTCCGCAGTCAGAGTGAATTTTTCCGCATCGCCGAAAGTCTCGTGCCCGATATCGAAGACGAGACGGTCTTTTTCCAGCAGAACCGCGTGGGGATAGAGTTCCGGATTGCTTTTCCGGGGAGTTTCGTCCGGCTGCCAGGCGGGAAAGTCCCGTTCGGCGAATACTTTTCCGCGGACCGTATTCAGACCTCCGGCGCGGAACGGCAGATCGAACAGGGATTTTGCCTGCGGGTTCAAGCCGCAGCTTTTGGCGATGGTGCCGGCGATGTCGGACACCTGGCAGGACGTCGAGTTGAAGACCGGTGCATCATGATGTTCCATCGGGCGTTTCACGAAGGCAATCACTTCCGGCGTGTAGCGTTCGGTATGGTCGCCGACGATCACGATCATGGACCGGTCGTAAATCCCGGCGCGTTTCATCTTTTCCAGCAGGAGTTCCACATTTTTCAGACTGCCGCGGAGCTGTTTGTATTTCAGAGAGCAGGGATTGAGTTCCAGATTTTCATCGGTCCGGACCGGTTCGTGCGCACCGTGCAGATGAAAATATTTGAAGCATCCGCCGGAGCGGGTTACCTTGAAATTGTTGTTCAGCCGGGCATAAAAGACCCGGTCGAAGACCGCTTCCGGCGAACGGTCCTTCGTCTGGGTCGGGGTGACAAACGGATCGGTGGAGATGTAGTAGAACTTCCGCAGCAGCGGTTTCAGGAAAAACGGCACCTGAAGTTCCAGCGCGGTGTCCAGAATCTTGATCATAGACTGTTTTTTCGTCTCGGAATTGATCTCGATGGAATTGTCGATCACGTCCGGCGCATAGCTGATGATGTTCAGCACGAAGGGATAGGCTTCGCACCGGATGCCGTTCCGCCGGCAGAGCTGAAACAGCGAAGCACGATCGCGGCAGACCCGGTTCAGATAGTCTGCATGGTCGATATTCCCCGGCTGGTTGTCGTCCGTCCGGGGAAAATCGATTCCCGTGAGCATGGCGGGAACCGCATACATGGTGCGTCCGAGCGGACTTTCCATGCGGTCGAAGACGGTAAAGTCCTTCAGCGCCGCAACGGTTTCCGGATATTTGCGGAGCACTTCCTTGCAGATTCGTTCTCCCATGCAGTCGACCACCAGCAGGATGATGTTCTGTCCGGAGGAGAAAGTGAATTTCTCCTGCTCGGAAATGGAATAGCTGCGGAAATCATAATCGGGCGATTCCTTCCCGGAGAACAGCGGTTCGGCCAGCGCTGCCAGCTGGGGCAGAATGATCGCCGCGGTCAATTGGCCTGCCCGTTCCATAATCCGGTTCCGGAACCGGAATGCCAATCCGAAGGGCAGCAGCAGAAAAATGACATGGACGACGATCAGGAAGAGAACGAGTATATCCACGGAGGACCAGTCGAAATCCGGATCATCCGGGAACAGTCTGATCCAGAACCCGTAATGGAGCGCCATGCTGACTGCGAACGCCAGCCAGGCGGCATAGAGCGTTTGGCGGATTTTCTCCCGGCGGCAAAGCAGCAGCGTGACCGTGCAGATTCCGCAGATCATGACCGCAGCGGCAAGAAACAGTCTCGCCGCGCTGAGCCCGTTCAGCGTAAATTGGCTGCGGTTGTTCAGAAAGACCGTTATGGACGGACAGAGCAGCGTGACCGCCGCGGCGATTCCGGGGTAAAAGAGTTTCCAGTCGAATTTTTTCATGATGATGTCCGGTCATTTCTGCCGCAGCAGGATCAGGGACCGGGGTGAATCCGGTATCGGTTCGATCTCATAGTTGGCGTAGTACGGACGGAACGCGGCGAGCAGATGATCCAGCGTCCAGTCTGTGTAGACTTGTTCCCGGCCGCGCATAAGCCGTTTGACTTGAACATCCTCGGCCGGCACAAATTCCACCAGCGCGTTCGGGGCGACGGAGCCGAACAGACGCGCGATCTGTTCCGGCGTCCAGTTGCCGGAGATTCGCAGATGATGGACCAGAGCCAGTCCGAGCGCCAGATCGCAGCGGCAGCGGGAGAGGAAGGAACGGCGTTCTTCATTGAATACCCCCAGGTCCGGCGACGGATTGTTCAAATCCAGCAGAACCGGATGCAGATTGCGGATTTTCCGGCTCAGGGCATAAAGCCGTTCCACGGCCTGCGGATCGATGTCCGCGGCAATCACCTCTCCGGCATGCCGGGCGGCGATTTCCGAAAAGACTCCGGTGTTGGCCCCCAGGTCGCAGACCGACCGGGGTGAGATTTCCCGGCAGAACGCTTCCGCGCGTTCCTGTTTGAAGCGGAAACTCGCATCGCTGTAACTGGTGTGTTCGTAATAATCCGCCCACTGGGTGTTCTGCGCGGAAATATCCAGTCCGCCGAGACAGTCCTGCAGCGAACGGATCAGGTTTTCCAGCCGTTTTTTCGGCATCGGCGGAATTTTTCTTTCCCGGGTGTCGGCGGAATAACGGCGGTCGAACCGGGCATGAAGATGAATATGAAACAGGATGTCCGGATTGAATCGTGTGGTCCACGGCAGCAGCCGCGAGGCCAAGTCCAGCGGGATGCCGCCGAGATCGGCCCGGAACAGGGAAAGACAGCGCAGATCGACTTTTTTCATCAGCACCAGCGGGGCCAGAAAGTGCATGACGAACTGACGGTAGGCGCGCCAGGGTTCGTTTTCCCGGCAGACCGTGAAAGACGTGTGATCCAGGAAAACCGCTTCTCCGCCGCGAAAGGCGATATTGAAGGCGGAGGCATCTTTCAGAATCAGATCGTGCCGCAGCGCTTCCCGCATCAGTTCCAGCGTCAGCAGACCCGCATCCCGGAGCTGGCTGAAGCTCCATTCATACGGATAGGAGATAAACGGCAGAGCTTCCAGCCGGAGCAGCAGAGACCCGTCCTTTTCTTCCGTCAGCGGAGTGAAGGGCACGAGTCGGCGTCCTTCGATCAGTTTTCCGGCCAGACCCGATTCGGTGAAACGGCGGAAATCCTCGCGTCCGGCCGGCAGGATGCGGCGGAACAGCCGTCCCTCCTCGGCAAACACATATCCCGCGGGATCGCGGAACGAACCGGGTATTCTGGTTTCAGTCATGATTTTTTTCGGCACGTTTCCCGCGCCGGAACAAGCCGAAGAGTTCCCGAATGAAGATCAAGGCCGTGAAAAATACCGCTGCTCCCGCCTGAAGAAGCATGCTTCCCGTTCCTGCGTCAATATACATGTTTCACCTCCTGTCTGGATGAGTTGCTCCCGCTTCGGCATCCGGTGCCGGACCGGGAAATTATAAAATAAAACGTCGATCTCGATAATTTATTGCATCCGTTTTATTTTTACTGGAAGAAAATTTGCCGGATAATTTATTCCGGACGGATTTTCCGCCGTATTCAGGAATGCGGAAATTCGGTATTTTCCACAGCACTTTGGGAAAAAAACAAAAAAAGCCGGCAGGATGCACCCGCCGGCGGGGTATTTGAACAGAAGATATTATTTCAGTCAGCGGCAGCAGCCGCGCAGAGCGATTTTCCAACAGCCGACGACTTCTTCGCCGCGGACCGCGTGGATTTCATCGAACAGATTGATGGTGGGATCGCAGTGCGACACGATCAGTTCCAGCCGGTCGCCCGGTTTCAGTTGACAGCGGCCGGCGGGGAAAGTCAGACGCCCGTGTTCGTCGCCGAAATTCCAGTCGTAGGCGAATTCCGTCCGGACGGTGCTGCGTTCGATGACCCGCGGCGGTGCACCGGGCGTCACGTAAAGCGCTTTGGTGCCGGCGTCGATCGTGGCCATGCCGGGATGGTGACAGCTGATGACGCTGGAAAGCATCCGGAGAGCGGGCGCGTAAGCGGGACCGCCGTGTTCCACGCCCAGATATTCGGAGTCCATCACGCAGTAGGAGCCTACCTGGATATCGGTCAGTTCCGGAATCCGCAGATCGGCCGGCGAAGTGCCGGTGCCCGTGCCGGTATAAATCCGGCAGGCCGGAAATTCGTCGCGGAGAATCCGGAACGCCGCCGCGCCGGCGGACATGAGCCGCGTGGTTTCGGCGGCGCGTTCGGCATAGGAGACGATGTGCTGGAGATGACCGGCATAGCACTGCACTCCGTCGAGGACCAGAGTCGGGAATCCGGCTGCGAACCTGCCCAGTTCCGGCGCTTCATTGAAGGAGACGCCCGTGCGGCCCATTTCCGGATCGATGTCGATCAGCACGTGAACGGGCCGTTCCGCGGTTCCCTGCGCGGCGAGCATCCGGATCTGTTCCGGCTGATCGACGGTCAGCTGAAGACCGGAGATACGGCCATTGAGTTCGCCGATCCGGGCGATCTTCCAGGGCGCGGTCACGGGGGAGGTGATCAGAATGTCCTGAATGCCGCTGTCGGCGAGTTTTTCCGCTTCGGAAAGTTTGGCGGCGCAGATTCCCGCGCAGTTGCCTGCGGCCAGCTGACGTTTGGCGATTTCGGGACATTTATGTGTCTTGGCGTGCGGCCGGAGTTTCTTCCCGGCGGCCTTTGCGAAGTCGCGCATTTTGGTCAGGTTCTGTTCGAAAAGATCGAGATCAAGGATCAGAGACGGGGTGTCGAGTTGACTTTTCAGCATAAACGATTTCTCCTGCGGCTTGGTTTCAAATTTTTCTGCAATATACATGTTCCATGCGGAAATGCAAATCCGCGACACTTTTCATCGGTTCTTTTCCAGCTGCCGGTGTTTGCGCAGCATGGTCAGAAATATCCCGGCCGCGGGAACCGGATTGTCCGCCGCGCGGATCGCCAGCACCGGGATTTCCAGCGTGTGATCGGAAAACTGCCGGTAACAGACCTGTCCGGACAGGGTGCCGGCGTAGGAATCCGCCACCATGCTGACGCCGAGTTGAGCGGCCACCATCCGCAGCGCGGTGTCGGTGCTGTAAATCTCAAAATCCACGCGGGGGGAAAAGCCGCCGCACGTCCGGAAAAAGGAATTGAGATGCTGGCGGAGCGAACTGGACGTGCGTTCCGGGACCATGATGAACGATTCGTTGATGAGCGATTTCACGGTAAATTTCTTTTCCCGTGCCAGCGGATGGCATGCGGGCAGGGCGGCCGTCATCCGGTCGTTCCACAAATGCTCGTAGATCAGCGTGTCATCGGTGGAAAGGGTCGGGATTGAACGCAGAAAGGCCAGATCGAGCGTATGCTGGCGGACCAGTTCGGGCAGACCGCCGGAGGTGGCGTCGCGCACTTCCAGGATCAGTTTCGGGAACCGCCGGCGGATTTCTCGGAGCGCGGCGGTGAATGCCGGATTTCCGATCATGGAGGAAATGGCTCCGATGGAAAGTTTGCCGTAGCCGCCCTGCTGTGCGGTCCGCGCCAGATTCGCCGCCCGCTGCGTTTCCTGCAGGATTTTTTCGGCTTCCGCCAGAAAGACCACGCCGACCGGGGTCAGTTCGATTTTCCACTTGTTCGCCCGCGAAAAGAGTCTGGCGCCGAGTTCCTGCTCCAGCGCGGCGATCTGCCGGCTCAATGCCGGCTGGGTGATTTTCAGTTTGGCCGCCGCGCGGGCAAAATGCAGTTCGTGCGCCGCTTCCGCAAAATACCGCAAATGCCGCAGTTCCATGATCCCTCCAGTTTCATCATGACTTAAAGTAATTGAATTTTGATGAATAATATATTGATATTCATTATAAAATCAAGTATATTGTCCGTCAAAACGAAAACTTTTCCCAGGAGGACGTATGGACCGAAGCGAATTGAAAACTGCCGTCAGAGAGAACATTGCCGCAATGTCGGAGGAACTGAAAGCACTGGCACTGGATATCTGGGAACATCCGGAACAGGCCTGGCACGAGGAATACGCGGCCAAGGTTCTGCGGGAATTTCTGGCGAAACACGGGATCCCGTGCTCGGACGGCTACCTGGGTTATCCGACGGCGTTCCGCGGCGACTGCGGGGCGGACGGCGGTCCGGTTTTCGCGATCGCGGCGGAATACGACGCCCTGCCGCCGGGACACGCCTGCGGACACAATCTGATCGCGGCGGCCGCGGCCGGAGCCATGTGCGCGGCGTCCGCCGTGCTGAAGAGCTGCGGACTGCCCGGCAGACTGGTCATCCTCGGCACGCCCGCGGAGGAATCCGGCTCGGGCAAGGTCCATCTGCTGAACAAAGGCTGTCTCAAAGGGGTCGACGCGGTGATGATGGTGCATCCGAATTCGGTGACGATCCCCGACCGGGGCAGTCTGGCGATCAAGCGTTACGATGTGACTTTCCACGGCGTCTCCTCCCATGCGGCGGCTTCGCCGGAACTCGGGATCAACGCGCTCGACGCGGTGGTCACGCTGTTCAACGGAGTCAACGCCTACCGCCAGCAGCTGCCGGAATTCTGCCGCATCCACGGCATCATCACCGGTGGCGGCACCCGTCCGAACATCATTCCCGACGAAGCCTCCTGCCGCTTTTTCCTCCGGAGCGCCGACGAGGGCTGGATGAAAAAGATCGACAAGCGTTTCTGCGAGATCGTGCAGGGCGCGTCCCTGATCGCCGGCACCACTTATTCGCTGGGCGATTTTTCCTCCGGCTGCAAGAGCCGTCTGCCCAACCGGTATCTGAATGAAAGTTTTACGGAGGTGATGACCGAACTGGGCGAAACGATTTCGCCGACGCCCGTTGCCGGCCGGGGTTCTTCGGACTTCGGCAATTTCTCGCACGCCGTTCCGGGTGCGCATCCCTATTTCCGTATCTCCGACCATAAGATCGCCGGACATTCGACCGACTTCATGGAGGCCGCCCGGTCGCCGCTCGGTCTGGAAGGCATGCTCAAAGCCTCGACGGCGCTGGCCTATACCGCCTGCCGGTTCCTGAACGAACCGGAATTCCGCGACGCGGTCCGAAAAGATTTCGAGGAGAATTCCGCCCGCTGAACCGTGCCGGCGGGAACTTCGGGATTTTCCGCATTTCCGCCTTGCATTTCGGCAATCCTGTGCTAGGGTATGTCCATCGGCACGGCCGCAGCCGTGCGTCGGGAAACTCAAAATTACGGAAGGCAGGTATGCAAATGGCGGATTTTTACGATTATGCGATTACGGCCCGCACGGGCGAAGAAGTCAAAATGTCGGATTTCAGAGGGAAGGTCGTGCTGATCGTGAACACCGCGACCGGCTGCGGCTTCACCCCCCAGTATGCGCCGATCGAAAAGATGTATCTGGATTATCACGATCGCGGACTGGAAATCCTGGACATTCCCTGCAATCAATTCGGCGGGCAGGCGCCCGGTTCGGACGACGAGATTCATGAATTCTGCACGGTCCACTTCAATACGACTTTCCCGCAGATGAAGAAATCCGAGGTCAACGGCCCGAATCAGCTGCCGCTCTATGCGTTCCTCAAATCCAAACAGGGATTCAAAGGGTTCGGCGAGGGGAAAATGGCCGACATTCTCCGTTCCATCCTGCCGGGAATCGATCCGGATTACGAAAAGAACAGCGAGATCAAATGGAATTTCACGAAATTCGTCGTCGACCGGACCGGACAGGTCGTCGCCCGGTTTGAACCGACCGTTGAAATGAGCGAGGTCGAAGTTTTTGTGAAATCCCTGCTGTAAAGTCAGACCGCCGGAAAAAAACGTTTTTTTTCCCATTGCGAACTGGAAAAAACGAAAATTCGGCGTATAGTAACGCGTCTTCTTTTTCTACCCCGTGGTGTAACGGTAGCACAACTGGTTTTGGTCCAGTTAGTTTGGGTTCGAATCCCGACGGGGTAGCCATATTTGACTCCTGCTCATAACCAAATTAAGCTTGAATTCGATTTTTTCAGGATGACATTGATAAAAATGCGATGTCATCCGTCTTTTTTTGCATAATACTATTGATTTTTTTGCATTTTTGATGTTATATTGTATGAAAAAGAAAAGCAAAAAAAATTAAAAGAAGGACTTGAAATGGGAAACGATACGGTGTATATTAACGATAAAGAGGAAAAACATACTGCCCCCGGCAAGCGCTTGTCAAGAAAAGATGAGCCAGTAACCGCGGGGCCTCCTTTTTTTAAAGTCGCGATTTTTGTCGATGGAGAATTTTTCTTGAAAAGATATTGTTCCCTGACCGGTAAAGATTCAAGCGAAATAGATCCGGATGAAGTTATCAAAGTTTTATATAATATGTGCAACAGACATTCCATATGGGTAAAACGAGAAACTTACCGTATATTTTTTTACGACTGCGAACCTTTCCAGAAAAAACTTTTCAACCCGATTTCAATGAAAACCATTGATTACGCAAAATCGGATATATGTAAATTCAGGGAAGAGTTCCATAAACGTTTGAGAAAAAGCAGAAAATTTGCGTTGCGGCTTGGTAAAATAGCCGATAATGAAAACGAGAGATGGTCTTTCCGAACCTGGCTTGTCATGGACTTGATTCGAAAAAAGATTTCAGTCGATCAACTGACGGAAGAAGACATCCATCCGAATATCCGGCAGAAAATGGTAGACATGAAAATTGGTGTCGATATTACCACCTTGTCGTTGAAGCATTTGGTCGATACAATGGTTCTCATTTCCGGTGACGGAGATTTTGTCCCGGCAGCAAAATTGGCAAGACGGGAAGGTATTGATTTTATCCTTGATCCAATGTATCAGCGAATAAAACCGGATTTATTTGAACATATTGATGGCCTTCGTTCGGCCTTCATAAGGAAAAAAAGACCTCTCCCGGAAGATTCGCCGACAGAAAATACTACTGTCTCTGAATGATTTTTTCATGTAATCCAGTCCGTCAGACGTTTCTGCTTCCCTGCTTGGCTTTTTTGTCAAAACATGAAAAGCCGGATTATTTTTTCCCGGCCGCCCGGATCGCTTCAAGCAGTTTGCTGCGGTCGGCGAGACGGATCACGTTCGGATGTTGCGGTGCCGTTTCCGCCGCCCGGCCGAGGACGATCACTTTCCCGCCGCGTTCCAGAAACGCCAGGAGCAGCGGGTCCTTGACCGCGGACACGGTGGTTTTGCTCCGTCCCTGGGGAAAGACCATCACATCCAGATGATCGAGCGAACCGTCCGGGAACGACACGGAGAAATTCATATCCAGATCGGGCTGGCGGTCCAGCATCAGCACTTCGGCGATGCTGCGTTTGCCTTCGAGCACGGTATTATAGCCGACACGCAGCGGCCGGAACTTCTTGACCGGAAATACCGGCGCGGGTTTGACCCCGGTCACCGCGTAAATGCACCCGAAGGCGATCTTGTGCGTGGAGACCCGGTATTCGGGATGGAAGCTCGTGGCGATCACTTTCCCCTTGCCGTATTGTCCGTGCAGCATCGCGGGGTATCCGGCGAAGTTCGCTTTCGGCTTTTTCGCACTGCTGATGGAATTTTTGTAAACCGCCAGCACTTCACCCCAGCCGGTGCCGGGCTGTTCGCAGGGACGTGCGATCGGTCCGTGGGAATAAATGACCGAATACTGTCCCGGACGGATATCCAGCAGTTCGGCGCCTTTCTTCGATATCTCCGCCGTTACGACCGCGCGGCTGCCGACGTTTTCCGGAACGAAGGTGTACGGCAGCAGCCCGATCCGTTTCGGACGGTTCAACGTGCAGTGATATCCGGCGCAGACTCCGAAGTAGGCGCCGCCGGCGGCTACATATTCCCGGACCGCCTGCGCCCCGGTTTCCTGCATGGATTCGTATTGTTTCGCGCTCGAACCGCCCGGAACCACCAGCAGATCGAGCCCCTTGAGTTTTCCTTCGCGCAAATCCGGTCTGTCCAGCGGGATCAGCTGCAGCTGGGGTGAATATTCGATCAGACGCGCGAGCTGGATCACGCCGCCGCCTTGACTGCCGGCGTCGACATACAGTCCGACTTTCAGCGGTTCCTTTGCGGGTGCCGCATCAGCGGTTTCAGGTGCGGGTGCCGCACAGCCGGTTCCGGCGAGGGTCAGGAATGCGAACAGAATGCCGCAACAGGCAACTCTGCCGAACAAGATTCTTTTCGTCTGCATATCGTTATCTCCTGTCGGTTGAATAATCCGTAATGTAAATTATCATGATTCCGGGCTGATTGCAAGTCCCGGAAGTTTTCATTTTTCAAAATATTGCAATGCGACGATGTCTCCGCGGTTGCTCTCATGGATCAGCTGAGCGTGGCGCTGGCGGTTGTGCTTGATGTGGAACGTTAATTAGATCGGCTGCTTTATCTGGCGCATGGTTCTGCGTTCGGGCAAAGACTCTCAATCACGATCATCAGAGCATCCATAACCACATTGCGGCATTTGAAAAATATGAAGATTTTTGCCTTTTTTTAAAATCATCTTCCAATATCGGTACATAATATATCAGCATAATAATGGACATCTTTTGTTCGATATTCATTTGAAAAATAAAAATGTGATGATACTGTATTGTTGCTGGATTTCCCGCGAACGGGTCGTTGTATGCGCCTGACACTTTTTAGATTGCGCAGATTTCGACTTTAACCGTTTACCCCGGTAAAGTTTACCGGATACATGATGGAGGTTTTCTGTGAAAGGAATCATTCTGTCCGCAATGCTTGTTTGCACCTCGGTTTTTGCCGGTAATAATCCGGAAAAGGATTTTGTCCCGATCTCGGAGAATCGCGATTTTGCCTTTGCCCGCAGCCTGCTGGGAAATTGCGAAGAAAGAAAGCCCATCGCCAAACCCTACCGACTGGCGAAATATCCGGTCACCAATGCGGAATATGCCGCTTTCTGCAAAGCGACCGGGCATCCGGCTCCTGCTTACTGGCGGGACGGAAAATTTCCGAAAGGCAAAGCGAGACATCCGGTTCTGGAAGTTTCCATTGACGATGTGAAAGCCTACTGCCGCTATCTGGAGGAAAGGTATCCCCGCTGGCTTTTTCGCCTGCCGACCGAAGCGGAATGGGAAAATGCGGCCGGCGGACCGAAGCATTTTGCGTTCCCCTGGGGAAATTCGGATCAGGTCGGGATGGAGGCCGGGCAGCTCGTTTCTCCCTTCAATTTCAATGCGGTAGCGGCTTCTCATTACCTCGCCAAATCACCGGACCTGAAGGTGACATTCTTCCATCCGAAGTCGAAACGCAAAGGAGAATCCGTCCTGTTGCGGGAACTGATCTCCGTAAACGAACGCGGACAGGTGCGGGGCTGGATCAATCATGCCGATTACACCGGATTTGTCTATTGCGATCTTTTCCTCAAGCTGTCGGCTGAAGGAGGATTCACGACCGCCGTCGACTGCTATCCCGAAGGGAAAAGCATTTACGGCTGCTTCGACATGGCGGGAAATGTATGGGAATGGACCTCCTCCAAGATCATCGCGACCAATGGTGTGGAGAGAGGCGAAGTCGTCAACGCCATTCGCGGCGGATCGTGGTATTCCGACAAGAATTCATGCCGGACGGATTATCGCGGAGAAGGCCGCCGTGCGCAAGGCCGTTACAATACGGTCGGGTTCAGATTGGTTGCCGTCAGGATCTGTTCTCCGCATCCGGTTGGATCGGGAAAAGAAAAAAATCCCCGTGTCGGCACCTCGTTTGGGCAGCAGCGGAAACGTCAGCAGGATTCTTCTTCCAAGCAGTCGCGTGTCCAAAATCGCGGAATTCATTTGCGTCAGACCGGAACCGGAACTGGAACCGGAACCGGAACGGGAACCGGTCTCGGACCGGAAACCCTCCACTGATGCCGCCGCCCTGACTGCCGGCATCGACATACCGTCCGACTTTCAGCATCTCCTGTCGGCTGAAATGAATCGGAACGCAAGTTATCATGATTCCGGGCTGCAAGTTCCGGAAGTCATTTCCTCCGGATTTCGGCACTTCCCGCGCTTGAAAAAGTCCGTGGAGATGCTACAGTAGCAGATCGGTTTATCGCGGCCTGACTGAATTGCCGCAACAATCTCTGGTGCTGAAATGGAACAGTTGAAGAACAACCTCAAACGCGTCTTGCGCCGGCAGGCGGAATGGTCCGCAGTCTCTCCGGAAGACCTGCTGGAAAAAGTGCAGCCGGACGGCTCGCTGTCCGGCATAGATTACCGTCAGAATCTCCGGGGTTCGGCCTGGCAGCCGGTAATCCATCTCCGCACGATGCTCCGGCTGGCCGCGACCCATCCGGAAACCGCCGGACGCATGCTGGATTTCTGGGTGAAAACCGACAGCATCAGCGAAAACTGGTGGTGGCCTGAAATCGGCATCCCCATGTGGCTCTGCAAAACCATGCTCCTGCTGGACCGGAAAGCGGAACCGGGCAGTCCTGTCCGGACCATTCTGGACCGGTCCGTCATGAAAGAGAAATATACCGGGCAGAACAAGGTCTGGCTGGCCGAAATCAATCTGATGAAGGGAGTGCTTTATGACGATCCCGGAATGGTGGACGCGGGGCGGGCTGCCATCCTTTCGGAAATCCGCATCAGCGAAAACGAAGGGTTGAAGCCGGACTGGAGTTTTCACCAGCACGGCGCCCAGCTCCAATTCGGGAATTACGGTCTTTCCTGGTTCGAGGACATGGCATTCTGGGCCGTCGTGTTTGCGGGAACGAAATATGCCCTGCCGCCGCCCCGGCTGGATTTGATCGCAAAATATTACAATAACGGATTGCGCTGGACCTTGACCGGAGCGATCATGGATATCAACGCCTGCGGCCGTCAGATCGTCGATTCGATGCCGGAAAGCAAATACCGCACCGTCCGTTCCATTGCCGGACTTCTGCGGGATCACGGTTGTCTCGACCGTCAGCCCGATTCCCCGGAAGGAAGCGTTTGCTATCCCTGCAGCGGCTACCTGATCCGCCGCTGCCGCGACTTCTTCTTTTCCGTGAAAATGTGTTCTTCCCGGCTCCGGGGTTCGGAAACCTGCAATTCGGAAAACATTCAGGGCCTCTATGCCGGAGACGGAGCGACGATGCTCTGCCCGGCCTCCCGCTGGAATAAGCTCAGTCTGGCCTTGCGCGACTGGCGCAAAGTTCCCGGCACGACTGAACTGCAGAACCCCGTTTCCCTGGTGCCGCGGGGTCCGGCTCCGCACAACGCCAATGGCGGATACTGCTGTTTCGCCGAAGGCAATACCGGTGCGGCCATGATGCGTTTCCGCAATGACGAACTGCAGGCGGACAAAGCATATTTCTGTTTCGGCAAATACATCGTCTGCATGGGCGGCGGAATCCGGGCGCAAGTTCCGGGCGTGACCGCGACGACGCTGGTCCAAACCTTCCGGTCCGGTCCCGCGGAACTGTCCGGGAAAAAACTGCCGGACGGCGAGACCGTTTCCTCCGGAGGGAGCTGTTTCACGTTCGACGGGATGAAATATCTGCTTCCGGAAACCGGGGATTTTCATTTTCTGCAGGATTTCCGGGAAAGCAACTGGAACACCATCGATCTGGAATATCCGTCGACACCGGTCTCGGGTCCCATGTTCACGGTATGGCAGGAGCATCCTGCGAATGAGCCGGGGCAGTATCTGTATGTGATTCATCCGGAAACGGAGCCGTCGCCCCGAATCGAATATCTGCGCGGAGACGGCATTTTGGGGATTCGCTCCGCCGCGGGGAGTCATGATCGCATTTTTCCAGCCGGGCGAGCTCTCCGGCGTCAAGATGAAAGCACCCGGACTGTATCTGGACTTCGACGGAATCCGGAAAAGCATCACTTTGCCCGCATAGAACGCATGCCCGAAACGGGAATGAATCAATTTGCCGAAGGCTGGGGCGGGCGCCGGTTATTCCCCCAAAAATTCAGGATTTTGCGAGCGCAGTCGAGTTGAAAGTCATGGCACCTTATGGTATTCCGGATTGGAGAATCCCCTTGTTTTCATCCATGATCCGTTGCGGCAAACACTTTCATGAGTTTGTCATAGGTCAGCGGTTTGAGGAGGATTCCGGAAAAGAGTTTGGTTCGGACATCGCGTCGGAACTCCGTGTCAGCCGTGACTGCAAAAACCGGAAGACTGCTGAAGCGGGGATCGGAACGGAGTTTCTCGATGAACTCGAGACCGTTCGTATTCGGCATCCAGAGATCGGAAAGGATGAAATCGTAGGGATGGCCTGTTTTCTCAGCCGAATCAAGTTCCGCGAGCGCTTCGACGCCATCGCACGCATGATCGATCGCGACGATGCCCGCTTTTTTCAGAAAGGCGGTCAGGACCTTGCGGTTGACCGGAGAATCGTCGACGACAAGCATGTGCTTCGGCAGCTTTTTCAAATCGTCAACCGGTTTCGACCCGGCGGCCGGTTTCGCCGTCTCTTCCCTGGCTACGACGTCCGGAATACGGACCCGGAACGTCGAACCCTTCCCGAGTTCGCTCTCGACGATGAGTCTGCCGCCCATTACCTCGACCAGACGGCGACAGATGGAAAGTCCCAGTCCTGTTCCTCCGGCTCTGTCGGCCGCATGGCTCGGGTCCTGGACCTGGACGAACGGATCAAGGATGCGCGTCAGCATGTCGGACGCAATGCCGCAGCCGGTATCGGAAACGGAGACCTCGAGGCTCGTATCGGCATAAGAGGCGGAAACCGTCACGGACCCCTTTTCTGTGAATTTGACCGCATTCCCGATCAGGTTGAAGAGTATCTGGCGGAAACGGTGCTCATCCAGCAGGACCGTCGGCACGCCGGCCGTTTGGTTGACCAGTTCGATTCCCTTCTCTGCCGCAGCCATTCGGAAGGAGGCGAACACCTCGTCCGTCAAGTGAGCCAGCAGCATGGGTTCCGGATGGAGCGTCATCTTGCCCGAATCCATTTTGGCGAGGTCGAGGACATCGTTTACCAGTTGTAAAAGTGTGGTGCCGCTGGCGCGGATGGATTGAAGTGCTTCGTTTCTCTCCGCCTCGCTTTGAATTCCGGACTGAAGCAGTTCGGAATAGCCGAGAATCGCGTTGAGCGGCGTGCGGATGTCATGACTCACGATGCTGAAGAACATGCTCCGGGCCTTCTCGGCCGCGCGGGCACGATCGAGCGCTTTCTCGAGTTCGGCCATGTGTTTAGCTGTCTGTTCGTCTTGGATTACAAAGACATGGAGGAAGCAGTTGCAGATGAGACATCCGAGCGAAGTAAACGAAGTGAGCGGCCAGACGATCTGGAGAGCAATGGCCTCCGCCATCGTGATGCAGCACATGAGTACCATCAGGCTTCGTCTGCGAACGGAATCCCGGCTGCCAAGGGATTTCAGCAACACGAAAACTGCCATCAGACCATTGAAGGCAACCAGTAGATAGAAGGCCGGGTCGCGCATGAAACCCGTTTGATAATTGCCCTGGTCATCGAGAAAGAAGAAGCAATGATTGAATGGATTGGCCGCCAATGCCGCAAGGTTGAAGACCAGAATCGCATACCCGAACCAGGAGAGAATCCGAGCCGTCCATTTGCCGAGTTCAAGATAGGTGATGACAAAACGGCCCCACATGAAAACGAACGCGACCAGAGACAGAAAGAAGAATACCGTATCGACATACAGAAGGCGTGTCCAGCCCAGTCCCGCCAGGATGCCCCAGGCCGCATCGGTTATGTAATAGGCAAGAATACCCATCAGGAAGCCGCGGTAGCGCATGCCTCGTGCGGTGACCACCCTTCGACCCGTGAGCAGATCGAAATTGATGATCAGATGAATCGCTATCGCCACAATCGAGAATAAAGAATATGAGTAGCCTTGCATAACATTCAATCTGACAATACATTATTAAAAAACAAAATATAGCGTACTCCGGCAGAGAATACAAGGCATGCGGAACTCTTTTTTTAAAAAATGTTTCTGCTGTGAATTGAAAAAGTAAAAGCCTGCCCGAAAAAAAGTTGATCCTTCCGTTTTACAAAGACGAAAGTGAACGTTTAGTCTTGCCGGGGGAAGAATTGAGTATTCTGCGCTGCAAGGCATGAGCGGTCCGGGCGCTTTCCCTTTTACCGTCGTGCGGATCAGCCGCGGGCCGGGACCGCAATCAGTCCGGAGCCGGCGACCGGACGGCAGACCATCGTCGCCGCCGGACGTCCTGCGGGCCGGTAGTAAAGCTCGTCCAGCCGCCGCAGCAGTTCGGGGATCGCGGCATCTTCGCAGAGCACCATCATGCAGCCGCCGAGCCCGGCACCGGCGAGCTGCGCCCCCAGCACCCCGGGGGTGCGGTCGGCGATGTCAACCATCCGGTCGATCTCCGGCAGACTGCATGCGTAGACGCCGGACTGGTGGTCGAGCTGGGCGCGGATGACCCGGTCCGGAGCGCCGCTTTCAAGATCGCTCAGCAGATTCAGCATGGCGGTGTTGGAAACATCCGCCCGGAACGGCCGTGCCCGCCAGTTGTCGTCATAGGAGACGACGCGGTCGCCGTCGTGCGAGCGTTTCATCATCCGTCCGATGGCGGCGAGATCGCCCCGTTTCAGCACTTCGGCATAATGTGCCGCCCGTTCGAATTCGCTCAGTCCGAACAGCACCACGCCGCGGATCGGATAGCGCCCGTCGGCCGGTTCGGCATGGTTGGCGAACCAGACGTCGAGGTCTTCGCCGGGGAGCAGGGCACGGAGTTCGTCCCGCGTGGCGGATTCGGGCAGCATCAGCAGCAGCCGGTAGAAGAAGGAGAGCGGCATCTGGAGCGTGCGGGGGGTGACGTCGCGGAGGTGCTCCAGCACACCGGAAAACTGCGGCAGCAGCCGGCGGATCAGCGCAAAACCGATCCGGTAGCAGGCGATCCGGTGATTGAACTGGTTTTTGGCGTCGGCGGATTTGCGGGCTTTGATGCCGGAGTCGCAAATCACCATCGAATAATTTTCCGGGAAGGCGACGTTTTCTTCAACGCCGAAAGGAAAGAAGCGCACCTTTACCACCGTGCCGCGCCGTCCCATCTTTACCGCCGCGTGATCGGCACTGCCGCCGCGGGTGCCGACGAACCATTCTCCCTCGCCGCAAAGCGTGACGATCTGAGCCGGGAACGTGTCAAGCTTATTTACCGCCACCACCGCTTCCGCCGCGCCGACCACGAGGCTGGAGGAAGAGGAAAGCCCCGCCGCCATCGGCACGTTGCCGCCGACGATCAGGGTCATCCCCCGGAGTTTGCGTCTGCTGAATTTTTTCTGCAGCCGCAGTACCGCGGCCTTTATATACTGGCTCCAGTCCACTCCGTATTCGCTGATCATTTTGGCCAGTTTGCTGCTGTTGACCAGTGAAGTCCAGTCGTCCCACGGCAGGTCTGCGACCAGTTCCGAGATGGAGAAGTCGCACCCCGGGAACCGTTCGGCGTCGCAATGGCGTATCATGACCCGGTCGTCGTCGCGCGGGCTTACCGCCATCACCGTTTCGAAACCGATGGTCATCAGATTGCAGTTGCCGCCCTGATGGTCGATGTGACGGCCCATGACGTTCAGCCGGCCCGGGGAACGGACAATGCCGCACAGGGTGTCGTCGGACATCGTCTGACGTGCGGTGTTCAGAACCTGAAGGATGTTCTGCTTCTGGCGTTCCCGGATCGTCGGATCGGCTCCGTATATCTGTTCGAGCGCCGGTTCCAGTTCCGGCGCACCGTTGAAAAGACGAAACCACTCGCCGAGCGGGCGGAATTCGGCGGGATTCAGTTCCGCCGAGTCAGGTGCGCAGCCGTCGCTGCCGAGCAGTTTTTCCACCTCCAGCAGTTCGGCGGGATTGTTGAAACCGAGAATCTTGGTGCGGTCTTCGATTTCCAGCAGCAGCGTGTCCGGCTTCCGCTGCTCCGCCAGCATGGCGCGTGTGTGCAGCCTGATGATGTCGGAGAGATATTCTTCCTGCTGGGCGTTGTCCTGCGAGAGCTGACCGAGGACCCGCTTCAGAAGGCCGCTTTTGAGGATGTAGACCGAGGTGTTGCCGCAGGATATGTCGGCTGCTTCCTCGGGCGTCAGCACGATCGTCCCGTTGGCGGCGGGGACTTCGAACCGGGTCATCGCCTCGGGAATCATGGCGGCGAGTTCGGCGGGGGCAAGCGCCTTGCCGGATTCGCAGGCTTCCCAGATCGCTCCGAACGCCTTTGCCGCCTTCGCGGGCTTGCATTCGGCGGCGCCGAAGAATCCCCTGACGATGATGTCGCGGAGTCCCTCTGCGGAGAGGGGAATCCCGGCGAGCGCACCGGCGCGGAGCAGCCGCAGCACCCGCCGCTGTCTGATGTCGGCCATTTCGAGGACTGCCACCGGAGTCCCGTCGGTGTCGCGGACGATCCGTCCCTGACCGGATTCGGGGGTGCAGCGGAGTGCCAGCACCGCCAGTTCCGAATTGCCGACGGTATAGAGATTGAAAAATTTTTCCAGCACATTTTGGTCGATCATCCGGTCGCCGGCGGCGATGAACACGTCGGCGTCATCGTCCAGGAACGAAATATTATTGTAGACGCAGCGGAGCGCGTGGGCGGTGCCGAGCTGATCTTTCTGATAGACGAATGCCACGTTTTCAAACTGTTCGCCGACCGTTTCCACGACCTTCCCGGCCAGGCTGCCCACGATCAGAATGTACTGGGCGATGCCGCAGGCACGATAGGTCGCGAGTGCGCGGCAGACGGCAGGAACGCCGTTGACGGGAAAACAGACTTTGGGTGTGGTGGCGGAACCCATCCGGGTGCCTTTGCCTGCGGCGAGGATGATACCGCAATCGGGAGCGTTGTTGTTCATGGCATTCTGCCTTTCCAAAAGAAGTTCAATAGTTTAATATACATGTTTCGACAGCGTTTTGCAAATTAGTCAATGCAGACAGACGATTATTTCGGAGTGTTTTTTTCTGATTTTTTCCTGCTGAAAACCGAATGCTTTTCCGCTTTATGCCCGCGTCAGATATATCCGATGATGGACCCGGTGAACACGACCGCGGAGGCTTTACGGTTTCCCGGAACGGTGACCCCATTACACGGCAGGAGAAATTCTGCCTCCATTTTGCGTTTCCGGGAACTTCGGTATGGAGCGGATCAAAGTTCATCCAAATTGCGATGGACATGTCAGAGAAGTTTGCCGCCGCGTCGCATCTGCAATTCCAGTTCGTTGAAATTCAGCAGCGTTCCCAGATAACGGTCAACCACTTCCAGCACAACGACGTCGGGCCGATCTTTTTCGATCATCTTCATGTTCAATGAAAAATCCCAGTAGAAAGTGGCATGGGACAGCCATCCGGCCAGATGCGGCATGGCATGTATCAGGAAAGAATCCCGGATGAAAAACACTTTCGGACCATCGCTTCGGAGACCGTTCATCGAATAACAGCCGGCTTCACGGGGGTAATATTGATAAAACGAGCTGGAATTGCGGAACTTCCAGTCCGGTTCGCAGCAGGATTCCGGGGCTTCGGTCATGCGAGCCAGATCGCCGAGGATAGTTTTTTCGTAATATGGGTCCATGCCGGAAACAGCCGGCATCCGTTTGGCGGCGGCGGGGTCAATCAGCCGCATCATGGCGCGGGCACCGATATATGCACCGCAATAATTCCAGTGGGTGTCCCGCTTGTAATACAGAGGAACACTGATCTGTTTCCGGGCGGACTTTATTTCGTCCAGCGGGTATTCCACAGGGATGGAGCTGTGAGTCCGAAGATATTCGGTCAATTGCTTCGCCCGGGTCGGACCATCGGGATCGGTCCGGCGGTATAGTTTTTTCATCCTGTCGCCGTATACGTGCATTTTTCCGGGTGCGATGAACAGCGCGAAGCGGATTTTTTTTCTCCTGCAGTTTCGAACGGGCATGTTCCAGTTTTTCCAGAATCGTTTTCAACTGAGTTTCCGTGAAAAGATTGATGCAGAGATAATCCTCATATGTGGAGTGAGGTTGAAACTGTTTTATAAATAACCAGCCGTCCTGTCCGGTCATTACTTTTTCTACCGGCGAGATTCCCAGCAGGGAGCAGCAGCGGTAATGGAGATTGAAAATTTCGTCCCGGAACGGCAGATTCCGCTGATACCAGCGGGTAAATTTTTCCGGATAGGAAGAAAGTGATGCCAAATTCAGATTCGGTCCCGCGGGTCGGTCCTTCGGTCCAGAGATCAGGGCTGCGATTACTGTACCTCCATACAGCAGAAAGAGAAAGATCGCCGGGTACAGGTATTGTTTGAAATGATTCCTGAACCGGCCGTTGAGAATCAGAAGAAGCGGCAGACCCGTAAGCACCGCCGCCACGATGGCGGAAAACAGTGCCATGAAACGGGGAAAATCGTTCACCAGCCGGATATCACAGCTGCCGGGTCGTTTTCCCGTACGGATTTTCAGACTCAACGGCATTGCCGTTTCCGGAGTCAGCAGAGGCGTCAGTTCCAGTTCATCGGAGCCGCGTATGGAAAAGAGTTGCTTCCCGGAGAGGTTCTGCTGCCAGATTCCCAGTATCCGGCAGTCGATCCCGGTCAGTTCGAATTCGGTTTCACGCGGGACCTTCAGACGGATCTTGCGGAATGACGATAACGGGATTTTTACCTTGCCCGTCGCATTCGGGTCCGGTGACGCGGGACGCAATTCCGCATCGAATTCATGCTTCCTGTCGATTGCGCGGTCCAGAAAACGGGAAGGATAAAGTTTCAGTTTCACCGGACGGCTGGTCTGGCACCGCACGCGGATTTCCACCGGCAAATCGAGCAGGAGGATGGAAAAACCGAAGGCCAGTCCGCAGAAAATTGCCGTGGCGGAAATCCATATCCCGAAATATTTCATTTTGCCGTGCCTCCTTTCAGAATCGGAAATAGATGAACGGATTGTAGGTGTTGGCTACGAGCGAGATCACGCAGAGAACCAGCAATACCGGCATCAGAACATATTCCCAGAAATAAATCCTGCTTTCATCCGTCAGAACGGTTTTCAGCCCCGGACACAGCCGCTGGAGAATGCCGCAGAACAGCACCCCTGCGGTCAGGGCGCCCCAGACGGGCGGGTTCAGGAAAATCCCGATGCGATAAGGCGATGCCGCCGGAATAAACATTGTATGCAGATAATGAATTCCCTGCGTCAATGTCTCCGCCCGGAAGAACTCCCATCCGCAAATCACCGCGAGCATGGCGTAAAGATGCGCAAAGACCGTCCAGTCCGGACGGTCCAGATATTTTTTCAGGAAGATTCGCTCCAGCAGGATGAATGCGCCGTGATACAGCCCCCAGAACAGAAAGGTCCAAGCGGCGCCGTGCCAGATGCCGGTGGCCAGAAATACGATGATGAGATTCAGATATATCCGTCCGTTTCCGCATCGGTTCCCTCCCAGCGGAATGTAGAGATATTCCTTGAACCAAGTGGACAGAGAAATATGCCATCGGGTCCAGAATTCCTTGATGGAACGGGTCAGATACGGATAATTGAAGTTTTCCGGGAACCGGAACCCGAACATGCGCCGAGCCCGATCGCCATATCCGAATAGCCGGAGAAATCGTAATAGATCTGGAGCGTATAGCAAATTGCCCCCAGCCATGCGATGCCGGTCCCCAGATGTTCGGACGCGATGCCGAAAACGCCATCCGCAACCGCGGCCAGCGGATTGGCGATCAGCACCTTTTTGGTCAAACCGTAAACGAAACGTCGGATTCCGCAGGAAAAATCCATTACCGAACAGTTCCGGTTTTCCAGTTGCGCCGCTACATCGTGATATTTGACGATCGGTCCGGCAATCAACTGGGGAAAACAGGTGATATACAATCCGAGCAGCCCCGGATTCTTCTGGACCCGGCAGTCCCGGCGGTAGACGTCAATCACATAACTCATAGCTTGGAACGTGTAAAACGAGATGCCGATCGGCAGCGCGATCTGTTCAAACCCGCGGATCGTTCCCGGATTCAGCCCATTGACCGTGTCAACAAAAAAATTGGCATATTTGAAATAGCCCAGCAGCCCCAGATTCGCCGCCACGTCCAGAGCCAGCATAAACTTTTTCCAGATACCCGTTGTCCGGTCGACCAGCAGACCGCAAAGATAATTGACCGCGATGGAGATCAGCATCAGCCAGATGTAGCCCGGTTCGCCCCACGCATAAAAGATCAGACTGGCCGCCAGCAGAAACCAGTTCCGGAATTTCGCCCGCAGCAGGAAACTCCCCAGTAGGACAACAGGAAGGAAACACCATAAAAATATCATCGAACTGAATAACATAATATCCCGGCGGGAATTCTTTCCGATTCCTCCGATATTGAGGGGACCGTTCCCTTTTCTTTTGTCTTACAACCTTATTTTCGTCAACCTGCAGTAATTTACTGCGTTTCTCCGAAAATACAAACGACGTCCCGGCTTTTTAAGGCTGTTTGCAGATTCTGCCGAATCGCCGCAAATCATAAAGCCATCCCGATTTTAGACAGACAGGAATCTGCTTGCCGGCAAAGGTTTCGTCAGGAACTTTTCCGTTTGCAGAACTTATCCGAAATCATCTGGATGAACACGAAGAACACCGGGATCAGAATAGTGCCGACGATCACCGAAACGAGCATTCCGCCGAATACGGTGGTGCCGAGACTGCGTCGGCTGACGGCACAGGCGCCCGTGGCTATGACCAGCGGATAGGTTCCCAGAACGAAAGTGACCGCCGTCATCAGCACGGAACGGAAACGGAGTTTCGCCGCGTATTCCGCCGCTTCATACACATCCTTGCCCGACTCATACTGTTCCTTGGCGAATTCCACGATCAGAATGGCTGTTTTACAGGCGATGCCGAAAAGCAGCACGAACCCGACCTGGGTGTAAATGTTGTTGTCGATATGGAGCAGCCAGAGCGAAACGACCGCACCGAGGAAAGCGATCGGAACCGAGAGCACCACTGAAATCGGCAGCATCCAGCTTTCATATTGCGCCACCAGGAAGAGATAAATGAACAGCAGCGCCAGCGCGAACACGATGAACACCTGGTTGCCGGTCCGTTTTTCCTGATAGGACATGTCGGTCCATGCAACGGAAAGCGAAGGATCGACTTTGCGGACGATCCGTTCCATTTCCGTCATGGCCTGACCGGAACTGTATCCCGGGGCCGGAGTCCCGTTGATCAAGATCGCCTGATACATGTTGAACCGCTGGAGATACTGCGGGACGAACCGGAATTCCGGCGTGACCAGCGTGCTGAGCGGGACCATCTTGCCGGAGGAATTGCGCAGATAGACCTTGGAAACATCCGAAATATCATTGCGGTATTCCGGCGCGGACTGGAATTCCACTTTGTAGGTCTTGCCGTATTTGTTGAAATCGTTGACGTATGAATAGCCGAATGTTCCCTGCAATGCGTCGGATATATCATTCACATCGACGCCGAGTTTCATCGCCTTCTCCCGGTCGATCGGCAGATAAACCTGAGGCGAAGACGCCTGGAAGGAGGAATAGACGTTGGACAGGACCGGACTGGAATTGGCTTCCATCAGCACCCGGTTGAGTTTCTGCTGGAACTGCACCGGCGTCAGTGCGTTGGAACGGTCCTGCAACATCATCGAAAAACCGCTGACCGTGCCCAGCCCCGAAATCGAGGGCATGCCGAACGGCGTGATCATTGCGCTGGGGATATCCTTGACAGCTTCGTAGAAACGCATCATCACGGCATCCTGCACCTGGTCTTCGCCTTGCCGTTCCGACCAGTCTTTCAGGATCACGATCCCCAATGCGCTGTTGCTGGCATTGACGTTGTTGATGAGGTCGAACCCGGAAACGAAAATCATATCCCGGACCTCGGGAATGTCCTTGATGGCCTTCCGCAAACGGCCGATGACCTGTTCCGTGCGTTCCAGCGAAGCGCCGTCCGGCAGCTGGACGGTGATGAAAAAGGTGCCCTGATCTTCATCGGGGACAAATCCGGTAGGCAGAGCCTTGAAAAGTTCGACCGCACCGTAACCCATGGCGGCATAAAGAATGATCACCAGAACGGATTTGCGGACCAGCGATTTCACAATGGCGCTGTATTTTGCCGTCATCCAGTCGAACATGGAGTCGAACCAGCGGAAGAGGATGAATTTCCTGCGGTTGGGATCGACCGGTTTCAGGATCAGGCTGCAGAGCGCCGGACTGAGCGTGAGCGCATTGACTGTGGAAAGGGAGACCGCTACGGAGATCGTGATGCCGAACTGGCGGTACATCACTCCGGTTACGCCGGAAAGGAAACAGGCCGGCACGAACATGGCCAGAAGAACCAGGGTGGTGGCAATACACGGACCGGTCACCTGCCGCATCGTCTTGATCGCAGCTTCCCTGGGACTCAAATGTTCCTCATCCATGAGGCGGCTGACGCTTTCAATGACCACAATCGCATCGTCCACCACCACGCCGATGGCGAGAATCAGACCGAAGAGCGTGATCAGATTGATGCTGAAACCGACCACTTTCATAAAGGCGAAGGTGCCGACCAGAGAAACGGGAATGGCAATGGAGGGAACCAGCGTAGCCCGCCAGTCCTGGAGGAAAATATAAGTAACCAGAATAACCAGCAGCACCGCGACGTAAAGGGTTTCCGCCACCTCGTGGATGGAAGAACGGATGAATTTCGTGGTGTCGTAGGAAATGTCGCAGGCAAGATCGCCGGGGAAGGAAGTCTTTTTGATTTCCGCCAGCCGTTCGTTCATGCGCCGGGCGATCTCCAGTCCGTTGGCATTGTTGAGCTGATAGACCGCCAGCAGGGCCGCGGGTTTCCCGTTCAGCGTGGAAACGCCCGAATAATTCTCGGCGCCCATTTCCACTTTGGAAATATCCCGCAGACGAATCTGCGAACCGTCGGAGTTCGTGCGGATCACAATGGCTCCGAATTCTTCCGGATCACTCATCCGTCCCTGCGCAGCGACCGTAAACCGGTTCTGCTGTCCTTTCGGAGCGGGACTGTCGCCGAGCGCGCCCGCGGAGATCTGAACGTTCTGCGCGGAAATGGCGTTCCTGACATCCCCCACGGTAATTCCGAGCGAGGCCATGCGCATGTTGTCCAGCCAGACCCGCATGGAATAGGTGAGCGAGCCCAGCTCGGAAACATCGCCGACGCCGGGGATCCGCGCCATTTCGTCCTTGATCGAAATGGCCAGGAAGTTGCTCAACTCCTTGTCGCTGTAAGCGCCGGTGGGCGAATAGAGTGCAATGACAGCCAGCATGTTGCTGGAAGATTCCTTGGTGGTGAGTCCCAGACGCTGCACTTCCTGCGGAAGCGAGGCCTGCGCCCAGTTCACCCGGTTTTGCGTATTGACCGTGTTTTTGTCGCCGTCCGTCCCGATGTCGAAATAAACTTTGATGGTGGCGGTACCGTCATCTGCGGCAGTGGAGGACATGTAGATCATATCCTTGACGCCGTTGAGCTGGGATTCGATCGGCTGGATCACGGTATCCATCACCGTCTGGGCGTCCGCTCCGGGATAATTGGCGGTGATATTGATCTGAGACGGAGCGATATCCGGATAAAGGGTTACCGGAAGCGTGAAGATCGCAATGCCGCCGGCAAGCAGGATGAGAATCGAAATAACGATCGCAAACCGGGGTCTGTTAATGAAAAATTCGCTGATCATGGCAGTCCCCGGTTACTTTTTCGCTTCAGGTTTTTTCTGCTGCGCGGGGACGGCTTCTTTGGCTGCGGCTTTTGCCTGCGGGGAAACCTGCTTGCCGGGAACTGCCTGCTGCGCCGTTATCGGCTTGACCTCATCTCCGGAACCGGCTTTTTGCAGCCCGTCAACAACAATGCGCTCGCCCGCCTTGAGCCCGGAAACTACGACCTGATAGCCGCCGTTCTTCATGCCGGTGACGATTTTCCGCCGTTCGATCTTGTTTTGCGCATCGACCACATAAACAAAAGTGCCGAGCTGTTCCCGCATGACCGCTTCCTGCTTGACCATGATCCGCTTTTTAGGCGGGGAAATCTGAACGTTGACTTTGACATACATCCCGGACCCCAGCAGCTCCTCGGCATTTTCCGCCGTAGCCTGAATACGGAACGTGCCGTCCTGCATCCGGTTGTTCCAGGCGGAGATCCAGACTTTCTCCTTGTATTCCTTGCCGTTCTGGAGGAATACTTTCACTTTGGGGCTGGTCGTGACATCTTCTTTCGCTTTGGGATAGTTATCGTAGATCCTCAGCAGCGTAAGTTCGTCGATGGAGAAATAGATATTGACATTGCCGGCGGACGTGATGGTGGCGAGGGCTCCGCTGGAAGGTCCGACCATGTTGCCGACACTGTAATTTTGAAACCCGATATATCCATCGAACGGAGCCAGTATCTGCGTATAGCGGAGATAGACTTTTTTCTCTGCCAGCACCGCTTCGGCGGATTTCAGTTCAGCCTCAGCGGTACGAAGGTCCATTTCCGCCGAGTCATAACTGCGCTGGGAAGTGGCCCTGGTTTTCAGCATCTGCTTCTGCCGATCGAATTCAACCTTTTTGTTGGTCAGTTCCGCTTTGTATTTATTGACATCGGCTTCGGCTTTTTTGACCGCCGCATCATAAATCGCCGGGTCGATCTGGAACAGTTTGGTGCCTTTTTTCACCAGATCGCCTTCCTTGAAATTGGCTTCGGTCAGGAAGCCGGAAACATTGGCGGAAAGATTGACGGTTTCACATGCCTGAACCTCTCCGACCTCGGTTACCGTATCGGCAAATTCCATTTCGACGGCAGATTCGACCACGACCGCAGGCACAGAAACCGCCTTTGCCTTTTCCTCTTTGCATCCCCCGGTCAGGAGAACCAGGCCTCCGGCAGCCAGGACAGCCGCGGAGGAAACGAATCGATTCAAAAACATGATCTTAATTCCTTTCCTGTTGATTTTTGATTTTAAATTATCATGTAATATATATACGTTTTATTCAAATTTCAATATTGAAAACATCGCTTCCTGCGAAGAAATCAAGGTATTTTCCTGGTTGATCGCACAAATCGTCAAATCGCCTCGGAAAAAAGGTGCGATCCGCCTCGCACATCAATGATATACCGCTGGAAAATCTTTGCTTCTGTCCATTGCAAACGGAAGCTCCTGCTGCTGTGAAAAAACGGCCGGCAGCGCAGCAGCAGGAATTAAGGAATCATTCGAAGAAACTGATTCTGAAATTGCTTATCGAAGACGTCACGACATGGATGAACGCATCGCGGGTGAAATCGTTGTTTTCCCCGCAGCTGACCGACCCCAGGAGCCGGCCGCTGGCATTCTGATAGGTGGTTTTATTACCGGAAGAGGTCGCGGTACCGATGATCTTGCTGTCCCGGTTACGGTAGGTGATCCGGGTCCCGTCGTTGACGGCGCTGCCGGATATCCGCCCCTGCGCATCGCGGTAGGTCGTATTGCTGCCGCTTGGTGATGCTGTGCCGATAACACGTCCCTCGGATGTTCGGAAAATGATTTGGGGACCGTTCTTGAAGGATGAACCGATGATTTTCCCGGAGACATCGCGGTAAGTGGTAACGTTGCCGTCAGTGGTGGCCGTGCCGATAACCGAGCCGTTGGCGTCGAGGTAAGTGATCGGTGCCGCAAAAAGCGCACCGGCGAACAGAAAAAGCTGAATCATCAATATTTTTTTCATTCGAATCCTCTTGGTTGACCGGATAATTTAGCCGTGATTATGAAAAAATCAAGTTTTTATTTGAAAAATGCACAAAAAACGAGTGAGACATCACTTCGTTCTGCGACAGTGCAAACTCCTATTGTGTTTACACTATAATATGGCACCCGATATCTGACATCTATTGATCTTATTGCTTATATTATCAACCTACAACCTATTATGGAGAATAGAACCTGAATAAAAAAGGCGGCCGGATTACTCCGACCGCCGATTCCTGCTCTCATTCCGAGATTGTTTCGCTGTCATTACAACAGCGGCACGGGACATTTATTCGCGGGAGGACTCCACTTTTTTCAGTTCCTGACCGCGGTCTTTATTCAGATCCAGTTTTGCCAGGTGGTCGGACCCGGCCGGGAAGACCGCCCGGAAATCGTAAATCTTGCAGATTTCCAGTTCGCCGTTAAGCATGGAGAAATCCAGAATGTGTCCGCCGCAGCGACGGTCTTTGTCGATAAAATGCAGATGCCAGCCGGGAACATTCATCCCCTTAACGTATTTCGGGAACAGAAAACCGACCATATTCCCCGAGATGTCTTTGAATTTGAATTCCGCCTGATTTTTGGAGGCTTCGATCAACGGACGGTACGGTTTTTTCTGCCGTTCGACGGAACGGGTGTGCATGAAGGAGAATTTACCGGTGAAACGTACCGCGACCGGAACGTTCCGGTTGGTAATGTATTGCGGAACCTGTTTTTCAAAATCCTTGAACGATTTGATGTTTTCCAGCTGAATCCGTTTGGTGGGAACGAAATTGACCACCGTGGCGAACGGAATCGTTTCCGAATCGGCCGGACGATTCACCGAACCATCGTATTTCACCTGATAGACCACACCGTCCACTACCAGCATTTCGCCATCCAGCTGATGCATGGTGCCGATTCCGATATTGCCCCAGGATTTGAGCTGACCGACCGTGGCGGAACCGTCATACATTCCGCCCAGCAAGGTGTCGATGATGGCGACCTGAGTGATACGGGGTTCCGCTGTTTTGCACCCGCAGAGCAGCGCCGCGCAGCAGATCATCACGGTGAAAAGTGAAAAGACGGAAAGGTGTTTTTTCATGGGAGCCTCCATTTTTTTGTTTAACCTTAATTGATGTGAATAGATAATATAGCATTCAAAGGTAATTTTTCAAGCAGAAAATTCACCCATCACGATTTCTGCGGCGATGACGTGGAAAATTGGGAATATCGGGATGCAAAAAAAAGAAAGCGAGAACAAAATTTGCGCAGGTATCACTATTCCGAGTTCGGAACTCGGAGCTGCACCACATTCAGCCGATAAAACAGATATTCGCGGTTTTCGTCCCGCACCATCCCCGGCCGGATTCCCCGGTTCGTTGCAGACATAGGAAAAACGGATCGCCGGAAAGCGGCAGAGCGTCAGCGCCGGTTATGAATTACGTTCGCCGGAGGAGTTCCCATTATCCGGGTAAACCGGATTTTCCATGCGGTCGAAACGGAATGAGCCGCCCACGATGTCTATTTGATTGCCGACTTCCTGATAGATGTCGCTGCAATCTTGGAAAACGCGCAGACGGAAACTCGGCAGGACCGCCAGCAGATGTTCCATGATGTCGGATTGGACTTTTTCAAAGGGGACCCAGTTCACTTCTTTGGAAAAACAATAGATTTCCAGCGGCACGCCGGAACTGGTGGGCGCCAGTTCCCGCGCAAAAAGGATCATATCGCCGCGGATATCCGGGTTTTGCTCCAGATACCGCTGCGCATAGATGCGGAAGGTTCCGAGATTGGTCAGGTAGCGCGTATTGAATCCCGAACGCCCCGTGTTGTATTGGGCGATCTCTGCCTCCTTGCTCTCGAGATAATCCTTCAAAATGTCGAACCCCTTGAGGACCTCGACCTCTTCCATGCTCAGAAAGCGAATGCTGCGCTGATCGATCAAAATGGACCTTTTGATGCGTCTGCCGCCGCTTTTTTGCATAGCGGTATAATTCACGAAAGGCTTTTTGATCAGATCATCGACTGGCAGACAGGCCAGTGTCTGGTCCCAGTTGCGGACTTTCACGGTGTGCAGCGTGATCTCCGTAACCCGGCCATCGACATCGACGTCATCGTCGTATTCAATAGCGATCCAGTCGCCGATCTCGACCAGATGGTCGACATTGATCTGCACACTGGCAACGAAGGAGAGGATTGTCTGCTGAAAAAGCAGCAGAAGCACGGCCGCGACCGCACCCAGACCGGAAAGCAGATAAAGCGGACTTTTTTCGACTAGCAGAGAAACGAAAATAATGATTGCGGCGGCCCACACGAAACAGATGGCTATATTGAGCAGACCGTCGATGGGCCGCTGTTCCGCATTGTAGAGCTGTCTGTACCACAGGCCGAAACTCCGGATCGCGTATACCAGGGTCAATGCCAGAAGGAAGATGACCGGTCCCCATAACAGTTTGCAGATGATGAGCGCGATCCACTCGTGAATCCCGTCACACCACACGCAGTAACCGACGACGACTATGGGCAGGAAACTTACGAAAGATACGATCATTTTCCGGATGCAGGCCAGAAGCTCCGCGTTCATTTCGCAGTGACGTCGGTAAAAACGATGCAGGGCGGGCCGCAGCAGCAGAAACAGCAGCAGGGAAAGCAGCGCACCGCCCGCAAACGAAGTTACGATTATAAGAAGATCGGCGAGATAGGGATAAGGAGAAAGTTTCTGAATAATCTCTTTGACCCACTCCGCAGTGAAATCATCTTGAATCAATTTTGAAAAATCCATAAATAAACCCACTGCTGTCCGGTAAAAATTGCCGGACTTGGTTGTTAATGTCGGCTCCTGCGTTATTTTGGAGCGCAGGAGGTTTTTCAGTATGCTACTATAGCATCTTTCAGCAGTTTTTCAAGTTCATACCCCGATATCGTGTCGACAAAATGACGGAAAAGGCCTCCGGGAACCGCTGCTGCAAGCATTTTTCCGCATGGGGACAATTCCGACTTGCCGTCCGAATCTCCGGCAAGGATTCCCGGAGAGTGCAAGTATCGCATCCCCCCCTTGGTGGGATTTGACCTTTTCCCACGGAAAAATGCCGAGTTACGACGAAATTTGTTTGTGAGAACTTTTTAAATTCTGATTCCAAATATGTCAAACTGGTCTGCTATGCAGCACCTTGGAAACGCAAGCGGTCTGTGGCGAACCCCCGTTCCGGGGTGCCGTAAAGCCGCCTCTGTGATCTCTGATCTCAATTATTCCTGTTTTTGACTTGACTTTTCTTTTTACATTATATTATGAAATTAAAACAGAAAAAACAAATTCACAGTAAAATTTTCAAACCAAAAACAAAATGGAGACAACATGAAGATCAAGGCCGTTAAATTCAACGAGAAAGGTTTCATGACGCAGCCTTTCGCAATGGGCGGAGAAGACGGGCCGGAAAAATTCGATGCGAAAGTCCGCTACCGCTCGTGCCTTCAGAACTATCTGATAGACACGGGGGACGAGGTCATTCTGGTGGACACTGGACTGCCGGTGGAATATCCCGAGATGGTAGTCGAGGAGAACACGCAGATTTATATCGGAAGCCGCATCGTCGACTATATGACTGCCTTCAAGGCATTGGGCTATCGTCCTGAGCAGGTGACGAAGATTCTTGTGACGCACAAGCATGAGGACCATACGGGAGAACTTCGCAGTTTCCCGAACGCGAAGATCTATCTCTCCCCTGAAGAGGCGGACGCGCTGAAGCTCGACGGCCCGAATGTCGTGCGCGTGCAGTACAAGGATGGTCCGTACCACACCTTCGATGCCTCCGAAAAGATCGCCGACGGCGTCTATCTGCTTCCTGCAAAAGGTCACACCAAGGGCAATAGCATCATCGTGGCTGAGTGTGACGGGCTTTTCTATATGATGCACGGCGACGTCACCTACACGGACGAGGCGCTGTATGAGAACAAACTTTCCGTTGTCTTCGAAGACTTGGCGGCGGCCCGGGACACGCTGAACCGCGTCCGCGCCTTCATCCGCAAGAATCCCACGGTCTACTGCTCGACCCATACGCCGCTCGGATATGAGCATCTCGAAGCGAAGCGGGTCATGGATCTGGATCATCCGGTCGAAAATCCCCCGCCCGGAGAGATCAAGTCCAAACAGGCGACGGGGAAATACGTGTGCTCCGTCTGCGGCACGGTCTACGACCCCGCCGTCGGCGATCCGGCGCACGGAATCCCGGCAGGGACGAAATTCGAAGACCTTCCGGATGACTGGAAATGTCCGCGCTGCCGTCAGCCGAAAGGGAAATTCAACAAGGCGTGATCCCATGACGCGGGGAAACTACAAAGTCTCCGAGGAGACCCGTCGCCGCCTGCTGGTGGCGGCGGGGGAACTTTTCGCCTTGCGCGGCGCGGATGCCGTGACGGTGCGTGAGATCGCCGCCAAGGCGGACGCCGTCCCCAACGCCGTCCGATACCATTTCGGCGACAAGGCGGGTCTGGCGGCGGCGGTCGAGGATTTCGCCCTGACGCCCTGGCGGGACGGGAAACTTCAGAATTACTGCCGCCGCAACGACGGGTTGTATGCGACGCGGGACGGATGCCGCCAGATGGTCACCGACGCCATCGACATCTTCTACGCCCATCTGATGCCCGACGGACAGCCGATATGGGTGAGCATGTTCCTGCTCCGTGCGGTGCTTACCTCGCAGTGGCTCGGAAAGGAACACGAGGAGATCTCCCGGCAGAATATGGAGTGCTTCTGCCGGATCTTCCGGAAGGTCACGGACAATGACGACCATCTGTCCGCCGTCTGCTGGGCTATGGCCATCATGAGTCCGGGAATGATTTTCTCGAACTCCACGCTGGATTACACGACCATGAAGAAGTCCGTCGGGGTCAATTATACTTTTCTCCGCCGTCTTCAGGCAACGGTCACGCGCAACGCCCTCCTTGCACTGGGGCTGGAGGAAACACAACCGGCGCAAATACGGGGAGTATGAACCATGGAGGGGAATGGATCTTCTCCGATCACCATAACCAACACGGAAATTATCAAGATGAACGAGAAAGAACAAACGGCCGCATCCGCGCAGGAACAGGTTGAGGCGGAATTGAGCAAAACGTTCCACCTTTTGTGCGACGCATTCCCCGAACC
>Ga0079305_1000665_pt1 | contig 65190 bp, 61 predicted proteins | sample LMS_cellobiose_e_FD_79183 | JGI IMG/M metagenome (GOLD analysis project Ga0079305, IMG submission 79183) | Rumen-fistulated moose microbial communities from Alaska, USA - LMS_cellobiose_enrichment | ecosystem: Host-associated > Mammals > Digestive system > Stomach > Rumen fluid ...
CCGGTCAGGAACAGCAGCACCCACAGGCAGGAGGCCGCCTGGCTGATGACCGTGGCGATGGCCGCGCCCCGCACCCCCATGCCCAGGGTGAAGATGAACAGGGGATCCAGCGCCAGGTTCAGCGCCGCGCCCAGCACCGTGGTGAGCATACCCACCTTGGGGAAGCCCTGGGCGTTGATGAAGCCGTTCATGCCCGTGGCCAGCATGGTGAAGGGCGTGCCCAGCAGATAGACGGTCAAATAGGCCGCGGCATAGGGATAGCTGGCGTCGCTGGCCCCGAACAGATGCAGGATGGGCCGCTGAAAGGCGTAGCACAGCCCCATCAGCGCCATGGAGGAGCCCGCCAGCAGCACGAACACGCTGTTCTGGATGCGGCTGGCCTTCTCCTCCTCCTGCGCGCCCCGGGCGATGGCGAACAGCGGCGCGCCGCCCGTGCCAAACAGGCTGGTAAAGGCCGCCACCAGCGATACGATGGGAAAGACCAGGCCCACGCCCGTCAGCGCCATGCCATCGGCGCTGGAAAGGTGGCCCAGATACACCCGATCCACCACATTGTAGAGCAGGTGCACGATCTCCGCCAGCGTCAGCGGAATCGCCTGGGATAAGATCCGGCGCCACACCTTGCCCTGGGAAAAGTCATTCTTTTTCTGCATACGCAATCAGCCGCGGCGGAACAGGCTGACGCAGGGCAGCGGCCTTTCGCTCTCCGCCAGGCAATCCGCCCGGAACGCCAGCACGAACAGCGGATAATACAGCGGGTCGTTGTGGAACATCTCCACCGTGCCCATGAACAGGAAGGTCATCAGCAGCAGGGCGGCGTTCTTCACCGCGGCGCTCTGCCGATGGCGCAGGGTCTCCCGGGAGGCCAGCCACGTCATGCCGATGTAGGGCAGCAGGGCCAGCGCGCCGCCGTGCAGCAGCAGCTCCAGCACCTGGTTATGGGTATGGGAATAGCCCAGCAGCTCCTTTTTGTAGGCCACTGGCAGCAGGCCGACGCCGGTAACGGGGTTTTTGCCGATGATCTGCAGCGACGCCGTCCAGGCGTCGGTGCGGAAGGACAGGGTGGCGTCCTTTTCCAGCACATCCTCGATCAGCCAGCCCATGCGCTGCTGCACTTTAAAGTAATGCAGGCAGATGAACAGCAGCACGGAGACCGCCAGCATGGTGATGGGCTGGGCGTACCGGGGCAGGGCCCTGCGGGCGAAAAAGACCGTCATCGCCAGCAGCACGGCGTAGCCCATCAGGCCGGTGCCGCCCCGCTGCTGCGCCACCGTGGCCGTGACCGCGGCGAACACGAAGGCCGTGCGCAGGGTATAGCGGCCAGAACGGGCTTGAGACCGCACCAGCTCCAGCCCCAGGGCGGGGAAGGCGATGCGATAGTAAAAGGCCCGGTTGCCGATGAGCCACTCCGGCACGAATTCCGGGTTGGGATCGGGGCCGTTCAGCCCCCAGGGCACCAGCAGCCGCACCGGAATGTTGGCGCACACCCAAAGCAGCAGCGCCAGGCTGAGGGCATTCAGGGCGCCGTCCCGCTCCCGCTGCAGGCCCATATCGAAAATCAGCATCAGGGCGAAGCCCGCCGCCCAGTCCAGCCAATAGCCGCTGGCCCCGCGATAAATCAGGGTCATCACGATCAGCACGGCGAACATCGCCGCCGCGCAGCCAATCACAGGCTGGCTGCGATGAATATCCCGGCGCACCCACCGCACAGCGTACAGCAGCAGCACGCAGACGCACAGCGCGCCCAGCAGGGCCCGCAGGAAGGGAAACTCCGTTTCGACGCCCAGCCAGCCGCACAGGGCCTGCTCGTATTCGGGCAGCTCATGGGCCCGCACGGCGATCAACGCCGTCAGGCCGTACAAAACCGGCCACCCGCTGCGCTTGCGACCGTCCTTCATGCACTCAACTCCTTTATTTTCCCACGCAGAACCGGGAAAATACGCTGTCCAGCAGGTTTTCGTCCACCTGCTCGCCGGTGATGCCCCCCAGGGCCGTCAAAGCGGCGTGCAGGTCGATGGCCGCCAAATCCAGCGCTTCGCCGCTTTCCAGGGCGTCCGCCGCCGCGGTCAGATGCTCCGCCGCCTGCCGGGCCAGCCGCATATGCCGGGCGCTGGTCAGGGGCAGATCGGCCCCCACCCGCGCCCGCTCGCCGATGGCCTTTCGCAGAGCGTCGACGCCCTCCCCCGTGCGGGCGGAGAGCCGCAGCGCCCCGGGCAAATCAAAGGCCGCGCCCCGATCCGCCTTGTTCAGCAGGATCAGCCGGGGCAAATCGGCGGTATCGGCCAAAAGGCCCTCGTCCTCCGCCGTCAGGGGCTGGGAACCGTCCAGCACCAGCAGCACCAAATCGGCCCCGCGCATGGCGGCCCGGGCCCGCTCAACGCCGATGGCCTCCACCGTTTCCGCCCGGTCGCGGATACCCGCCGTATCGTTCAGGTGGATGCGTATGCCCCCGATGGTCACGCTGCCGCGCACCACATCCCGGGTGGTGCCGGGAATATCGGTGACAATGGCCCGCTCCTCCCCCAGCAGGACGTTCAGTATGGAGCTTTTGCCCACGTTGGGCCGCCCGCACAGCGCCGCTTCAAAGCCGCTTTCCAGCAAACGGGCCGCCCGCTCGTCACAGGCGGCGTTCAGCCGGGCCGCCAGAGCGCGGGCCTGGCGGGCGGTATCCCCCGCCGCTTCCTGCTCGTCGATCTCCTCGGGATAATCCAGCGCCGCGGCCGCCCCCGCCGTCAAGTCTGTAACCTGCCGCTGCAAATCATGCACAAAGCTGCTTACACCGCCGGTAAGCTGGCGCAGGGCTGCCCGGGAGGCACTCTCCCCCTGGGCGCTGATCAGCTGCATCACCGCCTCGGCGCGGCTCAGGTCGATGCGGCCGTTCAGGAAGGCCCGGCGGGTGAATTCCCCCGGCTCCGCGGGCCGCGCCCCCAGGGCGTACAGGGCGGTGAGCGCCTGGCGCGCCACCTGCTCCCCGCCGTGAATGTGGAATTCCGCCACGTCCTCCCGGGTATAGGTGCGGGGCGACAGCATCAGCACCGCCATACATTCGTCGATCATTTGGCCCGCCGCGTCGTACAGATGGCCGTAGGTCAGCTGGTGAGAGAGGGGCTGCCTGCCCCCCGCGGGACGGAAAAGCGCGGCAAAACAAGCGCGCGCCGCATCTCCGCTGACGCGCACAATGGCAATGCCGCCCTGCCCTGGCGGGGTGGCCAGCGCTGCGATGGTATCCTGTTCCAGAAAATCCGTCATTTTACAGCAGCCCCTGATAGGCCGACTCCGCGTCGGGGCGGGGACGGCGCGGCTTTTGCTCTTTTTCCTCCTGCTCGGCGGACATTTGCGGCTGCTCCGCCTGCTCCGACAGGTAATGGGGATGATAGACCCGCCGATCCAGCGACCAGATCTTTTCGCTGAACACCCCGGCGGGGGTGCGGCGCACGATGCCGTTCATCTCGTTCATGCGGGCGTCCACCAGGTCGATCCAGTGCAGCATCTCCGCCTCCGGGAACATGGGGGGACGGGGGCTGCCATACTCCGCCTCGCCGTGATGGCTGATGACCATATGCTCCAGCAGCAGCACGTATTCGTCGCTTTCGTCGATCTGCATGCGCCGGGCGGCCTCCCGCACCTGGGTCACGCCCCGCACCAGGTGGCCCAGCAGCAGGCCCTCCACGGTATAGTCGTTCACGTTGCCCGTTTCGTCGCTCTTCATCTCGCTGATCTTGCTCAGGTCGTGCACGATCACCCCGGAATACAGCAGATCGCTGTCCAGCCAGGGGTACACCGGCACGATGGACTTTGCCAGACGCAGCATGGTGGTGGTGTGGTGAAGCAATCCGCTGCGCTCCGCGTGGTGCAGGCGCTGGGCGGCGGGATAATACATCAGCTTTTCCCCCGCCATGCGCAGCATTTCCCCCACCACTGCCTTCAGCGTGGGGTTCTGCAGGGCGGATACGGCGTCGTTGATCTCCGCCATCATCTGCTCCGCCGGGTAGGGGGCGCAGGGCACCAGCTGGCTGATATCATACTCCTCGGGCTGGGCGTCCCGCACCCGGTTGACCCGCAGCTGCAGGCGGCCGTTATATTCCGTCACCAGGGCGCGCACCTTCACCACGCCGCCCACGGCGGGGGGCGTCACGGTGCCGTCCCACATTTTGGCGTTGATATCGCCGGTGCGGTCGCACAGCGTCATATCCAGATATTTGCTGCCGTTGGAGGACGCCCGCTGGTCGCTGGCGCGCACCAGCAGGAAGCCTTCAAACTTGAGATCCTTTTCAAAAGCCGCAACGGCGGTCTGCTCCATGCTTTTCTCCTGTCCGGAAGCGGGCTCACTCGCCCGCGCTTTCCTCATAAATATCCTCAAACAGCGTAAATTCGCTGAGCCAGTTCACCTTGATGTTGTCCAGCGGGCCGTTGCGCTGTTTGGCGATGATAATTTCCGCCGTGTTGGTGGCGTCGCTGCCCGGCTCGTAATAGGAATCCCTGTGCAGGAACATGACCACGTCGGCGTCCTGCTCGATGGAGCCGGAGTCGCGCAGGTCGCTCAGCACCGGGCGCTTGACGGTGCGCTGGGTGTTGGCGCGGCTCAGCTGGGCGCAGGCCAGGATGGGAATTTTCAGCTCCAGGGCGATGCTCTTGAGCCTGCGGCTGATCTCGCTGACCTCCTGCTGACGGTTTTCGGCCTTGGTATCCGAGCCCATCAGCTGCAGATAGTCCACCACCACCAGATCCAGCCCCTTTTCCAGCATGATGCGGCGCACCCGGGAGCGCATCTGCATGGGGGTCAGCCCGGCGGTATCGTCGATATAGATTCTTTCGTTGGCCAGGGGGTTCACCGTCTGGGCCAGCTTGACCCAGTCCTTATCCCGCAGGGTGCCGCTGCGCACGCTCTGCATGCTGACCCGGGCCTCGCCGCACAGCAGGCGGATGGCGATCTGCTCCCGGGGCATTTCCAGGCTGAAGATCGCCACGCCGTAGCCCTTGCGTGCCGCCGCAGCGGCGATGTTCAGGGCGATGCTGGTTTTGCCCATGCTGGGGCGCGCGCCCATCAGCAGCAGCTCGCCCCCGTGCATGCCGGTCAGCATTTTATCCAGGCGGCTGAAGCCCGTGGTGATGCCCGCGATTTTCCCATGATTCAGCGCCAATTCCTCAATATGGGTATAGGTGGAATACAGCACCTCCCGGATATGGATCAGCTGCTCCCCGCCGGTGCGGCGCATCACGATATCGAATATGCTCTTTTCCGCGGCGTTCAGGATGTCCTGCAGCTCCATCTGCTGGGAATAGCAGTTGCGGCTGATGACGCCGCAGGCCTGGATCAGCTGGCGCAGGGTGGATTTTTCCAATACGATGGAAATATAATCCTGCACGTTGGCCGTGGTGGGCACATACTGCAGCAGCTCCACCAGGTAGGAGGAGCCGCCGACGCCCGCCAGCGTCCCCCGGCGGGTCAGCTCCGCGTCCACCGTCACCAGGTCGACGGCGGTGCTCTGCCGGGCCAGCCCCTGAATGGCCGCGTAAATGGCCTGATGCGCCGGAGTATAAAAATCCTCCTCCCGCAGCATTTCCATGGCCAGGGATACGGCGCGGCTGTCCTGCAGCAAGGCCCCCAGCACGCTGCGCTCCGCCTCCGCGCTTTGGGGCAGCGGCCCGGCAAAAGCGGAGGTCAGGGCGGTCTGCAATTCGCTCACGGCGTTACGCCTCCTGGATGTTCTTCACGCGCAGCAGCATTTTGGTGCTCACGTTGGGATAGATGTGCAGCAGCACCTCATAATCGCCCAGCTGGCGCACAGCCTCCTTGATCTCCACCTTGCGCTTGTCCAGCTCCACCTCGTAGCCCTCTTTAATGGCGTCGGCTACCTCCTGGGCGGTCACGCTGCCGTACAGACGGCCCTTTTCGCCGCATTTGGCCTTGAGGATGACCACCTTGTTTTTCAGCCTGGCGGCCACCTCCTCGGCGGCGGCGCGGGCCTCTGCCTCCTTCTTGCGCTCGGCGGCGCGCTTGCGCTCCACCACCTTTACGGCGTTCTCCGTGGCCTCCATGGCCCACTTGCGCGGGAACAGGAAGTTGCGGGCATAGCCGTCGCTCACGTTCACGATATCGTCCTTCTTGCCGATATCCTTGATATCCTGCAGCAAAATGACCTTCATCTGTTATTCCTCCTCATCACGGGGCCGCAGCGGAGGCCGCAGCCCGCGGGCATTTGAAAACTGATCCATCACGCCGATCACCGTCAGCGCGACCTGCACAAAATGGAAGATGAACGCAGCCGCCACCACCGCCACGCGCCAGCCGCGGCCGGTGCAGCGCTGATGCTGGGCAAAGTTGATGGCCGCCGCGCCCTGCACGGCGAAGCACAGCGTAAATGTTTGCCACATCAGCGCCCCCAGCATATACAGCCCGTCATTCTGCGCATAGCGAACCAGCAGATAGCCCGCCGCCAGCAGGCCGATGCGCAGCCCCCAGGGCCGGGGAATGTGCCACAGCCGCAGCGGCGGCATGCCCAGATCGGGGATCGCCTGCAGCTCCTCATCCCGCTTATAGGCGCGGCGCTGGGCCGCGCGGCCGCCGTAATGGATGCCCAGGCCGAGCCCCAGCAGGGAGGTGAGCCCGCAGCCGGAAATCAGCAACGAGGGCACCAGCGCCTGAAGCACCAGCCGCACATAGGAGCGCACCTGCAGCAGCAGCTCATCCGCCAGCTGCCGGGAAAGCACCGGCAAACCCTGAACGGAGGCGGTGATCTCCCCCTGCATGGAGGAAGGCACCGACAGCACCCCGCCGGAGGCCAGCAAATACAGCAGTTCATCCCGCAGGGGCATGCCGTTGACCGTCACCGCCGCCATGCGGCCCGCCGTGTCATACAGATCGCCGCCGGTCATGCGCTGCAGCAGCAGGTAGATGCACAGCAGCGCCGCCGCCTGGGTCAGCACCAGCCGGCCGCAGGCCTGCCAGAAGGGCACGCCCCGGGTAACGCAATGGATGTACACCGCCAGCAGCGGCAGCAGATACAGCACGCCGAAGCCCATCAGCACGATGCCGCCGGAAGCCGCCAGGGAAAACAGCGTCATGGCGGCGCACAGCAGCATGGGGATGAAGCCCGCCGTCAGGCCGCTGACCAGCAGATACAGCGGCAAAAAGGTCAGGGCAAGGCCCGCCGTGGCAAAGGCCGGCATGCCGCCCAGCCAGCCCAGGCCCAGCAGCGCCGCGCACAGAGCGCAGCAAACCGCCGCCGCCCGCAGGCTGGTATACGTTTTATAACCCCGCTGCATCATTTATCTCCCAGGGGAACAAATTCTTTGCATACATCCCCTGATTATTGTATAGCCCTGGCAAGTTTTTGTCAATCAAAAAGCAGGACTGGAACAAAATTGCTCCTGATCCTGCTTAATCAATTTTGACGGTTTCCGCCTCTTCAAAATCCGCCTCGGCGGGGGGCAGATGGTCGCAGACCATGAACAGGGCATCCTCCCCGTTATCCTCATAGTATTTTTTGCGCACCCCCACCTGGATAAAGCCGTGGGTCAAGTACACGTGCTGGGCGCGCTCGTTGCTGCGGCGCACCTCCAGCGTCATGTACACCACGCCCAGGTTGGCGGCGTACTGCATCAGGGCGGCGGTCAGCGCCCGCCCGATGCCCCGGCCCCGCAGATCCTCCCGCACGGCGATGTTGGTAATGTGCCCCTCGTCCAGCACGATCCACACCCCGGCAAAGCCCGCGATCTGCCCGTCCGGAAGCTCCGCCACCAGATAGCGGGCGCAGGCGTTGCGGGTCATCTCATCATAAAAGCTCTGGCGGCTCCAGGGGATGGCGAAGGTGGCCGCCTCAATAGCGTGCACCGCGTCCACGTCCTCCACCGTCATGCGGCGGATATGATACTCAGCCATGGGCCTTTGCCTCCCGCGCAGCCCGTTCCCGCTCCGCCTGGGGCGCCCGCAGATACAGGGGCTGCAGCGTCAGATAATCCACCGCCTGATCGGCGTTCCGGGCCGCCAGGCAGGCCACGGCGGCGGGGCGCAGATAAGCACAGTGGGCCGGGGCGAAACGTGCTCGGGGACCCAGCACCCGGGTCAGCTCCTCCCCGTAGGTCTGCACGCCGTCGCCGGTGAAAAGGAATTCCTCCCCCAGGGGGCGCAGGGCCTCCACATACTCCTCCAGCTTCACCACGCAGTCCGCCATCAGCCGCTCCCCCGCCCGGAAGGCCGCGCCGTACACCTGATGCACCCGGGCATCCTGAATGGGGCAGATCACGCTTTTCTCCGCCCCGATACCCGCTGCGGTGGCCTCCAGGGCGTCCACCCCGATGCAGGGGATGCCCAGAGCATGGGCCATGGCCTTCACCGCGGTCACGCCGATGCGCACGCCGGTAAAGCTGCCCGGGCCCACCGTGACCGCCAAATGGGTCAGATCGCTCTTATGCAGGGCGGTGCGGGTCAGCGCCTCCTCCGCCATGGGCATAATGCTTTCCGAATGGGTCATTTTATTCACCGCCATGGCCTCATAGCGGATGCGTCCCTCCTGCCAGAGGGCCACGCCGGCCACAGGGCCGGAGGTATCAATCGCCAGAATGATCATCGATGCTGCGCCTCCCAACTGCCGTGCGGAATCAGGGAAATCAGCCGCGAGGCGTCTTCCTGGGGCGAAAGCAGCACCTCCAGCGCCGTTTCGGGCAGCAGATCCTCCGCGCGCTCGTGCCATTCGATCAGGCATACGCCGTCGCCGCCGATGTATTCCTCTAACCCCATATCGGTGAGCTCGCTCTCATCGCCGATGCGGTACCAGTCGAAATGATACAGGGGCAGCGTTCCCTCGTCATACACGTTGAGTATCGTAAAGGAGGGGCTGGGCACCGCGCTTTCGATGCCAAGCCCCCGGGCCACGCCGCGGGCAAACTCGCTTTTGCCCGCGCCCATCCGGCCGCTGAGCAGGATCACATCCCCCGCCCGCAGCGTTTTCGCCAGGGAGCGGCCCAGCGCCTGGGTATCCTCCCTGGTGACGGCCAGAACCGTTTTCATGGTATTATTTCTCCAATCAGAATACAATGGCCGCGCCCTCGGCGCGCACGTTCAGCACGTGGCAGGCATGGTCGCCAAACACCTGATTCATATGGCGCACAAAGCGCTCCTCCTGGTCGGCGGGGACCACGTTCAGCGTGGTGCCCGCAAAGCCGCCGCCGTGCACGCGCCAGGCGCCGCAGCCGTTCAGCATGTATTCCGCCATGCCCAGTGCCACACAAAGGGACTGGCTGGCGGGATTGGCGTACACGTTTTGCAGCATCATCCAGCTGCTGCGGCCCGATTCGATCAGGATCTGGCGGAAGGCGTCCATATCGTTGCTCTGCACGGCGCGGATCAGCCTGCGCACCCGCTCATTCTCATTGTAATAGTGGTAAGCGCGCAGCGCGGCCCTGTCCCCCCCCTGGGCCAGCACCCGGGGCAGATTCTGCCACACCTGCTCCGGCCGGACGCGGCGCAGGGTCTCCTCCCCAAAGCAGGCGGCCACGGCGTGCATCTCCCGGCGAACGGCGGCGTAATCCTCCGTTAAGTCGTCATGGCTGCTGCCGGTGTTGACCACCACCAGGGAATAGCCGTTCATATCCATCTGCAGGGGGGTGACCTTGGGATCATCCTTGAAATCGATGGCCACCAGGCCGCCCACGGAGGAGGCCATCTGATCCATCAGGCCGCTGGGCTTGCCAAAGTATTCGTTCTCCGCGTACTGCGAGATTTTGGCCCGCTCGATGGCATCCACCCGCATGCCGTTGTACAGGGCGTCAAACACCGCCACGATCAGCACCTCGAACGCCGCGGAGGAGGAAAGACCGCTGCCGGTGAGCACGTTGGAGGTGACGCTGGCATCAAAACCGCCGATGGTCAGCCCCATATCCCGCAGGCGGCGGGCGATGCCGCGGATGATGGAGGCAGGCTTGCCCTGCTCCTGGGGCACCATGGTCAGGTCGCTCAGATCCATCTGCACCGGGGCGAAGCCCTCGCTGTGCAGCACTACCTGCATATCGCTGCGGGGCGTCACCGCGGCCACCGTATCCAGGTTGACGGCGGCGGCCATCACCAGGCCGTTGTTATGGTCGGTATGGTTGCCGCACAGCTCCGTGCGGCCGGGAGCGCTGATGATCATGGGGGCGGCAACGCAGCCAAACAGGTCGTCATGCCGTTTGATCAGGTGCATATAGCGCTCCAGCTGGCGGGCCACCTTGCCGCCGCTGCAGCCGTACAGGCCAGCCAGGCGCTCCATACCCTCGGCGGATTTCAGTGTGCGCAGCAAATCGCTTGAGGTCTTCATCAGTTTTTCCTCCCATCCAGTACGATCTGCCAGAATGCCATGAACTGCGGCAAGCCGGCCTCGTTCAGCTGTTGTTCAAAGGCGGCAAAGCTCTCGTCGCTGATTTCGACTTCTCCGGTAACCCAGCGGATGATGGACTCATCCACCAGGCGGCCGATGGCGTTTTGCAGGGGAGCAACCTCCGCCTCCTGCGCCGCCGTCAGCGCGTAATAGGGGAAGGGCCGCGCAGCCACGGCGTTGATGATATCCATCTGCTCGCTCAGCCGCTCCACCGCACGGTCATAATACCGGCGCTGAAAATCCTTGTCCGTCAGGCCGGGGGCCGCCGCGCCGGAGGCCAAAAGCACCTCGGCATTGAAATAGCTGTTGGCGGAGGCGCTGGCCGTCATGCGCCAGGTACCGTCGCCATCCACCACATAATCGACGTTCTCCATTCCCGCGCTGGCCAGGATGCTGACCTCCTCGGTATAGAAGGCGTCCACCCAGCGCAGCAGGGCGGCCACGTCGTCGCAATGGGCCGTGACGGCGAAGGCGCCGCCGATGACCGGGCCCGTAAAGCTGCGGTACACCGCCGCCCCTTCATAGGTCAGGGGAGGCATCACCTCATAGCTGTTCAGCCAGGCCGACGGCAGGAAATTGCTGGGCAGGGTGGTGATGGCGCCGCCGTACACGTTGGTTTTCTTTTCATCGCTCTGGGTGCGCAGGCTGTCCGAGGTGGAAAAGCCGTCGGGATCCAGCAGACCCTCGGCAAACAGATCCCGCAGCCATTCGATGAAGGGTCGGAACTGGGGCTGCAGAGGCACGAACTGAGCCTGCCCGTCCACCGCCCGCAGGTTGTAATCATTGGCCGTCAGCCCAAAGGCGTGGCCCAGGAATTTCAAGTCGAACGCCCCCAAAAAGGCCAGGGGAATCTCGTCCTTCTTGCCGTTTTTGTTGGGGTCGCCGGTTTTGAAGGCGCGCAGCACCGCCGTCAGCTCCTCCGCCGTTTTCGGCATGGGCAGTCCCACGGCCTGCAGCCAATCCCGGTTCAGCCACACGCAGTTCTGCATGGGCTGCTCGGTGATGGCGGGCAGGGCGGCAATGCGCCCGTCGGGCAGGGTGATGGCGTCATAGTATTCGGGGCTGGCGTTCAGAAGTGCCGTCAGATTGGGGCAGTTTTCCGCCAGATAGGGAGCCAGATCCACCAGCACCCCACGGTTCAGCAGCTCCATGCACTCCGCCGGGGACAGCTGGGCCTTGAACAGCACGTCGGGCAGCTGGGGATCCTCCGCCCGCATGGCCGCCTTGGCCGCCTTCCATTCCTCCGCCTTGGTGTACTGCACATAGGTGAAGCGAACGCCCGTTTTTTCCTCCATGCGGGCAAAAAACTGGTTTTTTGTCCAATCCCGGGCGGTGGCCTCGTCATCATAGCCGGCCATGGTGTATTCCGCCAGCGCCGCGCAGGGCAGCAGCAGAGCCAGGGCCAGACAGATCAAGCGCCTCAGCAAGAGAACACCTCCTCAGCAAAAACGATCGATTTCATTTGTATTATACATCATATACAGGCCGCCGTGCAAGCCGTATCATCTGTCCTGCCATCGGCCTGTAACCACATTCGCAGGGAAAAGCGGGGAAAAGAAGCCAATCTTTCCCCCGCTTTTGATTGCATCACTCAGCCCTTGACCGCGCCGGCAGCCACACCCTTGATGATGTGCTTCTGGCAGGCCAGATAGAAGATGATGATGGGCACAAGGCTCAGCATGATCAGCGCCATGGTGGCGCCCAGATCCACGCGGCCGTAGCTGCCCTGCAGGTACTGAATGTGAATGGGAATGGTCTTGTACTTGGTGGCGTCCAGCACCAGGTAGGGCAGCAGATAGTCGTTCCACACCCACATGATTTCCAGCACGCCCACAGAGATCAGCGTGGGCTTCATCATGGGGAACACCACGCTGAAGAAGGTGCGCAGGGGGCCGCAGCCGTCGATGGCCGCGGCTTCCTCAATGTCGATGGGGATCGACTTGACGAAGCCCACAAACATGAATACCGCCAGCCCCGCGCCGAAGCCCAGGTAAATGACCGGGATCGTCCAGGGAGTATCCAGGTGCACCGTGCGGGCGGTGTTGGCCAGGGTATACATCACCATCTGGAAAGGCACCACCATGGAGAAGATGCACAGGTAGTACACCACCTTGGAGAAGGTATCGTTAACGCGGGATACATACCAGGCCGCCATGGAGGTGCACAGCAGGATCAGCGCCGTCGAAACGATGGTGATATACACGCTGTACCCGGCGGAATAGTAGAAGGGATAATTGCCGAAGGTCATGCCGTTGACGTAGTTGTCAAAGCCCACGCAGCTTTCCTTGTTGGGCAGGGCGAATACGTTGGTATTGACCGCGCTGTTGGTCTTGAAGGAGTTATACAGCACGATCACGATGGGCATGATCCACAGCAGGCTGATCACCGCGAAGGCGATGCTGGTGATGATTTTGCCGGTGGTTTGCTTTTCCAGTCCCTTGGCAGCCGGCTTTTTTGCTTTCAGCGTCGTTTGCATCACTGCTGCAGCTCCTTTCTGCGGGTGGCGGTCAGCTGGATCAGCGAGATCGTCGTCACCAGGATGAAGAACAGCACCGCCTTGGCCTGGGCCACGCCGCGCTGATTGGCGGTGGTGAAGGTTTTGGCAATGTTCAGGGCCAGCATCTCCGTCATGCCCACGCCCCGGCGCACGGGCGCGCCGTTGGTCAGCACCAGGTTCTGGTCATACAGCTTGAAGCCGTTGGTCAGGGACAGGAAGGTGCAGATGGTGATGGAGGGCATCACATTGGGCAGGATGATGTGCCACAGGGTCTTCCAGCCGTTGGCGCCGTCGATCTTGGCGGCCTCCAGCATATCCTCCGGCACGGCGTTCAGGCCCGCAATGTAGATGATCATCATATAGCCCACCTGCTGCCAGCACATGACCACGATCAGGCCCCAGAAGCCGTAATTGGCTCGGATGGACATGCTGACAGGCAGCACGCTGTCGATGATGGTCTTCCAGATGTAACCCAATACGATGCCGCCGATCAGATTGGGGATGAAGAACACGCCGCGGTACACGTTGCTGCCGCGGATGCCCCGGGTCAGCGCGTAGGCCACGAAGAAGGCCAGCACGTTGATCAGCACCAGGGAAACCACCGCCACTTCGGCCGTGTAGCCGAAGGCCCGGCGGAAGCCCGCGTCGGCAAAGGCCTTCGCGTAGTTGGCAAAGCCCACATAGCTGGCGTTGCTCACGGTGGTGAAGCTGTGCAGGGACAGGTAAATGCCCTGAATGAAGGGCCACAGGAAACCGATGCAGAAGCAGATGAAGGTGGGAAGCAGAAAAATGGCGAACTGCCGCTGGATCGGTTTTCTGATCAGGGAGGAGGTGACTGCGCTGGACGAAGGCTTCTTCCCTTTTTTCACGGTCTTTCTCTCCTTTGATACTAAATCACAGCTAAAAGATTGAAAGATATGGGTTGGATTTTTCGTTCTGGCTAAGCTGAGCGAAGGCCGGGCGGCAGCCCTGGGCAGCGCTGCGTTGACCGGAATAGCGCCGAACGCAGTGAGGCTGAGGGCAGCAATGCTTGCATTGCTGCCCGAAACCCGCGCTTCCGCTTTAGCGGAGTAGCGCGGGGCGTCCGAAGCAACGCCAGAGCGGAAAAGACACCCATAGATTCAAGTTTTTAGATGGGATTTAGTATTTGTTAATGAAAGGGGAGCGGGATGACCCCGCTCCCCGCTGAAAACTTAGTGGGTATTCAATCAGTGGGTGTTGGCATAGCAGGTGGCCCAGCCATCCACGAAGGCATACTCAACCTCGCCCCAGTCGGCTTCACCGGCGCTGTACTGCTCCAGAGCGGAGACGATGCCAGCGCGCCAGTTGTCCACGTCGGGGGTGTAGTTGAAGGCCCAGGTCACCACGTACTTGCCGGCGCTCAGCTGATCGTTGGCGTCATTGAAGAACACGTTGTCGGAAGCCTTGGCAGCCTTGAAGGGGATGGGGCCGAATTCCTTGGCCATCATCTCGGTGCCTTCCTCGCTGGTCACAACCCAGCACAGGAAGTCCAGGGTAGCCTTGATGTCTTCCTCGGAAGCCTTGGCGTTCACAGCCCAGCAGTTCTCGGTGCCGGCGCACACAGCAGCGTTCTCTTCGCCTTCCACGCCGCAGTAGATAGGCAGCATGGCCAGGTCATCGGGGTTCATGCCATACTTTTCACCGGTCAGGCCGGAGAATTCCCAGGTGCCGTTCTGGAAGAACACAGCCTTGCCCTCGCCGAACTCAGCCTCAGCCTGGTCGCCGGTGTAGCCGGACAGCTTCTTGGCGTCGGCAGCGGAATCGGCCACATACAGATCCCAGATGTTCTTGTAGGCATCCAGATAGCTGCCCTTCACGGCGGCGGGCTGCTCGGTGATGCCGTCATCGCGGAACTCATAGAACAGGGGCATATTGGTCAGATGGCCGGAGAAGCGCCAGGAGGAGGAGCCGTCCAGGCCGGCGGAGGTGAAGGCATCGAAGCCCAGCTCGGCAGCGCGGGCATGGACATCATCGGCAACCTTCTTCAGACTCTCGAAGTCCTTGATGTCGGCCACGGTGTAGCCGGCCTTTTCCAGCAGGGCCTTGTTGGTGATGATGCCATAGGCTTCATAGCAGTAGCCAACGGCCACGGTGGCGCCGTCCGCGTTCTTCAGGTTGAAGTCGGCGGTGGTCATTTCCTTGATCAGGTCGGTGTCATCCAGGGGCAGAGCATAATCATTCCAGGTGGCTACACCCTCGGCGTTGCCGATCTGGAACAGGGTGGGGGCGGCGTCGCCCTTATCCATTTCAGAGGTCAGGGTAGTGGCATACTGACCGGAAGCGGCGGTAACGACCTTGACTTCCACGCCGGTCTGCTCGGTGTACTTTTTGGCCAGATCCTGCCAGGCCTGATCGGCTTCGGGCTTGAAGTTAAGGTAATACACCTTGCCGCCCTCAGCGGAGGCGACCACAGATACCATCGTCATAGCGATGCACAGGGCCAGAGCCAGAGCAAACAGTTTCTTCATTATAAAGAACTCCTTTTCTATTGCGGCTTTGCCGCAGATTATTTGGGAAGCGCTTCACGCGCTCTCCCTGCAATGAGTAATTATATATTTTCATGGAGGATTTGTCAACACTTTGACCAAATAATTATTGCCGTCCTGTTGCATTTTTTACTGATTTTGGCCGCATAAGATGAAAAAAGCGGCGAAGCCGGTAAGCTCCGCCGCTTGGGGGTGAATTCGGGGATGAAAAATCACTTGATGCCGCTGTGGGCAAAGGACTCGATGAAGCGCTTCTGGAAGAAGAAGAACAAAATCAGCAGCGGAGCCACCGTCAGCAGGGTGGCGGCGCAGGTATCCGACCAGAGCGCGCCGATCTCGCTGGCCTGGGCGAAGATGGCCAGGCCCACCGTCAGCAGGCGCTTGGCGGGCTTGTTGATCACGATCAGCGGCCACAGGAAGTTGTTCCACTGGTAGCTGGCGGCGATCAGCCCGTGGGCGATGTAGCAGGGCACCAGCAGGGGCAGATAGATGCGGATGATCATGGTGAAGAGGTTGCAGCCGTCGATCTTGGCCGCTTCCTCCAGCTCGTAGGGAATGGTCTTGATGGTCTGGCGCATCAGGAAGGTACCCATGGCCGAGGCAAAGAAGGGCAGCATGGCCCCCAGCAGGGTATCGTTCAGTCCCAGGCGGGTGATGGTCATGTAGTTGGGCAGGATCAGCACGTCCGCCGCGATCATGATCTGGGTCAGGAACAGGATGAACAGCGTGTTCTTGCCATAGAAGTTCAGCCGGGCGAAGGCGTAGCCCGCCATGGTGATGGTGATGAACTGGGCCGCCAGCACGCCCGCCACCAGGATCAGGGTATTGACGTAGTAATTGCCCCAGGGGGCCATGCCCCAGATGCGGGTGATGTTGGAGAAGGTGGGCACCCAGCCCACAGCCAGCATATCCAGCTCCAGCGCTTTGGGCACAAAGGCGGTGCGCACCAGCCACACCAGGGGGATCAGGCACAGGATGGCGAAGGCATACATGAAGAAATACAGCAGGAATTTGCCCGGCGTCATCTTCCAGGCGGCCTTCTTTTCCCTGTGCTTTTTCGCGGTAATCGCAGTCATTTTCTTCACCCCCTTACGAATAGAACGTGCGCTTGTCCTGGGTGAAGAACTGCACGCAGGTGATGAGCAGCAGCAGCACGATCACCACCACGGTAATGGCAGAAGCCATGCCGTAGTTGGTTTGGTCAAACGCCTTCTGATACACGTAGAACAGCAGCATATTGCTGGCGTTGCCGGGGCCGCCCTTGGTGAGGATATACAGGTGATCCACCAGCTTGAAGGCGTTGGTCATGGTGATGATCATCACGTACAGGGTGGTGGGCATCAGCATGGGCCAGGTGATCTTCCAGAAGGTCTGGCTGTTGTTGGCGCCGTCGATGGTAGCCGCCTCGTACAATTCCGGGTTGATGTTCTGCAGGCCCGATATGTAGAAGATCATCACATAGCCCGCCTGCTTCCAGATCATCATCACGATCAGGGCGGGCAGCACTGCGTTCGGATCCGTCAGGAAATGCCAGGTGTTGTTGTTGAAAATATACCCCAGCATGCCATAGCCGGGCGTATATATAAACAGCCAGATGTTTGCCACGGCAACCATCGGAAGAAGTGTCGGATAGAAGAAGGAAACGCGGACAAGGCCCTTGCCGATTTTGACCTTGTTGGCGAATATGGCCATCATGATCGCCAAGCCGAGGGAAATCGGCACGGTGACCACGGCCACGATGATGTTGTTGATAAACGCCTGTTTGAAGATCTGATCCTTGGTGAATAGGGATACGTAGTTTTTCAGCCCGATGTATACCGGGCCGGTGCGGATGGTGGCGTTATTATCTTTGTACAAGGAATTCCAAACGCTGTAGCCGATGGGATAGAAAGTGAACATGGCCAGAAAGATAAAGGACGGCAGCAAAAGCATCCACGCCAGCCGCGTGGTGCGCCACATTCTCCTTCTTTCACGCGCCAGGGAAACGGCGCGGTCATTTACAATAGCGCTCATTTGATTTCATCCCCATTTTTCGGAATGGGCCTTCCCCGCCCAATGCGAGCGGGGAAGGCCGGTATTAACTTGCGTTTTATCGCTTAGCGATAGTCCTCCAGGATGGCGTCAGCCGCAGCCTGGGCCTCGTTCAGCGCGGTCTCGGCATCCTTCAGGCCGGTCATCACTTCTTCGATGGCGGTGTCCAGGATGTCCTGCACAGTCTTCTGATCGTACACGGAGAACTCAGCGGAGGCATACTCCAGCTGGTCACGGGCGGTCAGGGCGCTGGGGAAGCCGGCAGCGTAGTCGATCATGCGCTGGGTCTCATAGGCTTCAGGACGGGTAGCAACGTAGCCGGTGTCGATGGACCACTGGGCCACGCGGTCGGGGTTGTTGGTCATCCACTGAATGAAGGTGAAGGCAGCCTGGGTCATTTCGGGGGTGATGTTATCGCCCTTGAACAGATAGAAGTTGCCGCCGCCGGTGGGAGAGCCGTAGGTGGTGTTCATGGGCAGATAGCTGGTGCCGAACTCGAACTGGGCGTCCTTCTTCACGCTGGTCAGCTGACCGGTGGTGTGATACATCATGGCGATGGTGCCGTTGACGAAGTCATTGCGGGTGTTGGCCCACTTGGGGGCAACGGGCATGGCGCCGATGTCGCTCAGATGCTTCCAGAATTTCAGGCCGGTGATGGTCTTGGGATCGTTGAAGTACACCTCGGTGCCGTCGTCGCTCATCAGGTTGAAGTGATCCTGGGTCAGGGTGAAGGTCTGCAGCATCCAGTAGGCGTAGCCGGCCTTATCGGAGGGAACCTCGATGCCGTAACGCACCACGTTGCCGTTGGCATCCTTCTTGACCAGCTTGGTGGCGTAGTCTTCCAGCTCATCCCAGGTCTTGGGGGCCACTTCGGGATCCAGGCCGACCTCTTTGAAGGCTTCCTTGTTCCAATACAGGATGATGGTGGAGCGCTGCCACGGGATGCCGTAGGTCAGATAGCCGCCGTTGCCGTCGGGCAGACGGGAATTCTCCATGAAGCCATCATAGAAGCCGTTCAGCCAGGCCATGTCTTCCTCGGTGGTGCAGAACTGGTTGTAATCCTGCAGCACATTCAGGGAATACAGCTGATACAGGTCGATGGAGAACATCAGGGCGATGGCGGGGGTGTTGCCGGCCTTGATGTCGGCCATGACCTTGGTGGTGGTGTCGGCGTAGGAGCCGGCATAGATGGGGTTGATCTTGATCTCGGGATGCTCGCCGTGGAATTCATCGCACAGGGCGCTGATCAACTGATCGGGGCCGCCGCCGACGGACACGGGGAAGTACATGTTCAGCTCAATGACGTCATCCGCCAGAGCCAGGGGCGCCACGCCGACAACAAACAGCACGGCCAGGAACAATGCCAACAGTTTCTTCACAGGATAGACCTCCTTTTTGATATACAGGGCCTTTGCCCTATGCGTGATTGAAAAAGCACAAACGGCCTTTTCTGTTGCGTTCATCATATCACAGCACTGCAGGGGTTGTCAACAAATCTGGTAAGTTTTTTTCCTTTTTCAACTGCCCGTGCAGCGCTTTTCAGCCGCCCGCGGCAGGCTCTTTTGCCGCTCCCGGCTTCATACCAGATTCACGTCCCAGTTGGAGACATATTTCAGCAAACGGATCACATCCATTATATCCACCCGGCCGTCGCCGTTCACATCGGCGTTCTGCAGCTCGATCGGCACCTTCCAGCCGGAAACGTATTTGAGCAGCCGGATCACGTCCATGATGTCGACGGCGCCGTTCCCGCTCACATCGCCCGGCAGCCGCAGGCTCTGCGGAGGCCAGGGCGTCTGCCCGGAGGGCAGCGGCGCGTCGGTGGGCGCATCGGCCGGGGCAGGCGTAGGGGTGATCTGCGTGCCGGGCCCGGGCGCGGGCGTGCGCTCTGCCGAAGGGGAAACGGTCACCGTCGCCTGGGGCGTCGGGGATACGGCCGCGCCGGGCGGCGTCTCCGTAGGATTGGCGGGCGGCTCGTCCGTTTCCGGCTGCGGCGGAGCATCCGTCGCGGGCACAGGCGTTACGGTGCTCTCCGTCCCGGAAGGCGCTTCCGTTCCGGGCGCAGGCGTCGGAGTTGCTTCGGCGGAAGGCGCCGCCGTTTTCTCCCCCGCAGGCGTCGCTGTGGCTTCGGGAATGGCTGTACCCTTGGGCGTCTCCGTTGGCGCAGGTATAGTGAGCGCCTTCCATACGGCGGAAACGGTCACATCCGCCGATACGGTGATCGTATCCCCCTCCGCACAGCGGGCATTCCCCACCAGCCAGCCGTCGAACCGCTGCCCCTCCGGCGCGGCAAACCCGCATGCCGGCAGAACATATTCCGCTCCCTCGTCCACCGCGGCAGCGGCCATTTTTCCCGTTCCGCCGTTCGCGTCAAAGGAAACGGCACACACGATCTGCGCAAACACCCCGCTCACGGTCACATCCGCTTCGGGCATAATGAAGCTGTACCGGCAGGAGCCGTCTTCATAGGTTTGCAGCGGCTTGGGCGCAATCGTTTTGCTTTCTCCGCCCTCCGTATAGCAGCAAATGACACTGCCGATCCTGCAATGCGCCTGGGGCGCCGCCGTGAGATACACCGTATCGCCGTACCGGTATTCCCCGGCTGCGATTTCCACGGAGCCACCGCGGCTGTTCTCCGCTTCCACACCATAGCCTTCGCGCCGGAACCGGACACAAATCTCAATGTCGCTGACGGGCATGGAAAAGCTGAGCCGCGGCGCTTCTCCATCCCACTTCATGAAGGTTTCTTTTCCACGGCGGGCATACAGATCCTCCACCGCGTGATGAGGGGCCGGCTCCGCCAGAACGGTCACGGTATCCCCCGTCTCCGCCGCGAGGCTGCCCGTTTCTCCCGCCGCAACGCGCAGGGTTTCATCCATTCCCGTCCGCTGCCTGCGCACCCGAAGCACCACTTCACCGCCGACGGCCTGCCCGGCCGTCACGGAAAACAGCCTGGTAATCACCGTTTCCACGGTCACATCCGCCGCAGGCATCACAAAGGAACAGCGAACCGTGCCCGCCGGGAGCGCGTCATCCTGCGTGGTTTCCATCTCAGCCTTTTTCTTTATCTCAACGTCGTTCTCCCAATAGGAGCAGCTCACCTCCAAAACGCTGCACTCCGCGTCCGGGGTGATCAGCACATACGCCCGCTTGCCGCAGGCATAGGACGGCTGCTCCGACTGCATGCGGCCATTTGCGATGTAATCCGGGAAACAGACGGAATAAAGACGATCGGCAAAGGTGACGTACACCTGCACATCCGCCGCGGGCATGGAAAAAGTATAGCAAAAGCCATCCTGCGCCGTATCCCGCGCCGCCGTTCCCTGCTTTTCTTCCCCGTTTTCCCGGTAGGTATAGGTTACCTCAGCGGGCTGATAGCCCCTGTGCGGCGTTGCCCACACGCGCACCGGATCCTGATAGCCGTATTCCGCTTGCTCCGGCGCGGCGCTTCCATTGGCAGCCTGCCCCGCCGTGACAGGATACGCAATGCGCGCAAAGGACGCGGACACCCGCACATCCGCTGCGGGCATGGAGAAGAAATACTGCCCCGCGGCTGCAGCCTGCGCAGCGGCCACGGTCTGCTCCCCGCCATCCTCCAGATAGGTGCAGGTGACCGCATCGACCCGGTATCCCGTATCCGGCGTCACCAGCACGTGAACCTGTTCCTGATAGGCGTACTCCGTCTTTTCCGGGGCAATGCTGCCCCCTGTGCCCGCTTCCGCAGACAGCCCGTAGGAAAGCGCCTCAAATACTGCAAAAACCTGGGTGTCAGCCGCAGGCATCACAAAAGAGAAACGGCGCGCGCCTGCCGGAACCGCATCCTGTTCCGCCTCCGGCTGCGCTGTACCGGTTGTTTTCTCATCATTGATCCAATAGGTATAAGTTACATTATTAATCCCATAACCGGCATCCGGCGTCACCAGCACATATGCGCGCGCTCCGTAAGCGCACGCCTGTTTTTCCAGCTGGACAGCGCCTTTTCCGCTGTGCCCCGACGAAAGGGAGTACTGAAGCGCTCTGAGCGCGGCGGAAACCTGCGTATCCGCACCGGGCATGAAAAAGGAATAGCAATAAGTCCCCGTGGGCAGCGTTTCGTCCGAGATTTTCGCCGCGGCTTCGCTCTTCATCCCGCCGCTTTGCTGATAGGTATACGTCACTGTATCTGGTTCAAAGCCGGCATCCGCCGTAACCAGCAGACGCACCGGTTCCTGATAGGCATACTCCTTCTTTTCCAGCTTGATGATTCCGTTGTTCGTTTGATCCGCCGTGTTCAGCCGAAACAGGATGCTCTCAAAGGTCACGGAAATCCGCACGTCCGCCGCGGGCATTGAAAAGGTCAGCGCCGCTTCCTCGCCGATTCGGCTGGCCGTATGCTCGCCGTCCGCCGCCGTCCATGCCGCCGAAAGGCCGCTCAGTTTGCAATACGCCGCGGGAGAAGCGCTGACGGTCACCGTATCCCCCATGCGTGCCTCAGATGCGGCTTCTCCGTTCACCCACACGGAAACGCTGCCCTTTTCCCCGTTTTGAACCTCCGTATTGATTTGATAAACCGTCAGCTTCGTCTCCGGGCTGACCGTCACATCCGCTCCAGGCATATAAAAGAAGAAAGTCGGCTTTCCGCTGCTGCCCGTGCGTTCCGCATCCGGCTCCGCAGCTTTGTTGACTTCATTGCCGTTTTCCAGGTATTTATAGGACAGGCCCACCGCTTCATACCCCGCGGCCGGCAGGATCTGCGCATACACCGCATCGCCTTTGTGCAGCGCCGCTGCCGCGTCCAGCTCCACCGCCGCGCAGGCGGTATCCGCCGTCGAAACGCTGAATGTCGCCGCGTCAAAAACCACCAGAATGCTCACGGAATTGCCCGGCATGGTGAATGTATGGCCGGCGTCCAGCGTCACGCTGTCGTCAACGGCCTTGATCTCCTTCACATAGCCGCCTTTTTCCACATCGGGAATTGCGGAAACGGTAACCGTATCGCCCGGCAGCGCCGGATAATCGCAGGGATTGCCGCTGCCCGCCGCAGCCGCGCCGTTGATCAGGAGGGATGCTGCGCCGTACTCCGTACCCTCCGCCTGCAGGCGGACGGAAACGGAAACGGGCTCGAACTCTGCGTAAACGATCGCGTCGTCCTCCGGCATTACAAACGTATAAGCCCCGTCGCCCACCTTTGAAACCGCAAGCGTTTCACCATATTCCTTGCTCTTTACGGTCAGCTCTTTCAGCTTATATCCGCTGTCCGGCTTTACCGCCAGGTCAACGGTTGAACCCGAGCGAATCAGCACGCCGCCATAAAACTCATGGGCTGTATACTCCACAGTGCCATTCACCATATCGGCAATAATAACGTCTCCGCCCGTTGCCGCGCTGCCGAGCGCCGGCAGCAGCAGCACCAATCCGATCATCAGCGCAATCGCCATTCTTCGCGCAGTATTCATTTGTTCCCCTCCCTTATATTCACACGTATCCAATGACGTTTTTCGCACGTATGCAAATCGCGTTTTGCCCAAACAAAACGCACGCAAAAAGCCCCTCATCCCATATAATATCTGATATCGATTTCATTATAATTATAATCCGAATAATTGGAATGTTCAATACTGTGTTTGTAAAATAAACGCACAAAATTGGACAAAAAGGTTAAATACGTGCTTTTATTTCTTTGTTCCTGCCTTCCAGACATCCCAAAGGACACTTTCAGCCTCTTCCCTGGCTCTTTACGAAAAGAGAGGAATAGGTGCTTTGCTCCCGACAGGCCCCCAGAACATGGCAGCGGGAATACGCGTCAATGGCGGTGTACTGCTGCAATCACAGTTCAGGGCCGGCAATGTACTTTCTCAGTACCACCTTCACATCGATTCGGATGCGTTCTCAGGGATATGTCATTTTTTTCGCAAGGCTTGGAATGAATGATCGCGATCGGTTATACTTTCGGCTACCTGCCAATACCCCGCAGCATTGTGCGCAGCTTCCCTTATCCGGATTGACAAAAACGCAGATCCGGGCTATCATTTATTTGTAGAAATTTCATGCGGAGGTCATTTCCATGCAGGATTATTTCCACCCTACCTTCACTATCACCTTAAAGGACGGCGGCGTGATGACCGGCGAGCTCTACCCCGAGTACGCGCCCCAGTCCGTGGGCAACTTCATCTCTCTGGCCAACAGCGGCTTCTATGACGGGCTGATCTTCCACCGGGTCATTCCGGGCTTCATGATCCAGGGCGGCGACCCGCAAGGCACCGGCATGGGCGGCCCGGGCTACTCCATCAAGGGCGAATTCTCGGCCAACGGGCACAATAACCCGCTGAAGCACACCGTGGGCGTGCTCTCGATGGCCCGCAGCATGCGCCCCAACAGTGCTGGCAGCCAGTTCTTTATCATGACGGGCATCGCCCCCCACCTGGACGGGCAGTACGCCGCCTTCGGCCGGGTGCTCAGCGGCAGCGAGCATGCCGACCGCATTCAGAACGTGCGGCGCAACCGCGCCGACCGGCCCCTGGAGGATCAGGTGATCGCCAGCATCCGGGTGGAAACCCAGGGCCACGAATACCCCTTCGACCGGCTGTAAGGGCAGGAGCAATCATGAACAACACCACCGTAACCGTACAAATCGCGGGCAGGGAATACAGCCTGACCAGCGCCAACACCCCGGAGCACACCCAGCGGGTGGCCGCCCTGGTAGACCGCAAAATGCGGGAGCTGATGGCCGGCGGCATCGCCAACCGGGAATCCGCCGCCGTGATGGCCGCCCTGACCTATGCCGAGGAGCTGATCCGCGTGCAGGATGACAACACCCGCCTGCGCCGCAAGCTGGATGAAGCCGCCCATGGCTGACCGCGTACCGGAGCTTTTGTGCCCTGCCGGCACCATGGAGGCGGCCCGCGCCGCCCTGTGCAACGGCGCCGACGCCCTGTATCTGGGGGCGTCGGCCTTTGGCGCGCGCGCAAACGCCGGATTTGATCCCGACGCGCTGCGCCAGGTGATTGATCTGTGCCATTTTCACGGCCGCCGGGTATATGTGACCGTGAACACCCTGGTAAAAGAGCGGGAGCTCGCCGGGGTGCGGCAGACCCTGGCCCTTCTGCGGGACTTGCGGGCCGACGCCGTGCTGGTGCAGGACCTGGGCGTGCTGCGTCTGGTTCTGGATGAGTTTCCCACCCTGTGCATCCATGCCAGCACCCAGATGGCCCTCCATAATGCCGCCGGGGCGCGGCTGCTGCAGGGGTTAGGGGTGCGCCGGGTGGTGCTGGCCCGGGAATGCACTCTGGACGCCATTCGTTCCATCGCTGCCCTGGGCATGGAGGCCGAGGTTTTCGTACACGGAGCCCAGTGCGTATGCGTCAGCGGCCAGTGCCGCTACTCCGGCCTGATCGGGGGCCGCAGCGGCAACCGGGGGCGCTGCGCCCAGCCCTGCCGCCTGCCCTATACCTGGCAGGGGCAGACCGCCGCCTGGCTTTCTCCCCGGGATCTGTGCCTGCGGGATCACCTGCGGGAGCTGGCGCAGGCGGGCGCCGCCTCCCTGAAAATCGAGGGGCGGCTGAAGCGGCCCGAATACGTGGCCGTGGTCACCCGCGCCTACCGCAAGGCCCTGGACACGCTGGCGAAAGGGCGCTTTGCCTCCGCCGACGCCCGGGAAAAGGAAGCGCTGTCCCAGGTGTTTTCCCGCACGTTTTACCCCGGCTACGCCTTCGACGCCCGGGATGCCGCCGTAATGAACCCGGAGCGGGTTTCCAGCGTCGGGATTGAGATTGGCGAAGTCACCCGGGTTTGGCAGAAAGGCGGCGTGTCCCTGGCGGAAGCCCGCCTCACCAAGACCCTGCACGACGGGGACGGCCTGCAGCTGCGGGGCAGCCGGGATCAGGATATGGTATACAGCGGCGGCGAGGTGTCCGCCGGGCAAAAAGCCGTGCTGCGGCTGCACCGCCCCGCCCGGGTGGGCGACCGGGTGGTGCGCATCGACGACGAGCAGCAGCTGCGTCAGGCCCGGGCCAGCTATGAGGGGAAGGATGCCCTGCCCCGGCTGCCCTTTGACGCGGAACTGACCGTATATCCGGGCCAGCCCGCCCGGCTGCGGGTATGGGATGACCGGGCGGAAATCACGGCGGAGGGTGCCGTGGCCGAGGCGGCCCAGTCCGCCCCGCTGGACGAAGCCCGCGCCCGCCGTGCCCTGGAAAAGACCGGCGATACGGGCTATACGCTGGCATCGCTGACCGTGCGGGGCGAGGGCGCTTTTTTGCCTGCCGCCGCGCTGAACGACCTGCGCCGCCAGGCATTGGAGGCGCTGACGGCAGCCCGCGTGGCCGCCTGGCCCCTGGCCCCGGCGGGAGGGCGGCTGCCGGAGGCCCCGGCGTCCGCACCCGCCGTGCCCTTGCTGTACGCCCAATTCACCGACATGCGCATGGCGGACGCGTTGCTGGAGGCGGGAGCAGACCGGCTGATCTACGCACCGCAGGATAGTACAGAGCCCGCCCTGAGCAGCGCCCTGGCCGCCCTGCCCGCCGGGAGCCGGATGGCGCTGCCGGTGCAGCTGACGGACGATGAACTTACGCGCCTGCGGCAGACCGCCGCTCGCTTTGGTCTGGGCCTGTGCGCCGGCAGCGTGGGGCAGCTGACACCCGGCGAAGCGCTGATGGCCGGGGAGGGCGTGCCCTGCTGGAATCATCTGGCCGCCGACACCCTGGGCCGCCTGGGAGCCGCCTTGCTGACCCTTCCCCGGGAGCTGAGCCGCCGGGAGATTGACGACCTGCGCGCCGCCGCGCCCGGCACGGATTTCATCCTGCCTGTGTACGGCCGCGCCCGGCTGATGTACCTGAACCACTGCCCCGCCCGCACGGCGCTGGGGCTGCAGGGGGATCGCAGCGGCTGCCGCCTGTGCGAAGCGGGCCGGGGCTGCGCGGGCCGCGCCCTGTACGACCGGCGTGGGGAGGCCTTTCCCCTGCTGCCGGTGCGCATGGAGGCGGGGTGCCTTACCCAGCTGCTTTCCTGCCAGGTGCGCTCCCTGGGGCAATACGCGCCTCGCGGCCTCTCCTGGCTGCTGGATTTCACGCTGGAGGATGAGCGCGAAGCCGCCGAAATCACCGCCGCTTACCGCCGCCTGATGGACGGTGGGGAATCGGACATCGCCCCCGTATTGGAGCGCTTTGACGTGGGCGTGGAATAGGCCGGATATGGACAAACTGAAAACGATTTATAAACTTTTTCCCATTATCATTGCGCCCGCGCCCGCGGGCGGTATACACTGCCCGAGGAGGAATAACCCGTGATGAAGGATCGCACGCTGCGCGTGCTGGAGTTTGGCAAAATCCTGGATCGGCTGGCGGAGCACGCCGTGACCGATATGGGCCGGGAGCGCTGCCTGGCGCTGGCGCCGCTGGAAAACCTGACGGAGGCCCAGGAGGCGCTGGAGGAAACAGAAGAAGCCCAGGTGATATTGACCTATCTGGGCGGCAGCCCGCTGGTGGGCTTTTCCGACGTGCGGCCCTACCTGGCCATGGCGGAGAAGGGGGCTTCCCTTTCCCCCAAGGCGCTGATGGAGGTGGCCCGCAGCCTTTCCGCCGCCCGCGCCGCCCGCAGCGCCCTGGTGACGGAGCGGGAAAACACCCCGCTGATCACCGGCCTGGCCAGCCACCTGCAGACCTTCCGCATGCTGGAGGAGTCCATCAACGGAGCCATCATCAGCGAGGAGGAGATCAGCGACCACGCCAGTCCCGCGCTGTATGACATCCGCCGCCACATCAAGCAGGCCAACGAGCGGGTAAGGGAAAAGCTGAACAGCATGATCCACGGCAGCAGCTTTGGCAAATACCTGCAGGAGAGCATCGTGACCGTGCGCAACGGGCGCTATGTGATCCCGGTGAAGCAGGAATATCGCCAGTTCGTGCCCGGCCTGGTGCATGACCAGTCCAGCAGCGGTGCCACCCTGTTCATCGAGCCCATGGCGGTAGTGGAGCTGGGCAACGACCTGAAGCAGTGGACGGCCAAGGAGCGGGAGGAGATCGCCCGCATCCTGCTGGAGCTCTCCGGCCAGGTGGGGGTTCAAAGTGCCATGATCGCCATCAACATCGACGTGCTGGCCCGGCTGGATTTCATCTTCTGCAAGGGCCACCTGAGCCGGGATATGAACGGCATTCTGCCCCACATGAACGACCAGGGCCGCATCAAGCTGGTGCGGGCGCGGCACCCCCTGATCCCCCGGGATACGGTGGTGCCCTGCGACCTGTGGCTGGGGCAGGACTTTACCACCCTGATCATCACCGGCCCCAACACCGGCGGCAAGACCGTGACGCTGAAAACCGTGGGCCTGCTGACGCTGATGGCCCAAAGCGGCCTGCACGTGCCCGCCAACCTGGGCACGGAGCTGAGCGTGTTTGAGCAGGTGTACGCCGACATCGGCGACGAGCAGAGCATCGAGCAGAGCTTATCGACCTTCAGCGGCCACATGACCAACATCGTGGAGATCATGCGGGAGGTGACGCCCCGTGATCTGGTGCTGTTTGACGAGCTGGGCGCGGGCACCGACCCCACCGAGGGCGCGGCCCTGGCCCAGACCATCCTGGATACCCTGCTGCGGCGGCAGGTGCGCACCCTGGCCACCACCCATTACAGCGAGCTGAAGGCCTACGCCCTCTCCACGCCGGGGGCGGAGAACGCCAGCGTGGAATTTGACGTGAGCACCCTCAGGCCCACCTACCGGCTGTCCATCGGCGTGCCGGGGAAATCGAACGCCTTTGAGATCAGCCGCCGCCTGGGCCTGCCGGAGCAGATCATCGAGGGGGCCAAGCAGCTGCTTTCCGCCAACGATATCAAGTTTGAGGATGTGATCGCCGGGGCGGAGTATCAGCGTCAGGTGGCGGAGAAGGAGCGCCAGGCCGCCGAGCAGGCCCGGGCGGAGACCATCCGCCTGCGCAACGAGGCGGAGGCCCTGTACAAGGAAATGGAGCTGCGGCGGCAGACCTCCGATAAAAAGGCCAAGGAGGAGGGCCGCCGCATCATCGAGAACGCCCGCCGTGAGGCCGAAGAGGTCATCAATGCGCTGAAACGCATGAAGAAAGAAGGCGGCGCGGCGGGCCGGGAGGCCGAGGTAAACGCCCTGCGCAAGCGGATGCAGACCAGCCTGGAGGGGCTCAGCGAGGGCCTGACCAGCCAAAACCCCACCCTGGCGGCCCCGCCCAAGGATTTGAAGCCCGGCGACCTGGTGGACATCATCCACCTGGGCACCCGGGGCACGGTGCTTTCGAAGCCCGACGCCAAGGGCGAGGTGCAGCTGCAGGCCGGCATCATGAAGCTGAAGGCCCACATCAGCCAGCTGCGGCTGGTGGAGCAGCCCAAGCCCAAGCAGCAGAAATCCACCGTGATGGTGCACACCGGCGCGGCCAGCCGCACCGTGCGCATGGAATGCGACGTGCGCGGCATGGCGCTGGACGAGGCGCTGATCGAGGTGGAGCATTACCTGGACGAGGCTGTGATGGCCGGCATGAACGAAGTGGCCATCGTGCACGGCAAGGGCACCGGCACCCTGCGGGCGGGCATCCAGCAGCATTTGAAGCGCTATCCCCACGTGAAGTCCTTCCGGCTGGGCCAGTACGGCGAAGGAGAAAACGGTGTGACGATTGTCACGCTGAACTGACGTTCAGCTTCCCTTGCAAGCCAGACAAAGCTGGCTCGCAAGGGGGGCGTCACTTGCCCTGTGATGCTTCGCATCACGGCCGGGCAATGACATAGGCAGCAGCTTTCAGCTTGTCCGGGGCCTTCCGGCCCGCCCTCGATAAAAATGATCCACAGGATCATTTTTCGGGCGCTGCGGGCCCTCGGCGACGTACACTTGGGCTGCCGCCCGCCTTTCACTGAAAACATGCCACAGGCATGTTTTCCGGGCGTTCCAGGCTCGCCTGCGGAATGAAGATAAGGGGCTTTGCAGCCCCTTATCGATCCCTGCCGAGAGCGTTCGCTTTAGGGTTTTGTATTTGGAGGTTTATATGAATGACAAGCCGCTGATCATGATCGTGGACGACGATCCCAACATCGCGCAGCTGATCAACCTGTATCTGACAAAAGACGGCTTTGACACCGTGATTTACGGGCGCGGGGACGAGGCGCTGGAGGCCTTTCGGCAAAACCCCCCGGCGCTGATGATTCTGGATATCATGCTGCCCGGCATGGACGGCCTGGCCGTGTGCCGGGAAGTGCGCAAGATCAGCCAGATCCCCATCATCATGCTCACCGCCAAGGATGAAACCTTTGACAAGGTGCTGGGGCTGGAGCTGGGGGCGGACGACTATGTGACCAAGCCCTTTGAGGGCAAGGAGCTGTTGGCCCGCATCAAGGCGGTGCTGCGCCGCAGCGCCCCCGCCGGGGAGAGCCGGGATACCCTCTCCTTTCCCGGGCTGACCATCAGCCTGGAGAAGTACGAGGTATATTACCAGGGCAAGCTGCTGGAGATGCCGCCCAAGGAGCTGGAGGTGCTCTACTTCCTGGCCGCCCACCAGAACCGGGTATTCACCCGGGAACAGCTGCTGGAGCAGGTGTGGGGCTTTGACTTTTACGGCGACAGCCGCACTGTCGATGTGCACATCAAGCGCCTGCGGGAAAAGCTGGTGGGCTGCGAGCAGCTGGGCTGGCAGATCCGCACTGTGTGGAGCGTGGGCTATAAATTCGAGGTGAAATGATGTTCCGCAGCATGTTTGCGCGGCTGATGGCGGTCATTCTGGCCGCCATATTGATCTGCGTGATCGGGCTTTCCTCCCTGTTTTACGTCACGCTGCGCAGCAACTATATCGACGCCCGCATGAACGAATTGAAGGTACAGGCCTATGATATCGCCTACCTGGCCAGCCAGGTGCGCAGCGGCAGCCTGATGGCCGGCTTCGGCTTCAGCGACAGCACAGACAAATACATCAAGTGGAAAGCCGATACCATTTACCGGGAATTTACCGCCTACAGCGTGGTGGTAGACCGCACCGGCCAGATCACCGCCTACGTCACCCCGGAGCTGATCCATGAGGGCGAGGTGCAGTTTGACCGCCGCTACATCGCGGAAACACTGTCCCAGGTACTGCAGGGGCGGGAGGTGGTGCAGCAGCAGGACGGGCTGAACGGCCCCACCTTCACCGTGGCGGTGCCCTGGATGGACAGCGATACCGTGCTGGGCGCGGTGTTCATCCAGACCGCCGCCCAGACCGTGTACGCCACCTATCAAAAGCTGGCGCTGCAGTCCGCCCTGGCGGCCCTGGCCGTGCTGGTGCTGGCGGGGGTCAGCGTGTTCTTCATCACCCGGCAGATCGTAAAGCCCCTGCGGGTGATGGCCCAGGCGGCGGGCGACTTTGCCGAGGGGCGGTTTGACCGCCGCGTGCCGGTATCGGGCAGCAGCGAAACCCGGGATCTGGCCAGCGCCTTTAACCTGATGGCGGGCCAGCTGGAGGCGCTGGAGCAGACGCGGCGGGATTTTGTGGCCAACGTATCCCACGAGCTGCGCTCCCCCATGACCAGCATCCAGGGCTTTTTGCAGGGAATGCTGGACGGCACCATTCCCGCGGCGGAGCAGGGACGGTATATGCAGATCGTGCTGGATGAAACCCGCCGGCTCAGCAAGCTGGTGGGCAGCCTGCTCAACCTTTCCCGCATGGAGAATAGCGAAACCCAGCTGGCCCTGACCGATTTTGACCTGCACGAGTGCATCCGCCGGGTGATCATCGCCAACATGAGCCAGCTGGATGAAAAGCGGATGGAGCTGACCCTCTCCTTTGAGGACGAGCCCCTGTATGTGCACGCCGACGCGGAGCAGATCGAGCAGGTGCTGATCAACCTGCTGTCCAACGCTGTGAAATATACCCCGGAGGGCGGCGCCATCCGCATCGAAACCGCCCAGGACGCACGGCAGACCCGGGTCACCGTGCGGGACAGCGGCCCGGGCATCGACCCGGAGGACGCCCCCTACATCTTCGACCGCTTTTACAAGGCCGATAAATCCCACACCGTGGGCAAGGGCACCGGCCTGGGCCTGGCCATCTGCAAGCGCATCCTGGAAAAGCACGGCCAGACCATCCGCCTGGCGCCCTCGTCCCAGGGGGCGGCCTTTGAATTCACACTGGAGAATGGACGCGCCCCCGAGGGCCCGCGCCCGGAGGAATGAAATGCTATGAAGCTGCGCGCATATGCCAAAATCAACTGGTCGCTGGATCTGGTGGGCACCCGGGAGGACGGATATCACCTGCTGGATATGATCATGCAGTCCATCGCCCTGCACGACACCCTGACCCTGGAGCCCGCGGAAGATATGCAAATGCTGGCGGAAGGGCCTGTTCGGGTGCCTGCGGGGGCGGACAACCTGGTGCTGCGGGCGGCGGAAGCCCTGCGGCAGCAAACGGGCTGCACGGAGGGGGCCATGATCCGCCTGCGCAAGCGCATTCCCACCGGCGCTGGGCTGGGCGGGGGCAGCAGCGACGCCGCCGCCGTATTGAAGGGGCTCAATGTGCTGTGGCGGCTGGGCCTTTCCCCCCGCCGGCTGGCCGAGATCGGGCTGGCGCTGGGGGCGGATATCCCCTACTGCCTGCTGGGCTCGCCCTGCCGCGCCCAGGGCATCGGCGAAGCGCTGACCCCCTTTTCCGTGCAGCGGGTATATCAGCTGGTGGTGCTGCAGCCCTGCCGGGCCCTGTCCACCAGGCAGGTATTCACCGCGCTGGCGGAGGGGCAGCCCGCCCGGCATCCCAATACCGAGGAGGTGCAGGAGGCGCTGCAGAGCGGCAACCTGACCCGCCTTTCCGCTTCCATGGGCAACGCCCTGCAGCAGGTGGCGGAGGCCTTCCGGCCGGAGATCCGCCAGGCCATATCCGCCCTGCGGGAGCATGGTGCAAAGGCCGCCCAAATGACCGGCAGCGGCAGCGCGGTGTTCGGCGTATTCTCCACCGCCGCCGCGGCCCAGACCGCCTGGAAATCCCTGCGCCGCAAATACCGCGTATGCCACCTGACCCATACGCTGGCCCGCCCGTGACCGGCGGCGCCGTCCTTTCAGCATACCGCAGAAAAGAAGGAATCGTATGAAAAAGACCAGCATGGACATGACGGAGGGCAGCATCCTGCGGCTGATCGCGGTGTTTTCCTTCCCCCTGCTGATGGGACAGCTGTTTCAGAACCTGTACAACAGCGTGGACTCCATCATCGTGGGGCAATTCGTGGGCATCACGGCGCTGGCGGCTGTGACGTCGTGCAGCGATATCTCCATGCTGCTGGTAGGCTTTTTCAATGGCCTTTCCGTGGGCGCGGGGGTGCTGTTTTCCCGCTACTTCGGGGCGAAAAACAACGACCTGCTGCACCGCTCCATCCACACGGCCATCGCCTTCTGCCTGCTGCTGGGCGTCGCCATGACGGCGGCGGGCATCCTGCTGACCCCCCAGCTGCTGCGCCTGGTGGACTGCCCGCCGGACGTATATGGCCAGGCCAGCGCCTATCTGCGCATCTATTTTGTGGGGGTGCTGTTCACATCGCTGTACAACGTGGGCAGCGGCGTGCTGCGCGCTGTGGGCGACAGCCGCAGCCCCTTTATCTATCTGGTGATCTCCAGCGTGACCAACATCGCGCTGGATCTGATCTTCGTGGTGCTGCTGCGGCTGGACGTGTACGGCGTGGCCATCGCCACCGTCATCGCCCAGATGTGCAGCGTGGCGCTGGTCTTCCGCCGCCTGATGCGTGCTCAGGATGTATACCGGCTGGAGCTGCGCGACCTGCGCATCGATAAAAAGATCCTGGTGCAAGTCGTCAGCCTGGGCCTGCCCACCGCCATACAGAGCGCCATCATTTCCAGCTCCAATCTGTTTGTGCAGCGGTATGTGAACGCCTTCGGCTCCTCCGCCATGGCGGGCATCGGCGTGGGCAAAAAGGTGGATAAGTTTTTGATGATGATCAGCCAGGCCCTGGGCTGGACTTCCACCACCTTTGTAAGCCAAAACCTGGGCGCGGGCAAACGCGGCCGGGTGAGCGCCGGCATCCGCACCTGCGTGCTGCTGGGCGCCGCCGCCATGCTGGCCATCGGCATTCCCATTTACATCTTTGCCCCCATGGTGGTGCGGCTGTTCACCAAGAACATAAGCGCCGTCAGCTACGGCGTGGACATGGTGCGGGTCATGTCTCCCTTCTACATCGTAAACATGCTGAACACGGTGTTCGCGGGCGCTATCCGTGGCTATGGCAAATCTCAGGCTGTGATGATCTCCTCCATCATGGGCATGGTGGTGATGCGGCAGATCTTCCTGGCCATATCGATGAGCATCAACCATTCGGTGGTCAACGTGTATTACGGCTTCCCCCTGGGCTGGGCCTGCTCCATGGTGCTGACGGTGGGATACTACTTCCTGATGCTGAAAAAGGAGAGGCGGACGACCCTGCAGGCTCCCGCCGCAGGGGGCTGACAGGCCCTGAAGAAGCAAAGCGCCGGAACGCATTCTTCTCCCGTGGCATAGCATGCGGCGGGAGAGAGAAAAATGCTGACAACCGGCGCTTTTCTTTGCGGCGTGGCGGAGAACGCCGCGCGCATCCGCGTCTATCGTCTGGGCGGCGACGGCACAAATGGAGAGAGCGACTGCATCGGCCTGATCGTGGGCGCGGTGCGCCTGTGCGGGGAAGCCTGGCCCGGCATCCAGGGTACCAATTACACGGCCCGGAAGCTGACGCGCGGGCTGGCCGCCGTCACGCGGGACAGCGTTCCCGGCCTGGGCATGCTGGTGTTCAAAGCCCGTCTGCCCGGGGAGGCGGGATATGACCTGCCCGACCGGTATCAAAACAGCGAAGACAGAACGGATTATTACCATGTGGGCGTCATCACCGCCCTGTCGCCGCTGACCATCACGGAATGCACCGGCGTGCCCGGGGCCATATTGCGCACCCATACGCTGGACGGCTGGCAATATATCGGCGCTCTGTCCTTGGCAGAAGAGGGGAACGTGGAAATGTACACGGCAAGGGTATATGCCGAAAACGGCAAGCCGGTGCGCCTGCGGGCGCTGCCCTCAACAGACAGCAAAATTCTGGCCGAGCTGCCCGTGGGCACCGCCATCACCGTGCTGGAGGAGCTGACGGACTGGTGTTATCTGCGCTGCGCCGACGGGAAAACGGGCTATATGATGTCCTCTTTTCTGCGGCGGGCAGACAGCGCCGCGGAGGCCATCGCCGCCGCCCGGGCCCTGCTGGCCGAAGCGCAGCAAAAGCTGCGGGAGGCGGACGCAAGGCTGAGCTCGATTCTGTAAGCGCGCAGGGGCAAAAGAGCCCCTGTTTTATATTTTGCTTTTTTTTATTGCTCACAAAATTTTTCTCCCCCGCATAATCCGGGCTTTCCCGTTCGTCTGTATAGGTGAAGGAGGTGGTTGCGCGATGGATCGTGCTGCGGTACCCAGCATGAGCCGGGAGCAAACGCTCAGCGGATGGATCGAAGCCTATTCGGACGCCATTCTGAAAACCTGCTATCTGTATCTGGCCGACCGGGGCCAGGCGGAGGACGCCACCCAGGAAACCTGGGTCAAGGCCTGGAAGCATATGGACGATTTTGAACATGAAAGCATCGCCAATGAAAAGGCGTGGCTCCTGCGCATTGCCATCAACACCTGCAAGGACATCCGCCGCGGCGGCTGGTTTCAGCATATCGACCGGCGGCAGGCCATCGAAGAACTGCCGCCCCAGCTGACAGCGGTGGAGCCCAAAGACCTTTCCCTGACCCAGGCGGTGATGGAGCTGCCGGGCCGGTACAAGCAGGTGATATTGCTGTATTACTTTCAGGGGCTGACCATGCAGGAAACGGCCGACACCCTGGGCGCCGTGCAATCCACGGTGCAGCGGCGGCTGAAAAAGGCGGAAGCGCTCCTGAGAACCTCGCTGACGGGAGGTGCGGCATATGAAAAATGAAGTGATGGCGCGGCAGGTGCGGCAATCGCTGAACGCGACGCTCTCCGGGCTGAGCACCACCCCCTGGCAGCGGGATCGGTTTTATCTGAACGCGACAGGAGGATATAAAGTGAAAAAGAGGATACCCCTGGGGCTGATTCTGGTGATCGCCCTGCTGCTGACCTGCGCCACGGCGCTGGCCGCCGCCCTGCTCGGCCCCCGGGAGGTGGTGGAGCAGATGGCCGTGCCCATGGCCCAGAGCAGCAAACAGGAAAACTACACCCACGAAGAACTGGAACAGCTGATCACCACCCTGAACGAAAACGGCATCACCCTGGACGAGGGCTCCCGCATCATGCAGGCCTTCCGGGCCGGGCACGGCTATTGGGAGCAAGATACCATTCGGGAAATCTGCTTTGCCGCCTTCGGGCGCGACGAGCGCGCATGGAGCATCGACCAGCAGCATTGGTACGCCGAAATGATGGTGGAGATCGGCGCGTGGGGCAGGAACATTTATCTGCTCCCCGAGGGAGAAGATATGACCGTGCCCCAGGCCCGGGCCCGCGCCGCGGAAGCGCTGCGGCAGGCCTACGGCGTGGAGCTGCCCGCAGAGAGCAACGATCAGTGGCAAATTTGGGAAAGCTACATCCTGGGCTGGACGCCGGATGCCAACGCAAGCCGGGAGGATCGGGCGCGGTGGGGCTTCACCTACATCAACCGCCGCACCGGGAACGACGATTACAGCGTATCCTTTGACGTGCGCGGCGGGCAGATCGACCTGTGGCGGGCCCAGTATCTGGAGCGGATCGACACCCGGAGCATCGACGCCGTGCTGGATGACCTGGAGCGGCGGGAAGGCGTATTGACCCAATGGCGCGTGGAAACCTGGGCGGAATTCGGCGGGCTGATCCAAAATCTGCCCGCCAGCACCCGCAGCGCCTGGCTGTATCAGCACGCGGGCTACCGCCTGCCGCCGGAGGGGGCCCTTTCTCCGGAGCAGGCCCTTGCGGCAGCCCGGCGGGAAATGGGCTTTGCGGATTTCGGCGGCTGGATCGAGGAGAACGCGATCTGCTGCACCGACGGGGACAGGCCCATCTACAAGGTGGCGCAGCGGGTGTTCTATGACGCCGCGGACGTGGAGCGGCGCGCTGTGTACGACGTCTTCTGGGTGCTGGAGCTGGATTGCGCCACCGGGGAAGTGCTGCAAAAGCGGCAGTATTCCTATCTGCCGGAGGGCGATGTGTACGACCCGGATCGGGATATCATGATGAGCTACGTACCCTTCTCCCTGCTGGAGCGGGCCCCGCAATATGAGAACCGGCAGTCGGCGCTCAGCCTTGAGCAATCCGCCCTCTTCCGCTATGAGCAGGAGCCCGGCGCCATTGAGAAGTACGGCGAGGTGATGTACTTCTGGCCCCAGGAGGTGCTGGATGAAGTGTATGGCGGCGTCTACGCCCATCCCACCCAGGCGGAGTATGACCGGGCAATGGAGATCGCCACGAGCGCCCTGTACGAAAAGTACGGCGCGGACGCCCTGACCCGCCTGGGCGATTGGCAGGTGGGGCTGCTGCACCGCCGCATAGACGACACCCGGGAGAACAATCGCGTCCAGCTGGATTGGGATTTCATGTTCACCACCGACCCGGATTACCTCTCCGACGGCTACCGGGTACAGATCATCCAAATGGTGTATGCCGACGGACATGAGGAGATCGTGGAGCTGACCGTGGAACACGCCAACATGGGAAACGGATGAGGCAAACAGGAATTGGCCCGGAAAAGCGGTTTACTCCGCCTTTCCGGGCCAATTCCTGTTTTAACTGAAAACTGAAAATTGAAGACTTAAGAATGAAAAATAATATAGTTTATCACCGGTTCCAAATTGGCAGCTATATTCAATTATTCATTTTTCATTCTTCAGTTTTCAGTCTTCATTTACCTCCTCCGTCTTCCACGCTGATCATCCCGCTCTGCTGCCTGTATGTGATCCCGCCCACGGTGCAGGACACTTCAATGGCGTAGGCGCCGGCGGGCACAATTTCACCGGCGGCGTCCCGGCCGTCCCAATAGAAAAAGCTGCCGTCCCGGGACTGGCCGATGGGGCGGGAGGGCGCCTTATAGGCCAGGCGGCGCACCGGAACGCCCTCGGCGTCCAGCACGCGCACCGTCAGGCTGCAGGGGAAGGCGTGGCGCACGAACACGCTCAGCTCCTCTCCCCGGCCCGGCGCAAAGCCCGCGCCGCACCAGATGCGCAGGGTGGGATCGCCGCTGTCCGACTGCACGCAGATGAGGCGGCTGCCCGCCAGCAAGGCGTTGCGGCCCTCCTGGGCCACGATCTGCAGCAGCACATAGCCGTAGGGGTCGCCGTCCTCGCTGACCAGGGTGACGGAGCGCTCCTTGCGCCCGGGGGACAGCGCGCCATCGGCGTTTTCGGCGTCCTCGATCACCTGGGGCGCGTCAAAGCGCCAGCGGCCGTTGCGGTAATAGATGATCTGATACTGCACCCGCACGGCGCGGTGCACGGTAAAGCTGAAATACAGCGTATCCTCTCCCTCGCGCAGCACGGCGTTATCCAGCACAATCTCCCCCAGGGGGCGCTCTCCCCGATCCGCCCCCGCCGGGTCACAGGCATACAGCGCGGTCTTTTCATTCTGGGGATAGAGCTGTACGGTGGAAGCGCCATGGTATTCCAGCAGGCCCAGATATGCTTCCTCCAGGGTGACTTTCCCATCGGCATTCAGGTCAAACGCCCGGGAGCGCAGCCCTTCGCACAGCTCCTGGGCAAAATAGCTGCCGCCCTCCGCCCGCCGGTCATGCCACAGCAAGCTGTCCTCATAGGCCCCGGCGCTGGTCAGCACCCGGTACGCGCCGCCGGAAAACGCATTGTTTACCCGGTTGCCCCCCACGCCCTTGCCGATGAAGGCCCCACTGTTGCAGGCGTCCAGCAGCAGTATCTTTGTGCCCGGCACGCTGTCCAACACCCGGCGCAGCGCGGCGGCATTGATATTCTCCTCCCGCGTTCCATCGGAGAGCACCAGCAGCGGCTCATAGGATACCCGGTCGTAAAGGCCATGGGTGCAGATATAGATCAGGGAAATATCCTCTTCCCGCGCCCCCTCAAAGGCGGTCTGCACCGCCGCGCGCAGGGCGGCCCGGCCGGCTATTCCCCCATCCATGCGGGTGACGCGGGCATAGCCGCGCACATCCGTTTGCAGCATGCGGGCCATGCGCTCCACGTTCAGAGCGGCGGAGGGGGCGGTGCTGTCATGGGTCAAAAAACTGTCGCAGCCGATGAGCAGGGCGCGGCAGACGGAGGCTGCATCCTCCTCCGCGGCCCCGTGCAGGCAAAAGAAGGCGCACAGCAGCGCCAGCATGCACAGCAGCCGTCCCTTCACGCGCCTTCTCCTCCCTTCAATGCGATACCTATACTATACAACGCATGAAGCGGAAAGTCAAAGCGGAAGGCGCAATCCGCCAGCCCGCGCAAATTTTGCAAAAAATTTGATAAAAGGCTTGCAATCGACGCTGACCTATGATAAAATAATCAAGCTGTCATTAAAAGCTTTCCCGCGGCAATGCCGCGTGACGTAAGGCATTTCCGACAGGGAGGTGTAACGAAATGGGCAAGTTTTGCCAAGTGTGCAACAAGGGTTTGATGAATGGCAACCGCGTAAGCCATGCCGAAAACAAAACCGGTCGTATGTATGCTCCCAACGTCCAGCGCGTGCGCGTGCTGGTGGATGGCCGTCCTACGCACCTGAATGTGTGCACCCGTTGCCTGCGCAGCGGCAAGGTTGTGCGCGCTCTGCCGCACACCAGCGCCACCGCCGAGGCCTGAGCCTTAGCACACTGAAAAAAGCCGCCAAACTGTAGGCGGCTTTTTTCGTGTGCAGTGATATAAATCCTTTCAGGATTTGTGAAATCCGCCTGCGGCGGGTGAAATTGCCCTTCGGTCAGTGAAATTCGCCGGGGGCGAGTTTTATTTTGTAACTATGCTCGCCGCGGCTTGCTGCGGCATTTCACGTTTGCCGCAAGGCAAACCTTTCACATGCCGCGCAGCGGCATATTTCACGCGCTGCCCGCAGCACATTTCACGGCAGGTATCTGTCATTTATCTGCGATCGTTCAGATACCTGCCATAATCCGCCAGGTTCTCCAGGGTGCGGCCGCAGCCGGTGGCCACGCAGACCTGGGGATTATCCGCCACATGGCAATTCACCTTCAGCGCGGCGGTGATGGCGTCGGGCAGGCCGTTCAGCTGGGCGCCGCCGCCAGTCAGGGTGATGCCGGCGTCGAACACATCCGCCGCCAGCTCCGCCGGGGTATGCTCCAGCACGGCGTGAATGGCCTCGATCAGCGCGGTGAGCGGGTCATCAATGGCCTCATAGATCTCATCCGATGTGATGCGCATCAGCTTGGGCAGACCGCTGATCAGGTTGCGGCCCGTGATATCCAGATACATCTGCTCCCGCAGGGGCATGGCGCCGCCGATGGCGATTTTCAGCTCCTCCGCCGTGCGCTCGCCGATGAGCAGGTTATGCTTGCGGCGCAGATAGCGGATGATGGCGTCGTCAAACTGGTCGCCGCCGATCTTGGCCGCGTCGGACACCACCACCCGGCCCGTGGAAATGACCGCGATATCGGTCATGCCCGCGCCGATATCCACCACCATGGAGCCGTATACTTCGTTGATGTTCAGATCGGCCCCGATGGCGGCCGCCACCGTGCGTTCCATCAGCTGGGTGCGGCGCACGCCGGCCTCAAACATCACGGCGGAAATGTTGCGCTTTTCGTTTTCATTGATGCCGGAGGGCAGCGAAAGCACGGCCCGCGGACGGGAAAACATGCGCTTGCCAATGACCTGCACCACAAAGTGGTGCAGCATGCTGCTGGTCAGCTCAAAATCCGCCACGGCGCCTTCCCGCAGGGGGCGCATGGCGATGATGCCGCCCGGTGTGCGGCCGATCATGCGGTATGCTTCCGTCCCAATGGCGCGAATGATGCGGGTATCCCGCTCCAGCGCCACCACGGCAGGCTCATTCAGCACCACGCCGCGGTTACGGGCGTAGATCACCACATTGGAAGTGCCCAGATCGATGCCGATATCAGCCACAGATGCCATAAGTACAAAGCTCCTTTGTTTGCGTATCCTCGGATTATATTCTACACGCGCACGTATTTTCCTCTATTTTTTTGTGAAAAAAGGGATTTAAAAACCACTTTCAGTGAATTTTACGCCCTGATTTATTTTTTATCCTCCACTTTTTCGACTTTTTCCGCCATAAATCGTCTTTTGGTCGCCTCTCCCCCGCGCAGGTGCCGCACCGCCTTATGGTATTGCAGCTGCCGCTGCACCCGCCGGTGCAGCGCCGCATCCAGGTATTTCAGCCGCACCGTCAGCTCCCTGTGCACCAGGCTTTTGCTGACGCCGAACCGTGCGGCTGTGCCGCGCACCGTGTCCCCGCTGTCCGCCAGATAGCAAGCCATCTCCAGGCAGCGGCGCGCCACGTCGTCCCGCATGCGTCCTCCCCCTTCAAGCTGTTTTCAAAACAGCCTATGCGGGGAAAAAGGGCGGTATTCCCTTTACGCCTCCGCCGTCCAGAGGGTACGGTTGCCCAGCACATCCACAATGGAAATGGCCACCTGCCCGCGCAGCAGGGGCAGCTCCAGCATGGTTTTCAGCCCCGGGGTCTGCTTGCGGCGCACCGCGTCGGCATACGCCTTGTATTCGCCATCCCGCAGGAAGCCCACCGACCACTGGTCGATGGCATCCAGCCCCTCCACCTGCAGGCCGGCCGGATGGGCCTCCGCCCCCGCGGGCAGCCGCAGCGCGGCGTCATAGCGCTGCAGCGTCACCTCGTAATACCCGATGCCGGGCTGCAGCTCCGCCTCCAGCGCCGCGTCGCTGCGCACGAAGGGGGCGCGCACCTCCAGGGTGGTATCCAGCAGCCGCTTGCGGCACACGGCGATGGCGCAGGGATTGTTATCCACCCCCAGAAAGCGGCAGTCGTTTTCCGCCGCGGCTGCCAGCGTGGTGCCGGAGCCGCAGCACAGATCGGCCACCATATCCCCGGGCTTGGTGCAGCAGCGCACGATGCGATTCAGCAGCGCCAGGGGCTTTTGGGTATCGTAGCCCGTGCGCTGGGGATCCTTTTGCTGCAGGTGGCTCACATCCGTCCACACATCATCGGGAAACACCGGCTCGTCGTCGTAATAGGTATACACCTTGCCCCCGGCCCGGATGGTGCGGCAGGGGCGGCCGTTTGCATCCACCGTGCGGCGCATGTGGTTGCTGCGGTTGTCCTTGCGGGGCACCGCCACCCGGCTGATGTCGAAATACAGCGCCTTCGATTTGGCGTAAAACAAAATCACGTCATGCTTGCGGCTGAAATGTTTTTTTGCCCGCCCGCCGGACTGGTAAGCCCAGATGATCTCGTTGACAAAGTTGTTTTCCCCAAAAACCTGGTCGCACAGGATGCGGGCATGGGCCGCCATGCGGCTGTCCAGGTGCAGGAACAGCGCGCCGCTGTCCGCCAGCAGGGCGGATGCGCGCTCCAGCGCCGCCCGCAGAAACTGCAAATAGGGGCCGCGGCCGCCGTCGTGCGAATCGGAATAGGCCGTCAGGCGCAAATACTGGCTGCCGTCCTCCCAGCCCTTTTCCCCCACGCGCATGCGGAAATAAAATGTATCCCCGGTAAAAAAGGGCGGATCCAGGTACACGCACTGCACCTGACCGTAATAATCGCTCAGATCCACCGTGCGCAGATCGCCCTGCAGCAGCACGCCGCCGGCGCGATCGCCCACAATCAGTTCCCGCTCGCCATCGATCTGCCGCCAGAACATTCCTTTTCCTCCTCACCATGCGCGCAGGCGCTGAAAATACTTGCCCAAAGCAACAAAATATTCCCGATGCTCCGCGCACCGGCACAGCAGCCGCGCGCTTTCCCGCACCGCGGCGCAGAAGGCGGAATCGACTCCCCTGAGACCGCCCTCTGCCAGGGGGCACACGGAGAAGGCCCGGGGATCCATGATGATTTGCAGCACGCTGCGGCCCTCCGTCCGCCGGATCACCGGCGTCAGCGGGAACATACGGCAGGACAGGGGGCGAAGCGCCCTGTCGCACCGCCCGCTGCAGGTGAGCAGCCCCATGCCGGGCAGTACATCGTCATTCCGCGTCAGGCAAAAGCCCGGGGGCAGGGGGGCGTAAAGCGCTTCCTCCCCCGGCAGCAGCAGCATGCCGCCCTGGCCATCCTCATCCGGCGCACAGCAGGCGGTGCCGCAGACGCGGCCGCAGTCCCGCCGCAGCGGCGTCACTTCCGCCAGCATTTTCCTGGCCTGCAATACAGCCTCCAGCGAATTCATGCCCCACTCCCCCATTTTTATACAATATAGTATACCATATCCGCCCCGCGATTGCAAACCGGCGCGTTTCATTATATAATGAAACGGTTACTGCTCTGCCTGCCGTCTTCGCAGTAACGCGCGGGCGGCAGGCGGCCCATCGGAATTTTTCTTCCTCGCGGCGTACACGCCGCCGCTGCTGATTTCTGTTAAGGGGCGTTCTCCTTAACAATCCCCCTGTGCCGCATCTGATTGACAGTTCTTTCAGGGGCAATGAACAGTAACACGAATCCAAAGAAGGAAAAGGGGTGATCGGCCATGGAATATCTGCTGCCCTCCCCCGTGCTGGGGGCCATCCGCCTGCTGAACGAAAGCGGATTTGAAGCCTATGCCGTGGGCGGCTGCGTGCGGGATCTGCTGCGCGGCGAGATCCCCCACGATTACGACATCTGTACCGCCGCCCTGCCCGCGCAGATGCACGCCTGCTTTGCCGGGCATCAGATGATCGACACCGGCATCCGCCACGGCACCGTGACCGTGCTGATGGAAGGCATGCCGCTGGAGATCACCGCCTTCCGCACCGACGGTGAATACCTGGATGGGCGGCACCCGGAGAGCGTGCGCTTTACCCCCAGCCTGCGGGAAGATCTGCAGCGCCGGGATTTTACCGTGAACGCAATGGCCTATCACCCCGAGCGGGGGCTGATTGACCTGTTCCGCGGGCGGCAGGATCTGGCCGACCGGGTCATCCGCTGCGTGGGCGATCCCTTCGCCCGGCTGACGGAGGACGCGCTGCGCATCCTGCGGGCGCTGCGCTTTGCCGCCCGGCTGGAATTCGTGATCGATCCTGAAACGGCCCGGGCCATGCATGCCCTGCGGGGGCGGCTGAGCCTGGTCAGCCGGGAACGGGTGGCGGAGGAGCTGGTGCAAACCGTGCAGGCAGCGGGTGCGCCGGAGGTGCTGTCCGCTTACCGGGACGTGCTGTGCGCCGCCCTGCCCGATTATCCCCCTGAGGCGCTGGAGCGCGGGCTTTGCGCCCTGCGCCGCCTGCCCCCCGGGGATGTGGTGCTGCGCATGGCCGCCCTGCTGCACGACTGCGGCGAGCCCGCCCTGCAAAACTGCCTGGACTCTCTGCGCCCCTCCCGCGCGTTTTCCGCCGACGTATTGATGCTGGCCCGCTTCGCGCGCCATCCCTTTGCGCCGGGCGACACGGCACTGAGCCTGGCCCAGCTGGGCGAGGAGCAGCTGGAGCGCCTGCTTACGCTGCAGCAGGCCTGCGGCGCGCTGGATGAACGGCAGGCCGCTCAGCGCAGGGCCCGGGCGCGGGCCGCCCTGGCCGCCAACCTGCCGCTGACCGTGCAGCAGCTGCCCATCGGCGGGAAAGACCTGCAGGCCCTGGGCCTGAAGGGGGAGGCGATCGGCCAAACGCTGGCCGGGCTGCACCGCATGGTGCTGCGGGGAGAAATCGCCTGCGACCGGGCCGCCATGCTGGCCTGGGCGCGCAGGGAGCAAATGAAATAAAACCGGAGGGATCAATTATGCTGGAAGCACTGAAGGAACAGGTTTGGAAAGCCAATTTGAAGCTGCCCGAATACGGGCTGGTAACCTTCACCTGGGGCAACGTCAGCGGCATTGACCGGGAGCGCAGCCTGGTGGTAATCAAGCCCAGCGGGGTTGACTATGCCGCCATGACGGCGGAGGACATGGTGGTGGTGGATCTGAATGGGAACACCGTGGAGGGCAAATGGCGGCCCAGCAGCGATACCCCCACCCACGTGGAGCTTTACAAGGCGTTTCCCGCCTGCGGGGGCATTGTGCACACCCACAGCCGCTGGGCCACCACCTTCGCCCAGGCGGGGCGGGAAATTCCCGCGATGGGCACCACCCAGGGGGATTACTTCTACGGCGCGGTGCCCTGCACCCGTCCCATGACCCCCGATGAGATCCGGGGCGAATACGAAAAGGAAACCGGCCGGGTGATCATCGAGGCCTTTCGTGAGCGGGATCCCCAGGCGGTGCCGGGGGTGCTGGTGTTCAGCCACGGCCCCTTTACCTGGGGCAGCGACCCCATGGAGGCGGTGCACAACGCCGTGGTACTGGAGGAAGTGGCCTTTATGGATTGGCACGCCATGCTGCTCAACCCCTCGCTGGGCCCCATGCAGCAGGAGCTGCTGGATCGCCATTACCTGCGCAAGCACGGCGAAAACGCCTATTACGGGCAAAAATAAAACCCGGCTGAAACAAACAGGGATGCCCTCTTCCTGAAGGCATCCCTGTTTGCTGTGCTGAATCTCAGCCAAAAGACTGACGCGCTGTCTGTCAAGGAAGAATACGGATTTGTCGATTTCAATGAAGCTTGCCCTGCGCCGCCGTTTCTCACCGCATAAAGGCACTGGCGCGAAGCTGGACAACGCTTGTCAGAACCGGTGCAGCAGCCAGCGGAAGCCCCCGGCGGGCACCTTCACCGCCCCCGCGTCGCAGGTCTGGCCGTCGATCAGGTCGGTATACGGCCTTTCATCCCGCAGCCAGGCGGTTTCCTCCGCATCACCGAAGTTGAACAGCGCCAGCAGCTGTTCGCCCCAGCAATAGCGCCCGATGCCCAGTATGCGGTCGCTGCCCGTATCCAGCAGCCAGGCATCCGCCTCTGTGTCGAACACGGCGCACTCGGCGCGCAGCGTCTCCATCTGCCGGATGGCGGCGAAAATCCTGCCCTCCGGGGTGGATTTGCGGCTGCGCAGGGCCGCCTTTTTCCAGTCCAGATTCCCCCTGTGCAGATAGCGGCTGTCCTCCCGCTTGAGGGGATCATCGCGGTAGGCGGCGTCATTCAGCTGGGCGATTTCATCGCCGCTGTACAGCACCGGCACGCCGCTCAGCGTGAACATGAAGGCATGCAGCATCCCCTCCAGCCGCAGGGCCCTTTCCATCGCCTGCCTGTTCCCCGCCTGGCGGGCCGCTTCGATGCCGCACAGGGAAGCCGTGGTGCCGCACAGGCGGGCGTCCCCCAGGCGCGGGTCATCGTTGTACAGCTCGCCCCGGGCGGGGCTGCCGGGCCATTTGCCGGTGAAATAATCGTTCAGATACTTCTTATGGGGCACCTCCTGCTGGCCGAACTGCCGCAGGAAATCATAATCCAGCCCCCAGCCGATGTCATCATGGCAGCGCAGATAGTTGAGGAAGGTATATTCCTTGGGAAGCGCGAACACCTGCCCCACCTGATGGGCCAGCAGGCGCACATCCCGGGTGGCGACGGTATGCCAGATGGTGGCCATGGTGGTCACGTTGTACAGCAGGTGGCATTCCGGCTTTTCCACCGTGCCAAAGTAGGGCGCCACCTTGCTGGGCTCCATTACCACCTCGCCCAGCAGCAGGATGCCGGGGCACACGATCTCGCACACCATGCGCAGCATGCGCACCAGGGTATGCACCTGCCGCAGATTGCGGCAGGAAGTGCCCAGGGCCTTCCAGATATAGGGCACGGCGTCCAGCCGGATGATATCCACCCCTTGATTGCACAGGTACAGCATGTTCTCCGTCATATCGCCAAACACCGCGGGGTTGGCGTAGTTCAGATCCCACTGGTAAGGATAGAAGGTGGTCATCACCACTTTCTTCGCCTCCTCGCACCAGGTAAAGCTGCCTGGCGCGGTGGTGGGAAACACCTGGGGCACCGTTTGCTCAAAGGCGCCCGGAATCGTCCAGCCGTCATAGAAGAAATAGCGATCCTGATATTCCTTTTCCCCCGCCCGGGCGCGGCGGGCCCATTCATGATCCTCGCTGGTATGGTTCATCACAAAGTCCAGGCACAGGGCGATGCCACGCTCATGGCAGTCCTCCGCCAAGGCCGCCAGATCCTCCATGGTGCCCAGCTCCGGCTGCACCCGGCGGAAATCGCTGACGGCATAGCCGCCGTCGCTGCGGCCCTTGGGGCTTTCCAGCAGGGGCATCAGGTGCAGGCAGTTCACCCCGCAGCCGCTGATATAATCCAGCTTTTTGCGCACGCCGGCCAGGGTGCCCGCAAAGGCGTTCACATACATCTGCATGCCCACCAGATGGTGTCCCTTGTACCAGTCGGGGCGATCCTCCCGGTCGCGATCCATCCTTTTCAGCGGCTCGGGCCGCTGCTCCCAGGCGCGGTACATCATATTCACAAAACGATCATAGGCCTGCGCGTTGCCGTGGTACAGCTCGCAGTACAGCCATTTCAGCTCGTCCTCATGGCGGCGGAAGCGGGATATGAATTCGCCCTTCCATTCTTTCTTCATGGTACAGCTCCCTTCGCGGAAATATGTTTTTTTGACGCAAATGATTTCCTAAACAGAATACCATATGGAACGGTCAAAAATCAAGGGGCGAGGCGCTCAATCGGCAATTGATTTTTCCGCCGTAACGATGTACAATAAACAGCGCAAAACCCACAAAAGCAATAGGGTTTGAAGCACGCAGGGAGTTGCAGCCATGAGCAGAACCTTTACCCCCGTACAACTGATTGAGCAGACCATCGTGCGCCGCTATCACGAGCAGCTGTGGAGCCCTTTTTGCAAGGCCATCAAGCGGTATCAGCTGATACAGCCCGGGGACAGGATCGCCGTGTGCATCTCCGGCGGCAAGGACAGCATGCTGCTGGCCAAAATGATGCAGATGCTGCACCGGCACAGCGAGATTCCCTTCGAGGTGGAATACCTGATCATGGATCCCGGCTACAACCCGGCCAACCGGCAGAAGGTGGAGAGCAACGCCCGCTTTCTGGAGATCCCCTATACCCTGTTTGAAAGCGACATTTTCGAGGTGGCCAACAGCCAGGAGAAGAACCCCTGCTTTCTGTGCGCCCGGATGCGCCGGGGCTGCCTGTATAAAAAGGCGCGGGAGCTGGGCTGCAACAAGATCGCCCTGGGTCACCACTTTGACGATGTGATCGGCACCACGGTGATGGGCATGTTTTACGGCGGCCAGATGCAGGCCATGATCCCCAAATTGAAGGCCAAAAACTTTCCCGGCATGGAGCTGATCCGCCCGCTGTACCTGGTGCGCGAGGACGACATCATCGCCTGGAAGGAAGCCAACGGCCTGCAATTCATCCAATGCGCCTGCCGCTTCACCGAAAACAGCGTGAAGCACGAGGGCGGCAGCAAGCGGCTGGAGATCAAGAACCTGATCCGGGAGCTGAAAAAGACGAACCCCGTCATTGAGGACAACATCTTTGCCAGCATCCACACCTGCCAGCTGGATACCCTGGTGGGCTGGAAATACCGGGGCAAGACCCACAGCTTTCTGGACCATTACGACGAGGAGGACGGCGCGCCATGCTGAACCAGTTTTCCCGCACCCAGCTGCTGCTGGGGCCGGAGGCCATGGAATACCTGGCCCGCTGCCGGGTGGCGGTGTTCGGCGTGGGCGGCGTGGGCGGCTACGCGGTGGAGGCCCTGGCCCGCAGCGGCGTGGGCGCGCTGGATCTGATCGATGACGACAAGGTATGCCTCACCAACCTGAACCGCCAGATCATCGCCCTGCGCTCCACCGTGGGCAAATACAAGGTGGAGGTGGCCCGGGATCGGGTGCTGGACATCAACCCGGAATGTAACGTGACGATCCATAAGACCTTTTACCTGCCTGAAACCCAGGATCAATTTGACTTCACGGCCTACGATTACGTGGTGGACGCCATCGACACCGTGAAGGGCAAGCTGGCCCTGGTGGAGCAGGCCCGGGCGGCGGACACGCCCATCATCTGCTGCATGGGCGCGGGCAACAAGCTGGATCCCACCGCCTTCCGGGTGGCGGATATCTACCAAACCTCCGTATGCCCCCTGGCCCGGGTGATGCGCACCGAATGCCGCAAGCGGGGCATCAAAAAACTGAAGGTAGTCTACTCCACCGAGCCGCCCACCCGGCCCCAGGAGAACCCCGAAACCAGCAATAGCACCGTGCGGCGGAATATTCCCGGCTCCACCGCCTTTGTGCCCTCGGTGGCCGGGCTGATCATCGCCGGGGAGGTCGTCAAGGATCTGGTGAAGAAAAGCGGCGCATGATCCCGCATCGCATTGACAGTACAGCCGCGCCGTGATACCATCAGGGCGCGGCATTTTGATTTTTACCGAGGAGATGCAAGGGCTTATGCGCATCCGCACCGATTACAGCCACACCATTTACGCCAGTTACCTGGGCTACATCACCCAGGCCATCTGCAACAACTTTGTTCCGCTGCTGTTTTTGACCTTTTCCCGGCAGTTTGATCTGACGCTGGATAAGATCGCCCTGATCACCACCCTAAATTTCGCGGTGCAGCTGGCAGTGGATCTGATCTCCACCCGGCTGGTGGACAGGATCGGCTACCGGGCCGCCGTGATGGCCGCCCACGTGTTTTCCGCTCTTGGCCTGGCAGGGCTGGCGCTGCTGCCCGCCTGGCTGCCGGACGCCTACACCGGCATACTGGTCTCCGTGGTGCTGTACGCCATCGGCGGCGGTCTGATCGAGGTGGTGATCAGCCCCATCGTGGAGGCCTGCCCCACCGAGAAAAAGGAAGCGGCCATGAGCCTGCTGCACTCCTTTTACTGCTGGGGGCACGTGGCGGTGGTGCTGTTCTCCGCCCTGTTTTTCCAGCTGGCGGGCATTGAGCATTGGCGGGCGCTGGCCCTGATCTGGGCGGCGGTGCCGGCGCTCAACTGTGTGTACTTCTCCCAGGTGCCGCTGTATCCCATCGTGGCCGATCAGCAGCCCCTTTCCCTGGGCGCGCTGCTGAGGCAAAAGGTATTCTGGCTGTTCTTCATCATCATGATCTGCTCCGGGGCCGCGGAGCAGGCCATGAGCCAATGGGCCTCCGCCTTTGCAGAGGCGGCGCTGGGCGTATCCAAGGCGGTGGGCGATCTGGCGGGCCCCTGCTCCTTCGCCCTGCTGATGGGCACATCCCGCGCCATCTACGGCAAATACGGGGATCGGCTGCCGCTGAAGGCGGCCATGCCCGCCAGCGCCCTGCTGTGCATCGCGGCCTACCTGATGGCGGCGCTGGCCCCCAGCCCGGCCCTGGGCCTGGTGGGCTGCGGGGTGTGCGGCTTCTCGGTGGGCCTTTTCTGGCCCGGCACCGTGAGCCTGGCCGCCAAGGCCCTGCCCACCGCGGGCACCGCCATGTATTCCCTGTTGGCCCTGGGCGGCGACGTGGGCTGCTCCGCCGGCCCCACCCTGGTGGGCTTTGCCGCCGGGGCCTCAAGCGGCAATCTAAAAACCGGCCTGCTCTCCGCCCTGATCTTCCCCGCGCTCATTGTGGCCGGCATCCTGGCCTTGCGGGGAAAGGCGGAAAAATAACCCGGCTTTTGCTTAAGGAACCTCTGATTAATTCGGCGGCACGTCTGGCAGCGTCTTTTTCGTGATCTGCTGCGTGAGAAAACCTCGATTTACCTCCAGTAAACCTTCGGTTTTCTCCCTTGCATCTCACAAAAAATACGTATGCCATCCGACCACCTTATTTAATCAGAGCTTTCTTAAAAAAACAGCTTCAAGCTGTTTTTTCTTTAACCTTCCTTTAAGCTTCGGGCGATATACTGTGCCCGTAAACCAAGAAAGGAAGGTATTACGCCATGAAGAACCTGATGAAAAAGCTGATTGCAGCCTTGACGATTTTAACCCTAACCCCGGCCCTTTCCCTCTCCGGCGCGATGGCGGCGGCCTCACCCATCTACAGCGCGGCGGATCTCTTCACCAGCCGGGATCTGGCGCAGACCCCCGATCTATCCGGCGCGGTGACCTATGCCGTATCGAATGGGCAGGACATTCACATCACCGCCGCGGGCGTGTATGTGCTGACCGGCAGCGCCGCCAACGCCACCGTCTATGTGGAGGCGGGCGAGGATGACAAGGTGCAGCTGGTGCTCTGCGGCCTTACCGTGACCAACAGCAGCTTCCCCGTGATCTACGCCAAAACAGCGGATAAGGTGTTCGTTACCGTGAGCGAGGACAGCCGGCTCTCCGTCACCGGCGCTTTCACCGCCGACGGCAGCGTAAACACCGACGGCGTGATCTTCGCCAAGTGCGACCTGGTGCTGAACGGCGCCGCCACCCTGACCATCGTCAGCAGCGAGAATGGCATCGTGGGCAAGGACGACCTGAAGATCACCGGCGGCACTTATGTGATCACCGCCCAATCGAAGGCCATTCAGGCCAACGACTCCATCCGCATCGCGGGCGGCAGCTTCACCCTGACGGCAGGCACCGACGGCCTGCATGCCGAAAACAGCGGCGACGACGCCCTGGGCTATATCTACATCAGCGGCGGCAGCTTCGTCCTCCAGGCGGGAGACGACGCCATTCACGCCACCTCCGTGGTGCAGATCGATGACGGCAGCTTCACCATTAAGGCCGCCGAAGGCATCGAGGGCACCTGCATCCAGATCAACGGCGGGGCCATCAGCATCCAGAGCAGCGACGACGGCATCAACGCCGCCCAGAAATCCAGCGTCTGCACCGCCACGGTGGAGATCAACGGCGGCGACATCACCGTCGTCATGAGCAGCGGCGATACCGACGGCATCGATTCCAACGGCAACATCATCATCAACGGCGGCACCATCAGCGTGACCGGCAGCAGCATCTTCGATTACGACGGCACCGCCCAGTACAACGGCGGCACCATCATCGCCAACGGCCAGCAGATCAGCAGCATCCCCAACCAGATGATGGGCGGCGGCCGGGGCGGCTCCGGCGGCGAATTCGGCGGCAGCCAGGGCGGCCGCAGCAATGACTTCGGCGGCAGCTGGGGAGGCCGGGGATGGTAACAGCATAAGCGATAGCACTTGGGCCGTCTGTCCGGAAGGGCAGGCGGCCTGGATTTATTATTATGTAAAATATTCCGTCCTCATGGTTCAGTGAAATATCCCGCTCAGCGCGATGTGATATGCTTGCCTGGCGGCAAGCGTGAAATATTCAGCTGCGCCGAACGTGAAATGAAATCCACCCACGCCCGCCGGCATTTCACCGCCGAAGGCGATTTCACCCACCCGCAAGGGTGGATTTTCCGGCTTGAAACCATTGCATTGATACGATGTGACCAAGCGCCGAGGAAATGTGACCAAACGTCCATGGTCATATCCTGCGCTCCCGGTCACCTTTTCTGCTGTTGGGTCACAAAGCTCTTTGCCGAAGCAGAAGTTGACTTGTATCTTGATGCCTGATCTGTACTATTCAAACAGGAAGCAACGGAAATGTCGTCTATAAAAATAAAAATGTCTTATATACTTGACATAATATCGTCTTTATGATAATATGCCCCATGAAGGAGGTGTTTCATATCGCACGGAATCTTCAAATCAAAGTCGCAAGGGCCGAGAAAGACATGACCCAGAAAGCCCTTGCAGAAGCGGTTGGAATCTCACGCCAAACGATGAACGCTATCGAGCAGGGCGAATACAATCCGACGATCCGGCTTTGCAGGGCAATATGCCGAGTGTTGGGAAGGAGTTTGGACGATCTGTTTGGAGAGGAGAATTCAGATGATGAAGAATAAGCGCGTGGGAAATCTTGACGAAATGCAGAATCAGAAACTGCTGAAGCTTGAGGAGTACGGCTTCTGGATTATGTTTTGGGTGCTGCTTGTCTCAATTATTGTTCAAATCATAGCAGGCGCAGGAATTAAAGAAATAATTGGAGAAATTATTGTCTTCCTCATTGGGAGCGTCTATCTCGCAATAACCACGCTGAGAAACGGGCTCTGGACAAGTTCGCCAACGCCTTCGAGAAAAGGAAATGCCCTTGTAAGCATGATTCCGGCAGCTGTAATCGGTGCTCTCAATGTTTTCAGGATGATTCAGAGCAATGGGGTCAGTGTTAACGCGCTGTTCGTCACAGTCGGAATCATGGCCGCTGCCTACGCAGGCTGTTTTGCCATCCTGGAACTTTTCAGAGCCATTTCTCAGAAGCGGCGGTCTGAATTGGATGATATTGGAGAAAGCGAGGAATGATTGTGTACTGCCAGAAGTGTAAAGCGGCTTTCGATGGAAATGGAAACTGCCCTGTTTGTGGCAGCGCAAAGATACGGCCTGCTCTTCCGGATGATATTTGTTTTCTTACATATGCCGATCCTATCTTTGGCGGGATGTTAAAAGATGTTCTCGAACAAAATGGAATTCCGGCATTGAGCAGCAGCACGATAGGTGCCGGTATGGCGATGAGAGCCGGTTCAATGTTTGAACGGGTAAAGTACTATGTACGATACGAACACCTTTCGAAGGCAAAACAGATTGTAGAAGAGCTTTTTAATTCCCCAGCCGTAACCGACTGATATGATGGATGTGTCGAGTTCGTTTTCATGGGCGAAATCACAATCACGGTCAGAGCAGCATGATGCCCTGGCCGTGATGCTTTTTTGCGGCGGCGCGTTGCCGCCATTTTTACTATCATACAGGGAAAAACCGTCCTTGTATACGATGCTGACTGCTGCCATACGATACTCGGTTACCGGCATACGATTTCCATTTCACCGTATACCAGTAATACATGGGGAACAGGAGGCTGAAGGGCCGAAAAGGCATGAAGGGCGGCCTACCCGCATACGACGCTTTTCCCGGAAACGCCGTGAAATCAGGGCTTAAAGCCAAAAAAGTCACAACCCCGATCCCGTATCGGGATCAGGGTTGTGATGTGGTGGAGGTGAGGAGAATCGACTTTTCCTGCGGGAAAAGCTCTTCGCGGCTCTGACAGCCCACCGGGCTGTCATTCACTGCCGCTCCGTTCGATTCTCTCCATTTGCCACCAAAATAAAAGGGCCGCAAGGGCCCTTTTATTTTGGTGGAGGTGAGGAGAATCGAACTCCTGTCCGAAGACCGAATTACGGGATTTTCTCCGAGCGCAGTTTACATTTTGAATTTCCCTTGCCCGGACGCCTGTAAACGGGCTTCCGGGTTTGGTAGCTTCATTTTACCGGCCGTGCCGCAAAGCTTAGGCGGGCCTGTTCCTCACATCAATGACGCCGCTGGCTGAAGCCGTGAGCGCTTCGGGGCGACGGCCGCCTGATTAGGCAGCGAAAGCGAAACTGTTGTTGTCAGTTCATTTTAAAGTTCCCCGTTTTAACGAGGCCAGGGTCCTCGGCTCGCTTATCCCGTCCTTCGCAATCCCCGTCGAAACCAGTACACCCCCATGACCGGAGCGGTCAATCCGCTCCCTGCTGGCGCACCGCGCGGGCAGCCTGCATCTTCATATCGTGCTCCGCGGCGGCATCGCGCTTATCGTGCAGATGCTTGCCCTGGCACACGCCCAGCTCCAGCTTGACCCGGCCGTCCTTCAGGTACAGCTGCAGGGGGATCAGGGTATAGCCCTTGCGCTGCACCATTTGCAGCAGCTTGCGGATCTCCGCTTTGTGCAGCAGCAGCTTTTTGGGCCGCATGGGGTCGGTGTTGAAGATGTTGCCCTGCTCGTAAGGGCTGATGTGCATGCTCTCCACAAAGGCTTCCCCATCCTTGATGCGGGCGTAGCTTTCCTTCAGATTGACGCGCCCCTGGCGGATAGATTTGACCTCTGTGCCGTGCAGGGCGAGGCCGCATTCGTAGGTTTCCTCCACGAAATAGTCGTGCCGCGCCCGGCGATTGGTGGCCACGGGCTTTACGCCCTTTTGCTTTGCCATACGCGGCACCTCCTTTCGGGGAAGAATATTATAGCATATCCGCGCGCTTTTCGCAATATCCCGGCTGCCGAAGAAAGAAATCCCCCGCGCCCTTTCGCATATGCTGAAAGGAGGGGGGATCGTTATGGCTGATATTCTGTGGGGGCTGGGCTCGCTGGCTCTGCTGGCCGCCGTATGCCTGAAAACCCGCGTCGGCTCCCGGTTTCACCGGGGACTGACCCGCGGGGTCTGCGCCCTGTGGGCGCTGATGCTGTGCACGCTGCTGCCCGGCTGGGGGGTGGGGGTCAACGCCCTCACCGTGGCCTGCGTCGGGTGGCTGGGGCTGCCGGGGCTGGGGCTGCTGCAGGTGGTGGCGATGATGCGTTAAGGCTTTCAGCGGCGGGTTCTTTGAATTCCGCCGCCACGTGGGCGATGCGCAGATATTCGTTAGAAAGCACGGTTTCCACGCCCATTTGCAGATAGCGGCGCGCCGCCGCCCGACAGGCCGACAGCAGGGGGCCAATATACTTTTGATGGCATTGCAGGGGCTCTTCCCTGGTATTGGTCACGCAGGGCACGTCGCTGTATTCCGGCAGCACGATCATATCCGCTTTCTCACATTGGGAAAGCACCGCAGCCTTTCCGCAAACAGCGCATCCGCGCGGGAAATATCTTTGGAATAAGGCGACTGAACAGTATATGCTTTCATGATCTGCCTTCCGGGCTTCATTCTGCCTGTACGATGTCAAATCCCGCCGCCCGGGCCATGCGGTTCATCACCGCCAGGCCCACGCCGCTTTCGGGGTAGCTTTCGCTGAACACCCGGGTAACGCCCTCCGCGTCCGCCTGGCGCAGCAGGGCAAAGATATTGTGGGCCGCGGCCCATTCATCCGCGCCCAGGCTCGCCGCGTGGCGGGCCGCGTACAGGGGCAAATGGCCCTCCGCCGCCAGGATCAGGCCCCTTTCAGCGGCAGGAAGAGCGTCATATTCTTTGATGATCCGCGCCGCCACAGCCTGCGGCTGCCCTTCATACAGGGTCATGTGGGCCTTGGGGGCGTAATGCTTGTGCTTCATGCCGGGAGAAGGAGCGGCTTCCCCTTCCTTTAAGGGACGCATCACGCTGTCCGCCACCCGGCATTCCCCCAGCACCGCGGCGATCATCTCCGGCGTGACGCCGCCGGGACGCAGTACCACGGCGGTATCGCCGGTCAGGGAGACCACGGTGCTCTCCACACCCACGTCGCAGGGGCCGCCGTCCAGGATCAGGGGGACGCGCCCGTCCATATCCTCCAGCATATGGGCGGCGCAGGTGGGGCTGGGACGCCCGCTGCGGTTGCCGCTGGGGGCGGCGATGGGGCAGCCGCTTTCCGCGATCAGCGCCCGGGCTACGGGATGGCTGGGCATGCGGATGGCCACGCTGTCCAGCCCCGCCGTCACCGCCGCGGGCACAATTTCCTTTTTGGGCAGAATCATGGTCAGCGGGCCGGGCCAAAAGGCCTGCGCCAGCTTCCGGGCCATGTCGTTGGGATGGCACAGGGGCTCCAGCTCCGCCCATTCCGCAATATGCACGATCAGAGGATTGTCCGCCGGGCGTCCCTTGGCCGCGAAAATATCCAGCACGGCCTTTTCATTCAGGGCATCCGCCCCCAGGCCGTATACCGTTTCCGTGGGGAAGCCCACCAGCGCCCCGTTTTTGATCAGCTCCGCTCCCTGCGCAATGGCATCCGCATTGGCAGAAACGCACATCGTCCGCATCGTTTTCCTCCATATAAGCTGCCGGTCAGCCGGCATCAATGGGTATGTTAGCCGCAAACGGCGCTTTTGTCAAGAAACGGCATGCAAAATGCGGCGCTCCCCTTAGGAAACGCCGCGGGTTTTTCACTTTTTATTCCGTGCGGGCAAAGGCGCGCACCCGTTCGTCGCTGAACACCGCAGCCGGTGCTCCCTCCGCCACGATGACACCCTCCGCCATGTAGATCACCCGATCCGCCACCTCCCGGGCAAAGGCCATCTCATGAGTGACCACGATCATGGTGGCCCCCTCCGCCGCCAGGCCGCGGATGACGGAAAGCACCTCCTGGGTCAATTCCGGATCCAGGGCGCTGGTAGGCTCGTCAAAGCACAGGATCTCGGGATCCAGCGCCAGGGCCCGGGCGATAGCCACCCGCTGCTGCTGCCCTCCGGACAGTTGATAGGGATACGCGCTTTCCCGATCCGCCAGGCCCACCTTTTTGAGCAGCTCCCGGGCTTTCGCCTCCGCCGTTTTTTTATCCCGCCGCAGCACGCAGCGCTGGGCTTCCGTCAGGTTGCGCAGCACGCTCATGTGGGGAAACAAATTGAAGCTCTGAAACACGTAGCCCATTTTCAGGCACAGGGCCCGCCGCGCCGCGGGGGCGGCGTATACGCCATCCTGCACCAGCGCTTCCCCGTCAATGGTAATGGTGCCCCCGTCCGCCCGCTCCAGGCTGTTCAGGCAGCGCAGCAGGGTGCTTTTGCCCGATCCGCTGCGCCCGATGATCGCAACGGTCTCCCCTTTCTCCACCTGCAGGGAAATATCCCGCAGCACCGGCGTGCCGTCAAAGGCCTTTGCAACGTGTGTTGCCTGCAGCATATATTTTCCCCCTCACTGATAATAGTTCATGCGGCGCTCCACCCGGCGGCATACCTGCTCCGTGACGCCGTTGAAGATCAGATAGATGATCATTGCCACCACATAGGGCTCGATGGAGGAGGAAGAGGACACATGCTTTTTCGCCAGGCTCATCAGCTCCGTCACGGCGATGGTGCTGGCAAGGGCCGTATCCTTGACCAGCGTGATCACCTCATTGGTCACGGGCAGCAGCACCCGCTTGCATACCTGGGGCAGCACCACCCGGAAAAAGGTCTGCCCCCGGGTCATGCCCAGCACCTGCCCGGCCTCCCACTGTCCCGCGGGGATGGACTGGATGCCGCCCCGGAAGATTTCGGCGAAATACGCCGCATAATTCACCGTAAAGGCCAATATGGCGGCGGAAAACCGATCAAACCGGTAGGGCAGGATGCGGGGCAGCAGGAAGTAGATGAACATGACCTGCAGCATCAGCGGCGTGCCGCGCATGATATAGATATACAGCGAGATGGGGGCGCGCACGGCGGCGTGCCTGCTCATGCGCCCCCGGGCCACCAGCATGCCCAGCGGCAGGGAAAAAACCAGCGTCAGCAGAAAGATCTGCAGGGTAACGGAAAAGCCCTGCAGCAGGATGCGCACCAGGCTCAGCAGCTTTTCCGGATCATTGAAGTATTTCATAGGCTCTCCTGTCAGCATATAAACAGAAAGGGCCGAGGGCCGCAGCGGCCCCCGACCTGTGCTGTATTACGGTATTTTACTCCGCTTCACCCACGATGGAGATGTTGCGGCCGAACCACTTATCGCTGATCGCCTCGATGGCGCCGTCCTGCGCCATTTCCAGCAGCAGCGCGTTCACCTTGTCGCGCAGGGCTTCGTCCGCCTTGCGGAAGCCAATGCCGTACAGGTCATCGTCCAGCTCCTGCACAATGATCAGGCTGTCGTCCCCCAGACCGTTCAGGCGGTATTCCGCCACCACCAGGTCGATCAGCACAGCGTCCACGCCGCCCTGCTGCAGATCCATCAGGGCCGTCAGATAGTCATCGTACACCAGCTCTTCCGCCACGGCATACACATCGGCATAGGCAGCGTCGGTTTCCAGCAGCTCCTGGGCGTAGGAATCATTCTGCACAGCGACGCTCTTGCCCGCCAGATCCGCCAGGGAAGCGACGCCGCTGTCAGCCTTCGCCACCAGCACGATCTTGTTATTCATATAAGGAAGGGACATAGCCATGCTCTCCTCCCGTTCGGGGGTGATGGACATGCCGTTCCAGATGCAGTCGATGTTGCCGCTGTTCAGCTCCAGCTCCTTGGCGCCCCAGTCGATGGGCTGACATACCAGCGTCACGCCCAGGCGGGCAGCCACCTCGGCGGCCAGGTCGATATCGTAGCCGACGATGTCGTTGGTATCCGGGTCGCGGAAGCCCATGGGCGGAAAGTTGTCGTCCAGGCCCAGGATCAATTCGCCCTTGGCCAGGATGGCGTCCAGGGAGGTGTCGGCGTTTTCCGCAAAGGCGTGGTGCGCCATGACACCCATCAACAACACAGAGACAAGCAGCAGAGAAAGGAACTTCTTCATCACAACGCACTCCTTTCGGAAAATATTCTTTGCCTTTTCCCGGATGAAGGGAGAAAAGGTTGTGTGCAGGATAGCACAACCCGCGCTTTCCGTCAAGCGATTTTTGTTTGTTATTTATGTTTTTTGTATGTTTATTCGTCATGCGCCGACAGCTTGCCAGATTGTACATCCCCCGGAAATCCGCCCTTGCGTTCCGCCCGATTCCGTGGTATTCTATTAGACGGCGTAAATGCCGCCATCATATTGCGGAGCGTGAGTGAAATGTCCAATATCTGGCATGATATCAATCCTTCCCGTATCACCCCGGATGATTTCATCGCCGTGATCGAAATCGAAAAGGGCAGCAAAAACAAGTACGAGCTGGACAAGGAGACAGGGCACATCATCCTGGACCGCATCCTGTATACCTCCACCCACTATCCGGCAAACTATGGGCTGATCCCCCGCACCTACGCGGACGATCACGACCCGCTGGACGTGCTGGTGCTTTCCAGCGAGAGCATCGCCCCCCTGAGCCTGGTGCGCTGCTATCCCATCGGGGTCATCAACATGCAGGATCAGGGCATGATGGATGAAAAGATCATCGCCATCCCCTTCAACGACCCCACCTACAACACCTACCACAGCATTCACGATCTGCCCGACCACATCTTTGAGGAAATGCGCCACTTCTTCACGGTGTACAAGAGCCTGGAGGAAAAGACCACCGTAGTCAACGAGGTGCAGGGCCCCGAGGAGGCGCGGGAAGTGATTCGGCATTGTCTGAACGCATACATTGACAAATTCTGCCGCTGAGCGGCATTGGATGAAAGCGAGGAAAACCGCTATGAGCGAAAACTGCACCCACGACTGCAGTACCTGCGGCAGCAACTGCGCCGCCCGCACCGCGCCGCAGGATCTGCGGGAAAAGCCCAACGAATACACCCACGTCAAAAAGATGATCGGGGTGGTATCCGGCAAGGGCGGCGTGGGAAAAAGCCTGGTGACCAGCCTGCTGGCGGTGCTGATGCAGCGCCAGGGCTATCATTCCGCCATTCTGGACGCCGATATGACCGGCCCCTCCATTCCCCGGGCTTTTGGCATTCACGAGCAGGCCATGTCCTCTGAAATCGGCATCCTGCCCGCCGTCAGCAAAACCGGCATCCGGGTGATGAGCCTGAACCTGCTGCTGGAAAACGACACCGATCCCGTGGTGTGGCGCGGCCCCGTCATCGCCGGGGCGGTGAAGCAGTTCTGGACGGACGTGGCCTGGGGCGACGTGGACTTTATGTTTGTGGACATGCCTCCGGGAACGGGCGACGTGCCCCTGACCGTGTTCCAATCCCTGCCGGTGGACGGCATCGTGGTGGTGGCCACCCCCCAGGAGTTGGTGGGCATGATCGTGGAAAAAGCCGTGAAGATGGCCGATATGATGAACATTCCCGTGCTGGCGCTGGTGGAGAGTATGGCCTCCTTCCGCTGCCCCGACTGCGGCAAGGTGCACCAGATCTTTGGCGAAAGCCACGCCGACGCCATCGCCAAGGCCCACGGCATTTCGCCGGTGAACCGGCTGCCCATCAATCCCAAGCTGGCCGCCGCCGTGGACGCGGGCGCCATCGAGCTGGCCGAGGAGGACGGGCTGGACGGCCTGGCCGCAAAGCTGGCGGAAATGCTGCATTAAAATAAAACAAAAACCCTTTTCCGATTTTGGAAAAGGGTTTTTTTGATGCGTCTGTCACGCCCGCATGATGGTGATGTTGTCGTCCAGCAGCTCCTCCAGCGCCTCGGCCATGGCCCAGGAGCCCTGCTTATTGCTGCCCACCACCACGCACACGGCGTTGACCTGATGGGCATAATCCACGATGGCCTGCCGCACGTCCGTGCTGTACAGCAGCGTCATTTCCGCGCCGGCCTGACGGGAGAGGGCATACAGATCGTTCAGCGCCTCCTGGGTATCGGTGCAGCCCAGCGGGGCCGTATCCTGTTCCGCCACGTGCAGCACCTTGAGGGGGATGCGCGCGTTGTCCGCCAGGCGCTTGCCCGCCAGGATCAGCCGCTCACATTCCTTTTGCACGGTCACGCATACCAGCACTGTTTCCATCAGCACATCTTCCATTTCTCACGCCACGCGCCGCCAGGCGGTGACGCGGTTATCATAGGAGGTCAGCACCAGCCGCTCCCCCTCCCGCCAATCGGGCTGGGGCAGGTTGGCGTCCCAGTAAAACAGGCGGTCGCCCCCCACCTTGGGGGTATCGCCCACGTTGATGGTCAGGGGGATGAAATTGATTCCGTCCCGCAGCACGGTTTCCGGATCAAAGCCGCGGAATTCTCCCTCCGCGTCCCGGGTGCGGCCATTCAGCGCGTGGTCGATATGCTTGCCGTAGGCCCGCACGGGGGCAATGAACATGCCGTAGCAAAAGATGAGCAGCGCGCACAGGGCGATGCACAGCAGAATGGTGATCACCTGCGGCCAGCGCAGGAAAAACGATACCAGGGTGAGGGCCAGCAGCAGCCCGGCGGGCACAAAGGTGCGAATCATCCGCTGCCGCAGCTGGGCGCGGTTTTCCTCCAGATCCTGAACAGTATACACGGCTTTCCTCCATATTGTATGTATTGCTCCCTTGCTATTATACCCGAAACCGGCAAAAATGTGAAGGGGGAAAGATGAACGGGGGGTAAATTCTTGGGAGGGGCGGAAGGATGGACGGGGACTTTCTCTTTTGCGCCCAAAAGAGAAACAGAAAAGGCGAATTTGTGCTTGGGGAAAGCGTGGCAGGATGGGGATGGAAGCCGCCTGCGGGGACGGAACGGGAGTATATGGCGCGCCGTATAACCGGCGCTTTGCGCCGGAGCCCTGCGGTGCAGGACGCGGCGCTGGTTGATTGCTTTCTTGTTGGGTTTTCTCCCTCGCGCTGCGTGCTCAGGATGAAGCGGTTCATTGGAAACAAGAATAAAGCCCGGGGTTGATCTGTCCCGGGCAATGTTTGCGCTTTTCTCAGCCAAGTTTTACCTGCCAGCCGGAAACGAATTTCAGCAGGCGGATCACGTCCATGATGTCAGTATTGCCGTCGCCGGTCACGTCACAGGCGGGGGCGTTGATCTCCACCTGCCAGCCGGAGACGTGCTTCAGCAGGCGGATCACATCCATGATGTCAATCTTGCCATCGCCGGTCACGTCGCCGGGCTTGACGGCAGGGGCCTCGGTAGGCGCTGCGGTGGGCGGCGCGGGCGTATCCGTCGGGGCGGCGGTGGGTTGGGCTGTGGGGTCGGCAGTGGGTTGGGCTGTGGGGTCGGCAGTGGGTTCCGCAGTGGGTACAGCCGTCGGCGCTGCGGTGGGTGTTGTGGTAGGCGCGGGCGTCGGTTTCGCAGTGGGCTCCGGCATGGGAGTAACGGAGGAATCCGTGACGGTGAAGGTCACGGTACGATGGTCATACCTGATCCCATTCACCAGGGCGAAGCAATGTAGCGTTGCCTCTCCCACGCCGACAGCCTCATATTCAATCCAGTTTTTATAAAATTCGCCGTCGCCAATCCGCTTAAACCGGATAACTTTCTTATCCGCATCCTCCAAATGATCGGAATAAAAGACGAAATCGGTACTTTCAAATGTACCCAGTATTTTGTAATTGATCCGCGCAACCGTATGATTCTGCAAGTCCAAATCAAAATGGGTCGTTTCCAGCTCCACACTATAATCGGGGTTCTCCTCATCTGGCATGAAGGGTGGAAACCACGATCCCGATATAGTGATATTCACCGTATCAAATTCCCCTTCAGAGCCAGGGCAGCTAACCCGCAGCGTATACTCACCTTCGGTCTCGATACGCAGCTTCACATAGGGCAATCCTTCCTCTGTAAAAGTCAGAGTGCCAGGAGTCCATATTTCGGTGTGCAAAATCTCCTCCCCCTGCAACACCTGCACGGCGGAAGGTATGTAATCTCCCAACTGATCTACGCTGAAGCCTGGTTGATGATTGATGTATGTGCAATACAGGTCAAATTCGCCAGCCTGAAGCACTTCGCCATCCGTCGGCTGTACTATCCTGATCAGGCTGTCCGCCATGGCTGGAACGGCCAACAGGCAGAGCAGCAGTATGCAGAGTATAACGATCCCCCGAAAGCCTTTCATTTCGCATTCTCCTTTCTCTGTCGGTCTGTATGGATAATCTTATACGATTTCAGTATATCACATGCAATTTGAAATTGCAAGATTTTGAAGCTGTGCGTATATTTTTGCGCGTATATTTTTCACTGGAAAATGCGGTGCTTTCCCATTCGCCCGCCTTGCCTGCGCATGCCAAAAGTGGTACAATAGGCTGGTATCTCATGGCAGGAGGTATTTTTCGCATGCGTATCACGCGTGATCTTCCTTTAAAGGGTACATTTGACCTGGTGGTGGCGGGCGGTGGGCCCGGCGGGCTGGGCGCGGCCATCGCGGCGGCCCGCTGCGGGCTGAAAACCGCGCTGATCGAGAAAAACAGCTTTCTGGGGGGCATGGCCTCCGCCGGGCTGGTGGTGCCGCTGAGCGGCTTTTATCACAACGGCGTGCGGGTGGCGGGCGGCATCGGCTGGGAGCTGGTGCAGCGCCTGATCGCCGACGGCGCGGCCCAGATCGAGCTGCCCAAGGGGCACGTTTCCTACCATCCGGAATATGTAAAGCTGCACGCCCTGCGCATGGCGCGGGAGGCGGGGGTGACGCTGATCATGAACGCCCTGCTGACCGGCTGCCAAATGGAGGCGGGCCGCCTTACCCATGTGTTTTTCGCCCAGCCCGGCGGGGAGGCCGCCCTGGCGGCGGATACTTTTATCGACGCCACCGGCGGCGCCAGCCTGTGCCGCATGGCGGGGGCGGAGATGCTGCCCGCGCCGGAGAGCTATCAGCCCATGTCGCTGTGCATCCTGCTGGAAGGGGTCGATTGCAGCACCCCGCTGCTCAGCGGCAGCATCCATCACGACGGGCTGCACGGCCATTCCAGCCACGCGGAGATCCACCGCTGGCTGGCGGCCCAGCCCGACGCGCCCCAGTTTGGCGGCCCCTGGTTCAACAGCCTGATCCGGGGCGATCTGCTGGCGGTGAACATCACCCGCTCCGGCGGGGACGGGGCGGACGATGAAGATTGCGCGGCGGTGACCGCCCGGCTGCGGGAGGACGCCTTCCGCCTGACGGAGCTGCTGCGCCGGGGCTTTGCGGAATTCAAAAACGCGCAGGTCGCCGGCACGGCGGTGAACCTGGGCGTGCGGGAAAGCCGCCGCATGCGGGGCCGCTACGTGCTGACGGGGGACGATCTGCTGCACCAGCGGCGCTTTGAGGACACCATCGCCTTCTGCGCCCATCCCATGGACATTCACCTGCCCGACGGGAACGGACAAAAGCTGGTCGATCTGCCCGCGCCGGGGGCCATTCCCCTGCGGTGTCTGCAATCCGCCAGCGTGGAAAACCTGCTGGGCGCGGGCCGGGTCATCAGCTGTGACGGAGCGGCCTTCGCCAGCCTGCGGGTGATGGCCACCGCCTTTGCGGTGGGCCAGGCGGCGGGCGTGGCGTGCAGCCAGGGCATGGACGCGGCGCGCACCCGCGACGTGCTGGCCCGGCAGGGCGCAATCACTTAATAAGCTGGAGAAAACATGGAAGAAATCATCCTGAGGGCTGAGAACGTCAGCTATACCTATGAAGAAAGTGAAAAGCCCGCTCTGCTGGGAGTCGATTTGACCTTCCGCTCCGGGGAAATGACCGCCGTGCTGGGCCACAACGGCAGCGGCAAAAGCACCCTGGCCAAGCTGCTGAACGGCCTGTACCTGCCCGGGGAGGGCAGGGTGACCGTATGCGGCATGGACACCGCGGACGAGGAAAAGACCTGGGAGATTCGCCGCAGCGCGGGCATGGTGTTTCAGAACCCCGACAACCAGCTGGTGGCCAGCATCGTGCGGGACGACGTTGCCTTTGGGCTGGAAAACATTGGCGTGCCCACGGAGGAAATGCCCGGGCGCATCGAGGCGGCGCTCAGCGCCGTGGGGATGCTGGATTTTATTGACCGCGCCCCCCACATGCTCAGCGGCGGACAGAAGCAGCGCATTGCCATCGCGGGCATCCTGGCCATGCAGCCCCGGGCGCTGATATTGGACGAGGCCACCGCCATGCTGGACCCCAAGGGCCGGCAGGAGGTGTTCACCGTGGTGGAGCGGCTCAACCGGGAGCAGGGCATGACCGTGGTGTGGATCACCCACTTTATGGAGGAGGCGGCGAAGTGCCGCCGGGTGGTGGTGATGGATCAGGGCCGCGCCGTCATGGACGGCACGCCGGAGGCGGTGTTCAGCCGGGCGGAGGAAATGCGCGCAATGCGCCTGGACGTGCCCCCCATGGTGGCGCTGGGCGACCTGCTGCGCGCCCGGGGACTCAACATATCAAAACACGCCATGGACATCGAATCCATGGCCCGGGAGGTGCTCTCATGCCGATAAAGATCGAACACATGAGCCACACCTATCAGCCGGGCAGCCCCTTCCAGGCGGATGCGCTGGAGGACATCGACTTCACCATCGAGGATGGCGATCTGCTGGCGCTGATCGGCCACACGGGCAGCGGCAAAAGCACCCTGGCCCAGCACCTGAACGGCCTGCTGACCCCCACCGCCGGGCGCGTGCTGGTGGACGGGCAGGATATCAACGAAAAGGGCGCCGACCGCCGGGCGCTGCGCCAGCGGGTGGGGCTGCTGTTTCAGTACGCCGAATACCAGCTGTTTGAGGAAACGGTATACAAGGACATCGCCTTTGGCCCCAAGAACCAGGGCTTGAGCGGGGAGGCGCTGGATCAGCGCGTGCGCTCCGCCTTCGCCCGGGTGCACCTGCCGGAGGA
>Ga0079305_1000666_pt1 | contig 64818 bp, 51 predicted proteins | sample LMS_cellobiose_e_FD_79183 | JGI IMG/M metagenome (GOLD analysis project Ga0079305, IMG submission 79183) | Rumen-fistulated moose microbial communities from Alaska, USA - LMS_cellobiose_enrichment | ecosystem: Host-associated > Mammals > Digestive system > Stomach > Rumen fluid ...
GAAAATGTCGCAAAAATAAAGGTTTTGCAATAAAATATTTACAAATGAGAATGAATATGCTATATTAATTGAGTATCGCCCTGCCGCTGAGTTTTGGGATAACGGTTTTCGCAAATTGCGGAACATTCACCCGCCCATTACACGGCCGCACGGGGACAGAAAAAACGGAGGTGAAAACAATGATTCTGAAAGATCGCAAGGCTGAGATCATATCCAGCAACCGTCTGCACGAGACGGACACGGGCTCTCCCGAGGTCCAGATCGCGATCCTGACTGCGCGGATAAACGAGCTGACCGAGCATTTGAAGGTCCATAAGAAGGACAATCATTCGCGCCGCGGTCTGCTTAAGATGGTCGGACAGCGCCGTTCGCTTTTGAACTATCTGGCGAAAAAAGACGTCGAACGTTACAGGGCGCTGATCGAGAAACTTGGCATACGCAAGTAGTGGGAAGTTTACTAAGGGGGGACGCCTGACGGTGTTCCCCTTTGAAACTTTAAAAAGGCATGGGCAAGACGGCGACCATTTTAGCAATTGAAAGCGTTTCCGGGGTTTCCGGCGGCGGTTTCAAGTGCTAAACGGCCAAAGTCTGCCCGGAATATTAAAAGAAAGGACAGACAAATATGAAGATGATGGAATTCCCGAACAAAAAAAGTTATTCTATGCAGCTTGCAGGCAGAGAACTTACGGTAGAAACAGGGAAGCTTGCAGGTCTCGCGAACGGCGCGTGCATGATGCGCTATGGAGAGACGTGCGTCCTCGTGACGGCGACGGCATCCGCAAAGCCGCGCGACGGGATAGATTTTTTCCCGCTTTCCATCGATTTTGAAGAGAGGCTGTATTCGGTCGGCCGCATCCCGGGAAGCTTTATGAGGAGAGAGGGCAGGCCGTCAGAAAAGGCGATCCTCGCGTCGCGTCTTATCGACCGCCCGCTTAGACCCCTTTTCCCGAAGGATATGAGAAATGATGTCAGCATCGTTGCGACGGTCATGTCGGTCGAGAACGACAACCTTCCCGAGATCGTTGCGATGATCGGTGCATCGGTCGCGCTTTCAATATCCGACATCCCGTGGGGCGGGCCGATAGGCGGCGTCGTTGTCGGGCTTGTCGACGATCAGTACGTGATAAATCCGACGGCGGCTCAGAGAGAAAAGAGCAAGATGCACGTGACGGTCGCAGGGACAAGGGAAAAGATCGTCATGATAGAGGCAGGCGCGGATCAGGTGCCCGAGGATGTCATGTTCAACGGCATCGTCGCCGCACATGAAGAGATCAAGAAAATAGTCGAGTTTATCGAAAATATAAAGGCGGACATCGGCAAGGAAAAGATGGGATATGAGGAGATCGTAGTTGACGAGCAGATGTATGAAGACGTCAAGGCGTTCGCGCTTGACGAGCTGAAATACTGCCTCGATACCGACGACAAGAACATAAGAGAAGAGCGGCTGAAGGTCTTAAACGAGAAGATCGAAGAGGAATTCGGAGAGAAATACGAGGGGCAGTCTTTCGGAGAGTGCATGTACAAACTGCAGAAATACGTCGTGCGCCGCTGGCTTCTGGATGAGGGCAAGCGCGTCGACGGCCGCGCGATGGAAGAGGTAAGACCTCTCGCGGCGGAGGTCGGCGTTCTTCCGAGGACGCACGGATCGGGCCTTTTCACAAGGGGACAGACCCAGGTCTTGACGATCGCGACACTCGGTACGCTGCGCGATTCTCAAGAGCTTGACACGATATATGAAGAAGAGTCGAAGAGATATATGCACCACTACAACTTCCCGTCATATTCTGTGGGCGAGACAAAGCCGAGCAGGGGCCCGGGAAGACGCGAGATCGGGCACGGAGCGCTTGCAGAGCGCGCGCTTGAGCCGGTGATCCCGTCAGAGCAGGATTTCCCGTACTGCATACGTCTCGTATCAGAGGTCCTTTCGTCGAACGGGTCGACCTCTCAGGGGTCGGTCTGCGGGTCGACGCTGGCGCTTATGGACGCGGGCGTTCCGATAAAGGCGCCGGTCGCGGGCATCTCTTGCGGCCTTGTGACAGAGGGAGAGCGCTGGATGACCTTCACGGATATACAGGGCGTTGAAGACTTTTACGGAGACATGGACTTTAAAGTTGCCGGAACGAAGCAGGGCATCACGGCGATCCAGATGGATATAAAGATCGACGGACTCACATTCGATATAATAAAAGACGCGTTTATGAAAACGCGCGACGCAAGGTACAAGATCCTTGACGAAGTGATGCTCAAGGCGATACCCGAGCCGAGAAAAGAGCTTTCAAAATACGCGCCCAAGATGATAAGATTTATGATCGATCCCGACAAGATAAGGGACGTTATCGGAAAGGGCGGCGCGGTTATCCAGAAGATCACTTCCGACACCAACACCAAGATCGATATAGAAGACGACGGCAGCGTATGCATCGCGGCGATCGACATCGACGACTGCCACCGCGCGCAGAAGATAATCGAGACGATCGTGAACGATCCTAAGATCGGCGACATATTCTACGGCAAGGTCGTAAGGATCATGACGTTCGGCGCTTTTGTTGAGATAGCCCCGGGCAAAGACGGGCTCGTGCACATCTCAAAGCTTGAGGATCACAGGGTCGGCAAGGTCGAAGATGTTCTCAATATCGGCGACATGACGTGGGTAAAAGTCGTCGAGATCGACGACAAGGGCAGGATAAACCTTTCGAGGAAAGACGCGCTTGCTGAGATCAAGGCGAAAGAAGAGGCGGAGACGAACGCATAGAAAATCATAAAAACGTGATTTTACCGGGCGGACTGACAAAGGTCCGCCCGACTTTCACAAAAGGAGTATCTTTCATGCAGGAAAAGATCACGCTTGCAAACGGAGCCAGAATCATTTTTGAAAAGATCCCGCATGTCCGTTCCGCGTCGTGCGGCATCTGGGTAAAAAGCGGTATGCGCCACGAGAGCAGAGAACAAAACGGCATATCGCATTTTATAGAGCATATGGTTTTCAAAGGGACCGAGGAAAAAAGCGCCGCAGCCCTCGCCGCCGCAATGGACGGGATCGGCGGGCAGGTCAATGCGTTCACGACGAAAGAGCATACGAGCTTTTATTTGAAAACGCTTGACACGCACCTTAAAGAGGGGCTTGAGATCCTTTGCGATATGTTCTTCGACTCAAAGTTCGCGCAAGATGATGTTGAGGTCGAGCGCGGCGTCATATTTGAAGAAATAGGTATGTATGAGGATTCTCCGGAGGACCTTGCGACAGAGAAGATGATCGAATCGGCATTCGCAAGATCCATGCTGGGCATGCCCATACTCGGGACGAAGGAAACGCTTTCAAAAATGACCGGCGAAACGATGAAAGATTATTTGAGATCGCATTACAGCCCGAAGGGGACGGTCGTCTCTATTTCTGGAAGCTTTGAAGACGGCGATATAGAATATATAAAAGAAAGATTCTCCAAAATGCGCGACATACCTCAATGCGCATGCGACAAGGCGGAATACAAAAGCGCAGGGTCGATAAAAAGAAAGGATACCGAGCAGAACCACATATGCCTGGGCTTTCCCGGGATGTCGTACATGGACGACAAAAGGTATGCCTTCGCGATGATGAACAACATTTTAGGCGGCGGCGCATCGTCGCGCCTTTTTCAGAAGGTGAGAGAGGAAAACGGCCTGTGTTACAGCGTGTATTCCTTCAATTCCCAGTATTCAGACGCGGGCGTTCACGGGATATATCTCGCCCTGTCGCCTGAGACGGAGGAGAGGGCCGTTCGCCTGACAGGCGAGGAGGTGCGGAGGTTCGCGTCTGAAGGGCCGACTGAAAAGGAGGTCGACAGAACGCGGGAGCAGGTCAAGGCGAACGTTCTCATGGCCCTTGAAAGCACGATGTCGAGGATGAACTCGATCGCGAGATCGGAAATGGCGTATGAAAGGGTCATATCGACAGATGAGATCATACAAAGATATGACGCTGTAAACGCCGGAGATATCCGCGACGTTGCGCAGAAAGTCCTTTCAGAGGGCGGCATGACGGTGTCGGCCGTCGGAAAAGTCAAGGATGAGGGAGCTTACAGATCCGCTTTTTCGGGGAAAAAGACATAATAAAAGCCCTGCATGCGATGCTTATCCGCATGCAGGGCTTTTTTGATCTGAATCAGTTAAGAACGACCGTTTTCGCCTTTTCCGGGAAGAAGGCGTTTTCCATGTCATAGATGTTGTGCGACGTCGAATCGCGCAGAACGCGCCCTTCAAGAGAATAGCAGCGCATAAAACGTTTCCCGTCAAGGCTTGTCCAGTTTTCTGCGTCCCACGTAAGATACCCGTCCTCGTCGGTCTGTTTCTCAGAAAAAGTCAGGTCGACCTGGCGGTTGTGGTTCGCCAAAAGGTCTATCAGTTCCTGCGAAGTAAGATCGAGGTCTTTTTTGTTTATCGCGTCGTAGACTTTCATGTTGAATCCCCCTCAATTTATAAAATAATCAGTCGTTGATGCCGCAGCATTTTTTGTATTTTTTACCGCTGCCGCACGGGCACGGATCGTTGCGGCCGGGCTTTTTTTCCTTCTTTATCGGCTTTTTCGCGAGGCTTCCGTCATCCGCGCCCGATGCGGACGTCGGCTTTGCGACCTGTTCGCGTTTAAGCCCGTCGCCGTTTTGGATCCTTGCAGTGAAAAGCATGCGGACCGTGTCCTCGCGAATGGACCTGACCATGTCCTCAAACATATCGTACCCTTCGCGCTTGAATTCGACGATCGGATCGACCTGCGCGTACGCGCGAAGCCCGATCCCGCGCCGAAATTCATCCATGGCGTCTATATGATCCATCCATTTTGCGTCGACGTTTTTCAAAAGCACGACCCTTTCAAGCTCGCGCATGATAGGCTCGGTTATCTCCGCCTCTTTCGCTTTATAAACGTTCATCGCCTTGTCGAGAAGAATATTTGTGAATTCATCAGGAGAGAGTTTGTTGAGATCGTCTCTTGTAAATGAAAGCTCGCCTTTTCTGAGAAAGACCCCTTCAAACTGGGATATGACCTCGTCCGCCTGCCACGTGTCGATGAAATCGTGCTCGCCCGTGCTTCTTGCAACGGCGCTTTTCACAACGTCGTCTATCATGCCGCATATCGCTTCATTAACGTTTTCTCCGTTTAGCACCTTGCGGCGCTGGTCATATATGATCTCGCGCTGTTTGTTCATCACATCGTCGTATTCAAGGACGTGCTTCCTCGACTGGAAGTTGCGGCTTTCAACGCGTTTTTGCGCGGATTCTATGGCGTCGGACAGCATTTTATGCTCGATCGGCGTGTTCTCGTCTATGCCGAGAGCCTCCATCATATTGCGAACGCGTTCAGACCCGAAAAGACGCATCAGATCGTCTTCAAGAGAGATGAAGAACACGCTTTCGCCGGGGTCGCCCTGCCTTCCCGAACGGCCGCGCAGCTGATTGTCTATACGGCGGCTTTCGTGTCTTTCGGTGCCGATTATCAAAAGGCCGCCGGCCTCTTTCACTATTTCTGCGTCCTTGGACGTCTGCTCCTTGTATTCAGAGATAAGGGCCTGATATTTATTCCTCGCCTCGATCACGGTCTCGTCCTGCGTTTCGGCATAGCCGACGGCGTCGTTTATAACGCTGTCTTCGTACCCCATGCGCGCAAGGTCGCTTTTTGCGTGATATTCCGCATTTCCTCCGAGCACGATATCCGTTCCGCGGCCGGCCATGTTGGTGGCGATCGTCACAGCGCCGCTTTTTCCGGCCTGAGCGACGATCTCGGCTTCTTTCTCATGGTGCTTTGCGTTTAATACCGAGTGCGCGATCCCGCGCTTTTTGAGAAGCGACGACAATATCTCGCTCTTTTCTATTGAGATCGTGCCGACAAGGATCGGCTGGTTCTTCTGATGGCTCTGCTCGATCCTGTCGATGACAGCGCGGAACTTGCCGGCTTCGGTCTTATAAACTATATCGGGGTTGTCATTCCTTATCATCGGCTTGTTCGTCGGGATCGCGATGACGTCAAGGCCGTATATATGGCGGAACTCTTCCTCTTCGGTCAGCGCCGTGCCCGTCATACCGGAAAGCTTGCCGTAAAGCCGGAAAAAGTTCTGGAAAGTGATCGTCGCAAGGGTGCGGCTCTCCCTCTCGACTTTAACGTGCTCTTTTGCTTCGATCGCCTGATGAAGCCCCTCTGAATACCTTCTTCCGAACATAAGGCGCCCGGTAAATTCATCGACTATTATTATCTGTCCGTCGCGAACGACATAGTCGACGTCCCTCTGCATTATCCCGCGTGCGCGGATCGCCTGGTTTATATGGTGGAGAAGGGTCATGTTTTCGGGATCGGTCAGATTATCGACCGAGAACGCCTCTTCCGCCTTTTTCACGCCGCGCGTGGTAAGAGTCGCCGTGCGGGCCTTTTCGTCGACGATATAGTCGGCGTCGATATCATCCTGAGATTCTTTGGAATCGAGCTCGCGGAAGCGCTGAACGGAAAGGCGGGCTGCGAACCTGTCGGCTTTTTCGTAAAGATCGGTCGATTTTGCGCCGATGCCGGATATTATGAGAGGTGTTCGCGCTTCATCGATCAGGATCGAGTCCACCTCGTCAACGATCGCAAACGCGCGATCTCTCTGCACGATATCCTCTTTATATATCGCCATATTGTCGCGAAGGTAATCAAACCCCAGTTCGTTATTTGTGCCATATACGATGTCGCATGAGTACGCGCTTTTTCTTTCGGGGCCGGTAAGGTCGTGGACGATAAGCCCGACCCGCAGACCAAGAAAACGGTACACCTTGCCCATCCACTCGCTGTCGCGCTTTGCAAGATAGTCGTTTACCGTCACAACATGTACGGATTTTCCCGACAGGGCGTTCAGATACGCAGGAAGGGTCGCGACAAGCGTTTTGCCCTCGCCGGTGCGCATTTCCGCGATGCGCCCCTGATGAAGCACGATGCCGCCGATAAGCTGTACGTGATAATGCCTCATCCCGAGAACGCGCGCCGCCGCCTCGCGAACCGTCGCGAACGCCTCGGGCAAAATATCGTCAAGCGTTTCCCCGTTCGCGATACGCGCTTTGAATTCGTCGGTCTTCGCGCGAAGCTGCGCGTCGGAAAGCTTTGAGAACTCGCTTTCAAGCGTTTCTATTTTATCGGCTATTGGAAGGATCTTTTTGATCTCTTTATCACTGTGCGTCCCGAAAAGTTTTTGAAATAAGGCCATATTATCATCCGTTTCTGATGCCCGAAAAGAAAAAGGGCGTATTTAACATCAAAATCATGCGTTATTTATATAGTATAACACATTAATTTTTACAAAAAAACAATAATATTGTAAACAGCTTAAGATTATCGATACAAAAGGAATATTCTTTACTTAGGCGCGAAAGTCTGATAAAATATATCAGCATTCAGGCGGGAGGTATCGATTTTGATACAGTTTGAGGAATATAAAAATAAACTGAACAACATAGAGCCGGAGCTGTCAGAGCTGTTTGCGGCGCTTGATATAGAGAAGGCGCGGCAAAAGGTCGATGAGTTTGAGGAAAAATCAGGCGATGCGGATTTCTGGAACGATATCGAGGCGTCGCAGAAGAAGATGCAGGAAATAAAGCACATAAAAAACAAGATATCTTCTTACGAAAAACTTTTGGGAAGCTTTGAGGACCTGCAGACGCTGTGCGAGCTTGCGATAGAAGAGGACGATGAAAGCCTTCTTTCTGAGATCGAAACCGGGTATTCCGCGTTCGAGTCAGAGCTTGAGCTTGTGCGCCTTCAGACGCTTTTGACGGGCGATTATGACGGGAACAATGCGATCATGTCGTTCCATGCGGGCGCCGGCGGGACAGAGGCGCAGGACTGGGCCGAGATGCTCTTCCGTATGTATACAAGATGGGCGGAAAGACATGGATTTAAATACAAGGTCCTCGACTATCTCGACGGAGACGAAGCGGGCATGAAAAGCGCGGACATCCTGATAGAGGGCGAGAACGCGTTCGGATATCTGAAAAGCGAGATGGGCGTGCACAGGCTGGTGCGCGTATCGCCGTTCGACTCGTCTGGGAGACGGCACACGTCTTTCGCCGCGGTCGAGGTCATGCCCGAGATGACGGATGATATCGAGATAGATATAAGAGACGAGGATCTCAAGGTCGACACCTACAGATCGGGCGGCGCCGGTGGGCAGCACGTCAACAAGACCGAATCGGCGATAAGGATCACGCATCTGCCGACGGGGATCGTCGTCGCATGTCAGAACGAGAGAAGCCAGCATCAGAACCGCGAGATAGCGATGAGGATGCTCAAATCAAAGCTTGTCGAGATAAAGGAAAGGGAACATCTCGATAAAATTGAGGATATAAAGGGCGAACAGAAGAAGATTGAATGGGGAAGCCAGATAAGGTCGTATGTGTTCATGCCGTATACCCTTGCGAAAGACCACAGGACGGGTTTTGAAAACGGCAATATAAACGCCGTGATGGACGGCGACATAGACGGATTTATAAACGCATATCTCAAAGCTGCCGCGACTGGGAATTGGGCGAAACAGTGATAAAGAAAAAAGAATAAAATAAAAGCGAGGCGGGGGAAAATCCCCCCGCCTCGCATGTTTTTTTGGAAGAGTTACGCCTTTGCCTTGTTTTCAAGCATTGCATACTTCTTCGCGGCGGTCTTCTCCGCGAGATCGAAGAGCTTTTCAGCCCTTTCAGGGAACTGAAGCTTGAGAGCGGTGTAACGTGTCTCATTGTTGATAAATTCCTGATAGCTTCCAGTCGGAGCCTTGCTGTCGAGGATGAACGGGTTTTTGCCCTCAAGAGCAAGAGCCGGATTGAAGCGGAACAGGTGCCAGTAACCGGCCTCGACGGCTTTCTTTATTTCAGCATGAGAGTTGCCCATGCCGCCCTTGACGCCGTGCATCTCACAGGGAGCATAGCCGATTATGATCGACGGGCCCTTGTAGCTTTCTGCCTCTTTGATCGCCTTGACCGTCTGAGCCTGGTTTGCGCCGATACCGACCTGTGCGACGTAGACATATCCGTAGGACATCGCTATAGCGGCGAGATCCTTCTTCGCGATCGCCTTGCCGGCAGCAGCAAACTGCGCGACCTGGCCGATCTGCGAGGATTTGGACGCCTGTCCGCCGGTGTTGGAGTAAACTTCCGTATCGAATACAAAGATATTTACATCTTCACCAGACGCGATGACATGATCGAGACCGCCGAATCCAATGTCGTAAGCCCAACCGTCGCCGCCGAATATCCAGATGGATTTCTTCGCGAGGTATTCTTTGTTCTTGAGGATCTCAACCGCCTTCGGGCATCCGTTTGCGGCATTTCTTTCGAGAAGCGGAATGAGCTTTTTCGTCGCTTCGGTGCTCTTGTCGCCGTCGCTGAACGCATCGAGCCACTCTTCACATGCTTCCTTGATATCCGGATGGACTGTTATTTCTGCAAGGTCTTTGACCCGATCTTTAAGAAGCGATCTGATCTGATTTACGCCGGTCGCCATACCAAGGCCGTACTCCGCGTTGTCTTCAAACAGCGAGTTCGCCCAGGCCGGACCGTGCCCTTCTTTATTGACGGTATACGGGATCGCCGGTGCGGAGCCGCCCCAGATGGAGGAACAGCCCGTCGCGTTGGCGACATACATCCTGTCGCCGAAAAGCTGTGTGACAAGTCTCGCGTAAGCGGTCTCGACGCAGCCCGCGCAAGCGCCTGAGTACTCAAGCAGAGGCTGCTTGAACTGCGAGCCCTTGACAGAATCCGTCGCAAACGGAACGCTCTTGACAGAGACCTTGTCTATAGCGTAATTGTAAACTTCCTGCTGTGCCGCCTGAGATTCCTGAGGCTTCATGACAAGCGCTTTCGTCTTAGCCGGGCAGACGTTTACGCACAGACCGCAGCCCATGCAGTCGAGCGGGGAGATCGCGACCATGAATTTTTTGTCTTCACAGCCTTTGCCCATCATCTGAACGGTCTTTATTGCCTTCGGTGCCGCGCTTACTTCATCCTCTGTCATGACAAACGGTCTGATCGTCGCATGCGGACATACGAACGAGCACTGGTTGCACTGTATGCAGTTTTCCGGGATCCATTCCGGAACGTCGACAGCAACGCCGCGTTTTTCATAAGCCGCGCCGCCCGTCGGGAAGGTGCCGTCCGCCGCGTCTTTGAACGCGGATACAGGCAGCTTGTCGCCGTGCTGAGCGTTGATCGGATGCATGATGTCCTTGACGAACTTTACAAGCTCCGGACGGTTGCCGGTGACGGCCTGCTCGACAGAATTGTCCTTAAGATCCGCCCAAGCCGCCGGAACGTCGATCTTTACGATCGCGTTGACACCGGCGTCGATCGCGGCATAGTTCATATTGACGATCGCTTCGCCCTTCTTGCCGTAAGACTTCAAAGCGGCGTCTTTCATGTATTTGATGGCGTCGTCTATCGGGATGATGTTCGCAAGCTTGAAGAAAGCGGACTGGAGGATGGTGTTAGTGCGCTTGCCCATACCGATCTCGCGCGCCTTGTCTATCGCGTTGACGGTGTAGAACGAGATGTTGTTCTTCGCGATGAAAGCTTTCATCTTGTTCGGCAGGTGCTTATCCAGCTCCTCCGGAGACCACTGGCAGTTGAGAAGGAATGTTCCGCCGGGCTTTATGTCCTGAACGATGTCGTATCTGTCGACATAGGACGGGTTGTGGCAGGCGACGAAGTCAGCCTGGTTTACAAAGTAGGTGGAACGGATCGGGCTGTCGCCGAAGCGCAGATGCGAAACGGTGATGCCACCGGTCTTTTTAGAGTCATACGCAAAATACGCCTGAACGTATTTGTCGGTGTGGTCGCCGATGATCTTGATCGAGTTTTTGTTCGCGCCGACCGTTCCGTCTCCGCCGAGGCCCCAGAACTTGCAGGCGATCGTGCCCTTCGGAGCGGTATCCGGAACCGCCTCTTTATTAGAGAGAGACAGATCCGTCACATCGTCCGTTATGCCGATCGTGAAGCGAAGCTTCGGAGATTTGGACGCAAGATTTTCGTAGATTGCGAAAATGCTTGCCGGGGGAACGTCTTTGCTGCCGAGACCATAACGGCCGCCGGCGATTACGTCGACCTTGACGCCCTCTTTCGCAAGCGCGGCGACAACGTCAAGATAAAGCGGCTCGCCGAGAGAACCCGGCTCTTTCGTGCGGTCGATGACGGCAATGTTCTTGACCGTCTTCGGAAGAGCGGCCGCAAATTTAGCGGACACGAAAGGACGGTACAGGCGGACTTTGAGAAGACCGACCTTTTCGCCTTTAGAAAGCTTGTAATCTATGACCTCTTCTATCGTGTCGCATACAGAGCCCATCGCGACGATGACATCCGTCGCGTCCGGGGCGCCGTAATAGTTGAACAGCTGATAGTTGCTGCCGGTTTCGGCGTTGACCTTGCCCATGTATTCCTCGACGATCGCGGGCAGCGCCTCGTAATACGGGTTGCAGGCCTCTCTCGCCTGGAAGAAGATGTCGGGGTTCTGCGCGGTCCCGCGAAGGACCGGATGCTCAGGATTGAGCGCATGTTTGCGGAATCTCTCGACCGCGTCCATATCGACCATTTTCTTCAGCGTCGCGTAATCCCACACCTGGATCTTCTGGATCTCATGGGACGTTCTGAATCCGTCAAAGAAATGGAGGAAAGGCACGCGACCTTTGATCGTGGAAAGATGTGCGACAGCGCCGAGATCCATCGCCTCCTGCGGGTTCGTGGAAGCGAGCATCGCAAAGCCGGTCTGGCGGCAGGCCATAACGTCTTCATGGTCGCCGAAGATCGACAGAGCGTGAGATGCAAGCGCACGCGCGGAAACGTGGATGACACACGGCAGAAGTTCACCGGCGATCTTGTACATATTCGGGATCATCAGAAGAAGACCCTGGGACGCGGTGAATGTCGTCGTCAGCGCGCCGGCCGCAAGCGATCCGTGAACAGCGCCGGCGGCACCTGCCTCGGACTGCATTTCAAGCACTTTTACGCTTTGGCCGAAGATGTTTTTCTGCCCTTTGGCGGACCAGCTGTCAGACAGCTCGGCCATTACCGAAGAAGGCGTGATCGGATAGATACTGGCAACGTCTGTGAAGGCGTAGGCCACATGGGCGGCCGCAGTATTTCCGTCCATGGTTTTCATTTTTCTTGCCATGGGTTTCGGTTCCTCCTTATTATAAATAAATTAAGTCATTGAAAAAATACATGTCACCATGTATTCATGTATTTTATCAGATATAACAAAAAGTGTAAACATGTTTAGCGATAAAAAAGCAACACTTTTGCAAAAAACTTATATTTTATTTTTATAAAAATGCATGTTTGATTGTAAAAGAGGATCAAATATTGTATTATTTTACTTGTCTAATGTTGGAGAGGGGCTATCGATAATGGTTGTTGTCATAAAATCACTCGGCATAACAGGGATAGACGGGTATCCGGTATCGGTCGAATGCGATCTTTCAAACGGTCTTCCGGCCTTTGACGTGGTGGGGCTTCCGGATACGTCGGTCAAAGAATCGCGCGATCGCGTCCGTGCGGCGGTGAAAAACTGCGGATTCGATTTCCCTGTTCGAAGGATAACCGTCAACCTCGCCCCGGCGGACCTTAAAAAAGAGGGGCCGATATACGACCTTCCCATACTCGTCGGGATAATGAGCGCGTCAAAACAATTTCCGGAGATAAGCGATGATACCGCTTTTATAGGAGAGCTGTCGCTCGACGGGAAAATAAGGCCCGTATCCGGCATGCTGCCGATGGCGCTTGCCGCAAAGGAAGCGGGGATAAAAGATCTGTTCATCCCGGCAGAAAACGCGACGGAGGCGTCGGCCGTGTCCGGTATAAACATATATCCGGCAAGCGACATTATGCAGATAATAAAGCACATCTCGGGCGAGGAGAAAATATCTCCGCCGCCGAAATTCGAGATAATGAGCGGGGAAGCGCCGCATGAGGATTTTGCCGACGTCCTCGGGCAGGAAAACGCGAAACGCGCGCTTGAGATCGCGGCGGCAGGCGGGCACAACATACTTTTGATCGGCCCTCCTGGATCGGGGAAAAGCATGCTTGCGAAAAGGCTTCCGTCGATCCTTCCTGACATGACTTTTGATGAGGCGCTTTCCGCGACGAAGATATATTCGGTCGCGGGGCTTCTTTCCGGGGAAAGGCCGTTTGTAACGAAAAGGCCGTTTCGTTCTCCGCATCACACGATATCGGCGATCGGCATGACGGGCGGCGGAAGGCTGCCGAAACCGGGAGAGATATCCCTGTCGCATAACGGCGTGCTGTTCCTTGATGAGATGCCGGAGTTCGGAAAAGACGCGCTTGAGGTCCTTCGCCAGCCGCTTGAAGACGGAGAGGTCACGGTGTCGCGCGTCGCGGGAAGCTGCACATATCCGAGCAGGTTCATGCTGGTCTGCGCGATGAATCCATGCAAATGCGGCTGGAGGGGACATCCGTCGAACAGGTGCCGCTGCACAGACGAATCGGTGAGGAGATATATAGGGCGCATATCGGGGCCGCTGCTCGACAGGATAGACCTTCACATCGAGGTGCCTTCGGTGAAATATGAGGACCTTGAGAAGAGAAAAAAGGCGGAAAGTTCGGCGGATATACGCGCGCGCGTCAACGCCGCGCGCAGGATACAAAACGAGAGATTTTCGGGAGGAAGCGTGACGTCGAACGCATATATGGGTCCGGAGGAGCTCAGAAAACACTGCGGTCTCGACGAAAGCGGCAGCGCCCTTATGAAAAATGCGTTTTCCGCATTGAACCTCACAGCGAGGTCGCATGACAGGATATTAAAGGTCGCGAGGACGATCGCGGACCTTTCCGGGGAAGAGCGCATAAAGGCCGAGCACATAGCCGAGGCCATCCAATACAGGACGTCCGATCTGGAATCGAGATCATAGACATCCGATATATTAAATTTTGCAATGGATATATACAAAAAGCAATTTGAAAAAAAAGGTAAAAACCAGTTTCTTACATTGAAAAAGCCAAGAAGGTTTACATAATACATGTTTATAAGTCTGTGGATATTGTTGACAACTCCACTTAAAAGGGGCAGTTTTAAATATTGGGATGAAAATTTCGCATTATTTTATCAGGGAAATACAGCAAAAGATTGTAATTTATTGTAATTGTTTTTTAAACAAAAAGTAATTACAGCTTTACGGGATATGAAGACGATCAAAAAGCGCGGTCTCTAAAAAGAGACCGCGCTTTTTAAAATGGGTCAAAAGATATAGCGTTCCTTGAAAATACAGACCTTGATATAGTATAATAAAAAGACAATAATTTCAATTTGCCGGGATCGGCAGGATCTTTATTCATTCAGCTCTGCTCCTACGTTTTCATTTAATACCTTGAAGCGCGAAAGACAGTTTGCAGAAGGAGGAAAATGAGGATGAAGATGAGAAGAAGGATATTAAGTCTGCTGCTCTGTGCAGTTATGCTTCTTGGGATTATGCCGCAGATCACGTTACCGACTTATGCGGCAAATATTGTATATGAGCGCGATGATGCGAATCTGGTTTTTTCGAGTGTAACCGTTGACGGGACGGTCACGGGATACAGCGTAGATAAATACAACGGAGATTTGACCGCGCTGGAACTTCCGGACACGTGGAATGACGGCGTCAACGGCCAGAAACCGGTCGTCTCCGGAGACGTCCTGGTCAACGCGGCGGACATCATGCAAATAAACCGCCACAGCGCAGGTCTCGATTCTGTATTCGACGCTATACCGTGATTTAAAAAACAAAAAATCCCCCTCATGAGAGGGGGATTTTTTCTGCATTTTTAAAGATAATAGGTAAAAGTGTTTTAAAACGCCATCAATCCGTACAGCAATTTTGAAAAGTTCGCGGTGCGATCATTTTGGCCTTACTTTTTGTATATCGCCGTGAAAGAAACTGAGGAAAGGATAAGCCCGTCTGATTTTTCGAGGAACGTCTCCTTAGAAAATCCGGCATACACAGGAACGGAGGCGCTCAGCGCGTACACGGTGAATTTGTAAGTATGGTCCTTATCCTCCGGGTACATGCCGCCGTAAAGATTATAACCGTAGCCGTTGCGGCCCTGTATGAATCCGCCGATCAGAAGGTTATTGCTGGCGTTTTCCGGTATCGTGGGCTTTAATATATTCGTCGCGATCCAGTTTATAAACGGTTCGCCGTTTTCATCGAGTTTGTCGAGATCTTCGATTATAAGGGCGTAACAATGCGTTTGCGCGGGTGCGCCCGCGATCGTCAGCGGGATGGACACAGTCGGCATTTTGTTTATGAGCATCGTTCCGCGCTTGCCGTATTTATCGGCGATAACGCCGTCTTTTATCCCGGCGCTCGTAACGGTCATGGAAGACGTTGAGGACGACCCTCCGGAAGAGCCGGCGATGAATCCCGCCTCAATGGCCTTGTCTTTAGAGACCGCCCCGTCCGACACGAGCTTTTCGATCAGCTTCTGAGATGAAGGAAGATGTATGCTTCTCAGCGCGTAAAAACTTATTTCGACCGCATCGTCGCGCAGGAAGGTCTTGGTTTTCAGCTCATCCGCGCGTTCAGAGGACAGCATGCCGATGCCTGCGGCCTTTTCGAGCGCTTTTGTCCAGACGAAATCGCCGCGCTCTTCGCTATATCCGAGCGCGCGCAGCGCGAACGTCGTATAGCTTTGCGCCGACACGTAAGAGGTGCTTCCATAAGTCGACGCGCCGGTGCCTTTGGTTATGCCGTTCTGATAAAGGTATGCGACCGCCGGGGACGCCCAGTTCGGCACGTCGGTAAACGGGTGGGAAAGCGAAGCGCTCTGCGCATATGACTCTTTTCCGAGGAGACGCACCATCATGACCGCCGCTTCTGCGCGGGTCATCTCTCTCTCAAGTTCAAAGCCCTTGTCGGTGCCTTTGAAAAGGCCGACCGTATAAAGCGCTTGAGCCTTATCCAGATTCCGCACGGTCTCCGCCGCGGATGCCGGCATCATTACGGCAAATGACATAAGTAACGAAAAAATAAGAACAAGGGAAACAAATTTGCGAATATTTTTCATTGAAAATCCTCCTTGCTGTTTGCATTCAGCAGTGAACAATATAATTTTATCATAAAATATCAGAAATAAAAGACTTTAAAAAAACTTATCCTCAAAGTTAAAATTTGAATGCGATCCCCAATACCGCCGACAGCGCGATGAAAGCCGCCGGATGGAAATTCGTTTTCTGAAGCGCAATAAAAACGCCGAGGAAAAGAAGGATCGATTTATAATCAATATGCGCCCATATATTTGAAACAAACAGCCCATCTGGGAAGAAGCAGTTTAAAATAAGCCCTATCCATATGGCGAAGATGAGGCCCGCGACTGCGGGGCGGATGCCGTAAAACGCGGATTTGACGTAGAAACTGTCGTTGAATCTTTCAAGGAACCTCGAGATTATCAGGATACACAGAAACGAAGGGATTATAAGGCCGCAGGTCGCTATAAACGCGCCCGGGATGCCCCCCGCGGAAAATCCGGCATACGTCGCCATGTTAACGCCTATCGGCCCCGGCGTCGATTCGGCGATCGCGATCATGTTAGATATGTCGAATGCTGTGAACCAGTCGAACCTTGACGCGATATTGTATAAAAATGGAAGGGTCGCAAGCCCGCCGCCGACGGCAAAAAGGCCGGTTTTGAAAAACTCCCAGAAAAGAAGAAGATATATAATCATGTCTTACCCTCCGAAAGTTTTTTGAAAAGTATTCCGACAAGCGCCGCGACAAGGGTAATATATATCGGCGACAATGAGGTCAAAAACGATATTATGCACGCCAGCACAAATATACATACGCCTTTTGCATCTCTCACGCCCGCCTTTACAAGCCTGATCGCGGCGGACAGGATAAGCGCGCATACCGCAGCGCGTATCCCCGAAAAAGCATGCTGGACCCACTCTATATCTGAAAAGTTGTGTATGAAAACGGCAAGGATGGAAATGATCACGAACGATGGAAAAACGACCCCTGCGGTCGCGAAAAGACCACCCCAAAAACCGCGGCGGCGATGACCGATAAAGGTCGCTGCGTTGACCGCAATGACCCCGGGGGTGCACTGACTGATCGCGTAATAATCCAAAAGCTCTTCCTCTGTTATCCAGCCCTTATTTGAGACGACCTCTTTCTGCAGCATGGGGATCATCGCATACCCCCCGCCGAAGGTGAAAAGGCCGACCCGGGAAAAGGTGAAAAACAAATCCCAAAGCTCTCTCATGGCGCCCTCCTGTAAATGTCGTTCAGGGAAAACCGGCACTGGCTTTCCAAAAGAAATCATATATTAATAGCGGTATAAATGCAAGCCGCTTTGTCTTGAGCAGCAAAAAACCGCGGTGAAAAATCACCGCGGCTCAAATCTTTTATATATTATCCGCAAAAGCGGTTTTCAACGTCATTTTGGGGAATTATCTTTCACTTTTGATTTCCCCGCGGTCTTCATCGAAGATCAGATCATCGATGTCCGGTCTGTTCGCCGATTGAACGCCATAGTCTCGGATCAATATCATCGGCACACCCCCCTTTTTAAATTTTTAATGTAGATATCCTACCGTATATAAGTATATCTTATTATATGCGGGAAGTATATATATAATGTGTGGAAGTTTTTAAGAATTTATCAAGATATGCGATGCAAAACATACAATAAATTAATATTTAATCACAAGCAACACCGTAAAACGGCCGTTTTCTATGAATATATTCATCACAGCTTATATTATTCATTTTGCAAGGACAGGAGAATGTGCTAAAATATATATTACATAAAATATTTTGTAAATTGTGAGAAGGGTAGTTATGCAAGACTATTATGATATCATATTCAAAAGAAAATCAGTGAGGAAATTTGACGGGGCTCTCGTTTTGAGCGACGGGGACATGTCGGATATAAAAGATGAGATAGAAAGGTTTTCCCCTCTGCAAAAAGATATAGATGTGCGGTTTAATATCGTAAAGAGAGAGCAGACGACCGCGCGTTTCGGGTCGAACTGCCTTTTGATGTACAGTGAGAAAAAACCGCTGTATCTTTTGAATGCGGGATATATGCTCGAGCAAATGGACCTGTTTATGGCGTCGAAAAATATCGGCGTGTGCTGGTACGGATTAGGGAAAACGAAAGAGAAAACATTTGACGGGCTCGACTATGTCATCATGCTGGCGTTCGGGAAAAGCGCCGAAGGCGACTTTAGAAAGAATCCCGACGAGCTTAATCGGAAGAACACTCAAGACATATGGCATGGAGAATTTGACAGCGATGTCAAACTTGCCGTCAGGGCGGCGCCGAGCGCGTGCAACAGCCAGCCGTGGAAAATCGAAAGCGCGGACGGAAAGATAACGGTATCCAGGGATACGAAGGTCAGGTCGATAATCCCGAGGAGCATGCTTTCATATTTTAACTCGATAGACATGGGCATATGCCTTGATTTTCTTGAAACGGCGCTGGATCACAAGGGATATAAGTTCGAAAGGACACTTGAAGTTTTGGAAGACGGCGAAAAGCCGCGCGGGCTTGAAAAGATCGCGGAATATATTGTCGCCAAGTGACGGCGCAAAGGGATGCTGAAAAAAAGACAGCGCTTGGCCGGGAAAAATGAGGGATAAAAATGCCGACGATAGACGAAGCCCTGAAAAAACTGCAGACATCTGAATTCAGGGCGCGCTTTACGCTTAAAGAAAAGGACAAGGCGTACGTAGAAGAAAAAGGGATGGATACGATCCGTGAACACGCGCGGCAGTTTATAAGACAGAGACTTGCGCCGGCAGACATCCCGAACGACGGCAAGCAGACGCCCATGCGCGGACACCCCGTGTTCATCGCGCAGCACGCCTGCGCATGCTGCTGCAGGGGTTGCCTTAATAAATGGTACAGGGTGCCGAAAGGGGTCGAGCTAAGCGAAGACCAGCAGGAGAGAATAGTGAACCTTTTGATGGAATGGATAAAAAGACAGATGCTTAAATAGCGGGATAAAAATTTTTTCAGTCCCTGAGTCAAAAACACATAAAATAAAAGAGCCGATATCTCATGTAAGGTCAAACAAAGAGAGGTATCGGCGCTTTTTTATTGATTTGACAGAGCTTTTGCATTGCGAAAGCATGCCGCGAAAACGACCGTCGCAAACGAAACGGCAGGCGACATCGTCAGCCTTTAGATGTTTTTGCAGCGCGGTCTTAAACTTTGGATTCAGCCGTTAAAGCCATTCGGCCGCCCATTTTGAAAGTTCGCTTTCCGCAGCGCCCGCAGAAAAGCGCTTTCCGCCTGGTACGTTCGCCGCGTTTGAAAGGGCTTTCATATTTTTTCCGGAATCGCCCATGCCGCTGCTTCCCGATGTTGCGAACGGAACGACCGTTTTTCCCGAAAAATCATATGCCTCCATAAATGTGTCGATTATAGACGGCTCTCTATACCACCAGATCGGGAAACCGACGAATATGACGTCATACCCGCCTAAGTTTTCGACCTTGTATTTTATTGGGGGACGGCAGCTTCTGTCGTTCATCTCGACAGAACTTCTGCTTTTGCTGTCCTGCCAGTTCAGATCGGCGTTTGTATAGGGGATCTCCGGCACGATCTCAAAAAGATCTGCGCTTATCGCTTTTGATAATCTTTCAGCCAGCGCCTTTGTAACTCCGCTGGCGCTGAAATACGCGACCAATACTTTTTTCATTTCAGAGCCTCCTCATATTTTCTTTGCATTTGGTTTCAAAAACGTTATTTACACAACAGTTCTGAATTTATTTTACAACTTAAAGTCAACTTTAAGTCAAGCGGCAAAAAAATCAGAACGCCGATTTTTATAGGATCGGCGTTCTTTCATGCAAAAGACGTATTGATCTGTCTTCTTCAAACACGCATATATTGAAAAATTCTGCGCACAGACTACGTCTCCTCCGTGACCTTTATTCTAACAGGAGAGACCCATTTTGACGTCGTGATTTTTTTGTATCTAAAGAATGCCGTAAAGTTCACAAGCGCGATGAACGGACGGAAGAAAAACGCATCTAGAAGGCCGTAAAACAGGACCTTTAAAAGTTCTCCCAAGGTCAACTTTTCATGCGGACAGTAGCGGTTGTCAATATACGTTATGGCCGTCAGTATAAGTCCGAGCAGGACATATATGAGGAATGCCGATACCATGCTTATGACCGACGTATCGCCGAGGGATATGCTCAGCCCTGCCGAGATGCAGCCCAGCACCATGAAAATCGGGCTGAGCAGCTCATACATTATGATATATGGAAGCATAAACATCCCGACGATCCCATATCGCGGATTTAATATCATAGACCGGTATTTTATTATGGTCTGTATCAGACCGCAGTGCCAGCGCAGGCGCTGCGATTTAAGATCTTTCAGGCTTGCCGGCCCCTGAGTCCAGCAAATGCTCTCAGGCACAAAACGCAGCGAAAACGGCAGTTTGTTTTTCCTGTAATACTGCTGAAGCTTGACCGTCATCTCCATATCCTCGCCCTTGCTTACGGGGTCGTATCCACCGATGGCTATCAAGGCGTCTTTCTTGAAAAGCCCGTATCCGCCGGAGATGATAAGGTTGGCGTTCATAAAATCCTGAAATACCCTCGTGCCGAGAAAACCTCTGCTGTATTCCAGTATCTGCATATTGACGACGGCGTTTTTGCCCATGCCCCCGCTTACCGGCATCGCATCGCGAAAACGCACGTCATTTGATATTTTTATATTCCCTCCGACCGCGATGACGTTGCTGTTCTCAAGCAGCGCCCTGCAGGCAAGGCGCAGTGAATCCTGCTGAAGGATCTCGTCGCCGTCCATATTGATGATATACGGATATGCCGCCACATTTATACCGGCATTTACAGCATCCGCTTTGCACCCGCCGTTTTCCTTTGATATAAGCGTTATAAGAACTTCCCCGATACGGCAGGAGTATATCTCGTTTATCGGGTGGCACGGTATCTGATAACGGATAGGTCTTGAAAGCTCACAGGCCATGGGGAAGTTTTCCAGCATGCATTGTTTTGTGTTGTCCGCAGAGCCGTCGTCTATAACGACGATCTCAAAGCGTTTAAATTCGAGCTTGAGCAGGTTGTTCACCGTTTGTACTATGCTAGCCTCCTCATTGTATGCCGGAACGAGGATGGAGATGGGATAATAATACTCGTGATCGATCACGTTGTGCAAAGCCTCCATACGGCGCTTTCTTGTTGCGCTGAAAGCCCCTCCTAGGCAGCAGATAAGGAGATAAAGCGTGTATATCCACAGATATACCGTTATAAAAGTATTGAAATATATAGTGAATATTTCCGCCGCTGTTTTTAAACCAGCCATCATTCCTTTACCGATCCTTTCGAATTCAGCGCGAATTTAAGCGCGTCTGTTGCAAAAGCGTCACTGCCGCATAGTATCTCATCGAAAATTTCTCTGGGAGGGTCGATCTTCACAAGTGAAAAGGCGCAGTTCATGCGCACGTTCCACGCCGGTGAAGTTATCCCGCATTTCAAAGCGTCGATCGTTTCCGCATCGTCCGGATAATCGGCAAGACCGGTCGCCGCGACCGCCGCAGTCTGCCAGTCTTCGGCTTGCCCTTTGGCTCTAAGGACGTCTATCAGTATTTTTTTCGTTTCTTCCGACGGGACCTTAAGTATCAGCCTAAGTATATCGCAGCGCTGATCGGTACTTATATCCGCTCTTTCAAGGCGCTTTTTGAATTCTTCATCCCAGTCGTGGAAACCGGCCACGGTAAAAAAGGTGATGACCGCGGATTGACTGTGATCGTCATAATTGTCAAAACGCTCCATAAGCGCCTCGGCAAGTTTTTTGCGGTCCCCGCGGAAGGTGTTCATCCCGTCCGAGAGAAGCTTTTCGTTGTGAAGTCTTGCATCCGCACTGAGCGTTTCTACCGCGTCGGCAACGGCCTTGGCATCCCCCAGATTATACAATGCTTTAAGGGCGTTTTCGCGGCAATATACGGAATTATTGGACAAAAGCTGTTTCACAAAACCGGTATAATCCGCCCTTTCTTCTTCTGCAAGGTCTGACAGATCGGAAACCGACAATATATAGGCAAAATACCCCTTTTCGGCGTTATCGGCACGGGTAATGATACGTGCGATCAGTTTTTTGCTGTTTTCCCGGATGATGGCCGAGCAGGCTTCCCTCTCGTTCGTTTCGTTAAGATCGCCGAATGCCCGAAGCATGGCGCTCACGGAAAAGCGCGCGATCTCCTTGTTCGTAAGGGTGAAATTTCCATCGGATCTGCATCGCGAGATCGTATCTTTCCATGCCTGTTTGCGTTTTTTCTGCGCGCGGTTTCGGTTTTCACTGCGCACAGAAAAAACGATCCTTACGATAAGCACCGCCATTACCAACGCGCAGATACCAATTGTCTGATAGTTTGTTTTTAAAAATTCAATCATAGTTATAAACAGCCTCTGCAATAGGCCAGAGGCGGACGACAAATTTTTACTCTTTCAGATAAAAAATACCTTTTTTTACATCTGTTGTCAATAGATGCAAAGCTTCGAGACGTGCCGTTTTCTTGGGAAAACAAAGGGCTTATAGATAAAAAATCAAGGCGCCCGGAATGACGCCTTGATTTTCAAGAAAACCAGGGATAAAAACCTTGAAACCTTTATAAATCAAGGAAATTCAAGGCTTATGTCGATTATTCAAAAATGATGATATTTGAAAAAAGGGTAAGCAACTAGGAATTTGTCGCATGCTAAACAAATTACGGAAGTACGCCCAAATGGTCAAAGGCGGAATTTGCTACTTCTGCTATTTGATGAGCATTTTCTCCTAATGCTCCTGACACGTATTGATCGAATGTGGATGATAACATATCCCATATCCACTCATACTCACAAGGCTTTCCGTCTATATACATATCTAGATCGTTTGTGAGACGAATCCAGAATTCTTGTCGTTCTGGTCCGACAAGATGCGCATCCCATATGCCTCCAAGAGCCGATATCCCTCCTCTACCCCAGCAATCCATATCATCCTGCATCACAGAGAGAATGAAATATTTTTTTACAAGGTCCATATCTCCGTATGAGCCGAAGACAAGGGCGTCAATATTTTCTTGTATTATCTTTGGCGCGTTTGAATTATGAGAGACTGGGACCTCAGATGTTTCTGCTTTGGAGAGGTTCTGGTCTTGCTGTATTATAGTTTCGCTTTCTGAAGCATCCTCATTTATCCAACACAGCGCAGTGTGGAGTACCTTTTCGGAAGTGTCGTTATCAAAATTGAGCTGGAAATTCAAACCATACAAAATGATATCGGCAACATACCATCCGCAGCCTTCAAATGGTTCATAGAGCTCAATAGCATATCCTAAATATGATTCGATTTCTTCCTGGGTCGTACCGATATAAATTGATCCGGTAACATGGGTACCTTCAAGTGTTGCACCAACGCCCCAGATTTTATCGTCTTCGAACGGCCATTCTGCGCTATATCCGTCTTCGCTTTCATAATAAAATACGTATGGGCAATTATTGTAAGCGAGATAGGGGATGCCGCTACCCATATCAGAAAACTCGTCGATATAATAATCCTTGCCGTATATTGCAGCAATATCCGATACGGTTTTTCCGATAAATTCTTCCATACCGTTGGATTCCAGTGGATTTTTAATGGGTTCAAGGATTAATACTGCTTCAAGTTCTGGTTCTTCAAAGACAAAAGACGTGCCCCACGCAGTGCACACTAAATTAAGATAATCGCCTTTTTTTGTTTTCAGCAATGCTTCATAAGCTGATTGCTTTTTAAAATACACTTTAAGAGAATCTAGTGGGAACAGGCTTTTTTCGTTGCTTGTAGATAAAAGCAGATAATAGCAGTCTTCAAATTCATCTTTTCCAATATCAGCTACGTATCCTTCGGTTATGATCATAACATCGGATCGACTATAAGTTTTTTCTGCCAGCGCTACATTGTCTTCCCATTCTTTAAATAGCTCATCTACACTTTTTTCATAAATCACGATTGAATCATCGTCACCATGAAAGGAAAATTTTTGTCCCTTTGCATTTGTGTATTCATAATCGAACTCTTTTTTTACTTTCTCTTGCGGCTGATTATGGGACAATTTAGAAGAATTTAAAGGCGGACTATAGCAGCTGGAAAGGGCAAATACTAGCGTCAATGAAATAAGTATCAGCGCAATTCTTTTGCTCATTACGAATTTCCTCCATACTGATTAAACATAGTGTCATATCGCAATAGCATGATCCTTTTAAAATTATATCTCTATTAAGACAATTCCAGGGCTTTCCAATTATCAAGATAAAAGTCATCTTTGTCGTAAAAATTTCTAAGTTGCGTATCATTGTGTTTTTGCCCTTTGACCCCCGGAGTTTTTAACCATTTTTCATAATCTTCCTTCAATTTTTTGGCGACATCCCTGCTTGGCACTATATGATACTCGGGTTGTCCCAATCCGTTTAAAGCGACAAAAAAATATATTATATTTTCTGCCTCAATATTTTCATTTTTTTGGGTAAGAGTCCATTTTTTTTGTTTATAAGACGTTGTTTTGACCTGAATGGCGAATTGCTTATATGTGTTTCTGTCAATGGCGAGAATATCAAAATCTTTTGTATGGGACATGGGTACTGCCGCCGTCAAACCATGCCGTTCTAATTCTCCTGCGACAAAGTATTCTCCGGCGTTTCCGATGCTTGCATTATTTTTGCTTTTGCCTTCTTTTCCCATTTCTATCCCTCCTTTATTATAAACCGAGTGTATATTGAATAAGTTTACAAGTCAACAACTCTATTCATTTAAACGTTGGATTTTAGCGATACAAAAGATATTATGTAAAAGAGAAAAGGATCTACCTTTGTTAATATACCAATCCTTTTCTGACAAAAAGGCGGATTCGCCCGCGTGCGCGCGGGCCTGGCGCGGCTCTGACAGTCCGCCGGACTGTCATTCACTACCTTGCCATTCAAATCCGCCTCAGCATGCAAAAAATAAGTTCAAACGGCTTGTACCGTTTGAACTTATTTGTAAAAGAGCAACAAAAATTACCGAAACCAAGACAAGAACCACAAAAAGTACACCAAACATGCTTTGGATTCTGATACCCTCAATTGTCGAATTATAACGATTTAAGTATTGATATCTCAACACTTAAATGCTATAATCTTATGCGAAAGGTGGTGCAAGTATGGCATTCTCCTATAAACCGCTTTGGAAACTATTGATTGATCGCGAAATGACCAAGAAACAACTAATGCAAGCTACCGGTGTTTCAAAATCAACTATGGATAAAATGGCTCAGGGCAAGCATGTTTCTATGGATGTTCTAGATCGTATTTGTTCCTGCTTAAATTGTAAAATTGAAAGTGTAGTTGAACACTTGGAAGGGTAAAAAATGGACACCAATGTATTTTTGACCGAAAAAAGAATTGATGCTATAACCTGTTTCTTTCCAGAAGATGGCATTGTACTTGATCCGTTTGTGAGTTGTGCATCAAAGGCAGTTTCTGCCGTAAAACTCAGATGTCATTTTATCGGCTTTGACATTTCTCAAGAACATTTTGATTTAGCGTAAACCTCTTCCAATTAGCGAATATTTGAGTTATAATACCATATTTCCATTCTCATTTAGAGTAAGACTTATGATACGTGACAAATGCGTTGGTTCGTGTGTAAACAGAATTACAAGGAAGCGGGAAACACTATGAAAAAAAATTGGGTTATTATTGTCAATGTGTTCATTATGATTGCTATGCTGACTTTCGTGGTTCTTTATTCCAGCTTTGAGAACAAGAGCTCAACAGAAAGGCAGATAGAGCATTTTGCAAATACCACGATCACAATGAAACATATCACCGAGAATTATCTGGAGGGTGAACAGCGCATCTGCGACGTGTGGGCACACTATATTAACAGTAAGGGTATGACCATCGAGGATGCCGTTTCTTTCATTCGGATTTCTCACGTACTGCCGAACGCCTCTGCACATATTGTATATCTTGATACGCTGTCGGGTCTATCTACGAAAGCGAGACAGGATGCCCCCGACGATTATTCCGTCTCTTATAATCGGATGAACCTTCTGAACGATGTGAGCTGGATCAACGAAATAGGGAAATCAATCAACATTTCCCGTGCATATACGAACCCGGTCAACGGTGAACAGTCCATAGCCTTCTGCAATGCCGTTACGCTTCATGATCCGGGAACCGGCAATTCTCAAAACGCCATCTTGCTGCGTGTGTTGCCGATCGCAGAGCTGGAAGATAAATGGATCTTTCCGAAGGAAGAGTTTCAAAATGCAGAGCTTTCCATCATCGACGCAGACGGCGATTATATCATCAAGGGGCATTCCTTCAAAAACTCCAATCTCTTTGAGTTTTACAGGTCTTACAACGTGGTCGACTCTGCCGCAGCGCAAGAGCTATTCGAAAAAATCACTTCGTCAACCGGCTCTTGTACGATGCTCAACTCCCGCGGTGAGGAATGTATACTCGCCTATACTCCTGTTGCCGCGACAGAGGGATGGACGCTTCTCAGTTTTTTGCCGATGAAGGATCTGAGCGTCAATACCGAAAACTGGCTATTGATTGGATTCGTTTCCGTGGGCCTCCTGACTCTGTTCGTATTTGATCTGGCAGTCATGCTTTACTTCAATAAGAAACTTCAGGCGGCTGCCATAGAAGCGGCAGCGGCGAACAAAGCAAAAACCGACTTTCTATCAACTATGTCTCATGATATCCGCACGCCGATGAACGCAATCATCGGTCTTACGACGATTGCGGAAAAAAATTCCGGCGATGCGGAAGCGGTAAAAGAAAATCTGCGTAAGATCACGCTGGCCAGCAATCATCTGCTCACTTTGATCAATGATATTCTGGACATATCCAAGGTCGAGAGCGGAAAACTGAACTTTTCTCCGCAGACGTTCTCTATCGTTGAGACGGCGGAAAGCCTCGTGAATCTGTCGTGGCCGATGATTAAGGAAAAGAACATCAAGTTTAATTTCCGCACCAGCCAGATGGAAAGAGAGTATCTCTACGCCGACCGGCTTAGGTTGAATCAGATTTATATAAACATTCTTTCCAACGCCATCAAATACACGGAACCCGGCGGCAGTGTCAGCGTGGATATGCGCGAGGAAGAAAGCCAAAAGCCCGGATGTGTGCGGCTGACCTACATCGTATCAGATTCCGGTATCGGTATGAGTCCGGAGTTCATGGAAACCATGTATCAACCGTTTTCGCGCCAGACAGACAGCCGGGTGAACAGCATTCAGGGAACCGGGCTCGGACTTGCTATCACAAAGCAAACGGTCGATCTTATGGGAGGTACCATCGAATGTCAAAGCGAGCAGGGTAAAGGAACGACGTTCACCGTAATACTGGATCTTCCCATTGCGGATCGGCAAAGGGACGATATGATGCTTGAGCCGATGGATGCCCTGGTAGTCGATGACGATGAGATTTTTCTGGAGACTACAGTTAACACATTGGAGTCTCTCGGCGTAACAGCCGACCGTGTAGGAAGCGGACCGGAAGCGCTCGGTATGATCGCGCATCGGCATGAAACGGGACGGGATTACCGTATTGTAATTCTTGATTGGAAGATGCCCGATGTGGACGGCGTCGAAACGATTCGCCGAATTCGCGCGGAAGTGGATCCGAATATTCCCATTTTGCTGATTTCCGCTTATGACTGGACGGATATTGAAGATAGGGCGAGGGAAGCAGGTGCAAACGGCTTCGTCAGCAAGCCGCTGTTCCGCTCCACGCTTTACGATAAAATAAACGAGCTTCTGGGGACCGCGGCAAAATCCGTTGAACCGGAGAACGACTATTCCGATCTGCAGGGGATGAACATTCTCGTTGCGGAGGACAACGATATCAACTGGGAGATTATTTCCACCATCCTCGACATGCATGGAATCACTACGGAGCGTGCCGAAAACGGACGTATCTGCGTTGAAAAAATGAAATCGGCAGCAGAAGGAGACTATGATCTGATCTTTATGGATATACAAATGCCGGAAATGAACGGGCTTGACGCCACAAGGAATATCCGCATGCTGAATGATTCGTGGGCGTCTTCTATTCCGATCATCGCGATGACAGCGGACGCGTTTTCGGAAAATGTCACAGAGTGTCTAAACGCTGGTATGAATGGACATATCGCAAAACCTGTCGATATTAAACTTGTCATCAAAGAGATTCGCAGAATTAAGGAGGAAAAGAGAAAATGAAAAAGTTGATCTGCGCCGTTTTAGTCATCTGTATACTTGTATCGCTGGCGGCGTGCAGCAAAACAAATGACGAAACCGACGCCGGGTTCAAGCCGGCCCTCGATACGGGCACAAGCTGCAACATCACCGTAGCCGGAAGTTATGACAACTTTGAAGCGTTGGAGGCTGAATTTGATCGATTTAACGAGATTTATCCGAATGTACGTTTCCAATATGTGAAGCTGGATGACTATAACAATACGCTGACCACGGTGCTGGCAGGTAATGACAAGCCAAATATTTTCTTCTCTTACGCCTGGATGATCGGGAATCCGAATTACGATCAGGTATTTGCTCACATGGAGGATCTTTCGGACTCTGCCCTGCAGTTGAATCTGGACTGTATCCGTCCCGGCCTGATCAATCATGATGCAGACGGCCGTGTGCGGATGGTGCCGGTTTTCTCCAGAACCTACGGTATGCTGGTGAACAACGATCTGTTTAAAAAGGAAGGCCTTAACATTCCGACCACGCAGGCAGAGTTGATGTCCGTTTGTGAAGCGTTTTCCAGCAAGGGTTACGCCAACCCTATGATGGGCTACAGTCTCAAGTCGTCTAGCTGTTTCATGAACACTGTTGCTTATCCGCTGTTTGCAGCCACGCTTGCCGAAAATCCGGAAGCGCTTGCGCTTGCCAATGAATTGGATCCCGCGGCGGGAGAATATATGCGTCCGGCGTTGGAAGCAGTGGAGCAGTTGATCCAGAATGATTGTGTCGATCTCGCAGAGTGTGACAAGATCGAGGACAACTATACCCAGGTGATTCTGCGCTTTTTCGAAGGCGACGTTCCGATGATGATCTGTACCGGGGATACCGTGTCCGGCACCAAGAAACGGGAAAGTCAGTCTGAGGCGTTCACCAAAGCGCCTTTCAATTACACATTTTCACCGATCCCGTTGACAGATGACGGCGGATATTTTATTGACAGTCCTTCTGTGGAATTCTCCGTTAACAAGGACTGCGATAATCTGGATATGACGAATGAGTTTATGCGTTTTCTGATCACCAATAAGGAGTTGAACGAGATGGCTTCTGTGAAGCGTCTGGTAACGCCCACCACGGATCTGTCTTTTGATTCGGTTTACGCTCCTTTCGGTCAGGTCCCGTCAGAACGCACCATTTCCCCGGAAGTGCTTGGTATTAAGGATCCGCTCACGGTTCAGATCCGAGTCGCGGCGTTCAAGGTTGGAAAAGGCGAACTCACCGTAGATGAAGCCGTCGCGATGTACGGAAGATTTGAATAAAAAGAAATAAAAATCAAAGAGTTGTTGATGTGACCGTTTGCCGAAGCGAAAGACGCTGAATGCCCATCGGTCCAAACCGGTCGGACTAGAGGCATTGTTTGATACGCTTGCGGCGCTGATTCCGGAAAGTGAAAAAACCGCCGGCGGCGCCGGAGAAGTTAACGGAGAAGGAGGATTGGTAAATGATTGACGCGATTTCGAAAAACGAAATGTCGACAGAACCCGGAGCCGTGCGGAAACGGAAGATCCTTATTGTCGAGGACGAGTTCGTCAATCGCGAGATTTTGACCGCGATGCTGGATCCTGAATACGAGGTAGTTACCGCCGTATCGGGAGAGGACGCAGAAGCAGTCCTTCTTCGTCACCCCGGGGAGATCAGTCTTGTTCTGCTTGACCTGAATCTGCCCGATCGGCACGGCCTCGATATCCTGCGCGAAATGAAGAAAGATCTGCGCACGGCGAAGATCCCGGTGATCGTTCTAACGTCCGACAAGGAAGCCGAGGTCGAGTGCCTGGATCTCGGCGCGATCGACTTCATTCCAAAGCCATACCCTATCCAGAAGGTGGTACAGGCGCGCATACGGCGTACGATCGAACTTTCCGAAGACCGAGATCTGATTCGCGGCACCGAACGCGATCATCTGACCGGGCTGTATACGCGGGAGTATTTCTATCGTTATGCCGCGCAGTATGACGTCTACAATCCGGATGTTCCGACCGACGCGCTGGTCCTGGACATCAACCATTTTCATATGATCAACGAACGCTTCGGGAAGCAATACGCAGACGAGGTCCTTGTCCGGAGCGGACAGGCAATCCTTGAGGCGGTCGGATTGTGCGGTGGAATTGCCTGCCGCCGTAGCGCCGATATGTTTCTCGTCTACTGTCCTCATCTTTCGGACTATAAGGCGTTCCTAGACGGGATCGTTACCGCCGCCTGCGGCGCGGATAAGGGGCGGATCCGTATCCGTCTCGGCGTTTGTTCGGAAACCGACAAATCGGTCGAGATGCAGACGCGTTTCGACCGTGCAAAGATCGCCGCCGATACCGTTCGCGGGAGTTTTACCGACTGCATTGCTTTCTATGACAACGCCCTGCACGAAAAAGAAGTTTACGCTGAACGTCTGCTCTACGAATTTCAGACGGCGATCGACGAAAAGCAGTTCTCGGTCTACTTTCAGCCGAAGTACTATATTCGCCCTGAGAAACCGGTCCTCTGCGGCGCGGAAGCGCTGGTGCGATGGATCCACCCGGATCTCGGCGTCATCAGTCCCGGAATTTTCATCCCACTGTTTGAAGACAACGGATTGATCCGTATGCTTGACCGCTACGTCTGGCGGGAGACCGTCATGCAGATCGCCGAGTGGAAAAAGAAATACGGTTGTACCGTCCCCGTGTCGGTCAACGTCTCACGGATTGATATGCTGGATCCCGATCTGATCGAGACTCTCCGCGAACTGGTGCAGAGCGGCGGACTTGAGTTTTGCGATTTGCATCTCGAGATCACCGAATCCGCCTATACTGAGGACGCGCGGCAGATCATCTCGACTGTCAATAGTCTGCGTGATATCGGATTTGTGATCGAAATGGACGACTTCGGCTCGGGTTATTCTTCGCTGAATATGATCTCCACTCTGCCGATCGACGTTCTGAAACTGGATATGGTATTTATTCGAAACGTGTTCAGTGAGAACGGGAATCTCCGGATGTTGAAGGTGATCTTTGAGATTGCTGATACTCTTTCGGTTCCCATGATCGCCGAAGGGGTCGAGACCGCAGAACAGTTGACCGCCCTGCGGGAAATGGGATGCGATATGGTTCAGGGGTACTATTTCTCCTCGCCGAAACCCGCCAGCGAGTTTGAAAAATACATCCGTGAATGGCTGCCGACAGTTGAGTCAGCGGCCGTATGAGAAAAGGAGCGAAAAATGTTGACTCTCGAAAAACTTCGCGCGTTCGGTGCAAACGTCGAGGAAGGACTGCAACGTTGCGTCAACAACGAGACATTTTATCTCAAACTGGTAGAAAAAGCGATCCGCGATCCCGCGTTTGACAATCTGCGGGAAACAGTGGAAAAAGGGGACCTCGAGCGCGGGTTCGAGATCGCGCACGCCCTGAAAGGTGTGACCGCCAACCTTGCCCTGACACCCCTTTTCGTTTCGATCAGCGAGATCGCAGAACTGTTACGGCATCGGACAGAGACCGATTACCGCCAATCCATCGAGGCGATTATTGCAAAACGGGACGAGTTGATTGCTCTGTCGCTCTGATCAGAGATTCCCAAAGATATCACGCATTACGGGATTTTAAGGGTTCAAATCCTCCCTCCTTGACACTTTTTGCTTTTTTTCGCAGCGTAAAGAAACGCGAAAAGCACGGCGGTATTTTTGCCATGAAAATGAAAAAATCGGGTTTCGGAACAGCGTCGATGCTGCTCTGAAGCCCGATTTTAAGCCCAAAAAACCTTGAAAAACGATAAAAGTGCGCAAGAAACGCGATTTGTCTATCACGACAAATCGTGTTTCTTTAATGATGGGAGAAGGTGATTCGCCCGCGTGCGCGCGGGCCCGGCCGCGGCTCTGACAGTCCGCCGGACTGTCATTCAATACCACACCCTTCGAATCCGCCTCAACAGACAAAAAAATATTGCCGAACCGCGGATGCGGTTCAGCAATATTTGGTGGGAGAAGGTGGATTCGAACCACCGAAGGCATTGCCAACAGATTTACAGTCTGCCCCCTTTGGCCACTCGGGAATTCTCCCATATTTAAGAAAAGCGGTGGAGCTGGTAGCCGGACTCGAACCGGCGACCTGCTGATTACAAATCAGCTGCTCTACCAACTGAGCTACACCAGCGCATCGGTTATCCCTCCGCAAGACGCATTAGAAATATTATCAGATGCAAGCTTATTTGTCAATCTAAAATTATAAATTTACAGGGTCATTTTCCGCTGATGTTTTAAGCGGAGCGAGTATTTCCGCGACCGACTGCAAAAGTTTGAAAAAAGACTGGGCGTAAGAGGGATAATTGCTTCCAAGTGCGTCGTGCGACAGATCGGGAAGAGAGTCCGCGACCCCGGCGTCGGATATCGTTTTTATGCGGAATTCACACAGCTTTATCTGCGCATCCGACAGTTCGGAAAATTGGGAAACTGGGATAGAGAACACGTTGTCGGAAAGGTTTGGATTCAATGCGAAAATGTGACGATACGCCTTGTAAACGGTCAAAGCCAGGATGTCGGCGATATTGTCGCGCAGATCGGCATTCCCTGAGCGCGACGCGATATCGAGCACCAGCGCCGCAGAGTTGACGATGAGCTTTTTTTGGAGTATGGCTCTTGCGCTTCCGGAAAGGACGTTGCCTTTTTCGGCAGAGACATCAGGAAGCTCGTCGGCGGATATGATAACGCCGTCTCTCGACATTGAAAGCCCTAGAAGGTAATCCGCGGACACGCGATAGTAACCGGCAGCGCGCGCGACAAACGCAAGCCCAGGTTCGCGAACGCCGTTTTCATAATGTGAAAGCAAAGCCTGCGAGATCCCAAGATCCTTCGCGGCCTGACGCTGACTTATCTTCTTTTCATGTCGCAAAAGCGACAGAGTTCTTGAAAAATCATTTACCATAACAGTTTAAATCCCCGATAAATATTTGCCCTCCCCATACGCAAATATCGGCAGACAGGATGCTGATTCAGGGGAGGTAAGACTTAGTATAAAGGTTTAATTACTATTTGTAAAGTACATAAAAATAAAAACTTTTCGTAAATTCGACAAAAAAGTACAAAAAAACACAAAAAATTTTTAAAAAGCAGAACTTTGGTTGTATGGATATACTTGCACTACAACTGTTTGTGTGTTAAAGTAAATAAGGAAAATCTCAAATTGTTAAAGGGGTAAAGTTATAATGGGCAAAGTTACAGTTGAAACCTCCGCCAGACATGTCCACCTCGACAGGAAAACGCTGGACATCCTTTTCGGCGAAGGATATGAATTGACAGTGAAGAAAACTCTCAGCATTCCGAGCCAGTTTGCGGCCAATGAGAGGGTGGACCTTGTCGGTCCGAAGAACACGATCAAAAACGTCAGCATCCTTGGGCCGACGCGCAAAGCGACGCAGGTCGAGGTCACTCTCACCGAGGCGAGGACCCTTGGCATCAGTGTTCCGGTCCGCCTGAGCGGCGATCTTAAGGGATCGGCCGGAATAAAACTGGTCGGGCCGAAGGGCGAAGTCGAGATAGAAGAAGGGGTTATCGTCGCGAAGCGCCATCTGCATATCCATCCGGATTTTGCGACAAAATTCGGCATCAGCCAGAACGATATCGTATCTCTCAAGTATGAAGACGGCGACAGACCGGTAACATTTGGAAATGTTGTCGTTCGCTTCGACGATTCGTTCCCGATTGTCGCTGCGCATATAGACACGGATGAGGCAAACGCGGCCGGTATTTCCGGAAATGTTGAGTGTGAGCTTATAAAATAAAAGGCGTAAAAATCAAAGCGGGCAGGACAGATAAGTCTTGCCCGCTTTTTTATCGCAGATTGTTATCTGCGGTCTTCATAAAAGTTTATGGGAACGGTAAGTTCCGTTATCGGCTGCACATAATAATTGTTGCGGCTGAGGTAAGAAAGGATCCGTGAAAACGCCTCGGCGGAACGCGCCGACGTGTCCAACATTATGACCGCAGGAGCCCTTTGATTTTTTGACAGTGCGGATATAATTGAAGATGAAAGCGAGTATGCCGTCGCGTCGGGGGACACATCCCTGTATCCCGCGGTAAAATCCCATATGCGGTATCCCGATGAAATGAGCGCATCGCGCATATTCTCATTTAAAAGCTTTTTTTCACATTGAGGCGCGCGTACGATCCTTGTTTTCATGCAGGTTATTTTATCGAGAGCGGCGTTTGCCGCATCCGTGCTTTTCACGGCAGCTGCCGCCGACGCGTAAAAATCGTCGACATAGCCGTTGATCCCGATACAGTGCCCTTTCGCGATCATGGTCCGTATAGCATCGCCGTTATTTGTGATCGTCTCTCCTGACAGGAAGAATGTGGCCTTGTAATTATAGCGCGCCAGAAGATCGAGGATATCCCCGACGCCGCTTCCGATATCGCCGTCAAACGTTATATAAATGCTGGAGCGCACCTGCTCCGGCGGATCATCTTCGACAGGCGCCGGAGGCTGATCGGGATCTTCCTCCTTATAATAATCCGCAAGCATCTGATCCATAAGCGAAGACCCGATAGACGCGAGCATGCTGTCAGACAGATAGGAGGAACTGTTCTTTATTCGTATGATGTTGCCCTGACTGCAGGTATAGCTTGACATGGTAAAACCGAACCGGCTACACACGAACGCCGCCGGGACATACACCCTTCCGTTTGTGATGACGGCGGTCTGATTGAACGAGGTCATTTTCTGATCGTATGAATATCCGTGCGGGATGTTGAAAGTAAGAATATAATCAAAATTATAAAGGACGAGCACCTGTTCTGATGCCGTATAGGCGGATTTTAGATTGAGGGCGCCCGTAAAAACGGTATACGGCATATAGATCGTGCCGTTTATGCGCTGCGGCATCGTCGATTCGGTAAGGGTCAAAAACTTATCGTTCACCGCGGTGAAATATATATCGTCTTCCGCCGTCGCCGCGAAAGACGCAAATATGACGGCGCACAGCAGCACCGATATAATAAGCTTGCGCTTCAAAGCGCCGCCCCCTTTCAATAAAAAGTATCGTTTTTTTAATTATATCATCTAATTATGATAAGAACAACATCGCATTAAGCATTAAAATAGTTGTTTTTATCATTGAACTTTAAAAAACATGGTGATAAAATAAGCCCATATTATTTATTTTGAATAAAAGCATTGGAGGTGCTTTTTGATGCAGAAAATCAAGGTCGTGAAAACGACAAATCCGAAGAAACGTCCGGATCCGAAGAAACTTGGATGGGGCGTCAATTTTACCGATCATATGTTTATTATGAATTACACCGAGGGTGAAGGCTGGCACGATGCAAGAGTCGTACCTTACGGCCCGCTGGAACTTGACCCGGCAACGGCTGTCCTCCATTACGGACAGGAGGTTTTTGAAGGGCTCAAGGCGTACCATTCCCCGGACGGGCGCATCCTTCTTTTCAGACCGAACATGAACTCTGCAAGGCTCAACCGTTCTAATGTGCGCATGGCGATGCCGGAGATCCCGTATGAACTGTTCTTAGAGGCGATCAAAACGCTTGTAAAAGTCGACGCGGATTGGATCCCGACCGAGCCGGAGACGTCGCTCTATATACGCCCGACGATCATCGCCACCGACCCCAAACTCGGTGTGCATCCGTCGCACACATACATTTTCTATATAATCCTTTCACCGGTCGCCGCATATTATCCGCAGGGGCTGAACCCGACGAAGATATATGTCGAGGATTCGATGGTCCGCGCCGTTCCCGGCGGAACGGGCGAGGCGAAGACCGGCGGCAACTACGCCGCGTCGCTCAAGGCGCAGGAAAAGGCCGAGGAAAAAGGATATACGCAGGTCCTCTGGCTCGACGCGATCGAGCATAAGTATATCGAAGAAGTCGGCGCGATGAACGTTATATTCAAGATCGACGGCGAGCTTGTTACGACCCCGCTTTCAGGGTCGATACTGCCAGGCGTCACGCGCGACTCGGTCCTTCATCTTGTAAAAGACTGGGGCATCAAGGTAAGCGAGCGCCGCATATCGATCGACGAGATCGTCAAGGCTTATGACGAGGGCAAACTTGAGGAAGCTTTCGGCGTCGGCACGGCGGCGGTCATCTCGCCGATAGGAGAGCTGAATTACAAAGGCAAAGTCATGATCATAAACGACAATAAAACAAGCGCGTTCGAGCAGAAACTTTACGATGCGCTGACGGCCATCCAGTGGGGCAAAGTGAAAGATCCGTACGGATGGAGTGTAGAAATAAAATAACAAAACAGATGTTTTCGCATCAGGCAGGAAGCAAGCAAGATCGCTTCCTGCCTGATTTTTTACAGCGATATAAAGGTGTATTCGCGCGTTTTCGACTTTAAAAGAGAGTTGTTTACAGAGAAAAAGTTTGATATAATAAAAAATCAACAAAATCATTCAACTACCCGGATTGAGAAGGTGGCTTATGGATAAACGATTGATGAGGCTTCTGGCGCCCGGGACGAGGCTGCATTTTCTTGTGCTTATCGTGTTCGGATGTATAAGCTTTGCATACTCGGTGCCTGTCGCCGTGGCGGAGCTTTGCGCGGTCGTGCTGCTTTATCTGTACTATCGCCGCGCAAACAGCAGAAGGCAGCAGGACATAGTAAAATATATGGAGAATCTGACGTATCACGTCGACAATGCGACGAAGGATTCGCTTGTAAACTTTCCTCTTCCGATGGTGATCGTCAACATAGGCACAGGCGAGATATTGTGGTGCAACGATCTGTTTTACGATGTGACCGGGTCGAGAGAGCATTTGTTTGAAACAGGCATATCTGACGTTGTGCCCGGGTTCGACGTGCACTGGGTGATCGAAGGTAAAAACGAATGCCCGACGGAAGTCGTGATCGGCGACAGGAAATACTCCGTTTACGGAACGCTTGTAAGGTCGAATAAAGAGCGCGGCAGGAATCTTTTGTGCACGCTTTTCTGGGTCGACATTACGGAATTTTCGACCCTTCGCAAAAAGTTTGACGACAGCAGGATAATCACCTCGATAATCGCGATAGATAATTACGAAGAGCTTATGAAGGACTGCACCGATTCTGAAAAGTCGGTGCTTACCGCGGAGTCGGACAAATGTATATCCGAATGGACGGAGAAAGCGAACGGCATACTGCGAAAATACGACCGCGACAAGTATCTGTTTGTGTTCGAGAGGCAGTATCTCGACAAGATGATAGAAGACAAATTTTCCGTTCTCGACGAAGTGAGAAAACTTCAAAATGCGAGCGGCATGTCCGTGACGCTAAGCATCGCGATAGGGAAAGAGGCGGAGGACTTCCGCGAATGCTATCAATTTGCGAGCCTTGCGCTTGAAATGGCGCTGTCGCGCGGGGGCGACCAGGCGGTCGTAAAAGGGAAATACGCGTTTGAGTTTTACGGCGGGCAGTCGCAGGAAGTGGAAAGAAGGACAAAGGTCAAATCAAGGGTCATGGCAAACGCCCTGATGCAGCTCATGCGCGACTCGTCGCGGATCCTTGTGATGGGGCACAAGACCGCGGACATCGACAGCGTCGGCGCGGCGGCGGGGATAGTGTGCATGGCGCGCAAATTCGGGGTGCCGGCGAATATAGTCATGAATATGCAGAACAACTCAGCAAAGCAGCTTGTGTCAAGGCTTCGTACGGCGGAAGAGTATGAAACGGCGTTCATGACGCCGGAGGATGCGCTTTTGGGCGCCGACAGCAAGACTCTTCTTGTGGTCGTTGACACGAACAGGCCGGAATATGTGGAATCGGCGAGGCTTCTCGAGGCGGTCAACAGGATCGCCGTGATCGACCATCACAGAAGGGCGGCGGATTATATAGAAAACTGCGCCATAAATATACACGAGCCTTATGCATCCTCAACGTCAGAGCTTGTCGCAGAGCTTCTGCAGTATACCGTTGCGTCGACGGATATTTTGAGGGTCGAGGCGGAGGCGATACTCGCCGGGATCTTCCTAGATACCAAGGGTTTTGGCGTAAAAACAGGCGTCAGGACGTTTGAGGCGGCGGCGTATCTCAAACGCGTCGGCGCGGATATGGTAGAGGTAAAACGGCTGTTCCAGAACAATATAAATGATTACATGCAGATATCGCAGATCGTATCGAACACCAAGGTGTACAGGAACGATATCGCGATCTCGGTATTAAACAAGGATATAGAGCGGCAGATCGCGGCCCAGGCGGCGGACGAACTTCTCAATATAAACGGGATCGCGGCGTCGTTTGTGATATTTTTGAACGGAGACAGCGCGATCGTCTCGGCAAGGTCTTTGGGGCATTATAACGTGCAGAAGGTCGTCGAAAGGCTTGGCGGCGGCGGTAACATCACAAACGCTGGCGTTCAGATACCGAATGTGGATGTCGATGTCGTCGATCACGATCTGCGCACCGCGATAGATGAGGAATATTTCAGCGAAGAGAAAGATAAATAAGGAAGGGGCTTTTTAAAATGAAGGTTATTCTTCAGCAGGATGTGCGCGGACAAGGGAAACGCGGCCAGCTTGTCGAGGTGTCTGACGGGTACGCAAGGAATTTCCTTTTGCCGAGAAAGCTTGCAATAGAGGCGAATGCCGACAACCTGAACGCTTTGAAACTTCAGGATGAGGCAAAAGCGCGCCGCGTAGAAATGGAAAAGGAAGACGCGCGCAAGACGGCGCAAAAGCTTGAATCCATACAGGTCAAGATCCGCGCAAAGGCCGGGACCCACGGAAAGCTTTTCGGGTCGGTCACGACGAAAGAGGTGTCCGAGGAGCTTAAAAAGCAGTATGATATCGAGATAAACAAACAGAAAATAGTTCTTGACGAGCCGATAAAGAATTTCGGCACGTACGAGATGAAGGTCAAACTCTACCCGGAAATAACGGGGACACTTTATGTGGTCGTGACCGAGGAAGCATGATATAATCGGGGGAAAACATAACGCGCCAAAGGGCAGGTGGAAAAAGTGGACGAGCTTCTCACAAGACAGATCCCGCACAGTCAGGAAGCCGAACAGGCAGTCATAGGTTCTATGCTTATAGATCCGGCGTGTGTGCCGGACGCGATAAGCATGCTTCACGCTGAGGATTTTTATATAGAGGAAAACAGGGCGATATTCGAGACGATATTTTCCATGTTCACAGCGTCCGAAAAAATCGACGCCGTGACGGTGCTTGAGGAGCTTAAATCACTTGGACTTTACGACAACGCCGGCGGAAGGACGTATCTCATGCAGCTTATGGATATAACGCCGACGTCGGCGAATATGCGCGAATACGCAAAGATCGTTCGCGATAAAAGCATGCTGAGAGGGATACATACGGCGGCGTCGGAGATAGTGAAGATCGTCGAAGACGGAGAGGGAGACGCGTCCGATATAGCGGAGCTTTCCGAACAGAAGATATTCGCCGTCCGTCAGGGACGGGAGATAAAGGGCGTTACCCACATAAAATCCGCGATAAAAGAGGCTTACGACAGGATAGACGACATAATAAAAGCAGGAGGGAAGCTCCCCGGGGTGCCGACGGGCCTTTCAGAGCTTGACAATTTCATCGGCGGCCTTAACAAGTCGGATCTCATCCTTCTCGCATCGAGGCCCGGCATGGGTAAGACGAGCATCGCGCTGAATATGGCGATGAACGCTGCAAAAAAGACGCCGGACAAGGCGATCGTGATATTCCAGCTTGAGATGTCGAAGGAGCAGCTGGCGACGCGCCTTTTGTCGAGCGAAGCGCTTATCGACTCGCGAAAGCTGCGCATGGCAGACCTTACCGAGGAGGACTGGGTCAAGATCGCCAGGGCGTCGACGGAGATATCGAGGAACAAGATATATATAGACGACAATCCGACGATAACGGTCGCGGAGATGAAGGCAAAACTGAGAAGACTGCCGATGGATATCGGCCTTGTCGTTATAGACTATCTGCAGCTCATGCAAAGCGGCAAAAGGTCTGAAAACAGGGTGCAGGAAGTGTCGGAGATATCGAGGTCGCTCAAGATCCTCGCAAAGGAGCTGAACGTTCCGGTGCTGTGCCTGTCGCAGCTGTCGCGCGCCTCGGAACAGAGAAGCGACAAGAGACCGATGCTTTCGGATCTTCGCGAATCCGGAGCGATAGAACAGGACGCGGACCTCGTGCTGTTCCTTTACAGAGACGATTATTATAACGAGGACACGGAAGAAAAGAATATAGCAGAGTGCATCGTCGCAAAAAACAGGCACGGCGCGACGGGGACGATAAAACTTCAGTGGCTGGGACAGTTCACAACTTTCACAAGTCAGGACAGGATTCACAATGAGCCATTTAAAGGTGCTAAAAGCGGCAGATAAATACGGGATGCTCGAAGGCGCAGGCCACGTGCTGTGCGCTCTGTCGGGCGGCGCCGATTCGGTGTGTATGACAAAGGCGCTTTGCATGCTCGCGAAAGACAGGGGGTTTAAGGTCTCGGCGGCGCATTTCAATCATCGGCTTCGAGATGAAGAGTCGGACAGGGACGAGATCTTCTGCCGCGCGTTTTGCGAAAAACTCGGGATAAAACTTTACGTCGGCAGCGCGAACGTAAAGGAAGATGCGGAAAGATCAGGCGAGGGGATAGAAGAGGCCGCAAGGCGGCTCAGATACGCTTTTCTTCGTACCGCCGCAAAAGAATGCGAAGCGGACAGGATAGCGACGGCGCATACCGCGGACGACAATCTCGAAACAATCATAATGAACCTTGCGCGCGGATCGGGCATACACGGGCTTTGCGGGATACCCCCGGTAAGGGGAGATATAATCCGCCCGATCATTTTTGCGACGCGCGTGGATGTTATGGAATTTATCGAGGAAAACGGACTTGAATTCGTCACCGATTCGACAAATCTGTCGAACGACTATACAAGGAACATGGTGCGCAATATAATCGTCCCGAGACTTAAGGACATAAACGAAAACGCGGCGCGCACGGTGTCGAACGCTGGCGAGCTTCTGCGAGAGGACGCGGCTTTTATTGAGGGCATCGCAAAAGACGTTTTTGAGCGAATATGCGGCAGGGACGAAGGCGGCATTTTCGCGGATATACGCGAACTTAAAAGACTGGATCCGGCGATAAAGAAGAGGATCATCCGGATGATGTACGGCACCATGGAAGGAAACTGTGGAAAAACGCTTTCATATGCGCATGTCTCGGCAGTCGAGGACGTTATGGACGGCGCATGCCCGTCTGCAAGGGCGGACCTTCCCGGAAATGTCTCTGCATATAGAGAATACGACAGGCTTATATTCAGAAAAAAGGAAGAGGAAAAAGAAGACCATACATGCGGCGAGATAAAAATAGAAGAAGACGGCACGGCGTTCTGGGGCGGATTTCAGATAAAAACGAAAAAAATCAAAAAAAGCGAAGAAATTTACAATTCGTTAAACACTTTTTGTTTGGATTTGTCCAGAATATCTGGTAGTATAGTTGTCAGGGCGCGCATGGAAGGCGATGAGATAAAACTTTCCGGGCGCGGGACAAAAACCTTGAAGAAATTGATGATAGAAGAAAAAATACCGAGAGAGAAAAGGGACAAAATACCTGTCATAGCGGACGTTGAAAAGGTCCTTGCCGTGTACGGCGTCGGAGTCAGTGCGAGCGCGGCGGCACAGGATGGAAGCGACGCGATTTTGATAGAGGTTGGGGGAACTTTAGGATGAACGGCGACATAAAAGAAGTGCTTCTTACAGAAGAGCAGATAGCGGCCAAAACGAAAGAGATCGGCGCGAAGATAAGCCGCGATTACGAAGGTAAAAATCCGCTTATAATAAGCGTGCTCAAAGGGTCGTTCATTTTTATGGCGGATCTCGCAAGGCAGATAACCGTGCCGTGCACATTCGATTTTATGTCGGTGTCGAGCTACGGTTCGGGGACGCGCTCTTCCGGGGAAGTCAAAATAATAAAAGACCTTGATACCAAAATAGAAAATCGAGATATAATAATAGTTGAAGATATTCTCGACAGCGGAGTCACGCTGAGCTATATTCTGCAGATATTAAAGGCGAGGGGCGCGAAGTCGATCGCGCTGTGCGTATTTCTCGACAAACCTGACAGGCGCAAGGTGCCTGTGCATATAGATTACTGCGCCTTTGCCGTTCCAGACGAATTTGTCGTCGGATACGGTATGGATTACGGGGAGAATTACAGGAATCTGCCATATATAGGGATATTAAAACCGACGGTTTACAAAGATAAATAACTAAACAACAGAAGGAAGTGAACGGCGGATTGAAGGGGAAAATTCGAGGGATTGGATTTTATTTACTTGTGCTTGTAATACTGTTCGGCACGGTCGGCGTGCTGATGAATCAGGCGAACCCGCAGGAAAAGTACAAGTATTCTGATATTGTGCATTTTTTTGAAACCGAGCAGGTAAAGTCGTTCCTTTACGACAGAAACAACAGCAGCCTGGTTTTGGATCTTCGCGACAATACCACGATAACGACGGAAGTTGATCTTGATCTGTTCCTGCACGATCTGGGAGACCTGATACAGGAGCAGCGGTCAAAAGGCATAATAGAAGAAAACGATTATATAAGAGAGGTACAGCTTCCCTGGTGGGTGGGGATGCTGCCGTATCTCGTGCTAATAATAATATTCGGGGCGTTCTGGTATTTCGTGATGAACCGGGCGGATGGCGGCGCGGGCCGCGCGATGTCGTTCGGAAAGTCGCGTGCAAAGCTTGTCACGGATGACAAAAAGAAGGTCACGTTCAACGACGTTGCGGGCGCAGATGAAGAAAAGAACGAACTTGAAGAGATCGTGGAATTTCTCAAGAACCCGAAAAAATTCATAGATATCGGAGCGAGGATCCCGAAAGGCGTGCTTTTGGTGGGCCCTCCCGGTACGGGAAAGACATTGATAGCAAAGGCAACCGCAGGCGAAGCGAATGTGCCGTTTTTCACGATATCGGGCTCTGATTTCGTCGAACTTTATGTCGGCGTCGGCGCGTCGAGGGTCCGCGACCTGTTCGACCAGGCAAAAAAAGCGGCTCCGGCGATCGTGTTCATAGATGAGATAGACGCCGTCGGCCGTCACCGCGGGGCGGGCCTCGGGGGAGGACACGATGAAAGAGAACAGACCCTAAACCAGCTTCTTGTTGAGATGGACGGCTTTTCAAACAATGACGGCGTTATCATCGTCGCGGCGACGAATAGGGCCGATATTCTCGATCCGGCGCTTTTAAGACCGGGCAGGTTCGACAGGCAGGTGTACGTCGGATATCCGGATATAAAAGGGCGCGAGGCGATCCTTCGCGTGCATGCGCGCAACAAGCATTTTGAAGAGGGCGTGCATTTCGATTCGATCGCGAAGACGACGGCGGGCTTTACCGGTGCAGACCTTGAAAACCTTTTGAATGAGGCGGCGCTTCTTGCGGCGCGCAGGAACAAACCAAGGATAGGCATGAAGGAAATGGACGACGCCTTTATAAAGGTCATAATGGGCACGGAGAAGAAAAGCCGCGTTATATCCGACAAAGAGCGTAAACTTACCGCGTATCACGAGGCGGGACATGCGATAATAACAAGGCTTTTGCCCTCTCAGGATCCGGTGCACCAGATATCGATCATACCCCGCGGCGGCGCAGGGGGATATACTCTGCATCTCCCGCAGGAGGACAGATATTACGTATCAAAGAACGAGATGCTCGACAAGATCATCGTATTCCTTGGCGGGCGCGTTGCGGAAAAACTGGTGCTTGACGATATATCGACGGGCGCGTCCAACGATATAGAGAGAGCGTCTGAGATCGCGCGCAAAATGGTCACGAAATACGGCATGAGCGACAGGATAGGTCCGCTGGCGTTCGGCTCATCCCAGGAAGTGTTCCTCGGGCGCGATTTCTCGACGACCAAGAATTTCTCAGAGGAAATGGCCGCCATGATCGACGAAGAGGTAAAGGCGATCATAGACGAAGCGTACAACAAGTGCGCGCTGATGCTTGAAGAGAATATGGACAAAATGAACCGCGTCGCGGAATATCTGCTGGAATACGAGTCCATGGAAGGCGACGTGTTCGAAAAGCTCTTCAACGGAGAAGAGGTCCCGAAGCCTTCGAAAGACGATGGAAAAGCCGAAGACGGGAATGAAAATAACGGCGAGACCGATGACGGCGCAAAAGACATCGGGGCTGCGGCGTCGGCAGGCGACACGGAAAATCTTCCTTTAGAGATAGAAGACGACGAAAATAAATAGCATACCGTAAAAATGCAGACAGGGTGAAAAATTATTTTCACCCTGTTTTTTTGCGTTTATTTCGAGCATTTTTAACGCAGTACATAGCCGAAATATCCTTTTGCGGCTGCCGTCTCTATAATTTGCACGCCTTGTTTGTGCGTTTTTTTATTTTAATTCTAATGTTAATGTAAAAAGTATTCTCTTTTATAGAAAAACGTGGTAAAATAAACAGGATAAAATTTTGATTTTTTGTGCGGAATAGGAGATGAGGATCATGTACACTTGCGCTGATTGCACAGTCATTGGCTGCTTAAAGGGCGATCTGTCAGAGATACCGAAAAACTGCCCTATGCGTGAAGAAGATATAAAGAACGAGGCTATAAAGGAATACAAAAAGCCCGAGATACGCAGATTTCATTCAATGTCGTCCAAGGTCGAAAAAACGGGGTACTGCGAGTGGAGCAGAGTCCGCGAGGTGGTCGAGTTTTGCCGGGCGATGGGATACAAGAAGATAGGGCTGGCATTTTGCGTCGGCTTGCAGAGAGAGGCGAAGACCTTCAGCGGGATCATGCGCAAAGCGGGGTTTGACGTCGTTTCGGTGTGCTGCAAAAACGGGTCCATCCCTAAAGAGGACGTCGGGATAGAAAAGGAATACAAGCTCAATCCGGACAAATTTGAGGCGTGCTGCAACCCGATCGGGCAGGCAAAGTATCTTAATTCGCAGAACACGGAATTCAACGTCGTTATCGGGCTTTGCGTCGGGCATGATTCGCTGTTCTTCAAATATGTCGATGCGATGACGACGGTGCTTATCGCAAAAGACAGGGCGATGGGGCACAACCCGGTCGCGGCGCTTTATACGGCGAACGGATATTCAAAGAAAAAACTTGGAATATAAACGCGGCATAAAAAAGTATCTCAATCACGCGGGTACGAAACCCGCGCACATTTAATATAAAAAGGGGTAGGTCCAATTGAAAACAATAGAAGTCCTTTACGGAAAAGGAACCATGAAAGCGCAGATCGAAGACAAGAATCTTCAGCAGGTTATCGAACTTGATTTTCCGGAAAGCACAAAAACACAGGAGGAGATCGTGCGTGAGGCGCTGGACAATCCGATAGGATCGCCGACGCTCGCCGAGCTTACGAAAAATGTCAAAAAGATACTTATCATTTCCAACGACATCACGCGCCCGACGCCGAGCAAGCTTCTCGTGTCGGAGATGATAAAGAAATTTGCAAAGCCGGCGGAAGAATATGAGATAACCATACTCATCGCGACGGGGCTTCACAGGAAAATGACAGACGCTGAGATACTCGAGCGCTTCGGGGAAGAGCTTGTCAGCAAATATAAGATAATAAATCACGTCGCGACGGACGAAGAGAATCTTGTCAAGATATGCGAGATGTCGGGCGGGTATGATCTCTGGGTAAATAAGCTTCTCAAGGAGAACGATCTTGTGATTTCCGACGGATTCATCGAGCCGCATCTTTTCGCGGGTTTCTCCGGCGGAAGAAAGAGCATCCTTCCGGGCGTCAGCGGCTACAAAACCATTTTGGGCAACCACTGTCCGGGCAACATTGACCATCCCAAGGCGAGAACGTCTATAATAGATGGGAACAAGTTCCATAACGAGTGTCTTGAGGGCGCGAAAAAGGCGGGGCTTAAATTCATACTCAACGTCGCGCTGAACAAAGAGAAAAAGGTCATCGCGGCGTTTGCCGGCGATGTTGAAAAGGCGCACGCGAAAGGCTGCGAATTTGTAAAGAACCTCGTGTCTGTTCCTTCCGAAATGGCGGACATCGTCGTCACGTCCAATAACGGGTATCCGCTTGACAGGAATGTTTATCAGACGGCTAAGGGGATGGATGCGGCCAGCGGCATCTGCCGTGAGGGCGGCGTTATCATCGTCGTTGCGCAGTGCCTCGACGGAGTCGGACACAAAGCGTTCGGGGATCTGATGGCATCCTGCGCGACCGCGGAAGAGCTGTATCAGAAATTCTCAAAGGGTGAGACGATCATAGATCAGTGGCAGGTACAGGTCTTCTCAAGAATGATGAGGAGATTCAATGTCATACTCGTGACCGACGAGATGGAGACAAAGGACGTCGAGAGACTGCACTATACCCATGCGAAATCTCTTCAGGAAGCGCTTTCCATGGCGTTTGAGATCGCAGGCAAGGACGCGAAAGTAAGCGTCATCCCGGAAGGCCCGGTCGTGATCCCGGTCCCGAAAAAATAAAAAACTTAAAATGCCGGGAGACGCATCTCTTCCGGCATTTTTCCACTGCGTGGATGTTTAAAACGCGGTCGCAGCAAGAGCATGCGCCGCGTTTTTGCAGATTGACTGCCAAATTTGTTGGCTGTGGAGGGGGAACAGATTGAACGAACAGGTAATCATCCTTGTAAATCAGATGATCGTATTCGCGGTGCTCCTTTTGATCGGCGCAGGCGCGCTGAAGATAAAACTTTTAAATAAGACGATACTTGATTCTGTCGCGAAACTTATAATCAACATCATCCTGCCGTGTATGCTTTTTTCAACGATGCTCGGCACTGCAACGAGAGAGACGCTGCTGCGCGGATTCGGCTTTTTCCTGGCGTCGATATGCACGCTTTTGGGGCTTTATGCGATGTCGATGCTGACGGTCAAACTTACGGGACTTAAGGAAGACGTGACGCGCAGGGTCTTTCAGGCTGAAAACGTTTTCGGCAACATGGGATTCATGGGCCTGCCGCTCGTCATGGCCCTTTTCGGCGAGACAGGGCTGTTTTATGTCGCATTCTTTATCCTCGCCGACAACCTCTGCATATGGACGCTGGGCGTATATCTTACATCCGAGGTCGCGCCGAAGGGCATAAAAAGCGGACTGAAACGCCTGATAAACCCGAACGTAATCGCGCTGTGGCTCGGCATACTGCTCGTGCTTATAGGGATAAAGCCCGAGGGACTCGTATTTGAGACGATCAAGGCGCTCGGCAATACGACGAAATACATATCCATGGTGTATCTCGGCGGCGCGCTTGCCATGATAAGCATAAAGAGCCTGCCGAGATTCAAATCCGCGCTTCTAATAATTCCGTTTAAAATGCTTCTCGCACCGATAATCGTTTATTCCGTGATGACGTTTATAGGGCTGTTTACGTATGAAGCGATAATAACGATAACGATCGTCGCGGCGCTTCCGGCGAATTCGTCGATAGTCATGTTCGCGAACCTGTTCGGAGGGGACGGTGAATATGCCGGCGGCGCTGTGTTGATGACGACGCTTGTCAGTATGATATCTATACCCTTTGTCGTATATTTAGTCGGGCTTTTGCCGTATTAAAAACACAAGGGGCAAGGCGTTTTGCGAAAGGAGGGGCTTTTATGCGTGATTTTATTTATCATTCGACGACTAAGATAGTGTTTGGAAAAGGGGAAGAGGCGCACGCCGGCCGCGAGGTGAAAACTTTCGGCGGGACGAAGGCGCTGCTGCATTACGGATCGGGAAGCGTCGTAAGATCCGGACTTCTCGAAAAAGTGAAAAAAAGTCTTGAAGAGGCAGGCGTTCAGTACATAACGCTCGGCGGGGTCACTCCGAATCCGGTCCTGTCGCTTGTGCGAAAAGGGATCGAGATGTGCATCGCGGAAAAGGTCGATTTCATATTGTGCGTCGGCGGGGGAAGCGTTATAGATTCGGGAAAGGCGATAGCGCTCGGCGCGGCAAGACCCGGTATAGACGTATGGGACGAATATTTTGAAAAGAAAAACCCGCTTGAATACGCGCTGCCCGTCGGAAGCGTGCTGACGATCGCCGCATCCGGCAGCGAGATGAGCGCGTTCGACGTGATAACGAACGAGGACGGGTATCTCAAAAAGGGGATAAACGGAGATTGCATAAGGCCGAAATTTGCGATCTTAAATCCGGAGCTTATGGCGACCCTTCCGAGATTTCAGGCGGCGTGTGGGGTGTCGGATATCATGATGCATACGATAGAGAGATATTTCAGCCCCGTATCCGGAAACGACATGAGCGACGCGATCGCCGTGGCGCTTTTGAAAGTCGTTAAAAAGCATGGTATAGATTTCTGGAAGGATCCGTCGAACTATGACGCGGCGTCCGAGATCATGTGGGCGGGCAGCCTGTCGCACAACGATATAACGGGTCTTGGCGGAGTGAAGGATTTTGCCGTACATCAGATCGGCCTTGAACTTTCGGGGATGTTCAATGTCGCACACGGGGCAAGCCTTACTGCGGTATGGGATTCGTGGGCAAAGTACACGTACGGGCCGAACAAAAAACGCTTTGCGAAATATGCAGTCGATGTGTGGGATATCCCCGATACAGGGGACGACGAGAAGACCGCGCTTTCAGGCATATCGGCGACGGAAAACTTTTTCAAATCGCTGGATATGCCGGTGTCTCTTTCTCAGATCGGCCTCGGGGATATAACGGACGAGACGATAGACGAGCTTGCGGAGAAATGCACATATTTCGGAAGGCGCACGATAGGCAGCATAATGAAGCTCGGCAAGGAGGATATCAAGGCGATATACAAAATGGCAAGGGCAAAATGAAAGTCTTGTGCCCGCCAACCAAAGTTTTTATAGTTAATAACAAAAAAAACGTTCAAAATTTGCTCAGTATAACGGTTTTGTGCGGGCTTGCTTGAAAAGAAAAAATGCTCATGATAAAATAATTAAAGTGTGATAGCGGCGACGGAAAAACCGGCAAAAATCACACAAAATACATATCCGTCACACCGTTAAAACAGAAACAAAAAGCTTAATCATAAATTGACGTAAGGAGGAAAAGACAAAGATGTTAAAGCAGCCGAATTGGGATGAACTTTTGAAAAAACGCGGGTATACCGAGGAAGGCTTTATAGAATTTGCGTATCTGCCTGACAGTTCTGTTGTCCGCATGCCGTATATCCTTGTTTGCGGCGAAAAAGAGGGGCCTGTCCTTGTCGCAGACGCGGGCCTTCACGGTGAAGAATACTACACGACCGAGGCGATAACGGCCTTCGCGCACAGGCTTGACCCGAAGACCCTTAAGGGTACGTTTATCGGCATGCCGTGCCTTAACTTTTTGACCTTTGCGTACGGCATACGCATAAACCACGTGGTCGACTGGTCTTGCCAGGACATGCACAGATGTTTCCCGGGGAACAAAAACGGGTTCCTTACGACGCGCCTTGTTGCGTATTATCATGAAAACATCCTCAAAAGGGCGAACTATCATATATCATTCCACGACGGCGGCAACAGCATCCAGCTGACGGATTATTGCGGATATCCGGAACTGGGCGGGGATCTCAGCCGCATATGCCGCGAGATGGCAATGGCATTTGGAACGTCGCTTGTTTGGAACATGCAGACAAGTCTCTTCGCGGGAACGGTGCCGTTCTCTGCGAAACTGCTCGGACTGCCGTGCATCATTCCGGAGCTGGGCGGTTATTCCAACAGCGCCGAACGCGACGTAACGATAAAGAAAAGCGGCGACGGCATACAGAACGTCATGCGCTATGTCGGCATGCTTGAAGGCGAGCCGGAATACCTCGATCCGGGAAGGAAACGCTTTGTCGTAGACAATATATACCTGCGCACGAATAACGGCGGCATCACCAAGCACACAAAGAAGCTGTACGACGACTGCAAGAAGGGCGAAGTACTGGCAGAGGTCGTCGACGTGTTCGGCGAGAAGGTCGACGAGGTCGTCGCTCCGGCGGACGGGATAATAGTCGGATACTGGTCTTATCCGATGGTCCAGCCCGGACATTGGACGACGATATTCGGCGCATATCTTGAAAAGGACGTATAATAGAGCATTCTTATAAGGGCAAATCATTTTCACGAGAGGGGCTCTGCATTCATGCTTAAGCAACCGAATTGGGAAGAACTTTTAAAGAAACGCGATTATACTGAAGAGGGGTTCATAGAACTTGCCTATCTCCCGGACAGCTCTGTTGTCCGCATGCCGTATATACTGATATGCGGGAAAGAGGACGGGCCGGTGCTCGTTGCAGAGGCGGGAAACCACGGCGAAGAGTATTATACGACCGAGGCGATCACGCATTTCGCGAGAAGGGTCGATAAGGAGAACCTGCGCGGAACGGTCATCGCGCTGCCGTGCCTTAATTTTCTGACGTTTGCGTACGGTATACGTATAAACCACGTGGTCGACTGGTCCTGTCAGGATATGCACAGGTGCTATCCGGGCGACAAGAAAAGCTTTCTGACGAAAAGGATAGTCGCGTATTATCACGACAATATACTTTCACGCGCGGATTATCTTGTGACGTTCCACGACGGCGGCAACTGCATCCAGCTTAGCGACTATGTGGGCTATCCCGATCTTGACAACGGCGGAGAGCTTACGAAAAAGTGCCGCGAAATGGCGTTTGCGTTCGGCGCGCCGATAATATATGACATGAAGGGCGACGATCACCCGGGCATATTCTCGTCTTCGACGAAGCTTCTCGGGCTGCCGAGCATCATGCCGGAACTTGGCGGCTATTCAAACAGCCAGGGGCGCGATGAAACGATCAAACACTGCAGCGACGGGATACTGAACGTGATGCGCTATGCCGGGATGATAGACGGCGAAATGACGAAGATCGACCCTGAGAGGGAGCGCGTCGTCGTGCACAATCTTTATCTGCGCACGAACAACGGCGGCATTTTAAAACCGCGCAAGACGATATATGACGATGTAAAAGCAGGGGAAGTCCTGTCCGAGATATACAACGTATTCGGCGAGAAGGTGGACGAGGTCATCGCCCCGAAAGACGGGATCGTCTCCGGATACTGGTCTTATCCGATGGTCCAGCCGGGCCACTGGACGGTGATATTCGGCGCGTATCTCGAGAGAAACGTTAAAGAATAGTCAGCAAAAAACGGAAAAAGTATTATGCATGGGCGATAGGCCCGCATAATACTTTTTCTTCAAATTTTTGACAGAATTAAAATTGTCGCGAAAGGAAGTGCTAAAATGACAGCGGCAGAGTTCAATTTGGACGAGATACTTAAAAAACGCGGGACAAAATCTTACGGATTCATAGATCTTGCGATCCGCCCGGATGGATCTACGGTAAAAATGCCGTATATGATCGTGTGCGGGAAAAACGACGGGCCGATATTTGTCGCAGAGGCGGGGTGCCACGGCGAGGAATATGACGGCGGCGAGGGGATAGCGCTGCTTGCGAACCGCCTTGATCCGAATGATGTGAGCGGGACGTTTATAGGCATACCGGCGTCAAATATGGTCGCTTTCGCACAGGGAGTCAGAATAAACACTCTCGACTTTTCTTGCCAGGATATGAACAGAGGATACCCGTTGGGTGATCCGAAGGGATTTATAACAAAAAGGATACTGAACTATTTTATAGAGACGTTTTTCAAACGCGCGAATTACGTCGTGTGCTTCCATGACGGCGGGAAGAGCATACACCTTACCCCGATGAGTATTTACCACTGGACGGACGACGAGCGCGGAAGGACAGCGCGCGAGATGGCTTACGCCTTTGGAACATGCGCTGTTGCAAGCATGCAGAAGTATCCCTGCCAGCCGGGCGTGTCGTTCTTCGGCTCGGTGTATCACAATGTTCCGAATATCCAGGCGGAGCTTGGCGGATTGTCAGAGGGGATCGACAGGCCGAAATTTATCGAGATGTCGGCAGACGGACTTGAAAATATAATGAAATACGCCAAAATGCTTCCGGGAGAGCCGAGATATCTTCAGGAAGGGATCGACAGGCTTGGCGAATTTGAAATAGAGTATCTGCGCACGAACAACGGCGGCATACACAAGCCGCTCAAAAAATCATATGATCCGGTCAAAAAAGGCGATGTGCTTTCAGAGATCGTCGACGTATTCGGCGAAAAGGTGGACGAGGTCGTCGCGCCTTATGACGGAGTCGTGCTGGGATACTGGTCCTATGCGATGGTCCAGCCGGGCCATTGGACGACGATTTTAGGCGAGCCGATACAAAGATAAACGGTTCTTAAAAAAGGTTATATCGGGGAAAAACGAGCGCAAACACATATTGAATATATTAAAAATCACAACAAAGTTTTTTAACTTGTGAAAAAGAAAAGGAGATGCAGAAAAAATGACAAAGGCAAAATTTGATCTTCAGGGGATTCTCAAACAGAAGGGCACAAAGCATCAGGGATTCATAGAGATAGCCCGAAAAGTTGACGGATCAAGCGTGAGGATCCCGTATATCATCCTTGTGGGAGCACAGGACGGTCCCACCCTTCTTGTCGACTGCTGCCATCACGGCGATGAGTATGAAGGCGCTGAAGGCATCATCAAGATCACGAGAGAGCTCGATCCGAAGGATATCAAAGGCGCGCTGGTAACAGTTCCGGTCATCAATCTTGAGGCTTTTGCAGACGGACAGAGGATCGCGAAAATGGACTGGAGCTTCCAGGATATGAACAGGGCGTATCCGGGCGATCCGGAAGGCCTTATCACGAAGAGGATAACCGCATTTTATAGAGAGAATTTCATTGCGCACGCCGATTATATGATCACATTCCACGGTGGCGGAAACAGCCTGTATCTTGAGCCGCTGTGCGCGTTCGCGCCGAGCAAAAAAGAGGGCAAGACCGGCGAGACAGCTTACAAGCTTGCGAAGGCATTTGGCGTAAAAGTCGTTTGGGGCAATCTCGGAGATGCGCCGTTCACCGGAACGACGACGACCATGAGCACGCAATACGATCTTCCGCTTATCGCGCCGGAACTCGGTGGGCAGTGCGTACGCCACGACCTGCGTGAGGAGAACGTCAATCTTTGCGCGAACGGCATAAAGAACGTCATGATGGAACTGGATATGCTTCCCGGAAAACCCGCCAAGGTCGAAGGACAGATCGAAGTCGGCATCAGATACTTGCATACGGACGAGGGCGGGATACACAAGCCGCTTAAGAAGGTATATGAAGAGTGCAAAAAGGGCGAAGTGCTTTCCGAGATCACCGATCTTTTCGGCAACAAAGTCGGAGAAGTCATTGCACCTTATGACGGCGTCGTGATCGGATACTGGGCATATTCCACTATCCATCCGGGCAACTGGGCATTCCTTTACGGCAGCTATCTCGACTAATACCCCAAAAACCGATCTCGGTATTGAGGAGTGGACATAAGCATGTTAAACAAAGAATTTGATTTTAAAGCGCTTATAAAAGAACGCGGGGAAAAGAAAAAAGGTTTCGTAGAGCTTGCTCAGAAGATCGGGGGCGACCAGGTCAAGATCCCGTATATCGTAGTTGCCGGCAAGAAAGACGGACCGACACTGCTTGTCGACTGCGGTCATCACGGCGACGAATACGAGGGTACGGAGGGCATAATCAAGGCGACCGAGATGCTGAATCCGGATGAACTCTCCGGAACGCTTGTCGCAGTGCCGGCACTCAATTTTGAGGCGATGTGCGACGGGCAGAGGGTCGCAAGGATAGACTGGAGCTTCCAGGATATGAACAGGGCGTATCCGGGCAATTTTGACGGGCAGATCACAAAACGCGTAACTGCGTTTTACCGCGAAAACTTTATCAAAAACGCGAATTATATGATATCTTTCCACGGCGGCGGGAACAGCCTGTATCTCGAGCCGCTCGCGGCTTTCTCGCCGAGCGATACAAGCACGAAACTCGGCGCGGAGGCGTCGCGGCTCGCGCATGCATTCGGGGTCAAGGTGATATGGGCGGATATCGACGCAGCGCCGTTTTTGGGCGCCGCGATAACCGCGACGAACGAGTTCGGGATCCCGATGGTAGAGCCTGAGGTCGGGGGGCAGTGCGTCCGCCATCTGCACAGGGAAGAGAACGTCAACAAGTGTGCAAACGGCATAATAAACGTGATGAAAGCGATCGGCATGCTTGAAGGCGAGCCGCCGAAGGTAGAAGGACAGGTGGATGTCGGGATCGAATACCTCCACACGGACGAAGGCGGATTCCATCAGCCGAAAAAGCGTCCGATGGAGGCGTGCAAGAAGGGCGATGTGCTCTCCGAGATCACCGACCTTTTCGGTCATAAAATCGGCGAAGTTATCGCGCCTTATGACGGCATGGTAATCGGATACTGGTCTTATTCGACGATCCATCCGGGCAACTGGGCGTTCCTTTACGGCAGAAAGCTTTAAATAATTCGACGGCAGTGCCGCCCAATGCGCTTAGGAGTGATTTGAAATGTTCAAAACCGATTTTAATCTTGACGAAATAAAAAAACAGCGCGGGAAAAAACACGAGGGATTTATTGAACTTTGCTCAAAGGTGGACGGGTCTAAGATACGCATGCCGTATATAATAATATGCGGCGAGCAGGATGGGCCCACATTCCTTGTCGACTGCTGTATACACGGCGACGAGTATGAAGGCGCCGAGGGTATAATAAAGGCCACGCGCTCACTTTCTCCGAAGGATATAAAGGGTACGCTTGTGACGGTGCCGGTCGTAAATCTCGAGGCGTTTGCCGACGGGCAGCGCGTCGCCAAGATGGACTGGACGCTGCAGGATATGAACAGGTGCTTCCCCGGAAATCCCGAGGGGCTCATAACGCAGAGGATCGCATATTTTTACACCGAGAACTTTATAAAGAAAGCAGATGTCGAGCTTTCATTCCACGGCGGCGGAAACTTTTTATATCTTGAACCGCTGTGCGCGGCGCGCCCCCCGAGACCGGAACTTTTCGAGTACAACAAATCTCTTGCAAAGGCTTTTGGAGTTCAGGTGATCTGGATCGGGCTGCCGTCGTTCGCGGGAACGACGCTTACCGCGACGACAGAGGCCGGGATACCGCTTCTTGTCGCGGAGCTCGGCGGACAGGGCGTCAGGCACGAACACCGTGAGGAACTTGTCGACCGCTGCGCAAACGGCATAAAGAACGTAATGAAGAAGATGGGCATGCTCGACGGGGAAGTAAAAGAGAGAGACGACTACGTCGAAGTAAAATTGAAATATGTCCATACGGATGAGGGCGGATTCCACCATATGCTTAAAAAGCCGCTTGAAGCGTTCAAAAAAGGCGATGTAGTTGCCGAGGTCACCGATCTTTTCGGCGACAAGGTCGGAGAAGTAAGAGCGCCGATGGACGGTGTGCTTGTCGGATACTGGTCATATTCTACGATCAATCCGGGCAACTGGTCATTCCTTATGGGATACACAGATTAAAAAAACAGAAGGAGCAATGAAAATGATTAAAGCTAAATTTGATCTTCCTGGTATAATAGCAAAACGCAATCAGAAAATCGAAGGATATGTAGAGCTTTGCGCAAAAGTCGACGGGTCTAAAATAAGGATCCCGTATGCGATAATCTGCGGCAAAGAGGCGGGCCCGACACTGCTTGTCGACTGCTGCCATCACGGCGACGAATATGAAGGAACAGAAGGTATTATAAAGACCATTAAGGCGCTTTCTCCTGATGATATAAAGGGCACGCTTGTGGCGGTCCCGGCGCTCAATCTCGAGGCGTTCAATTTTGGAAGCCGCGTATCCACGATCGACTGGAGCTACCAGGATATGAACAGGGCATACCCCGGCAATCCCGAAGGACTTATCACACAGCGCATAACGGCGTTCTACAGCGAGAATTTCGTGAAATACGCAGATATGTGGATCTCGTTCCACGGCGGCGGAAACTGCCTGTATCTTGAACCGCTCTGCTCGGTAGTCCCGCCGACGGACAAGAAAGAAGATTACGAAAAAGTACTCGACCTGGGGCGTTCTTTCGGTGCGCAGGTAATATGGCTTCCCGGTCCGCTTCCCTTCACCGGAACGGCCGGCACAGGAGCTGAGAAGTACGGAGTGCCGCTTCTGATACCGGAGATCGGCGGTCAGGGCGTTCGCCATCTGCACCGCGATGAGAATATCGATATTTGCGCAAACGGCATCATGAACATAATGAAAAAGCTCGGCATGATAAAAGGCGACGTCAAACTCAGGAACGACTATGTCGAAGTCAAGCTCAAATACGTTCATGCAGACGAAGGCGGATTCCATCATGTACTGAAAAAGCCGCTTCAGACCTTTAAGAAGGGCGAAGTCCTCTCCGAGATCACCGACCTCTTCGGCGAGAAGGTAAGCGAAGTTGTCGCTCCGTTTGACGGCGTTGTCGTTGGATACTGGTCTTATTCGACAATCCATCCGGGCAACTGGGCATTCCTCCTTGGATATAACGACTGATACAAATCGAAATAAACCAACGTAAGGGGCCATAAAAATGTTAAACGTTAAATTCGACTTGGACGCGCTTCTCAAGCAGCGCGGCAAACGCCACGAGGGTTTTATCGAACTTGCGTCAAAGATAGACGGAGGGAAAATACGACTTCCGTATATAATAATCTGCGGCAAGAAAGACGGACCGACGCTGCTTGTTGACAGCTGCCATCACGGCGACGAATATGAAGGCACGGAAGGAATAATCAAAGCGGCATCCTTGATCGACCCAGATAAGCTTTCCGGGACATTTATCGGCATCCAGGTACTGAATCTTGAGGCGTTTGCCGACGGGCAAAGGGTCGCCAAGATGGACTGGACGTTTCAGGATATGAACAGGGCGTATCCCGGCAACCCCAACGGCCTGATAACGCAAAGGATATCGCACTATTACGGCGAGAACATCGTGAAAAAAGCCGACTATGCGATATCGCTGCACGGCGGCGGAAACTCGCTTTATCTTGAGCCGCTTTGCGTATATGACGGCGATGGGGGAGAAACGGAAAAAAAGAGCAAGGAGATGGCCAAGGCCTTCGGAGTAAATGTGCTTTGGCGCGTGGAAGCGAAAAACCTTCCGTTTACAGGCATTCTCGGGCAATACGCAAGCTCGCTCGGCATTCCGCTTATCAGCCCGGAGATCGGCGGACAAAGCGTCCGTCACGATCTGCGCGGGTATAATGTCGATCTTTGTGCGAACGGTATTTTAAACGTGATGAAGCATCTTAAAATGATCGAAGGGGACGCGCCCGAGGTCAAGGATTACTATCATATTACGCTACAATACATAAATACCGACGCCGGCGGGATACACAAGCCGCTTAAAAAGCCGCTTGAGCGCGTGAAAAAAGGTGAGATCCTTTCGGAAGTGACGGATTTTCTCGGCAATAAAGTGGGAGAGGTCGTCGCGCCTTACGACGGGATCGTGATCGGATACTGGGCGTATTCGACCATCCATCCGGGGAACTGGGCGTTCCTTTACGGGAAGGAAATATAAATGAAGAAAGCCTTCGTTAGATATTAATGAACGGCAAGTGAACTGCAATGCCGCCTGAGCGATGCCAAAACAGAGAAAATGGTATGCTTGGGCGGCAGGTTTGCTATTTAAAGGTGGAGGGGCGGCTGTTATGAAAATTTTGATCTGTAATGTTGGAAGCACATCTTTAAAATATCAGCTGATCGACATGGCGCACGGCGAGAGGGCCATCTCGCGCGGCAAGGTCGAGAGAGTCGGAAGCGCGAACGCGGTATTTTCACACAGCGACGATCAGGGCGCGCATAAAGAGACGCTTAAAATACCGACGCACAGGGAAGCCATATTGAAAATGCTTGAATTTCTGATCGGACGGGCGATAAAAGACCTGTCCGAGATATCCTGCGTCGGATTCAAGGTCGTCCACGGGGGAGAGGTCACCGGAGTGCAGTTTCTGGATGATGCGGTCCTTTCCAAAATGGAGGAATACAGCACGGTCGCGCCGGCGCATAATCCGCCGTATATCGCGGCCATAAGACAGTTTCGCGACCTGATGCCGGGCGTGCCCCTCATAGGGTCGTTCGAAACGGGGTTCCACAAAAACATGCCGCCGGAAGCGTATTTATATCCGATACCCCTTTCGCTTTACCGGGAGCACGGAGTCAGAAGGTACGGATTCCACGGCGCGTCGCATGAATATGTGACGAAAGAGGTGGAGAAGATCCTCGGAAGGCACGACCTTAAGATAATATCATGCCACATGGGGGGAAGCGGGTCCCTGTGCGCCGTAAAAAACGGAGTGAGCATAGACACGTCCATGGGGATGTCGCTTCAATGCGGTATAATGCACAATAACCGCTGCGGAGATATAGATCCGTATATAATTTTTTATATGATGGAAGATCTCGGCATGGGCCTTGAAGAGGTGAAAGAGATCCTCGATAAAAAGAGCGGGCTGCTGGGCATTTCCGGCGGCATTTCGGGTGACCTGAGAGATGTAGAAGAGGCGTCAAAAAACGGGAACAAGGATGCCGAGACCGCGCTTTTGGCATACTGCTACGGTGTGAAAAAATACATCGGCGCATACGCCGCTGCGCTTGGCGGGGTGGATGCGATCGCATTTGCCGGAGGGATAGGAGAAAACAGCGCGACAGTGCGCAGCCTTGTGTGCAAAGATCTGGGATTTTTAGGCGCGGAACTTGACGAAGGAAAGAACCAGGATCCGCCGGGCGACGGGGTATTGTCAACCGACAGATCTCGGGTTAAAATAATACGTGTATTTACGAATGAAGAGATAATAGTCGCGAGAAAAGCAATGGAAATTTTGACTGGAAGAGGAGAATAGGGGGGACGTGAAATGAAAAAAAGGTTGTTTTGCGTTATATTGTGTCTGTGTTTGCTTGCGGGATACGCAAACGCATATCAGATCCCCAATACAAAGGTATATTACAACACGAATGTGCACACAGACGGGATAAACAACATGAGCGAGGATCAGGCGCAGATGTTGTACGATCTGGGACTTTTCCGCGGGCGCGCATCCGGGTTTGATCTTTACAGCAGAATGACGAGAGAGGAAGCGGCCGCGATGATGACCCGCTTTTTAGGCGGAGAGGAAGAGGCGCTGTCCGGAGAGTTTTCACACCCGTTCACCGATGTGTCCGAATGGGCGGATCCTTATGTAGGATGGCTTTATCAAAACGGATTTACCAAGGGTATCGGTGGCAATAAATACGGCGGATCGAGCTTTGTGACGATGTGGCAGTACTCGACATTTTTGTCGAGGGCGATCCGCGGCGACGAATCAGGCATCGCAACGGAGAGTGAGATAAGGCTTAGCGAAAGTAACGGCGCTTTCAACAGAGAGGCGGCGGTCGGCCTGTCGGTGCGCGCTTTGAACGAGTGGTACCGCAGAGACGACGAAGGCGGAAAAATGACGACGGCGCAGTGGCTTTGCAGCAAAGGGGTGTTCAGCGCGGAACAGCTGCGCGACGCGTCGGTAAATGTCTTCCCGTCGGAATACGAGATCGAGACGGAAGAGGACGGCACAACTTATCTTTGGAGAACAGTCGCCTGGCAAAGGGTCGCCAAATGCGAGGTCGACGGGCTGCTTCTCGCGGCAGGCTCGGCGGAAAGTCCGCTGCCGTATCTTTTCGCGAGCAAGGCACTCGACGACGGCAGGGTCAATCTTTACATCCTGGATTACAGAACGATGGGCGTTCGGAACGTCACATCGTATTTCAGACCGGGCTGCGAAGAGCTTGAATATATAGCCTCTATCGCGGGAGAGGATTATCTTCTCGAACATATAAAAGAGGAAGAAGGCGTTTTTTGCGGCGCGCTTATGAAGTGGGACGGTACAAGCGTTCAAGAGGTCATTCCCGCAGAGACACTTTGGGGTAAAAAAGCGCCGTTTTCAAGCGACAAGACCGTGCTGACGAAGGAAGACGCCCCGTACAACCTTTCGGGTCTTCCGGATAGATTCCTCATCGAGGGAGCGGGAGCGATCTTTATTGTAAATGAGGGCGATTTCAGAAGATGCGCGCTTTTGTCGGATGAAGAAATCCTCGGATGGGACGGTTACGGCATCGTGATGCAGTCATCGGATAAACATCAGACGATAATCCGCTGTATAGATGCGGCGTCCGGCAATGTGGCCGACAGATATGTGATACCTCAGGATATGGAGGGAGAGGACTATTACAGGACGGTAAATCGTTTCACGACCTACGGCAGCTCTATGGATTACGGCTATTATCTGGGAGAGGCAGGCCTGTACAGGCTTCAGGCGGGGCGCCTCAGAAAGATAACAGAAAAACCGGTCGTCGACATGGCGTTTGTAAGATACGGCGCGGGAAGCCAGATAATATTCCTTTCGCATGATCTGGGGAAAAGGGTGTTCGTAGGCGACGAGTGGCCGAGCGGCGATCAGATCTTTGCCATTTCTCCTGAAAACGGCAGCGAAAAACTGGTCTTCGAATGCCTCCCGAAATACGATATTGAGATAGCGGGGCTTGTCGATCAGGGGGATTCCTCGAGCATACAGTTTTACGCGGTAAAGCCCTGCGGCCCGAACAATTACGACACATATACTTACTGCGTTTTCACAAGCTCTGCGGGTTCGCCCAAGATAGGTGTTGTGCGCTTTGACCCGGGGAATACCGAGATGATGGAGAAGACCGCTCAGGAATACCTTTGGGACGAGATGGACCGCTTGTACAGGATCGGGATCGGGATCGACCCTCCGCCTGAATCCGCGCGTCAGGAGATGCTGGAGGCGTCATAAAGTCATAAAAACAACAAAAAAAGTCTCGCTGGATTCTCCAGCGAGACTTTTTGGTTTTCACATCACATGTTCAGACCGTCGGGATAGATCCCCGCGTCGTGAAGCTTTGCGAGAGAGTCTCTCACAGACGCCTTGTCCTCTTTATAAGTTACGCCGTACCACATGCCGGCGTTTTTCAAAACTTTCACCCGCGCCCTGCCGTCTATAATGAGGCTGTTTACAGCGTAAGGGAGGTAGAATTCCGATTTTTCTGGGATTAGATCCGGCGATTTGAAAAAGGCCTCAAACCCCTTTTCAAGTTCGCCTAAGAACGACTTTTGAAAGCCCCAGAAGTTAAGCGACACGACGCTGTCTCCGGGAAGCCTTTTTGCACCCTCAGGGTCATCGCAGAAAATGCCGCCGTCTTTTTTTATTATCCCTGTTTTTTCTTCTATGGATACAAGATACCCGTCTTTGTCCTGGGTGCATATGCCCCTTGAAACGGAACCGTTGTCGGTCAGGGTGTTCGACAGGACATATCCCGACATGGCATAGTCGAACGGACCGTGCTCTTCGGATGAGAAGAATGAAAACAGCGATTCGTATGCGTCGCGTCCATAAAAATCGTCCGCGTTTATGACGACAAAAGGCCCGTCGACAATATCTTTACAGCAGAGGACGGCATGCCCCGTCCCCCATGGCTTTACCCTTCCGCTTGGAACTGCCACGCCCGACGGGAGAAAAGCATCTTGTTTTTGAAAGACATATGAAACGCGCATGCTGTTCTCCGCGCGGTCTCCGATCGCCTCGCGAAAAGGATCGAGAAGTTCTTCCTTTATCACAAACACAACGTGCTCAAAACCCGCACGCCTTGCGTCAAACAGGGAATAGTCGAGTATTTTTTCGCCGTGCGGCCCGATTCCGTCTATTTGTTTAAGCCCCCCGTACCTGCTGCCCATGCCGGCGGCAAGCACGACCAAAGCCGGTTTCCGCATATTACACGTCTCCTTTATAAAGCGTTCTTATTGAAGTATAACATAAAAATGCGTGAAAAACAGCACGGGAAACCGTTTTGACGCACTATTTTAAAAAATCGCCGCTTGGTGTATAATAAAACTGCAAATTGGGGGTCTGATAATTTGAAAACGATGGTGATCGACGGGAACAGCATATTGAACCGCGCGTTTTACGCGGTGCGCCTTCTTACAAATTCGGACGGGCTTTACACAAACGCCATATATGGTTTTTTGAATACGCTTTTAAAACTTATAGAGGATGAGACGCCGGATGGCGTCTGCGTGTGCTTCGACCTCAAAGCGCCGACTTTCAGGCACAAGGAATTTGAGGGGTACAAGGCGCAGAGGAAGGGCATGCCGGATGAGCTTGCCGTCCAGCTTGAGCCGCTGAAAAAGATACTTGACCTTATGGGGATATTGAGACTTGAGAAGGAAGGGTATGAGGCCGACGATCTGATAGGAACGATAAGCAGGATCGCATCTGAGAACGGGGATGAATGCGTCATCATAACGGGCGACCGCGACAGTCTGCAGCTCGTTTCGGATAAAGTGCGGGTCAAGATCGTGTCGACAAAGGCAGGGCAGCCTATAACGACGGATTTTAATGAAGAAAAATTTAAAAAAGAGTATGCGGGACTCGTTCCATCGCAGATGATCGAACTTAAGGGGCTGATGGGCGACTCGTCGGACAATATACCGGGCGTTTCCGGAATAGGTGCGAAGACGGCGCTCAAACTTATAAGCGAGTTTCAAAGTATAGAGAATCTGTATAAAAACATAGGGGATGAAAGCATCCGCGAGAGCATAAGACAAAAGCTTGAGGCGGGGCGCGATATGGCTGATCTCAGCCGCCGGCTTGCGACGATAGACAAAAACGTCCCGATAGACTTTGCGATATCCGACGCGAAACTTAAGAAGCGCGACGATGCCGCGCTTTACGAGTATTTTTTGTATTTGAATTTTAAAACCTTCATAAAAAAACTTGACCTTTCTCAGGATAAAGAAGGTGACGAGGGGAAGACCGGCGGCCGCGCAGGAAATACGAGGCGTACAGAAAACGTGTGCGACGAAAAGCGCCTTGACGATATCGCATCATCGGGAAAACCTGTTGCGCTTGTCATGTCAAAGGTGTTCGACCTCGCCGCTTTATGCGACGGCGAGCGGGTATTTCTGGTATATGCCGGCGATTTTTCTCAGGAGAAGTGGAGCGCGTTTTTGAAAAAGCTATTTTCAAACGACGTTCCGAAGGTCATGCACGATGCGAAAGATGTGTTTGCCGGCCTTTTGAAGCTCGGGATAGAGCCGGGCGGCCTTTCTTTTGACACCGCCATAGGAAGTTATCTTATCGACCCGTCCGAAGGGGCGTATCCGATCGAAAAATGCGCCGCCCGGATATTTGCGTGCGATGTGAGATCAGACAAGGAATACAAGATAGATGAGGAAGTGCCGCCGCTTTTCGACAAGAGCAGGGTGTTCGGCATAATGGCAGAGCACGCGGGCGTCATATACGACATGTATCTTTTCCTCAAAGACAAGATACACGCACTTTCAATGGATAAGCTTTTTTATGAGATCGAGCTTCCTCTCGTATACGTTCTCTCATCTATGGAGCACATAGGATTTAAGGTTGACGAAAAGGCGCTTTTAAAATTCGGAGAGGCGCTTGAAAAGAGAACGGAGGAGCTTACAGAGACAATATATGACCTTGCAGGGGAAGAATTCAATATAAATTCGACCAAAAAACTTGGAGAGATACTTTTCGACAAGCTTAAGATACCCGCGGGGAAAAAGACGAAAACGGGGTATTCGACCGATATCGACGTGCTTCAGTCGCGGATTTTCTCGCATGATATAATAGCGCCCATAATTGAATACAGAAAGCTCTCAAAACTCAAATCGACGTATGTCGACGGGCTGGTAAAAGTCATAAATAAAGAGGACGGTCGCATACACACGACGTTCAATCAAATGGTAACGGTGACAGGGCGGCTTAGCTCGACGGAGCCGAATCTTCAAAACATCCCGATAAGGGAGGAGATAGGGTCTGAAATACGCCGCATGTTTGTCGCGGGGAAAGGACTGACGCTGATCGACGCGGACTATTCCCAGATAGAGCTGCGCATCCTTGCGCATATGGCAGACGATGAGGAGATGAGAAAGGCCTTCACGTCGCTTGGCGCGGACATTCACACCGAGACCGCGGCGCAGGTTTTCGGGGTTCCGGAAGACAAGGTCACCCAAACGCAGAGAAGGCACGCCAAAGCGGTGAATTTCGGTATAGTTTACGGGATATCCGAATTCTCCCTTGCGCAGGATATAGGCGTTACCCGCGCCGAGGCGGCGCAGTATATGAAGAATTACTTCGCAAAATACAAAGGCGTCAAAAAGTACATGGATGAGATCAAACTCAAAGCGAAAGAGGACGGATACGTCTCAACGCTTTTGGGAAGGCGCAGGTATCTTCCCGAGCTTAAATCTTCGAATTTCAATATAAGGTCCTTCGGAGAGAGGGTGGCGCTCAACATGCCGATACAGGGCACTGCCGCGGATATAATCAAAATAGCGATGGTCAACGTCTATAAAAGGCTGAGGGAAGAAAAGATGAAAACAAAACTCATTCTTCAGGTGCATGACGAGCTTATTCTGGAAGCACCGCATGATGAGAAAGACAAAGCCTGCGCTATCTTAAAAGAAGAGATGGAGAGGGCGTATCTTATGTCTGTGCCGCTGACAGTCGAGGTCGCGGCGGGGGACAACTGGTTCGACGCGAAGAAATAATTATCAGATCATCTGCATCAGGAGATATATGATTATGAGACAAATAATATTCGTATGTACCGGCAACACATGCAGAAGCCCGATCGCAGAAGGGATATTCAACGTGCGCGCAAAAGCGCGGGGGATGGACATATCGGCGATATCACGCGGCATCGCGGCATGCGACGGCGACTTGGTGACAGATAACGCCGTCGAAGCCGCAAGAAAATTTA
>Ga0079305_1000667_pt1 | contig 64769 bp, 59 predicted proteins | sample LMS_cellobiose_e_FD_79183 | JGI IMG/M metagenome (GOLD analysis project Ga0079305, IMG submission 79183) | Rumen-fistulated moose microbial communities from Alaska, USA - LMS_cellobiose_enrichment | ecosystem: Host-associated > Mammals > Digestive system > Stomach > Rumen fluid ...
CAAAAAAGAAGAGGCGTACCGCAGAGAGTACACCTCAGAAGAGAGCTTTCGCAAAAGCGTTGCACAGTATATCGAGTTCTACAATGAAGCACGGCCGCATCAGACTTTAAAATACAAAACACCGCAAGAGGTCGAGGCCGCCTATTATGCTGCCGCATGAGAAAACAGTGTTGAAATATCGTCCTTGAGCCGAAAAAAGTTTTTAGATTTCCGGAATTTTTGGACTGAAGCAAATTCCAGCCGAAATCTGAAACCCCTTGATTTATCAGGCTTCCAAACAATAACGAAGTCCGTTTTCCGAGAAAAATGTTCGAAAAACGGACTTCGTTCATATGGAGCTGGTGGCCGGACTTGAACCGGCGACCTGCTGATTACGAATCAGCTGCTCTACCGACTGAGCTACACCAGCATACCCGTGCGGGCACTCGTTTATTATAGCGATTCCCGCGCGGTTCGTCAAGGGGTGCGGGGTATTTTTTCACTCGATCGCGACCGACTGCATCACCTGCGGCTGCAGGGGGCGATCCATGCGGTTGGTCGCTGTCGCGGCGATCTCATCGACCACATCCATCCCCTCCACGACGCGGCCGAATGCGGCATACTGCCCGTCGAGATGCGGCGCGTTCTGGTGCATGATGAAGAACTGCGAACCGGCGGAGTTCGGATCCATCGCGCGCGCCATCGAGAGGACGCCGCGCTCATGCTTGAGGTCGTTCGCAAAGCCGTTGGCCGCGAACTCTCCCTCGATCGTCCAGCCGGGGCCGCCCATCCCGGTGCCCTGCGGGCAGCCGCCCTGGATCATAAAACCCGGGATGACACGGTGGAAGCAAAGCCCGTTGTAAAAGCCCGAACGGACGAGTTTTTCAAAGTTCTCGACCGTTTTCGGGGCTTTTTCGGGGTAAAGTTCCGCTTTGATCCGCTTGCCGTTTTCCATTGTGATGATGACCATGTATCGTTCCTCCCGTTTTCAATTCGGTTTTTCCGCAAAAATGATGGGGGCAAACTGCGCCCCGATCAGCGCCGCCAGATCGAGCGGCGAAAGTTCGGCCTGCATGCCGATCCGGCCCGCGCTGACCGCAATGGCATTCAGTGCCCTCGCACTCTCGTCGATCACCGTCGGATAGGACTTTTTCATGCCGACCGGCGAACAGCCGCCGCGCACATAGCCCGTCAGCGGCAGGAGTTCTTTGACCGCGACCAACGCGACCGATTTTTCCCCCACGGCGCGCGCGGCCGCCTTGAGATCCAGTTCCCTTGCGACGGGGATCACGAACACGCAAAGCCCCTTGGAAGCGCCGCGCGCCACCAGCGTTTTGTAGACGCGCTCGGGGGGAAGGCCGATCTTTTGTGCGGCGGTGACGCCGTCGAGATGTCCTTCCTCCGCCGTATAATGATGCGGGATGTAAGCGATGCCCGCGCGCTCGAGGATTCGCTGCGCATTTGTCTTCGGCTGCGCCATGCTCATTCCTCCTCCGGCAGGGCGGGGAGTTGCTCCGCCGCGCCGTCGAGCGATTCCACCTCGCGCAGGCGGCGGTTCATCACGTTGGTGCGGGTCGTGATCAGTTTGCTGACTTCCTTGTCCGCATCCTGGATGCGTTTCTGCACCGCCAACAGGCTGTCGGAAAACTTTCCGAACTCGGTTTTGACCTCGCCGAGCACGCGCCAGACCTCGCTCGAGCGCTTTTGGATCGCCAGCGTGCGGAAGCCCATCTGCAAAGAATTCAGGAGCGCCGCCATGGTAGTGGGGCCCGCGATGTTCACCCGGTAATCGCGCGCGAGGGGCTCCACCAGCCCGAGGTTGACAACCTCGGCATACAGCCCCTCGAAGGGCAGAAACAGGATCGCAAAATTCGTCGTATCGGGCGGGCCGATGTATTTGTCGCGGATGTCTTTCGCGCAGCCCCGGATACGGCGGTCCAGTTCCGTGCGCGCGGCGCGCACCCGCTCGGGATCGGCGCTCTCGTAGGCGTCGACGAGGGCGGCGTAGGTTTCACCGGGGAACTTGGCGTCGATCGGCAGCCAAACGGTGCGGTCGCCGTCGCCGGGCAGGCGCACGGCGTATTCCACACGCTCGCTGCTGCCGGATACGGTGGCGACGTTCGTCGCATACTGCTCGGGCGCGAGCACCTGCTCGAGGATCGCGCCGAGTTGGATCTCCCCGAGGATGCCGCGCGTCTTGACGTTGGAAAGCACTTTTTTGAGATCGCCGACGCCCGAGGCCAGCGTCTGCATCTCTCCGAGGCCCTTATGGACGCTCTCGAGTTGCTCGCTCACCTGCTTGAAGGACTGCGCCAAACGGTCGTTGAGCGTCGTTTCAAGTTTTTCATCGACGGTGCGGCGCATATCGTCGAGGCGCTTTTCGTTGCTCTGTTGCAGCTGCGTCAGCCGCGTTTCGACCGTTTCGCGCATCTCGCGGTTCCCGGCCGTCAACTGCTCGCTGAATTCATTCATGCGGCGGGCAAAGGTGCCGAGCAGTTCGTCCTGTCGCTCGAACGCGCCGCGCTGCGAGGTTGTCAGCGCATTCCCGAACGTTGACATACTCGTCTGCACGCCCGCGCTGATCTCCTGCCGCGTCGTGCTCAACTGCTGCGTCAGTTCCTGCTGGGTGGCGGAAAGTTCGTGCGTAAACTGGCGGGACAGTTCCTGCTGGGTCGCGCTCAGTTGCTGCGCCATCTCCCCGTTCCCCCGGCCGCTGCGCAGCACAAGGACCAAAAGGAGCACGCAGTTGAGCGCAAGCAGCACGCCGCCCGCGATCGCGAGGACGAGCATCGTCGTTTCGTTCATTCGGCTCACCCCATTTCCGGATGCGTCGATTATAGCACGATTTTCCCGCAAAAACAAGGCGGGCGCCGCAGCGCCCGCTGTTGTCAGACGGTTTTTTCCCCGAGTCCGCGGAACAGGAGCGTGACGCACCAGATCCCCGCCACCGCGACGAGAGTGAACACGATGCGGCTGCCCATCTGCAGTTGCCCGCCGAACAGGGCGCCGACCAAATCGAAGCGAAACACCCCGATCGAGCCCCAGTTGAGCGCCCCGATGATCACGAGCACCAAAGCGATCCGATCCAGCATGGAGAACCTCCCCTTTCTCTGTTTTGGAAACAGTATGCCCCCAAAAACGCCCAAACATACAAAAGGGGACAAGAAAACGGCACGGGCTTGCCGTGCCGTTTTGCTTTGGAAACCGATCGGATCAGAACGGATCGCGCGCAACGTAACTCGTGTGCAGGATCTCGTGCGCCTTGTGGCTGCCGGGTTTGCCGAAGAATTCGGCATACACCTGCTTGATCATCGGGTTCTCGTGAGACTTGCGCAGCGCCTTCTTCTCATCGTTCTTGTAGAGTGCTTTGGCGCGCAGCGTCTTGAGATCAGTGAAGTTGCGCACGCGCGCGGGCTGGTAGGGCTGTCCGCCGCCGTTGACGCAGCCGCCCGGGCAGGCCATGATCTCGATGAAGTGGTAGTTCTTCTCACCGCTCCGGACGGACTCGAGCACCTTCTTCGCATTGGCAAGGCCGGAAGCAACAGCCACGTTGACCTTGAGCCCGGCCACTTCGTAGGTGGCTTCCTTGACGCCGTCGGTACCGCGGACATCGGTGAAGTCGAGGTTCTTGAGTTCCTCGCCGGTGAGCGTCTCGACAGCGGTGCGCAGGGCAGCCTCCATCACGCCGCCGGTCGCGCCGAAGATGACGGCGGCGCCGGTGCTTTCGCCGAGCGGGTTGTCGAATTCCTCATCGGGCAGGTTGGGGAAGTCGATGCCTGCGCGCTCGATCATGCGGCCGAGTTCGCGGGTGGTGAGCACCGCATCGACATCGGGCACGCCCGCGGCACTCTGGTCGTCGCGGCCCATCTCGAATTTCTTGGCGGTGCAGGGCATGATGCCGACGAAGAAAATCTTCTTGGGATCGACGCCCATTTTCTGCGCCCAGTAGGTCTTGATCGTGGCGCCGAGCATCTGCATCGGGGACTTGCAACTCGAGAGGTTCTCCAGGAAGTCGGGATAGTTGTGCTCGCAGTACTTGATCCAGCCGGGCGAGCAGGAGGTGATCAGCGGCAGTTTCCCGCCGTTTTGCACGCGCTCGATAAACTCATTGGCCTCCTCGAGGATCGTGAGGTCGGCGCCGAAGTCGGTATCGAACACATGATCGAAGCCGAGGCGGCGCAGCGCGGCGGCCAGTTTGCCTTCCACGTCGGTGCCGATCGGCATGCCGAAGCACTCGCCGAGTTGCGCGCGGACGGACGGCGCCGGGCCGCTGATGACGATCTTCTCGGGATCATGCAGCGCTTCCCAAACGCGCGCGGTGTGGTCGACCTCGTGCAGAGCGCCTGTCGGGCACACATTGATGCACTGGCCGCAGCCGACGCAGTTGGTCTCCGCGAGCTGGCGCTCAAAGGCGGTGTCGATGTGCGTCTTGAAGCCGCGGGCGATCGGGCCGATCACGCCGATGCCCTGCCATGCCGAGCAGGCAGCCGTGCAGCGGCGGCACAGCACGCACTTGTTGTTCTCGCGCACGAGATAAGCGCTTGTGTCGTCGGGCTCATACGTCTCGCGGAATCCCGCGTACGCTTCCTCATCCACGCCGTAGGCATGGGCGAGCGCCTGCAGTTCGCAGTCGCCGCTGCGCACGCAGGAAAGGCACTTCTTCTCATGCGTGGAGAGGATCAGTTCGATATTTCTCTTGCGGGAGTTGTAGATCTTCTCCGATTCGGTGACGATCTCCATTCCCTCCTCGACGGGATATACGCAGGCTGCGACCATGCCGCGCGCGCCCTTGACCTCCACGAGGCAGATGCGGCACGCACCGATGGCGTTGATCTCGCGCAGCCAGCACAGCGTCGGGATAAACACGCCGACCGAATGTGCCGCTTCCAGAACCGTCAGTCCCTCCTCGACCTGATAGGGGACTCCGTTGATCTTGATATTCACCATTTTTCCCTACCCCCTCACTTCTTCAGAACGGCACCGAACTTGCAGTTCTGCATGCAGAGACCGCACTTGATGCACTTGGCGGGATCGATCACATGAGGCTCGCGCACCTTGCCGGTGATCGCGCCGACCGGGCAGTTGCGGGCGCAGAGCGTGCAGCCCTTGCACTTGGCGGGATCGATCTCATAATGCAGCAGCGCCTTGCAGACGCCGGCGGGACAGCGCTTTTCAACGATATGCGCAACATACTCGTCGCGGAAATACTTGAGCGTGGCGAGAACGGGATTCGGCGCGGTCTGGCCGAGGCCGCAGAGCGCCGTATCCTTGATATGCTGCGCCAGTTCCTCAAGTTCGTCGAGGTCGCTCATCTCGCCCTTGCCCGAAATGATCTTATCGAGGATCTCCAGCAGGCGGCGGGTGCCGATGCGGCAGGGCGTGCACTTGCCGCAACTCTCATCGCACGTGAATTCGAGGAAGAACTTGGCCATATCGACCATGCAGGTGTCCTCGTCCATCACGATCATACCGCCGGAGCCGACGATCGAGCCGATCGCGGCCAGGCTCTCGTAGTCGATCGGGATATCCATGTATTCCGCGGGGATACAGCCGCCGGAGGGGCCGCCGGTCTGCACGGCCTTGAACTTCTTGCCATTGGGGACGCCGCCGCCGATGTCCTCGACGATCTCGCGCAGGGTCGTGCCCATCGGGATCTCGACGAGGCCGGTGTTCGTGATCTTGCCGCCGAGCGCGAAGACCTTGGTGCCCTTGGACTTTTCGGTGCCCATGCCGGCGAACCAGTCGGCGCCCCGCAGAATGATCTGCGCGATGTTGGCGTACGTCTCCACGTTGTTGAGCAGCGTAGGCTTGTCGAACAGTCCCTTGTTCGCCGGGAACGGCGGACGCGGACGCGGCTCGCCGCGCTTGCCCTCGATCGAGCGCATCAGCGCGGTCTCTTCGCCGCAGACAAATGCGCCGGCGCCGAGGCGCAGTTCGATATCGAACGCAAAGCCCGTGCCGAGGATGTTGTCGCCGAGCAGCCCGTAGGCGCGGGACTGTTCGATCGCGATCTGCAGGCGCTTGACGGCGATCGGATATTCCGCGCGCACGTAGATGTAGCCCTGATGCGCGCCGATCGCATAGCCCGCGATCGTCATGGCCTCGAGCACGCAGTGCGGGTCGCCCTCGAGAACGGAGCGGTCCATGAACGCGCCGGGGTCACCTTCGTCGGCGTTGCAGCAGACGTATTTTCCGTCGCCCTTTGCCGCCGCGGTAAACTGCCATTTCATGCCGGTGGGGAAGCCCGCGCCGCCGCGACCGCGCAGGCCGGAGGCCTTCACGACCTCGATGACCTCCTGTGGGGTCATTTCGGTGAGCACCTTGGCGAGGGCCTGATAGCCGTCGCGCGCGATGTACTCGTCGATCTGCTCGGGGTTGATGACGCCGCAGTTGCGCAGCGCAACGCGGACCTGCTTGCTGTAGAAGTTGGTGCTGTCGAGCGCCTTGATGGGGCCGCCATCCTTGTCGACGGTCTCATCGTAAAGCAGACGCGTGACGACGCGCCCCTTGAGCAGGTGCTCTTCGACGATCTCCTTGACGTCCTCGACCTTGACGCGGCTGTAGAACGCGCCTTCGGGGTAGACGATCATGATCGGACCGAGGGCGCACAGGCCGAAGCAGCCGGTGCGCACCGTCTGCACTTCGTTTTCCAGCCCGTACTCCTTGATCTGCCGGTTCATCTCCTCGAGGATCTCACCGGAATGCGAGGAGGAACAGCCCGTGCCTCCGCACACCAAAACATGTGCCCTATACATTTCGCTTTTCCGCCCTTTCTCTTATTCGTTCGCGCCGATCGTGTACTCCGTCACGACCTGGTGGTTGACGATATGGCTCGCCACGATCTGTTTTGCCTTTTCCGCCGTCATTTTGACATACGTCGTTTTCTCGTCGCCCATATAGACCTCCACAATGGGCTCGAGACGGCAAAGGCCGATGCACCCGGTCTGGGTGACCATGACATCCTTGAGCTGACGCTTTGCAACCTCCTCCGTCAGCGCCTGCAGAACGGGCCGAGCGCCCGCGGCGATGCCGCACGTCGCCATGCCGACCACGATGCGCGTCTGCTTGGTGTCGTCGCGCAATCCGAGCGTCGGCTGCATTTTTTCACGAATGGCCTTGAGTTCTTCAATCGAAATCATACACTGTTACCCCCATTGAGTTCTTTTGTGTTTTGCGCGATATATTTGCGGACCCAGTTGACGACGTCCGGCGTGCTGAGCGCAACGTCCCCGCCGAGCATTTCCCGCAGTTCCCGCGTGTCGAGCGAGAAGGAGCGGCCGTCGATCGAGTAGCGGTACGTCCATTCGCGGTCGTCGTTGCATTGGATCAGTGTCGCGATCGTCGATGCGATGTCGCCGAGCGGCATGCGATCGATGTGGGAGCGGCCGAACACGGCCTTCAGGCGCGTGCCCCGCCCCGGCGCGGACTCGATCGAGAGATCGCCCCCCGTCGCCTGCGCGGCTTCCTGCAGGAGCGGGATGCCGAGGCCGACGCGGCGGGTCGTCCGCGTGGTGGTGAACGGATCGCGGACGCTTTTCAGAAGCGCCTCGTCCATGCCGCAGCCGTCGTCCGAAACGGAGATGGTCAGCGTGTCGGCGGCGGTATCCTCCGCGACGGCGACGTCGATGTGTTTTGCGCCGGCGCGCACGGAGTTTTCGGCAATATCCAAAACGTTCAGGGAAAGTTCTTTCATGCGCTCCCTCCGTGGATCTCCCGAAACAGCGCCCGCACGGCCGCAGCCGCGTTTTTTTCGGGAAAATCGAGCACCTGTTCATACAGGCCGATCGGGCCGAGATCGTGCGCGTCGGAGTTCGTGAGGAACCGCACGTCCGCGAGTTCCGGATGCTCGCGCACAAACGCCTCACGGTCGCACCGCGCCGTGACCTCGCAGATCGGGAAGTTGAGCGACGGATCGAGCCAGCCCAGAGAAGCGAGCAGCGAATCCGACGGTTTGTCGATGTGCGCGGGGATCGCGACGCCGCCGCATCCGCGGCAGAGTTCCTGCACCTCGTCCGCGCGGATCGTCGTCGCGGGGATGAGCAGGTCCTCCTCTTCGCCGACGATCTCGTCCTCGGCGTTGAGCAGCAACTGCCGCCCGAAAATCTCCGGCCGGTTCTTGACCGCCAGCCGGCGCGGTCGCACGATCGCTTCAAACGCCTCGGCGTCCTCCGCCGTCGGGAACAGGCACACGATGTGCGCTTCTTCCGCAACGGTGAGTTCCATGCCCGGGATCACCGCAAGGCCGTTTCGTTTGCCCGCCTCCATTGCCGCGCGGCAGTTGCCGCAGGTGTTGTGGTCCGTCAGCGCGATGAGGTCGAGGCCGGCGAGCAGCGCCATGTTGACGATGTTGTTCGGCGTCATGCGTTCCTCCCCGCAGGGGGAGAGCGCGGAATGGATATGCAGATCGCAGCGCAGTTTCATCTCTCTCGCTCCAGCATGGCGGAAAGCGCTCCTGCGAGCGCGAAAGCCGGCTGCGGGCTCGTGAGCAGGGTGATTCCCTCCTCCCGTGCCTTTTCGAGCACGTCTTCCTCGGGGATCACCCCTTCGGCGAACACGACCGCCCGGACTTCCGCCAGCACCGCGACCGCAAGCACGTTGCGGTTGGACATGATCGTGATCCAGATGCTGCCGTGCGGGATGCGGCCCATCACCCAACTGAGCAGGTCGCCGCAGTAGCCGTTTTCGACCGGAAGATCGAGATCGCCGGACGTCAGCACCTGCAAGTCCAGCGCCTGCACAAAATCGCGGATCGTCATGGCGTCTCTCCCTTTTGCGCCTCGGGCGGCTCATCGCCGAGCAGCACGCCGAGTTCCTTCTTCAGCACGAACAGGCAGTCCGTGCGCTTCGCACGGCCCTGGACGATATCCTCAGCCAGCGTGCGGCAGGTCGGCGCGCCGCAGGCCCCGCAGTCGAGCCCGGGGAATTCCTCCTCGAGTTTTTCCATGCACCGGACCTTTTTCAGCGCGACGGACATATCCTCGTCCAATTTGGAGATCGGATATTCCTCGAGAGAGACCTGCCAGTTGCGCTCCTTCTGGAAGCGGTCGCCGTCCTCCATGCGATTGTGGGAAAACGGCAGATATTTGCGCACGCGCTGGATGCGCGCCTTGGCGATGAACGGGTTTTCGACCGAGAACGCCCCGCCGACGCAGCCGCCGGTGCAGGCGTTGAGTTCGACGAAGGTGATGTCGCGCAGTTTTTCGTCCTCGAGTTCCTCGAGGATCTTGCTGACGTTGTCGATGCCGTCCGCCGCCAGATACTTTTCTTTAAGAAGAGCCGCCGCCTCGCCGCCGCTCGTCGCCCAGCCGATGCCGAGCAGGCCGGAACGCGCCAGCGGGCGCAGGTTCTTCAGGCCTTTCATCGCCTTTACGAGAGGCAGGTAGACATCCTGCATCGAAAGGACGTGGTCGATCTCGCTCTTCTCGATCCCGATCGGCGATTTCACGTCCGTCACCTTCGCGGGGCAGGGCGAGATGAAAAAGATGCCGATCTTTTCGGGTGCGAGACCCGTTTTTTCCACAGCCGCCCGACGCGCCATCGCGGCCGCCAGATGGGCCGGCGCCGCCACCGGCAGCACGTGGCTGCTCAACCCCGGGAACCGCACCCGCACCAGGCGAACGATCGCCGGGCACGCGGAACTGATCACGGGAACCTGAACTTTTCCTTCCTGGAGAAGGCGGCGGGTGTAATCCGAGACGATCTCGGCCGCACAGGCGACCTCAAACACGTCGTCAAAGCCGATCTCCAGCAGGCCGTTGAGCACATAGTCGACGTCGTCGAGGTTGTTGAACTGGCCGTACAACGTCGGGGCCGGAAGGGCCACGCGGTATTCGTAGCGGTCTTTGCAGTCCTCGAACCGGTCGAACGTCGCCGTCTTCGCGCGGTGCGGGCAGACCTGGATGCAGCGGCCGCAGTCGATGCAGATTTCGGGGAAGATCTGCGCCTTTCCGTTGCGCACGCGAATCGCCTGCGTCGGGCAGTGGCGGATACAGGTCGTGCAGCCTTTGCATTTGTCCACATCCAACTTGACGGCATGCGTGAACAGATCGTTTTGCTGCATCGAATCCCCCCTATCGCGCAAGGCCTTTCAATTCGAGCCCTGCGGCTGCACCTTCACGGTCATCCGGACCGTCGTACCGACGCCGAGCGCTGTTTCGATTTCCAACGAATCGGTGTATTTTTTCATGTTCGGCAGGCCCATGCCGGCGCCGAACCCCAGTGAGCGAATCGAATCGGGCGCGGTGGAATACCCTTCCTGCATCGCCTTCTTCACATCCGGGATCCCCGGGCCCCTGTCGCGCAGGACCATGCAGACCTCCCGCGGCGAAACGTCCACGTCGATCTCGCCGCCGTTGGCGTGGATGACCATGTTGATCTCGCCCTCGTACATTGCGATCGAAACCTTGCGCACGATCTCCGGCGGAAGGCCGACCTGCTTCAAAATGCGCTTGACGTTGCTTGAGGCCTCCCCCGCCGCCGTGAAGTTGTCTCCCTCCACGACATAGTGCAGGTGCAGCGAGTCCTTCGGCGACGGGCCGGTCATGGTCTGCCGCCCTTTTCGCTCAACCCCGCGGCATACAGGCGCCCGCAGGATTCAAACATCCTTTCAGAGGTGCACAGCAGAACGATGCCGCGCTCGCGCGCAAGCGCAATGATCGCCTCGTCCGGTTTTTTGTCGCGGACAAAAACGATGCAGCGCACATCGAGCATGTCGGCCGTTTTGACCACCTGCGGGTTGACCATTCCCGTCAAAAGGACGTCCTTTTGCTGCGAAATGGTCAGGACATCGCTCATCATATCGCTGCCGCAGGCGGTGAATACCTCGACCTCCTCGGGGATTTCACCGGTGACGCACTGTGCGTTGAGAATCTCAGAAAGCTCTGTCAGTTTCATAGTCCTTCTCCTGCGGCGGGCGCTCAGGCGCTGCGGTATTGATCGAGGATCTTTTCGACGTCGTCGGGGACGAGACGCCCGTGGACCTCTTCGTTGACCATCATGACAGGAGCAAGGCCGCACGCGCCGACGCAGCGGCACGCATCGATGGAGAACTTCCCGTCCGGCGTGCACTGGCCGGTCTTGATGCCGAGGCTCTCCTCGAGTTTTTCAAGGATCTGGCCCGAACCCTTGACGTAGCAAGCGGTGCCGAGGCAGACCGAGATGCGGTATTCGCCCTTGGGCTGCAGCGTGAACTGCGCGTAGAATGTAGCGATCCCATACACCTCGCTGAGCGGCACATGCATCTCCTCAGCGATGATCTTCTGCACCTCGATGGGCAGATACCCGTAGATCTCCTGGGCCTGCTGCATCACGGGCATCAGCGCGCCGGGCTGTCCCTTGTGCTGCCCGATTGCCTCCCTCAGGGCCTTTTCCTGTTCGGGGGTTCCGCAAAATGCGGGCCCTGAACACGAACATGTTTTTGCCATTGTCGTGACCTCCTGTTGTTTTTGTTCAGACGGACGGCAAACTTCTTGCGTGCAATCCGTCCATGCGATCGATTCGATAATCGGAGTTCGATTACTGGACTCATTCTAACATACTACTATAAAGATGTCAATCGAAAGCGGCTGCTAACCGTTCGATTCCGGTAACAAATTTTTTCTATTTTTTGATGAATCCGGAAAAATATTATGGATATTCCCTAATTATTCTTCTGGTTTTTGGATCAATTCGCTATAAATTCATTCTGTTGTTTCGATATCCAGTATTTTTTCGGCAAACTATTTTTGCCGCCGACAGACACTGCGGCCGCCGCGCGGACACCGTTTTTGACTTTTTCCCGCCGTTGTGCTATCATGCGGAAACGGGAGGAATGTTCCATGTTCGGCGTTCTGGTCAACACCGCCGCGGTGCTCGCAGGTTCCGCGATCGGTCTTCTCATCCAAAAGGGACTGCAGGAGCGGTTCGTTTCGGCCGTGATGCTCGGCATCGGCCTGTGCACGCTCTATCTCGGCTGGTCCGGCTCACTCGCGGGGCAAAACGCGATCGTGCTCATCCTCTCGATGGTGATCGGCGCCGTGATCGGCACGCTCTGCGATCTCGACGGGCGCTTCGACCGCCTTGCCAAACGCGTGGGAACGCGCTTTCACGCCGAGGGCGGTGCCTCGGTCGCGGAGGGGTTCGTCACGGCGAGCCTGCTGTTTTGCATCGGCGCGATGACGATCGTCGGCTCGCTGCAGGCGGGGCTCACAGGCAACCAGCAGATGCTGCTCAACAAATCCGTCCTCGATTTCATTTCTTCGATCGTTCTGGCGGCGTCGCTCGGCGTCGGCGTTGCCCTTGCGGCGGTTTTCGTGCTCGTGTTCCAAGGCGGTATCGTGCTGCTCGCGCAGACCGTCTCCCCCTTGCTCGGGGACGCTGTGATCGCGGAGATGACGTGCGTCGGTTCGGTGTTGATTTTTGCGCTCGGCCTCAATCTCGTCGGTCTGACCAAGATCAAAGTGCTCAACTACCTGCCGGCCGTCTTCCTTCCGATCCTGCTGTGCCGGTTTTTCTGAACCGGCAGGTGCCCCATCCGAACCTCTGCCAAAACGGCATGGCTTTCGCCATGCCGTTTTGTTTTTGCCGGGCGCCGCCCCAAAATCAGAGGATCGCCGCCACCGCATACGCCTGCGCGTTGGTCGTGTAGAATTTGCCCGGCCTGATGCAGTCGCCCACGGCGTAGACCCGCGGATATCGCGGGAGCAGCCGCTCGTAGAGCCGGTCCTCGGAGCGCAGCCCCGCGGCGAGGATCACCGTATCCGCCTCGATCCGCTCCGGATTGCCGCCGGCATCCGTCACTACAATGCCGTCGTCCGCGACCTCAGCCAGCGTCCGGCCCGGGCGCAGGCGAACGTTGTATTCGGCCAGTTTTTCCATCATGACGGGCTTTTCCAGATAGTTCACTTCCCGCCCGATCTCCGGGAGCATATCGATCAGGGTGACGGCCTTCCCCCCGTGCGCCAGATGGAGCGCCAACTCGCACCCGACAAGGCCGGAGCCGACGACCGCAACGCGGCGGCCGACCCCCGTCTCGTCCAGCAGGACGTCGACGGCGAACCGCACGTTTTGTTTCCCGATGCCCGGCACCGGCGGCGCGATGGGGGTGGAGCCGGTGCACACGACGATCGCGTCCGGCGCGAACGTCTCGATGTACGCCTCGTCCGCCTCGGTCTCCAGTTCGACGGAGACCGGCAGTTCCTCCACCTGCTTGCGCAGCCAGGCCAGATACCGCCGATTGGTTTCCTTGAAGTAGGGCTTTGCGGACTGCAGGATATGGCCTCCCAGATCACCGCTTTTTTCCACGATCGTGACCCAATGTCCCCGCTGCGCGGCGTACATGGCAGTCGCCATGCCCGCCTGCCCCCCGCCGATGACGAGAATCCTGCGAGGGGTTTCGGCCTTTTGGAGTTTTTCCGCCTCGTGGCCGACGCAGGGGTTCACGGAGCACACGCTGTAGAGGCCCGACGCATTGGAGACCTGGCATTCCCCGCATCGCAGGCAGGTGCGGATATCGTCCTCCCGCCCGTTCTTCGCCTTCACGATCCATTCCGGATCGGCGATCAGCGGGCGCACCAGGCCCGTCATGTCCGCCTTGCCCTCTTCGAGCACGCGCTCGCAGTTTTCCGGCCGCATCAGCGCGCCGTCCACCAGCACGGGGATGTGCAGATGTGCCTTGACGCGCGCCGCATTTTCGACGGAGAAGCACTCCGGATCGAGGGCCGTCGGGTCCAGCGCGTTCTTGCGGTCGTAGGAGCCGTTGCGCAGATGGATGGCCACAAGGCCGAGTTCCTCCATCTTCTTCGCGATCGTGACAACGTCCTCCATCGTCTTGCCGCCCGGGATCCCGGCATCCATCGCAAGGCCTCCGATCAACGGGAACCGTTTGCCGATATGCCGCTGGACCGACTCGATGCACTCGACCATAAAGCGCATCCGGTTCTCGATGCCGCCGCCGTATTCGTCCGTGCGGGTGTTCCAGCAGGGCGTCAGGAACTGGTCGATCAGATAGGCCAGGCAGTGGATGTACACAAAATCAAAGCCGGCTTTGACGGCGTTCTCCGCGGCCCTCCCGTAAGACTCCTCCAGTTGGCGGATCTCTTCGACGGTCAGCGCCCGCGCCCTCTTTTCGGGCCAGCGGTACAGCGGGATCTCGGAGGGCCCGACCGGCGGATGATCGGGCAGCAGGCAATCCGCAAGCCTTCCGGTGCCCGGGGACAGTTCGATCGCGATCTTGGCCCCATAGCGGTGGACCATATCCGTCATCTCGCGGAAATACTTGATTTCGGAGGGCTCGTCGAGGCAGGGAAATTTGTATCCGCAGGGGTAGGGATCGATGGCGCGCTCCGCCTTGATGTGGCCCGTGAGCACGAGGCCGACGTCGTTCTTCACCCGTTCCCGGTAAAAATCCAGATATTTGTTCGTGTAATGGCCGTTGGGGCTCTCCGAGTAGTTCGGCGCGCTCGCCCCCAAAAACACCCGGTTCTTGATCAGGACGGGGCCGAGTCGGATCGGTTCAAACAAATGGGGATAGTTCATACTGCGCTCCTTTTCTGTCTTCCGTTTCGATTCTGCGCGCAGCCGCCCGGCGGAGCGGCCCGTTTGCCTTTCTTTTTTTATTATACCGGACCGGTGCAAAAAAATCCATTGTTTTCAGTTAAAAAGAAAGACGCGTGCATCCGGATTGGTCGGATGCACGCGTTCGGATCGTTCTTGCGCCGAGGAAATCAGTCTTCCTCGTCTTCCTCTTCCTCGTCTTCGTCGTCGAAGTCGAATTCGAGGTGTTCGCCGCAGTTGGGGCAATCCATCTCGCCGTCTTCCAGCAGGTCCTCGTCGAGGTAGATCGTATCGCCGCAGTTGGGGCAGACGACTTCGTAGAGGTCCTCGTCGTCCTCGCAGCCGCACTCGTCGTCTTCGTAGACGATCTCCTCCAGCGCGTCGAGGTCGTCGTCGATCATATCGACCTGTTCCTCCAGTTCGCCGACCTCGTCCCCGAGATCGGAGATCTCGTAGGCGATATCCTCGAGCACATCGATCATCGCCTTGAGGATCTTGCCCTCCTTCGAGGCGGCGTCGAGTTCCATGCCCTCGGCCAGGCCCTTCACATATGCAACTCTTTCGGTAACGGTCATTTTTCATTTCCTCCTTTGTCGCCTGTTGGGCGGATCTTGGGTTATGCGCGCTCGAGATATTCTCCCGTTCTCGTATCGACGCGGATCATATCGCCTTCGTTGATGAACAGCGGGACGCGGATCTCCGCGCCGGTCTCGAGAGTGGCGGGCTTGAGTGTGTTGGTTGCGGTGTCCCCCTTGAAGCCGGGGTCGGTCTTGGTGACCTGCAGTTCGAGGAACGTCGGCGGTTCCACGCCGAACACCACGCCCTTGTAGGACATGACCTTGCAGACGGTGTTCTCCTTGACGAATTTGAAGTTGTCGCCGAGTTTGTCGGCGTTGATCGGCACGTCGTCGTAGGTTTCCTGGTCCATGAAGTGGTACAGGTCGCCGTCGTTGTAGGTGTACTCCATCTCCTTGCGCTCGATGAACGCCGTCGGGAATTTATCCGTAGGGCTGAAAGTGCGCTCGGTGACGGCGCCGGAGATCACGTTGCGGATCTTGGTGCGCACAAACGCAGCGCCCTTGCCGGGCTTGACGTGCTGAAATTCGATGATCTGATAGACGTTGCCGTCCATATCAAACGTCGCGCCGTTTCTGAAATCGCCTGCAGAGATCATATGTCGTTCCTCCTTGTGTCAATACACGAACTATCATACCCGAAAGACGACGCTTTTTCAAGCCGTCCGCACCTAATTTCGCAAAAAATTTATAAAATCATCAGATTTTTCGGGCTGTGCGCCAGATTCTCGTACCCCTGCGGCGTGATCCAGACCGTATCCTCGATGCGCACGCCGAATTTGCCCGCAAGGTAAATGCCGGGCTCCACCGAGAGCAGCATGCCCGCCTGCGCGACCGTTTTGTCGCCGGGGGCGAAGTTCGGCTTCTCGTGGATCTCGAGGCCGAGCGAATGGCCGAGCGAGTGACCGAAACAGCCGCGGTAGCCCGCCCCGTCGATCACGCTGCGGGCAGCGGCGTCCACGTCCCCGCAGACAGCGCCCGGGCGGATCGCGTCGAAGCCCGCCTGCTGCGCCGCCGCCACCGTCTCGTAGACAGCGCGCATCTCGTCGGTGGCGTGGCCGACGGCGAAGGTGCGCGTCATATCGGAGCAGTAGCCCTCGACGACGGTGCCGAAGTCGATGAGGAAGAACTCGCCCGCCTGCACGGCGCGGCTTCCGGGCACGCCGTGGGGTTTTGAGGTGTTGGGGCCGCTGAGAGCGATCGTATCGAACGATTCGCCGTCGCCGCCGAAAGCGCGCAGCAGGCGCACCATCTCATCGGCGACCGCGCGCTCGGTCACGCCGGGGTGGACGAAGTTCAGGATCTCGGAGAACGCCCGGTCCGCGATCGCCGCCGCGCGGCACATGGTCGCGTACTCCCCGGGCGACTTGACGGCGCGGTGGCGGGACACGACGGCGTCGAGCCTGCCGTCCGCGACGAATTCGATCGCGGGGAATTCCTTTTGCAGGGCGGCGTAGGCCGAAACGGTGGTCCGCTCCGTTTCGATCGCAACGGAGCGCGCCCCGTGGGCGGCAAAGATCGCCTGCAACTGGGGGACGCGCTTTTGCAGCAGCGCGACCTCGTAGCCGTCCGCCGCGGCGCGCGCCGCCTCGATGTAGCGGAAGTCGATCACCAGTTGCGCCGCGTCGCGGAAGACGAGCAGCGTGCCTGCGGAAGAGGGGAAGCCGGTGTAGTAGCGCCGGCTGACGTCCGATTCGATGAGCGCGGCGTCCACACCCTCGGGAAGTTCGCGGCACAGCCGCTCGAGATGCTGGTTCATGTCGTCTCCTTCTTTCTCTTTCTGCGCTCGAAACGCCGCAGGAACGGCCGCTCCATCCGGCGTTTCAGGCGGAAAAACCGTGTGGCCTCCGGCTCGATGGGATCCACAAGGATCGTGTGCAGGCCGCCGAGGCGCCCCGCGAGCACGTCGGTGAAGATCTGGTCGCCGATCAGCGCCGTCTCCCTGCGGGAGACGCCCATGCTGCGGCAGGCGCGGCGGCATCCCTCTGAAAGGGGCTTTTTCGCCTCGGCCTCGAAGGGGAGGCCGAGCGCCCGCGCAAACGGCCGGACGCGCGCGGGGGAATTGTTGGAGAGCAGGATGCACCGCACGCCGGCCTCCCGCACCGCGGCGAGCCATTCCAGCACGCCCTCCCCGGGGACGGGGTTGTCGTGCGTGGTGAGCGTGTTGTCGATATCCAGGATCAGCGCGCGCTTGCCGATCGCCGCAAAGTGACCGACGGGGATGTCGGTGATGCGGCGATACCGCTCGTGCGGCAGGAACAGGGCCATGCAGAGAACCTCCGTCGTCACGAAAAATCGGGGCAAAGCGGACGGGCCGCCGCCGGCTCGCACGCCGACGGGGAAAGCGGCCGCGGGGTGTTCCGGCCCCGCCCGAACCGCGCTGTCCGCACAACGCCAGCATAGCAGATTTTTCCTGCGAATACAACCCTTTCCCCGCCGCGCGGCGCTCGATTTCCTGTTGCACAAGCGCAGCGCAATGGTGTATAATAAAAAAGTATCGATCGCGCTTCGCCGAAAAGGGTGGTGTTTTGCTATGGATGACAACCGCAACAACCAGAACCACAGTTCGGTCTCGTGGTTCGCGGTTTTCCTTGCCTGGATCTTCTTCTGGCCTCTGGGCCTCGTTTTGCTGCTCAAAAAACTCAGCGACGAATACGCCTTCCACGCGAACAGCCGCCCCGCGCGCAGCACACCCGAGCGTCCGTCGACCGCCACCTACACCCAGCCCGTTTCCGCGGCGCGTCCCGCCTCCGCGGCGCAGCCCACGGTGCGCAAGACGAAACTGGCCGACACCGCGAAGGATCTCTTCGTCAAAAAACGCGAGCGCGTGCGCAAGTTGATGGCCGGCATCGGCGCGGCGCTGGCCGCGATCGGCGGCATCGGGGCCATCTCCGAGATCAGCGATCTGCTCACCGGCGCTTCTTCCGGCATTTTCGGGCTGGCGGTTGCTCTGTTGATGTTCGCCGTGCCCGGCGCCGTGCTGCTGGGACTTTCGCAGCGCATCCGCAACCAACTCAAACTCTACCGCCGCTGCACCGCGATCATCGGATCGCGCAAGGTCGTGCGGCTCGACGAACTGGCGCAGGTTTCCTCCGTGGACCGCAAAAAACTCTGCAACGAGATCGAGGATCTGATCGAAGCCGGCGCAATGCCCGGCGCCTATATCGACTATTCCCGCGACCTGCTTGTTCTCTCGAGCGAGGGGCTGGCCGACAACGATGTGTTCAAGAGCGCACAATCTCCCCGCTTCGGCGTGACGGACGACTCCGCCTACAGCGAAAAGGACCGCTATATCCGGCAGATCCGGCAAATCAACGACGAGATCGCCGACGAGGCGCTCTCGCGCAAGATCGACCGCATCGAACAGGTCACGGCCAAAATGTTCGAGGCCGTGGAGCGCGATCCCGCCAAGCGCCCGCAGATCGCCAGTTTTTTGAGTTATTACCTGCCGACAACGCTCAAGATTCTCACCGCTTACCGCAATTTTGAGAACGACACGGCGCGCGGCGCCAACATCTCCGCCGCGATGCACGATATCGAACTCGCCACGGAAACGGTCGTCAAGAGTTTTGAGAACCAACTCGACAAACTCTATGAAAACGACGCGCTCGACGTCTCCACCGATATCAGCGTGCTCGAGAGCATGCTCGCCAAGGACGGCCTGACCCGCGAAGAGAACGGCCCGCGCCTGACGCTCTGAACGCGCCGCTCGATCCAAACAAAACCCCGTTCCCGCAGACGGTCTGCGGGAACGGGGTTTTCGCATGCTGCGGGCGTTCACACCGCGGGAGCGTCGGTCTCTGCCGCAGTCTGCGCCCTGCGCCGGTGGCGCTTCCAGAAAAAGTACGTCGTTTCAAGCAGGCAGCAGGACGCCCACCCGACCGGATACCCGAGGCCGACGACGATCGGCGTGTTGGCCACATAGCGGGTGATGAAAAAGAGGTAGATCTGCCGCACCACGACGAAGGTCGTCAGCATGAAGAACATCGGGGCCTTGGAATCGCCCCTCCCGCGCAGCGAGCCCGCGAGCACCTGCGCCACGACGTTGAAGAGCAGGAACCAAAGGTTGGCTTTCAAAAACGTGGTGCCGAACGCGATCACGGCGGGATCCTCCGTGAAGAGCGCGACCGCCTGCGGAGCCAGCGAAAACAGGAGCGCGATGGCGGCCGCCGTCACGGCGAGGGCCATGCCCACCGTGATAAATGTGCCCCGGTCCGCGCGCTCCTCCTTCTTTGCGCCGATGTTCTGGCTGACGAACGTCGTCGCCGCCATGGACATGCTCTGCATCGGCAGGTAAACGATCATATCCAGTTTGTTGTAGCAGCCCCAGCCGGCCATGCAGGCGGAGCCGAAAAAGTTGATGTACGACTGTACAAAGACGTTGGAAACGGCGGTCAGGACAGACTGGATACCGGCCGGAAGGCCGATCGAGAAGATCCGCCGGAGGATCGGGAAATCGAGTTTCAGGTCTCTCCAGACCAGGCGGTAGACCTCGTTTGTTCTGCACAGAAGGCGCAGGACCAGGATCGCCGAAATGAACTGCGCAAGGATCGTCGCATAGGCCACGCCCGCGATCCCCGCATCGAGCGCCACCACGAAGAACAGATCCAGAACGATGTTCAGGATACTCGTCAGGACCAGGAAATACAGCGGGTGCCTCGTGTCGCCGACCGCGCGCAGGATCCCGCTGCCGATGTTGTAGATCAGCAGGCCGGAAAACCCCGAAAAATAGATGCGCAGGTAGGTGACGGCCGGATCGAACACATCGTCCGGCGTCGCCATCAGGCGCAGCATGGGCTTGACGCCGAGCCAGCCGAGCGCCGTAAAGGCGATACAGAGCAAAAACGCCGCCGCGGCTGCGGTCTCCACCGCCGCGTGGAGCGATTCGCGGTCCTCCGCCCCGAAATGATGGGAGATGACCACGCCCGCGCCCGTGGAAAAGCCCGAAAAGAAAAAGACCAACATGTTGACGACCATCGTCGTGGAGCCGATGGCTGCCAGCGCCTCGGTGCCCACAAAGTGGCCTACCACGATGGAATCGACCGTGTTGTAGAGCATCTGGAACACGTTCCCCAGCATCAGGGGGAGCGAAAACAGGAGGATCTGCTTCGGGATCGGCCCGACGGTCATGTTGCGCACCGCGCTGTTCGATTGTAAGCCGTGCAAGCCCGCCAAGCCGTTCTCCTCCCTTCGCCCCGCCGCGCGGATCGTATTAATTCAGTATAGCACCGCGAGAGCGGTCCCGGCAAGGGCGCTGCGCGATCCAAAAAAGATTTTTCCGGCATTTCGCCCGCAAAAAAAGCAGGCGCTCCGGCGCCCGCTTTTTTGTTCACTTAAACTTTCTCTTTCTGGCAGCCTCGGACTTCTTCTTGCGCTTGACAGAGGGCTTCTCGTAATGCTCCCTCTTGCGAACTTCCTGAAGAACGCCGGACTTTGCGCACTGGCGCTTGAATCTTCTCAGCGCGCTGTCCAGAGACTCATTCTCTTTGACATGGATTTCAGACATTGTTGATTCCCTCCCAACGCCATAGGCAGGAGTGTTTATCTCGCCTCGCCCGCAAGATAACAGAAGTATTATACAATAGCGATTTTCGGGTGTCAAGCCCGTTTTTTCACTTTACCACGAGGTTGACCAGTTTATCGGGCACCGCGATCTCCTTGACGATCGTTTTTCCTTCGATCGCCCGCGCGATCTCGGGCACGGCCTTGGCGGCGGCGATCGCGTCTTCCCTCGCGCAGCCGGCGGGGATCGTCACGCGGCCGCGCAGTTTGCCGCAGACCTGCACCGCGATCTCGACGGTGCTGTCCGCGCACTTGGCCTCGTCGTAAACGGGCCAACGCTGCTCGTAGACCATGCCGCCGAACCCGCAGACCTGCCAGAGTTCTTCGGTGATGTGCGGCGCGAAGGGGTTGAGCAGGATCAGCAGCGTTTTGAACTCGCCCGCCGTGATCGAGCCGGCTTCGGAGACTTCGTTGAGGAAGGCCATCATTGCGGCGATCGCCGTATTCATCTTGAGCGCTTCGATATCCTCGGTGACCTTGCGGATCAGTTTGTGCAGGCTGCTCTCGAGCCGGGCGGAATACCCCTCTCCGGGCGCGACGCAGTCCTGCAGGGCCCAGATGCGCTCGAGGAAGCGCTTGCTGCCCTTGATCGAGGCGTTCGACCACGGCGCGGCCTTTTCAAAATCGCCCATGAACATCTCATACATGCGCAGCGTGTCGGCGCCGTAGTCGCGCACGATATCGTCGGGATTGACAACGTTGCCGCGCGATTTCGACATCTTCTCCCCGTTCTCGCCGAGGATCATGCCGTGGCTCGTCCGCTTTTGATAGGGTTCGGGGCAGAAGACGACGCCGATATCGTAGAGGAACTTGTGCCAGAAGCGGCTGTAGAGCAGGTGCAGGGTGGTATGCTCCATGCCGCCGTTGTACCAATCGACGGGCATCCAGTAATCGAGCGCCTCCTTTGGGGCGATCGCGGTATCGCAGTGCGGCGCGATATAGCGCAGGAAGTACCACGAGGAACCCGCCCACTGGGGCATCGTGTCGGTCTCGCGGCGCGCGGGGCGGCCGCATTTCGGACAGGGCACGTTGACCCAGTCCTCGAGATGCGCGAGCGGGGACTCGCCGTTGTCGGTCGGCTCGTAGGTCTTCACCTCGGGCAGGCGCAGCGGCAGTTCGCTCTCCTCGAGCGGCACGTAGCCGCAGTGCTCGCAGCAGACGATCGGGATCGGCTCGCCCCAGTAGCGCTGGCGGGAGAAGACCCAGTCGCGCAGTTTGTAGTTGACCTGCTCGTGGCCGATGCCGCGCTCACAGAGGAACGCGACGATCGCTTTCTTCGCTTCTTCGACGGACATGCCGTCGAGAAAACCGGAGTTGACCATCACGCCGGTCTCGCAGTCGGTGAAGGCCTCCTTCTCCACATCGCCGCCGCGCACGACCTCGATGATCGGCAAGCCGAACTTCTTCGCAAATTCCCAGTCGCGCGTATCGTGACCCGGCACGGCCATGATCGCGCCGGTGCCGTAACTCATGAGGACGTAATCGGAGATGAAGATCGGGATCTCCTTCTCATTGACGGGGTTGACCGCCGCAACGCCGCGCAGCACCACGCCGGTCTTTTCCTTGTTGATCTCGCTGCGCTCGAAGTCGGACTTGCGCGCCGCCTCCTCGCGGTAGGCGCGCACGGCGTCCATGTTTTCGATGCGGTCCGCCCACTTTTCGAGGAACGGGTGCTCGGGGCTCATGACCATATAGGTCGCGCCGAAGAGCGTATCGGGGCGGGTGGTGTAGATTGTCAGCACGTCGCCCGCGGTCGTGCGGAAATTGACCTCGGCGCCGGTGGAGCGGCCGATCCAGTTCTTCTGCGAAACCTTGACGCGCTCGATGAAATCGAGGCCGTCGAGATCGTCGATCAGGCGCTGGGCATATTCGGTGATCTTGAGCATCCACTGGCTCTTGACCTTGTGCACGACCTCGCCGCCGCAGCGCTCGCACACGCCGTTGACGACCTCCTCGTTCGCAAGGCCGACCTTGCAGGAGGTGCACCAGTTAACGGGCATCTCCTTTTTGTAGGCGAGGCCTTTCTTGAAAAGCTGCAGGAAGATCCACTGCGTCCACTTGTAGTAATCGGGATCGGTGGTGTTGATCTCGCGGTCCCAGTCGAAGGAGAGGCCCAGCGCCTGCAACTGCGCCTTGAAATGCGCCACGTTGCGCTCGGTGACGATCCGCGGATGGATGTGGTTCTGGATCGCGTAGTTCTCCGTCGGCAGGCCGAAGGCATCCCACCCCATCGGATACAGGACGTTGTAGCCCTGCAGCCGGCGCTTGCGCGCCACGATGTCGAGCGCGGTATAGGAGCGCGGATGGCCCACGTGCAGCCCCTGACCCGAGGGGTAGGGGAACTCGACCAGCGCGTAATACTTGGGCAGGGTGTAGTCCTCCTTCGCGGCGAACGCCTTCTTCTCCTGCCAGATCTTCTGCCACTTCGCCTCGATGGCTTTGTAATCGTACTTCAAGCGTTTCTTCCTCCTTGCCCGCCGCATGGGACGCCGGCGGGTCGTTTGTGATGCTCAGATCCCGGGCAGACGCCCGTTTCAGTCCGTTTTCTTCTCCCACTCGACAAGGGGCGCGTCGCTCCACAGGCGCTCCAGCGCGTAGAACTCGCGCGTTTCGCGCAAAAACACGTGCGCGATCACGTCGCCGTAATCCATCAGGATCCACTGGCAGGATTGGTACCCCTCCACACGGCGCGGCTCCAGCCCTTCGGCGGAGAGTTTCTCGTCCACGGCGTCGGCCAGTGCGCGCACTTGCGTGGTGCTGTTGCCCGTCGCAACGACGAAGTAATCCCCGATCGTGGTCAGGTCGCCAATGTGCAGGATCTTGATCTCCTCGCCTTTTTTCTCATCGAGGATCCGGGCGATCTGCCGGGCCCGCTCGATTGTCGTCATATGCGTTCTCCTTTCTGTCGGCCGCAGGGGCCTCAGGTTTCGTTGGATTCGGTTTCCTCTTCCCGGTAACGGTCGTAAGCGCGCACGGTATCGAGCAGGATCGGCCTTCCCTTCTGCGCGAGATCCGCGATCGAGAAGGAAAAACTTTCGCGCAGCGCCGCCGGAAGCGACCGGTAAGCCTTTGCCCGCAGCGCCTCCACGCCGGGGAATTCGCGTCCCGCGCAGATGAGATCTGCGAGATACACGATCTCCTCGAGGCGGCTCATTTCGCCGCGCCCCGTCGTATGGTAGCGCACGGCGTTGAGCACATCGACGTTTTTCACGCCGAAACGGCGCTCGGCGAGCACCGCCGCCGCAAATCCGTGCCAGACCTTGGGGCTCGCGCAGAATGCCTCGTCTTCGCGCTCGGGCCGGCCCGCAAGCAGGGCGAACTGCTCCTCGTGCGGCAGTTCCTTGCAGAGATCGTGCAGCAGGCCCGCGAGGTAGGCGAGCGCGCCGTCCGCGCCGCAGGACTTGGCGAGGCGGATGGCCTCGCTCGCAACATTGAGCGTGTGCGCAAAGCGCTTCTGCGACAGGTTGGCGCGCAGATACGCCGTGAGTTCATCGAGATCGACGGGGACCGACGCCTCGCAGCCGTAGAGGCCGTTTTGCGCGATATAATCCGCTACGGCCGCGGGGACAAGGGAGCGGTCTCCCGCGCGCACCTCGGTCGAGGACGCGACGACCGGATCGTATCCCGTGACGACGCACGTATCCGCGCCGGCGGCGTTGAGCCGCTCGCTCACGGGCAGCAGGGCGGTTTCTTCCCCCGGCTCGCGCGCGATCGCGGCGACCCGTGCCAGCCGCAGGATCTCCCCGGGCTCGCGCCAGGTCTCGAGCGATCGGAAGGAATCGCCGCCCATCAGCAGCACGAGGTCGTCGCCGGGGTATTCCACGCGCAGAAGGCGCAGCGTGTCCACCGTGTAACTTTTGCCGCCGCGGCGCAGTTCCAGATCGCTGACGGTGACGTAATCGAGCCCTTCGCACGCCAGTTCGCACATGCGCAGGCGGTGCGCGCCCGAGGGCAGGCCGTTCGTCTCCTTGTGCGGCGGCTCAAACGCCGGGATCACGAGCACACGGTCGAGCGAAAGGGCCTGCCGCATGCGCGCGATCAGCGCGAGATGTCCGTTGTGAATGGGGTGGAACGTGCCGCCGAACACGCCGAGTTTCATCCGCAGGCCCTCCTTTCCTTCCAATTCAAAGCAGGATCGCGGGGTCCTTCTCCCGGCGGCGGTAAAGCACGAATCTGCGCCCGATCGCCTGCACGGGCTCGGCGCCCGTCCGTTCGGCCAGAAGCGCCGCGGCCTCCCGCGCCGTGTAGGGGGATGTTTCCAGCACGGTGCATTTGATGAGTTCGCGCTTTTCGAGCATTTGATCGACCATTTCGACCTGCTCGGGCGTGATCTCGTTTTTTCCGAACTGCGCGATGCTTTCCAGGTTCTGCGCGAGACTTTTGAGTTTTGCGCGCTGTTTCGATGTCAAAGCCATGGTTTCTCCTCTGTGGTTTTACAGCAAGGTGTCGATTGCCTGCGCGAGCGCGCGCAGCGCCCGCCCGCGGTGGCTGATCGCGTCTTTTTCCTCATCCGTGCGCTCGGCCGTCGTGCGGCCGTCCACGTAAAAGATCGGGTCGTAGCCGAATCCGTTCTCGCCGCGCGGCTCGTAGCCGATCACACCGTCGCATCGGCCGGTGAACACGTGCTCCCCCTTTGACGTGACAAGGGCGACCGCGCAGCGGAAACTGGCGGTACGCGCCTGCTCGCCGATGTTGTTGAGGGAAGCGATGATCGCAGCGTTTTTCACCCGATACGAAGTGCCCTCGCCCATGTAGCGGGCGGAGTAGACGCCCGGCGCGCCGCCGAGCGCGTCCACGCAGAGGCCGGAGTCGTCCGCGATCGTCGGGATCCCCTTCGCCGCAAAGACGGCGCGCGCCTTGATGAGCGCGTTTTCCTCAAACGTGGCGCCGTCCTCCACGATCGAAGCGAGCAGTTCCCCATCCCCGCAGGGCAGCACCTCGACGCCGTAAGGCGCCAGAATGCGCGAAAGTTCCGCGAGTTTTTCCCGGTTGTGCGTCGCCGCAAGGACCCGTTTACTCATCCGAACCTCCGAACAGCGCCGCAGCGTACTCCTTCGCATCGAAGGGATAGAGATCGTCCGCGCCCTCCCCGACGCCGATCCAGCGCACGGGCAGCCCCGTCTGCGCCGCGATGGCGAGTACGATGCCGCCCTTCGCGGTGCCGTCGAGTTTCGTGAGCACGATGCCGTTGACGCCCGCCGCCTCGCGGAACTGCACCGCCTGCGAAAGGCCGTTCTGGCCGGTGGTGGCGTCGATCACGAGCAGCACCTCGGGCTGCGCGTCGGGCAGCGTTTTCGAGATGACGCGGCGGATCTTCGCGAGTTCGTCCATCAGGTTCTTCTTGTTCTGCAGGCGGCCGGCGGTATCGCAGATCACCACGTCCGCGCCGCGGGCCAGCCCCGCCTCGATCGCATCGTGCACCACGGCCGCGGGATCCGCGCCCTCGCTGTGCGCGACGATCTGCGCGCCGGTGCGCTCGGCCCAGATCGTGAGTTGCTCGGTGGCCGCCGCGCGGAACGTATCCGCCGCGGCGAGGATCACGGTTTTTCCTTCGTTTGCAAAGCGGCGCGAGAGTTTGCCGATCGTCGTCGTTTTGCCGGCGCCGTTCACGCCGATCATCAGGATCACGTGCGGCTTTTGCGCGGGGACGGGGTCCCCGACATCGAGGATGCGCTGCACCTCGTCCGCAAAGACCGGCGCGAGCTGCGCAGGATCGGAGAGGCGCTGCTTCTTCGCCTGCGCGCGCAGCGCGCCTACGATCGAAACGGCGGTGTCCATCCCCACGTCGGCGAGGATCAGTTGCTCCTCGAGGTCGTCAAACGTCTCGTCGTCGATCTTCGCACCGAACGAGAACCGTTTCATGCCGGAAAATAAGCCCATGTTATCCCTCCTGCTTCTGCGCTCGCGAACCGAGCGTCTTTTCGATCTCGCTGACCTGCAGGCGCAGCAGCCTGGAGACGCCCTCCTCCTGCATCGTGACGCCGTAGAGGTCGTCGGCCTCCTCCATCGTGCCGCGGCGGTGCGTGATCGCGATAAACTGCGTCCGGTCGGTCAGCCGGCGCAGATAGGAGGCGAAGCGGGCGACGTTGACGTCGTCGAGCGCCGACTCCACCTCGTCCATCAGGCAGAACGGCGCGGGGTTGACGCGCAAGATGGCAAAGAAGATCGCGATTGCCACGAACGCCTGCTCGCCGCCCGAAAGCGAAGCGAGGTTTTTGATGAGTTTGCCCGGCGGGTGCACCGTGATCTCGATGCCGCTCTCGAGGACGTCCTCTGGGTCGCTCAGCGAGAGCGAGGCGCTGCCGCCCTCGAACAGTTCGGTGAACGTCGCGCGGAAGTTGCGGTCGATCTCAGCGAATTTTTCGGTGAAAATTTCCCGCATCTCGCCCGTCAGTTCCGTGATGAGACGGGTAAGCTGCGCTTTGGAGCGCTCCACGTCCGAAAGTTGGCGCGAAAGTTCCTCGTAGCGCGCGGACACCTCGCGGTACTCCTCGATCGCATCGACGTTGACGCTGCCGAGGGCCTTGATCTTCCCGCGCAGTTCGGAAAGGCGGCGGTTGGCCGCGGGCACATCCTCCACGGGCGCGGCGATCTCCTCGGCTGCGGAGCGGGTGAGTTCGTATTCGTCGTACAGCCGCGCGATCAAATTATTTTGCTCGTTTTCGGCGGAAGTTTTCTGTTCCGAAAGCCGCACGACCTCGCGGTAGAGCACCTCGCGTTTTGCGCCCGCCTCGCGCTCGGCGGCGCGCAGTTCGGCGCTTCGCCGCTCGCATTCGCTGTGGCGCGCGTTCTGCCGCCCGATCTCCTCCTCGAGCGCGCGCGTTTCGGCCTGCGCGCGCTCGTGCTGCCCGCGCAGGTCCCCGATCTGCCGCTCGCTGGCGGCGATCTGTTCGCGCAGGGCCTCGATGCGCGCGCGTTGGGCGGCGGTTTGCTCCTCGCCGGCGGCGCGCGCCGCACAGAGGCGCTCGATCTCCTGCGCGGTCTGTTCGAGATCGCGTTCAAGCAGCGTCCGCGCGGCGTTCTGCTCGCCGAGTTGCGCCTGCAGACCCGCAAGGACCTGCTGCGCGGCGGCGACGGCGTCGCTGTTTTCGGCGATCTGCCGCTGCAGATCATGGAGTTGTGCGGACAGCGTTTTGGACAGTTCTTCGCTCGTGGCGGAGCGTTCGCGCATTTCTTTGATGCGCGCGGCGAGCGCCTCGCGCTCCCCGGCGGCCTGCGAAACGGCCTCCTGCGCGCGGACCAGTTCCTGCTGCAGGGCGGCGCGCTGCGTCTCAGCGCGGACGCGGTCCTCCGAGAGGGTCCTGCGCTGCGCCTCCAGCGCCTCGACTTCGGCGTCGAGCGCGGCGATCTCCTGCGACAGGGTGTCGGCCTGCCCGTCGAGCGCGGCGCGCCGGGTCTCGGCGGCCGCGGCCTCGGCCAGCAGTTGCTCGATCTCGCGGCGACGGCCGATGATGCCGGCCGCGCGCGCGGCGGAGCCGCCCGTCATCGAGCCGCCCGCGTTGACGACCTGGCCGTCAAGCGTGACAACGCGGAACCGGTAATTGTGTTTCTTTGCGATCACGACGGCGGCGTCGAGATCCTGCGCGACGACGGTGCGCCCGAGCAGGAAGCGGATCACCTCCGCGTATTTTGCATCGCAGGCGACGAGGTCGCTCGCAAGGCCGACGTAGCCGTAGAGGGTTTCGGCGGATCCGGGGTCGAGCGGGTTCGCACGCACGCTCGTCAGCGGCAAAAACGTGGCGCGGCCCGCCTTGTTCTGTTTGAGCAGATGGATGGCGCGCTTCGCGGCGTCCTCGTTCTCGACGACGATATTCTGCACGGCGGAGCCGAGCGCCGTCTCCACGGCGGTGGCGTATTCCCCCTCGACGCGCACGAGCGACGAAACGGGCCCGTGGATCCCGCCGAGGGCGCCGCGCTGCGACTGCGCCATGATGTATCGAACGCTCTGCCCGAAGCCCTCGAGATTCTTTTCCAGATCGGAGAGGGCGCGGGCGCGCTGGCGCTTCGTTTCGATCTCGCGGCCGAAGGCGGCGCGCTGTTCTTCGATCGCATCGAGTTTCTGCTGCCGCGACTGCCGCTTGAGCAGGTAACCGCCCGCGGAATTGTCGAGCGCGGTGCGCTGCGCAGCGATGGAAGCGAGCAGGTCCTCGCAGTCGGCGATCTCGCGGCGGGCCCCTTCGAGCGTCTGCGCGAGTTGGCTCTCGTTTTCGCCCATCGCGCCGAGGCGCTCCTCGCTCTCGCCGAGGATCGTGGCGCTGGTGGCCGCATCGAGGCGCGCGGCATCGATCGCCTCAAAGGCGGCCGTGCGGCGCAGGCGCAGCGTGTCGCCCTCTGCGGAGAGCGCGGCGTGCCGCGCGGCCTGCGCCTCGATCTCGCCCCGCTTCGCCTCGATCGCCGAGGCGGCCTCGCCCTGCGCGGCCTCCAACTGCGCGCGTCGCGCTTCGGCATCGGTTGCGGAACGCTCCAGTTCCCCGCGGGAATCGCTCGCAAGGGCAAGCGCCTCCTCGATCTCGCGGATGGAGGCCGTATAGTGTTCGATGTTGTTTTTCTCGACGGCTTCGGCCGACTCAGTCTGCGCGGCGGCGTCCCGCAGGGCGGCCGCTTCGGCGCGGGCGCGCTCGATCGCGGCCATACAGGCGCGGCCTTCCTCGAGCGCGGCGTTGAAATCGGCCTCGCACTGCCGCACCGCGGCATCCGCCGCAGCGTGGTCGCTCTGCGCAAGGAGCAGTTTATCTTCCCATTCCGCGATGCGGGTGTGCAGTTGGTTGAGCGAGCGCACCCACAGCGAAATTTCCAGCGTCTTTTTCTCGCCCGCGTATTCGAGGAATCGCTTCGCCTTTTCGGACTGCGCCTTAAGCGGCCCGACGCGGCCCTCCAACTCGGCGAGAATATCGCGCAGGCGCAGCAAATTGTCCTCCGCCAGGGCGAGGCGGCGCTCCGCTTCCGTTTTGCGGTAGCGGAACTTCGAGATGCCCGCGGCCTCCTCGAAGATCTCGCGGCGCTCGTGCGAGCGCGCGGAGACGATCTCCGCCACGCGGCCCTGACCGATGATCGAGTAGCCGTCGCGCCCGAGGCCCGTATCCATAAACAGTTCGTTGAGGTCGCGCAGGCGCACCTGCGCCCCATTGATGCGGTATTCGCTGTCGCCCGAGCGGTAGAGCCGCCGCGTGACGGCCACCTCGTCCGCGTCGCAGCGCAGGCTGCGGTCGGCGTTGTCGATATTGAGCGTGACGGACGCGACGCCCTGCGCCTTGCGCGTCTGGGTTCCGCCGAAGATCACGTCCTCCATCCTGCCGCCGCGCAGCGTTTTGGTGGATTGCTCGCCGAGCACCCACCGCATCGCATCCGCGATGTTGCTTTTTCCGGCTCCGTTCGGCCCGATGACGGCCGTCACGCCCTGGTTGAACTCGAGCAGCGTGCGGTCGGGGAACGATTTGAAGCCCTGTATGTCGATCGATTTCAGTCGCAAGGGTGGTTACCTCCGTTTGGAATGGAAAAAACGGAAACGGGGCCCGTCAGAGTTCGATGCCCATCAGTTCAAGCGCCTCGCGCGCCGCCTGCTGTTCGGCGGCCTTTTTGCTGCGCCCGACACCGCGGCCGATCACATTGGAGTTGAGGTGCACCTCCACGAAAAAGCGCTTGTCGTGATCGGGGCCCTCCTCACCGACAAGCACGTACTGCACGCGCTCCTCGGGGTTCTGCTGGACAACCTCCTGCAGTTGGGTCTTGTAGTCGTGCAGATCGGCGCCCGTGGCGTGGGCGGCAAGTTCCGTCACAAAGGGCAGCACAAACCGCTTTGCCTCCTCCATGCCGCCGTCGAGGTAGATCGCGGCGATCAGCGCTTCGAAGGCGTCCGCGAGGATCGAGGGCCGCGTGCGGCCGCCGTTGTGCTCCTCGCCGTGGCCGAGATAGAGCGCCTCGCCCAGGCCGATCTGTCCGGCGAACCCCGCCAGCGCCGTCTCGCAGACGAGCGAGGCGCGGATCTTCGTCAATTCCCCCTCCGGCACCGTGAGGTGACGGAACAGGTAGTCCGACACGATGATCGAAAGCACCGCATCGCCCAAAAACTCCTGCCGTTCGTTGTGCGGGCCGAGGCCCTTGTTCTCGTTCGCATAAGAGGAATGGGTCAGCGCCGTTTTCAGATACGAATCGTCGCGAAACGCATACCCGATCGTGCGTTCGATCGGCCTCATCCGACCGCCTCCTTTTCCTCCCGCAGAGAAGCGACACCGCGCTCGATCTCGCCGATCACATCCTGCTCGACGCAGATCTTCGCCTGGCGCATCGCGCTTTTGAGCGCGCGCGCATCGGAGGCGCCGTGCGCCTTGATGACGGGGCACTTCACCCCGAGGATCGGCACGCCGCCCTGTTCGCGGTAATCCATCGTCTTTTTGAAAGCGGAAAACGGCTTTTTGATGCACAGCGCCGCCAGTTTGGTCAGCGCGTTGGTGTAGAAGATCTCTTTGAGCGCGCCGGAAAAGAACTTGGCGAGCCCCTCGGTGAGTTTGAGCACCACGTTGCCCGTGAAGCCGTCGCACACCGCCACATCGCAGCCGCCGAGCGGCAGATCGCGCGCCTCGACGTTGCCGATGAAGTTGACGGGCGCCGCCTGGAGCAGCGGCAGCGCCTGCACCTGCAGGTCGGTGCCCTTGTTCTCCTCGGTACCGATATTGACGAGGCCGACACGCGGGTTTTCGAGGCCCATGATCGCCTTTTGGTAGGCCGTGCCCATGATGGCGAACTGCACGAGCATCTCGGGGCGGCAATCGTGGTTCGCGCCCGAATCGGCCAGCAGGTAATAACCCCCCTGCGTGGGGATCGGCGTGCCGAGGACAGGGCGCTTGACGCCCTTGATGCGCTTGACGAGGAAGGTGGCGCCCACGATGAGCGCGCCGGTCGAGCCGGCGGAAACAAAGGCGTCCCCCTCGCCCGCGGCGACGGCCTTGAGGCCGACCGCCATGGAGGAATCGGCGTAGGCTTTGAGGATCGAGGTGGGTTCCGCCTCCACGGGCATCACGTCCGGCGCATCGATGAACTCGATGCCGTCGAGCGGAAGATGGTTTTCGTCTGCGCAGGCCAAAAGGCGTTTGCGGTCGCCCGTAACGGCGACGGTGACGCCGAATTCCTGTGCGGCCTCGCAGGCCGCCTGCAACGGCGCCAGCGGCGCGAGATCGCCGCCGAAGCCGTCGATGATGATCTTCATGGCGTGTTCCTCCTTCGTGGTCGGGATCCGGGCGGAAGGTTCCGGCCCCTGCCCTGTCAAAGGTCCGTCGCGGCGAGGTCGCGCAGCGCGCGCTCGGCGACGGCCAAATAGCGTTCCTGTTTATCGCGGATGTGCTCCTCAAGCGGCGGGAGCAGGCCCATGTTGCAGCCCATCGGCTGGAATTGCCGAACGCTCTCGTCCGCTGCGTAGCGCGTAAGCGCGCCGAGCATCGTGGTGGCCGGCAGATCGGCGGGCGGCTTGCCGGCGAGTTCGCGCGCGAGGTCGATGCCAGTCAAAATGCCCGTCGCGGCCGATTCGATATAGCCCTCCACGCCGGTGATCTGCCCCGCAAAGCGGATGCGCGGATCGCTGCGCAGACGCAGGTGGCGGTCGAGCAGGCGCGGCGAATCGAGGAATGTGTTGCGGTGCATCACGCCGTAGCGGACGAACTCCGCGCGCTCGAGGCCCGGGATCATCGAAAACACCCGCTTCTGCTCGGAGAACTTCAGGTTCGTCTGGAAACCGACGAGGTTGTACATCGTGCCCGCGGCGTTCTCCGTGCGCAGTTGCACGACGGCCCACGGACGGCGCCCCGTGCGCGGATCCGTGAGGCCGACGGGCTTCAGCGGCCCATAGCGGATCGCATCGCGTCCGCGGGAAGCCAGCACCTCCACAGGCATACAGCCCTCGTAGACGTCGGTCTTGTCGAACTCGTGCAGATCGGCCCGTTCGGCCGAGACGAGCGCTTCGTAGAACGCCTCGTATTCGGACTTGTCCATCGGGCAATTGAGGTAGTCGTCCTCCCCGCGGCCGTAGCGCGCGGCGCGAAAGGCTTTCGCGAGGTCGATCGAATCGGCCTCCACGATCGGCGCGGCGGCGTCGTAGAAGGCGAGCCGCTCGCGGCCCGTGAATGCCGCGATCGCGTCGCTGAGCGCATCGGAGGTGAGCGGCCCCGTCGCGACGATGACAGGTCCCTCGGCGGGGATCTCCGTCACCTCGCCGAGGCGCACCGTGATGCGCGGATGCGAGCGGATCTTCTGCGTGATGTAGGCGGAGAAGCGCTCCCGGTCGACGGCGAGCGCACCCCCTGCTGGAACGGCGGTGGCCTGTGCGGCCTCCACGACGAGAGAGCCCATGTGCGCCATCTCGGCCTTGAGCAGGCCCGCGGCGGAGTTGGGGCGCATCGCCTTGAGCGAATTGGAGCAGACGAGTTCGGCAAAGCCCTCGCTGCGGTGGGCGGGGGAATACTTCTGCGGTTTCATCTCGCAGAGCACGGCGGGAACGCCGCGTTCGGCGAGCGCCCACGCGGCCTCGCAGCCCGCAAGCCCCGCGCCGATCACGATCGGGGCGTTCATTCCTCTTTCCCGCCCATGCGGGCCTCGTAGCCGCAGCCTTCTTTCAGGCAGTGCATCAGGCTGCCACGGCCCGGCTTTTTGAACAGCGAAGAGCCGCACTTCGGGCATTTGTCGGGCAGAGGCTTTTCCCACGTCATAAAGCCGCATTCCGGATTGTGCTCGCAGCCGTAGTAGCCGCGCCCCTTCTGGGACTTCTTCGCAAGCACTTTTCCGCCGCAGACGGGGCAGAACGCGCCCGTTTCCTGCACGATGCGTTTGGTATTGCGGCATTCGGGGAAACCCGGGCACGCCAAAAACTTGCCGAAGCGGCCCATCTTGATGACCATCTTGCGGCCGCAGAGTTCGCAGACGACGTCGGTCTCCTCGTCGGGGACTTTCATCCGCTTGCCCTGCATATCCTGCTCGGCGCGCTGCAGCGTATCGGAAAAGCCCTCGTAGAACGCGGAGAGCATCTGCACCCAATCGGCCTTGCCGAGTTCGACGCGGTCGAGATCCGATTCCATCTCGGCGGTGAATTTGACATCGACGATCCGCTTGAATTCGCGCTTGAGCAGCGTGTTGACCGTCTCGCCGAGCGGGGTGGGCGTCAGGCTTTTGCCGCTGCGCTCCACATAGCCGCGCGCGAGGATCGTGGAGATTGTCGGCGCATAGGTCGAGGGGCGGCCGATGCCGTTCTCCTCGAGCGTCTTGATCAGCGTGGCCTCGGTGTAGCGCGCGGGCGGCTGGGTGAAGTGCTGGCTGCCGCCGAGCGCGGAAAGCGAAAGCGGGTCGCCTTTCTGCACCGCGGGCAGGGCGGTCGCCTTTTCCTCCGCCTCGTCGCGGCTCTCCTCGTAGAGGGCCGTGAAGCCGTCGAACCGCACGGAGAAGCCCGAGGCCCTGAACGCGTATTCTCCCGCGGCGATCTCGACCGAAACGGTGTCGATCAGGCAATCCGCCATCTGGCTGGCGATAAACCGCTCCCAAATCAGTTTATAGAGTTTGTACTGCTCGGCAGACAAACTGCCCTTCACCTGCGCCGGCGTGAGCGAGGGCATCGTCGGGCGGATGGCCTCGTGGGCGTCCTGCGCGTTGGAGCGGGACTTATACACGCGCCGCGAAGCGGGCAGGTACTCTTTGGAGTAGGTGTGCAAAATCAGATCGGCGGCCTCGTTCTGCGCCTCCTCGGAGACGCGCAGCGAGTCGGTTCGCATATAGGTGATCAGGCCGACCGCGCCGAGTTCTTCGACCTCCACGCCCTCGTAGAGTTCCTGCGCGATCTTCATCGTGCGGCGCGCCTGGAAGCCGAAGCGGCGCGAGGCCTCCTGCTGCATCGTGGAGGTGGTGAAGGGCGGCGCGGGCTGACGGCGGCGCAGGCTCTTTTTCACGTCCGAAACGGTGTACTGCGCACCGTTGAGGTCTGTGAGCACCGCGTCGGCGGCCGCCTGATCGGGCAGTTCGATCTTTTTCCCGCTTTTGGAGGCGAGGTGCGCCTCAAACGCACGGCGGGATCCCTTGGCGACAAACTTGGCGTCGATCGTCCAATACTCCTCGGGCCGGAAGGCGCGGATCTTCTCCTCGCGGTCGACGATCAGCCGCACGGCGACCGACTGCACGCGTCCCGCGGAGAGGCCGCGGCGGATCTTTTTCCACAGAAACGGCGAGAGTTTATACCCCACGATGCGGTCGAGCAGGCGGCGCGCCTGCTGGGCGTCGACGAGGTTCTGGTCGATGGCGCGCGGCGCAGCCATGCCGTTTTGGATGCCCGCCTTCGTGATCTCGTTGAAAGTGACGCGGTCGACGGCGTCGAGCGGCAGGCCGAGGATCTGCGCCAAATGCCACGAGATCGCCTCGCCCTCGCGGTCCGGGTCGGTCGCAAGGTAAACGGCGTCGGACGCCTTCGCTTCTTTTTTGAGTTGGGAAATCAGGTCTTTTTTCCCCTCGATCTCCACATACTGGGGCTTGAAGCCGTTCTCAATATCGATGGCGATCTTGGATTTCGGCAGGTCGCGGACGTGCCCCATCGAGGCGACGACCTTGTAGTCCCTGCCGAGGTATTTCTGAATGGTTTTCGCCTTTGCGGGCGACTCTACGATCACAAGATTCGACATAATCGTCCTCTTTCTGTTCGGCTGCGGGCCGTGGGCCGCAGCGTTACGGTTTAACTTGCCGGAAGCGCCGGCCGGGCAGTTCCTCGATCAGGCCGAAGATTTCCAGTTGCGTCAGCGCGCTCAGAAGCGACGCCGTTTCGAGCATCGTCCGCTCGCAGAGTTCGTCGAAGCCGCTCTCGGCGGCGCAGGCGGTATAGACGGCGTCCTGCGTCTCGGTGAGCGAGGCGAGGATCGCGGGAGCCGGCCGCCGCGGCGCGGGGACCGGTGCGGCGGGTCTTGCGGGCTTCGCGGCGGGCCGTTCGGGCAACTGCGCCGCGCGCTTCCCGACGGGGTTTGCGAGCGCCGCGATGCGCGTCCCGTCCGCGACGGGTTCGAGCGGGATCCCGTAGACCGCCTCGTAATCCTTCAGCAGTTGCACGCCCGAAAAAATCGGAGCGGCGCCCTCGCACAGCAGGTCGTGACAGCCTTCCATCTTCCGGGAAAACAGGTCGCCGCAGACGGCGAACACGTCGCGGTCCTGCGCCAGAGCGTGTCCGGCGGTGATCAGCGCGCCCGAGCGGCGCGCCGCCTGTACGACGACCGCCGCGAGCGAAAGGCCCGAAAGCAGACGGTTGCGCACATGGAAAGAATGCGGCCGAATGCCGCAGCCGACGGGGAACTCCGAAAGGAGCAGCCCGTGCTCGCCCACGGCATCGCGGATCGCAAGGCTCGCGCGGGGATAGGCGCTGTCCGGCCCCGCGGCGAGGACGCCGATCGTTTTGCCGCCGACGGCGAGCGCCGCCTCGTGGCAGACGGTGTCGATGCCGCGCGCCAGCCCGCTGACGACGACACCGCCCGTCCCCGCGATCTCGGTGGCTATTTTACGCGCTGCGCGGCAGCCGTATTCGTCCGGCTCGCGCGAGCCGACCATGGCGATCGGGTAGGGTTCCGCCAGCAGCGAACGGTCGCCTTTCGCATACAGCACCAGCGGGATCGCGCTGATGCTGCGCAGGCGCGCCGGGTATTCCGGGCTGTCGGGCGTAAGCGCCGAAAAGCCGAGGGCTTGCGCCTGTTTCAGGAGTTCTTCTGCAGCGGCAAGATCGGGCGAGGCGATCGCCTGTTTCTCGCGCGGGGAAAGCCAGTTGTCCTGCGCGAGACGGCGCGCCGAAAGCGCCAAGATCTCGTCCGGGCGGCCGCAGCGCTCCAGCGCAAGGTGCGCGCGGGTCGTTCCGATGCCGAAAGTGCGCTGCATCCAGAGCCATTCAGCCGGCGCGCTCATCGCCCGTCCCTCCTCTGCGCGCGGGCAAGTTCCCACGCAAACACGGTCGCCGCCATCGCGGCGTTGAGCGATTCGCACCCCGGGGCGACGGGCAGGATCACCCGCGCCGTGCAGCGCGCGAGCACCGCTTCCGGAAGCCCCGCGCCCTCGTTTCCGATCACGACCGCGGCGCCCGCGAGGCAAACCTCGTCGACGGGGACGCTCTCTTCTCCGAGCGCCGCCGCATAGACGGGCATCCCGCGGCTGCGCAGGCGGTCGATCAACTCGCAGACATCCGCCGCCGCATAGGCGCGGCGCACGCCCATCGCGGCGCGCAGCACCTTGGGCGAGGCGGGGTCGGGGCAATCCGCGGAGAGAACCACGTCGGTCGGGCCGAAGGCCGCAGCGGAGCGCAGGATCGTGCCGACGTTGCCGGGATCCTGCAGGCCGCAGAGCACGAGGCAGCCGTGCGCGAACGAGTCGGGCAGGCGCTCTTCGGCCAGCGTCCCCTCGCAGATTGCGAACACGCCCTGCGGATGCGCCGTGTCGCCGATGCGCGCGCCGAGCGCCTCGGGGAGAAGGAACGTCTCCCCCGCCGCGGTGCGCAGGGCCTCGAACGCATCGCCGAGCCGGCGGACGCCCTCGTCCGTCACGAAGAGGGAACGGATGGGGACGCCGCTTTTCTGCGCATCGAGAACGAGCCGCACCCCCTCGAGCACAAACCTGCCGCTTTCGCGGCGCAGGCGCTTCGAGGCGTACAGTTTTGCAAGTTCTTTGAGGCGCGGATTCTCTTTCGACGTGATCTTTTGCATGGTTTTTTCCATCGGACGGGGATGCGGACCCCGGCCTTTAGTTAGCACAAATGTCCGAGCCGTCTGACAGCCCGGACATTCTGTGGTGGATTACAGCGCGGCTTTCGCCTTGGAGACAAGTTCCGAGAACGCCGCGGGATCGGCGATTGCGATCTCCGAGAGCATCTTGCGGTTGAGGTCGATGCCCGCCTTTTTGAGGCCGTTCATAAACGTGGAGTAGTTGACGCCGTTTGCGCGGCAGCCCGCCGAGATGCGGGTGATCCACAGGCGGCGGAAATCTCTCTTCTTCTGCTTTCTGCCGATATAAGCGTACTGGCCGGACTTCATCACCGCTTCTTTCGCGGTGCGGAACAGCCTGCTCTTGCCGCCGAAATAGCCCTTTGCGAGCTTGAGCACCTTTTTTCTGCGTTTTCTGGTCGCCATTGCGCCCTTCACACGAGCCATATTTCCATACCTCCGTCGGTTCTTTTTACAGTCTTACTTGTAAGGGATCATCAGGCGGATCGCCTTGAGATTGGTCTTGTCCGCCAGCGTGGTCTGGCGCAGTCTGCGGCCGCGCTTCGTATCCTTTTTCGTCAGGATGTGGCTCTTGTAGGCGTGAGCGCGCTTGACCTTGCCGGTCTTTGTCACGTTGAAACGCTTTTTCGCGCCGGAATGGGTCTTGAGTTTCGGCATTGTAGTTTCCTCCCAATTTTTACTTTGCTTGCTTGGCGGCGACGAACATCAGCATGTGCCGGCCCTCCAGTTTCGGGGGCTTCTCGACCGCGCCGTATTCCGCGATCTGCTCGGCAAACCGATCCATGACCTCGCGGCCGAGTTCCGGGTGCGCCATTTCGCGCCCGCGGAAGCGGATCGAAACCTTGAGTTTGTTGCCCTCCTTGAGGAATTTGGTCGCCTGCTTCACCTTCGTGTTGAGATCGCCGATATCGATGTTGAGAGAGAGGCGAATCTCTTTGATCTCGATGATGCGCTGGTTTTTGCGGGCTTCCTTTTCCCTCTTGGCCTGCTCAAAGCGATATTTGCCGTAGTCCATGATGCGGCAGACAGGCGGGTTGGCCTGCGGCGCGATCTTGACCAGATCGAGGTTCTGCTCGTTCGCCAGTTGCTGCGCTTCGCGCGCGCTCATGATGCCGAGCTGGGCCCCGTCTGATCCGATGAGTCGGATCTCCTTGTCCCGGATACTCTCGTTGATGAGAAGTTCCTTCACGCTGATCTTGACACCTCCGTTTGTAGAACAAAAATGCGGGCGCAGGACCGTCGTCCGTCCTGCGCCCGTTCAATACAACACAAACCCGCGGCTCTGCCGCGTTTCGGTGAGGGATTGACCGCGTGTACTGCGCGCACACCGGTGAGGAGCGTGACCCGTCCTGCTTTGTTTTCCAAGACAGTGTAACAGGTCGCGCCCGCTTTGTCAAGCCTTTTTTGCATCAGAGTTCCAGCGGCACCGCGCATCCGAGCGAAAACGAGTAGAGGACGCACTCCGTCACCGGCACGGGCAGCGCGCGCGCCAACAGGTCGCGGTAGAGCAGCAGTTGCATGCGATAGCGCCCGATCAGTTCCTCTGGATGCGAAACGCGGTCGGTCTTGTAGTCGATCAGGACGGCGTGATCCCCCTCGATGAGGATGCAGTCCGCCACGCCCTGCAGCATCGTGGATTCGCCGTCGGGCAGGACGTACTGCGCTGTGAGCGCGCTGGCCGAGGCGGGCGCGAGCATCCGGTACTCGCGCAGGACGCGGTCGGCCGCGAAGATGCGGCGCGCGAGATCGCTCTCGAAAAACGCGCGGATCTGCCGCAGGTCGACGGCCTCGGCCTGCTCGGCCGTCAGGAAACCGCCCGCCCGCAGCCGCTCGGCCTCTGCGGCCGGATCGCGCCTGGCGGCGGCGTAGTCGCAGTACTGCAGAAAGGCGTGGACCGCGGTGCCGCGCGCGGCGCCCGTGAGCCGTCCGCCCGAAACAAACGCGGGGACGCCCGTGAAGAAACGCCCCTCTTCGCCATGGGCGAGCGCGGAAACCGCAAGTTTTGAGGGCAGCCCGGCCGCCGCCGCATGCGGATAGGGCCGCAGGATGCGCGCATAGAGCGCCTGCGCGGCCGCCTCGTCCGGCGTGGGGGCGGCAGCGGCAGTTTCCGCGGCCTGTACCGGCCGCGGCGGATCGGGCAGGCGCACGCGCAGCCCGTCCTCGCGCGAAGGAAGCGAAGCGAGCGCGCGCAGGTCGCGGTGCAGCGACAGCGCGGGCAGCAGCCACTGGAGGAATGTTTTGCCGCCGCGCACAAACGCGGGGTCGATCGACGTCCCCTCCCCGGCGGCGAACGCGGCGTCGCGCAGGGCCGCTTCGGGGTCGGGGAGCGTCCCCGTGAGGTAGAGGCGCTCCCTGGCACGCGTCATTGCGACGTAGAGCACGCGCAGTTCCTCCGAGAGTTGCGCACGCTGCTCTTCGGCGCGCACAGCCGCAAGCGGGACGGAGACGAACTGCCGCCGCGTCGCCCGGTCACGCCGCACGCAGGCGAAGCCGTATTCGGAGTGCAGGATCGTCGGCTTTTGCAGATCGCTGCGGAAAAAGCCGTGCTCCTGATCGAGGCCGCACACGAACACGATCGGCCATTCGAGCCCCTTCGAGCGGTGGATCGTCACGATCGAAACGGCGTCCTCCCCCTCTCCCTGCGCGGCAGGGGAAAGGTCCTTCCCCCTGCGGCGGATGCGCTCCACGCCGCGCAGAAAGCCCTCGAGCGTGGGCACCGCGCCCGCGCCGCTCTCGGCGGCGTATTCCTGCAGCAGGACCAGGTTGCCCAGCCGGTGCGCGCCGTTTTTCATGCCGCGGCAGAGCACGTCGAAGCCCGTGCGGCGCAGCAGTTCGCCGATCAGTTCCTCGGGCGGCATCGTGAGCGAAAGGCGGCGGAATTCGCCGAGCAGTTCCAAAAACGACGCGGCGTGCGCATCGTGCGCGGCGGCGGCCGAAACGGCCCCGTAGAACGAGCCTGTCCTCGTCCGCACGCGGATCGCGGCCAGTTCGTCGTCGGTGAAACCGAACAGCGGGGAGGCCATCGCGCCGAGCAGGTCGAGGTCGCGCATCGGGTTTGCGATCGCGCCGAGCGCGTGGAGCACGGCGGCGACCTCGGGCGCCGCCAGAAAACCGGTTTCGTCTTTCATGCCGGCCTCGATGCCCGCGGCCCGCAGCGCGCGGCGGTAGCGCTCGCCCCTGCCATTTTTGAGGCCGCGCAGCAAAATCGCGATATCCGAGGGGCGCACGGGGCGCACCGCCCCGTTTTCGCTGACGGCGCCGCTTTCGAGCAGGCGGCGGATCTCCTCCGCCACCCACGCGGGCTCGGCGTCGGGATCCTCGCCCGCTTCGGGGTCGCCGCGGCGCAGCAGGCAGAGATCGACGCCGCGCTGTGCGCCCGGCGGGAACGAGGCAAGCGGCTCGAGGCGCTGCGTTTCATCGTAGTCCAGATCGCCGACTTCGCGGCTCATCAGCACGCCGAACGTCTCGTTGATGACGTCCGTGACCTCGGGTGCGGCGCGGAAGTTCCCGTTGAGATAGAGCGCCGCCGGGAAGTGCCGGCCGTCGAACGGATGCGCCGTCTCGATGCGCCGCAGGAACAACTGCGGGCGCGCCATGCGGAAGCGGTAGATGCTCTGCTTGACGTCGCCGACGCAGAAAAAGTCGTCGCGCAGCGCGAGGGCGGACAGCAGGCGCTCCTGCACTTCGTTGACATCCTGAAACTCGTCGACCATCACCTCGTCCCACCTTTGGGCGAGTTCGGCCGCAAAGGGCGTGGGGGCCCCCGTTTCATCCGTCAAGAGCGAACAGGTCATCTGGCTGAGATCGGCGTAATCGAGAACGCCCGCCTCGCGCTTGTCGCGCTGCAGGCGCTCGTCGGTCTCCTTCACGAGCGAGAAGAGGCAGTCGATCTTCGGCAGCAGATCGGCCACATCCTCGGAAAATTCGGCCTCGGATGCGGGAAACACGTGTTTCGGCAGCGTGTCCTGCAGCAGTTTTTTTGCGCGGTCCCGCGCGGCCTTGATCGCGGGATTCGCTTTTTTGACCCCCCGGATGCTCGTCGGGCGGTAGGCTTCGAGCGCGGCGGCGCAGCCGTCCCAGTCGCGGGCGTCGATGCGCGCCAGCACCTCCTGCAGGGCCGCGCGGTCGGCGGCGAGCGCCGGCAGGTAGGCGGCCGATTCGCTTGCGGAGGCCAGCCGGATCGCGCGGTCGAGCGAGCGGATCTCCCACTCGCAGAGCCCCCGGCCGTACTCGAGCAGGATCTGCGCCCACGGGCTCTGCGACGGGGTCTCGAACTCGCGGTACACCGCCAGTTTTTCATCGAGCCAGCGGCGGTAGTGCGGGTGGGCGCGCGCATACTCGAGCACGCGCAGCACCGCCTCGGTGAGCGCGCGATCGCTTTTGCTTGTGGAAAACAGTTCCGCCAGATCGCGGAAGGCGGGCGTATCGGCGCGGTAGGCCTCTTCGATCGCGGCGGAGACGGCATCCTCGCGCATCATCTCCAGTTCGTTGCCCTCGATGATGCGGAAGGTCGCCGGAAGGCCCGCCAGTTGAAAATGCTCGCGCAGGATCGCGGAGCAGAGCGAATCGATCGTGCCGATCTGGGCGCGGTCGAGTTTGGCGCGCTGGCGTCTGGCATGCGCGTCGCCCGGGTGGCGTTCGATGTAGTCGGAGAGTTCCTTCACGATGCGGCCCTTCATCTCGGCGGCGGCCGCCCGGGTAAAGGTGACGATCAGAAGGCGGTCGGCGTCGACGCCGTCCTCGAGGATACGGGCGACGGCGCGGCGGGTGAGCACGCTCGTCTTGCCGCTGCCCGCCGCGGCGGAGAGCATCAGGGAACCGCCCCGCGACTCCACGGCGGCGCGCTGCTCACGCGTCAGTTCCATCGCCGTCCCCCTCCTTTCCCAGAATCGCCTCGCGGTCGAGTTTTGCCAGCGCGCGGATGGGATCCCCTTCCTCGAAGCCGCAGAACGTGCGGCAGTCGCAATACAGGCACGCGTTCGTTTTGTTCGGGTCGGCGGGCGCGGCCGCGACGGCTCCCGCGTGCAGGCTCTCGGCCATTTCGCGCATGCGGTCCTCCACCAGCCGGCAGAGGCGGCCGAGTTGGGCAAGGCTTGCGAAGGCGTTCTTCGTCCGCCCGTCGCGGACGGGGATGAACAGCCCGCCGCCGTCGATCTCCATCGCGGCGAGCACGTCGCTGTCCTCCAGCAACAGGCCGTTCATGCGGTATTGCCGGGCGCGCTCCCTGCGCGCCGCTTCGTCTTCTTTGCGGGCGCCTCGCACGTACTCCCCGAGCGCGGGCATATAGAGCACACCAGCGGGCAGCAGGTCGGCGTAGCGGCCGCGGCCGTTCTTCCAGATCGAGAACAGGTAAACCAGCATCTGCAGATTGAGCCCGTAATACACGTCGCTCAAAGAAAACGTCTTCCCGCCCGATTTGTAATCGACTACGCGCACATAGCGCCTGCCGTTGACGGTGGCCACATCGACGCGGTCCACCGAACCGTAGACGGCGATCTCGCCGCCGTCGACCGTTTTCAGGCGGAGCCCCCCCGCCTCGCTGTCCCCGCCGATCGGCAGTTCAAAGGCGACCGGCTCGAACCTGCTCTGCGCAAACTCCTCGCCGAGGCGGCGCAGCAGTTCAAACAGCCAGTCCCCGATGCGGTCGAAGCCCGCCTGCAGCCGCTTCGGGAGCAGTTCAGGCGCTTCGACGGTATCGGAGAGATACCCGCGGATCTCCTGCGCGATCGCGCCGCGCAGCGTCTCCTCGGGGAGCGCGGCGAGCGCCGCGCCGCCGTAGCGGGAAACAACGCGCTCAAGCACGCGGTGGACGAGCGTGCCCGCCTTTGCGGGCGAGAGTTCGGCCTTTTCGAGCGCGCGCACGCGCAGGCCGTGCTTGACGAAATAGGAATACGGGCAGGTGTAGTAGTCCCCGAGCCGCGTGGCGGAGGTATCCATCCGCTCCCCGAACAGGCGGCGCGCGAGCGGCGCGTCCTCGATCTGGTGGGGCGTTTTTTGCGCGGCGCGGTCGATGCGCGCGAGGTCTTCGGAGAGACCCGCCAGTTCGCAGGCGCGGCGCAGCGCGGCGGAATCCGCCGTGCCCCGTTCGCTCGCGGCGTAGGCCCGCAGTGCGCTTTCGGGCGAAACGGCGTCGGCAAAAGGCGTTTCGCCGCAGGGTGCGGCGACGGCGGCCGCGGCGCGGTAGAGGACGGAGGGCTCGAGCGCCTCCCCCTTGAAGTCGGCCGCGGGCAGCGAGACGATCAGACGATCCTTCGCGGCGGCGGCGACGGTGTAGACGAGCAATTCCTCGCGGCGCAGCAGGCTCTCGGAATCGGCGAACAGATCGAGCCCTCCCGCGACGAGCGCGCGGCGCTCCTCATCGGTGAGCAGCCCCACAGGGGACGCGACCGGCGGAAATTCCCCCTGCACCGCGCCGAGCAGGAAGACCACCCGGGCATCGTCGATGCGCATGCGGTCGGCCGTGCCCACGGCGACTTCGTCGAGCGTGTGCGGCGGCGTGGCGACCTCGGCCGTGGAAAGCGCCAGTTCAAACAGTTCGGTGATGCGCGCGGCGGGCAGGTCGAGTTCCCGGGGCAGTCCGGCAAAGAGGTCGAGCACCTCCGTCAGACGGTCCCACAGCAGCGACTGTTGCTGCAGGAATTCGCGGCGCTGCGCCGGCTCCATCGCCTGTGCAAATTGGGTGAGATGTTCGGCGGCGCCGACCTCCCCGAGGTAGCGCCACACCCCTTCGGCGAAACGGCGCCCGTTCTGCGCCCGCACGGCGGTTTGCAGGCGCGCGAGCGGCGCGGCGACGGCGCGGCGGCATTCCTCGATGCGCGCCAGGCGCTCGCGCGCCTCCTCAGAGAAGCGGTCGGTCATGCCGTCGGGATTGTTCAAAAAGGGCGAAAGCCACTCGTGCGGCCGCACGGACCAGACGAAGCAATAGTTTTCCGTTTCGCCCGCGGCGGCGGGATCGAGGCCCAGAAGCGGCGATTTGAGCAGCAGCGCGGGATCGGCGCGCCGGTCTCCCGCGGCGGCGAGGACGGCGTCCGTCACGCCGCGCAGCAGCGCGCTCGAATGCCCGCGGGTGCGGCGGTCGTCGAAGAACGCCACGCCGCAGCGCCGCAGCGCCGCGGGCAGGGCCGTGCGGTAGCGGGCGTCGGACCGCATCACGATCGCGATGTCGCGGCAGCGGTACCCTTCCTCCCGGGTGAGGCGCGCGGCCATCGCGGCGACGCGGTCGGCCTCCTCGGCGGGATTGCGGGCGATGAACACGCACACGTTCGGCGAGCGCTCGCCCTCGGGCGGCAGGGTGCCGTCGCGCAGGGCATGCAGCAGGCTTTGGGGGATCTTTCCCTCCCGCTCGGGCAAAACGGTGCGCTTCACAGGGACGCCGAGCGCCTCCGCCATGCGGATCAGGCGGCGCGCCGTTTCCTGCGAGGCGGCAAAGGCGGGCGGCGCGGGAGAAACACCGTCCCCGATCAGCGAGACGGTCACCGTGTCCGCTTGCCGCAGCAGCGATTCGAGCAAGCGGTATTCGGGCGCGGTAAAACTCGAAAACGATTCGACGTAGATGCGCGCCCCCGCGTAATCCGCGTGTTCCGCAAGGCAGTCGGCAGCGAGGGTGAGCACGTCTGCCTCGTCGATATGGCCGCGATGCATCACGGCGGAGTAGGCGTCGAGGATCAGCGAGAGTTCCGCCGTTTTGTCGCGCAGCGTGCCCGCCGGCAGCGAGGCGGAAACGCGCGCGAGATCCTGCGGGGAAACGCCCGCAAGCGCGCACTCCTGCGCGACCTGCAGCATCTGCGAGAGGAAGCCCCTCGTGCGCACCTGCCGCCGGTAGAGCGCCAGCGCGTCGGAGACCTCCTCGAGCGCGAGTTCCATCAGAAAATACGCGGCCGTATCCGTCATGCGGCGGCGGCCGTCCCCGCCGCGGCTGCGCAGCACCAGTTCGGCAAAGCGCGAAAAACTCAGTGCCTGCGCATCGGGGCTGCCAAGCGCCGACACCCGCCTCTCATAGACGAAAGAGGCCTGCTCCGGCACGAGCAGGACCGCGCGCCGGCCCTCTTTCAGGTCCGCGCCGATCGCTTCGAAGACCGCGCCCGTCTTGCCGGACCGCACGGGCCCGAACAACAGTTGGAGCATGCCGCTTTCCCCCTTCGCATTGATGTTTATATTGTAGCATATCGGGGCGGACGGCCGCAACCGCTTCCGCTTTTTCGCAACGCAAAACCCGCCGCCCCCGGCAAGGCCGGAGACGGCGGGAAGGACCGCGCGCGGACAGCGGTTCAGTTGGCCTCCCCGCGGTCGAGCGAAAGGCGCAGGCGGTCGGAGATCATGGCGATGAACTCGGAGTTTGTCGGCTTCCCCTTCGTGTTGTGGATCGTATAGCCGAAGTAGGAATTGAGCACGTCGACGTCGCCGCGGTCCCATGCGACCTCGATCGCGTGGCGGATCGCCCGCTCCACGCGCGAAGGCGTCGTCGAAAACTGTTTGGCCACCGAAGGATACAACTGCTTCGTGACCGCGCTGATCAACTCGGGGTCGGCCACGCACAGCCGGATCGCCGCGCGCAGGTAGTGGTAGCCTTTGATGTGCGCAGGGACGCCGATCTGGTGCAGGATCTCGGTGATCTGCACCTCGAGGTCGGGCGCGCGGCCCGCGGCCTGCACGCCGCGGTCGGAAAGCAGCCCCAGCAGGCGCCGGCCCACCGCTTCCGCCTCGAGAGGGCGCACAAAACAGAAGGCCGCCCCCGCGCGCAGCAGCTGCGCCGTGAGCGCGCCGTTGTCGTAGGCGGCCGTGAGCGCGAACAGCGTGCGGCCCTCCCCGTCGGCGCTCGCCTCGTTCATCACGCCGATGCCGTCGAGCCGCGGCATGAACACGTCGAACAGCGCCGCGTCCGGGTGCTGCTGTGCGATCGTCTCGGCGATGCGAACGCCGTCCTTCGGCGCGATCGTCACCTCGCAGCCGTTTTCCCGCAGATAAGCGGCGCAGGCCGCTGTGAAATCCTCCTCGTCCTGCGCGAGCAGAATGTGCAGTTTTTCTTTCATTTCGGACAGTCCCTTCTTTGATTTGTCCAAATTTTACCATGGGCAGCGCGTCGATTTCGGCTGAAAGAGCGCGAGCGGGGAAAAATAATTTCGCCTTTTCCAAAATACGGGAAAAACGCCCTTTTTCCCGGCGACTGCCGTCAAAGCGGCGGAATTTTTTGTGAAACGGCGCGCGGCGGCACGGATCGGCGGGACAAAACGCGGGAAAACTGAGGAAAACGCGTCCCGTCCCGGTCCCAAAACGGAAAAATTTGCCGATACGGCAAGGTTTTGGCGCGCAAAGACGGCTGGTTTCCCGCCCATACTAAACGCGGGGCACGGGACCGAGGCGCGCAGGACCGCCGTCCGACGGCGGCGGATTTTCAACTCGCCTCTCTTTGCCCCAAAAGCGGGAGGTGAGAACTTGAAACCGGTTCTTCGCGCCCTGGCGGCGACGGCGGCGGCGGCGGTCCTGGCGGCGGCGGGCTGCGCCGTCTGGCTCGGCCGCACGCTGCCGGACACCTATTACGTCGTGCAGGGCGAAACGTTCTCTCTCAACTGGATCCGGGGCGTCGGCGTGCGCGGCGTGACCGATGCCGTCCCCGCGGCGCTGCTGTCCCGCGCGGGCAATTCGTACCGCGCACAACTGACCCTGGCGGGCGGCATCCCGATCAAGGAGGTGTCGGTCCGCGTCGTCGAGCCCGATACGGTCATCCCCGGCGGAACGCCCTTCGGTATCAAAATGTTCACCGACGGCGTGATGATCGTGGGCATGAGCGATCTGGAGATCGGCGGCGTCGCAGTCAATCCCGCAAAGGCGTGCGGCCTGCGTACCGGGGACGTGATCCTGTCGCTCGACGGCAGGAGCGTTACCGGCAACGAAGACGTCGGCGCGCTGATCGCCAAAAGCGGCGGGCGATCCCTCTCGGTGCGCTACGCGCGGGAGGGCGTCGTCGGGACCGCGACGCTCACCCCGGTGCTCTCCCCGTCCGACGGCGTCTACCGCGCGGGGATGTGGGTGCGCGACAGCACGGCCGGCATCGGCACGCTGACCTATTACGACCCCGCGGCGCATCGGTTCGCGGGGCTCGGGCACGCCGTGTGCGATGCGGACACGAGCGCCCGCATGCCGCTCGGCGCGGGCGAAGCGGTGGGCATCACCATCACGGGCGTGACAAAGAGCGTCGCGGGGCTGCCGGGCGAACTCCACGGCGTCTTTGCCGGCGGCAGCACCTTCGGCGTGCTCACGGCCAACACCGACGCGGGGCTTTACGGAACGGCGTTTGCAAGCCCCGTCGAGGCCGAACCCGTGCGCATGGCCACGGCCGGCGAAGTGCATGCCGGCAAGGCGACGATGCTCACGACGATCCGCGGCACGACGCCGCAGGCCTACGAGGTGGAGATCGAAAAGATCTTCCTCGGCGGCGCAAACACCACGCGCAATCTGGTCGTTCGCGTGACGGACGCGGCGCTGCTCGCCGAGACGGGCGGCATCCTGCAGGGGATGAGCGGTTCACCGCTGCTGCAGGACGGCAAACTCATCGGCGCGGTGACGCACGTGTTCGTCAACGACCCGACGCGCGGCTACGGCATCTTTGCCGAAACGATGCGCCAGACCGCCGAAGAGGCGGCCTGACCGAAAAAGGAGGCGGCGCGGGTGGCGGCCGTTTTGTGGAGAAGCGTGTTCCTCTACGCGCTTGTGATCGCGCTGATGCGCTTTATGGGAAAACGGCAGATCGGGGAACTGCAGCCCTCGGAACTGGTGACGACCGTGATGATCTCGAACATCGCGGCGATCCCGATCGAAAACCCCGATTCCCCGCTGCTCGGCGGGGTGCTGCCCATCGCCGCGCTCGCCTGTCTCGAGGTGCTGTTCGCGGCGGCGTCGCTCAAATCGGATCGCCTGCGCCGCTGGCTGGTCGGGCAGCCGCGTCAATTGATCCGCGGCGGCGTGATCGACCAAAAGGAGATGCACGAGATGCGATGGACGACCGACGACCTCTGCGCCCAACTGCGGCAACTCGGCATCTTCGACCTCACCGAAGTGGATACGGCCGTCGCAGAAACGAACGGCAGCCTTTCGGTCTTCCCGCACTGGGAATCGCGGCCCGTCACGGCGGGCGACCTCAAGGTCGCCCGCCCGCGCTGCGAAACGCCACCCGAACTTGTCATCAGCGACGGGTGCGTGCGCCCCGAAACGCTCAAGGCCTGCGGCCTGACCCCAGAAGCGCTCGAGCGCCTGCTTCAAAGCGAGGGCGTTTCGGCGCGGGAGGTCTTTCTGCTGCTGTGCGACCGTGCGGGACAATACACACTGATCCGAAAGGAGGCGTCGCCGTGAAGCGGGCCGCCGCCGCGGGCGCCCTGCTGCTGTGCGTGCTGCTGCTGTGCGCCGCCGCAAAAGGGGTGCTCGCCCGCGAACTCGCGCCGATGCGCGCGCTCGCCGAGGACTGCCGGGCGGCGCCCGATGCAGCGCAGGCGCTGCGCATCCTCGGGGAACTTGGCGCGCGCTGGGAGCGCTTTGAACCGATCGCGGCGATCCTCACCGGACGCGGGCAGACCGGGGAGGTGCGGCGCGCGATCGCCGCGCTCACCGCGCGCGCCGCCGCGGGCCAGCCCCCCGCGGATTGGGCGGGCGACGCAGCTGCGCTCTGCGAGCGGCTGCGGGATCTGCGATAACAAAACGCCCTCCCGAAGCGGGGAGGGCGGGCCGATCCGTTTTCAAGGGGTCTCGAGCAGTTTTTTGATCTCCTCCATAAAGGAATTGATATCCTTGAACTGGCGGTAGACCGAAGCGAAGCGGACATAGGCCGGTTCGTCGATGGCCTTCAGTTTTTCCATCGCCATCTCGCCGATGTCCTGCGTGGTGGCCTGCGGCTGCATCGAGTTCTGCAGCGTCTGCTCGATCTCGCTGACGGCGCGCTCGATCTGCGCGAGCGACACCTGCCGCTTTTCGCAGGCGCGCAGCATGCTGTTGAGCAACTTGTTGCGGTCGAAGGCCTCGATCGAGCCGTCCTTCTTGACGACCATGAGCGGCGTCGTCTCAATGGCCTCGAACGTTGTGAAACGCTTCTGGCACGAGAGGCATTCGCGGCGGCGGCGAATGCGCTCGCCGTCGTCGGTCGGCCGGGAATCGATCACTTTGCTCTCGGGTTCTCCGCAATACGGACATTTCATCTTCGGTCACCCCTTCTGCGCTGCCTCAAAACAGCGCCGCAGATGCGATACGCTCTGCGCCAGTTCCTGTTCGTCGTCAAACCCCCAGCGGTACAGTTCCACGATCACGTCGCCCGCGAAGCCGAGCGCCGCGAGCCGCCGGAAAAAGGCGCCGTAATCCATTTCGCCCGCGCCGGGCGGCACACAGTCGCTGTCGGCACGGTAGTCGCTGATATGGACGCGCGCAAGCCGCGCCCCCATGATCTCCAGCAACTCGTCGAGTTCCGCGCCCGCGCGGATGGCCTGCTTCGTATCGAGCACGAAGCGCGCCTGCGGCAGCGCGGCAGCCATCGCCCGCAGGAAGGCGGGATCGCGCGACATGCAGCGCGCCACGTTCTCCTGCAGGATCGTGACGCCGAAACGCTGCGCCTCCTCGTGCAGGAGGCGGTAGCGGTCGAAATAGAGTTCGCGCGTCACGGGCGGGAGCGTCTTCGCCCCGTGGAATACGAGATACTGCGCCCCGAGGGCGGCGCAGGCCTCGAAAATGCGGCGGTATTCCTCGATCCCGTCGCGCAGGCGGCGCGGATACTGCCCGAAAAACATGTACCCCTCCGCGTCGGAGCAATACGAGTGCAGCGCCGTCACACGGATGCCCTGCGCGTCCGCAACGGCGCACAGCCGGCGGACAAACGCGGGCTGCGCCTCCGAAGGGGCGCTGAGAAAGACCTCCGCCGTGTCGATGCCCAGCGCGCCGAGACGGGCGAGGGCGCGCTCCGTCTCCATCGGAAACAGGCAGGAAGTGGAAACGCCGATGGCCACGGGGCCGCCTCCTTTCTCAAGGCGCCGTCACGCTTTGGCAGCCTTCTTTTTCTGCCAGACCGTCCAGAGCATCGGGGCGATGCAGACGGAGGAATAGAAGCCCGACACCATGCCGAAGAACATCGGCACGGAGAAACTCAAAATCGACGTGACGTTGTAGAAATAGGCCACGATCGAGACGACCAGCATCGCCGAACAGGTCGTCACGCTCGTCATCAGCGAACGGGAGAACGACTGGTTCACGCTGCGGCAGACGAGGTCCTCAATCGGCACGGAAGCGCCGAGGACGCGCTTGTTCTCGCGGATGCGGTCGTAAATGACGATCGTATCGTTGAGCGAGTAGCCGATGATCGTGAGGCAGACGGCGATGAAGTTCGCATTGATCGAGAACCGGCCCCAGACGAACACGGCGAACACGATCGCCAGATCGTGCAGCAGCGCGACGACGGCCGTAAGGCCCGCCGACCAGCCGCTGATGCGCTTGAATCGGATGCCGACATAGACGACCATCAGAACGGCTGCGAAGGCGACCGCCACGAGGCTCTTGCGGAAGAATTCGCCGCCGATCGTCGCGTTGACGACGTTGGAGGAGATGAGCTGCAGGTCGTTCTCGGGAAACGCCGCCGAAAGCGCCTCGGTGAGCGCCGTCTGCGCCGCGGCGTCGACGCCCGAGGCGTCGGCCAGCGAGATCACAAAGTTCTGGCGGCCGGTGGCGAGGTCGGTCGATTCCTGCAGGGTAACGGGCCGGCCGAGGCTCTCCTGCGCGGCGGCGGCAAACGCGTCGGAGGAGACGTCGCCCGTGTAGGAATAGGTCAGCAGCACGCCGCCGCGGAACTGCACGTCCCGATCGACGCCGAGGATCAGCGCCCCCAGAAGCGTTGCGGCGACGAGCACCAGGGAGATGGCAAAATAGATCTTGCGGTTTTTATAAAAATTGATATTCCACTGTCTCATGCCTGCTTCCCTCCCCCGTAGAGCGCCGGATTCCGCAAAAAGGACCAGCGGGAAACCGACTTGAGCATCAGTCTCGAGGCGAACACGCCCATCACGAGGTTGAGGATCACGCCGACGAGCAGCGTGTAGCCGAACGAGTAGATCATGCCCGCCGCAGACTGTCCGAACACGCGGAAGAGCGGCGAGAGCAGGCGCGCGAAGAGGCTGTCGGTCGGGCCGAAGGCGCCGAGCAGCACGATCGCCACGATGATGACGGTCACGTTGCCGTCGATAATCGCGGAGAAGGCGTTCTTAAAGCCCGTGTCGATCGCGGCGTCGAGCGAGCGGCCGTTGGCGAACTCCTCCTTGATGCGCTCGGCGGTGATGATGTTCGCATCCACGCCGAAGCCGATCGCCAGGATGATGCCCGCGATACCCGGGAGCGTGAGCGTAAACGCCGGGAACAGCGTGAAGAAGCCGGTCAGCGAAGCGATCAGCAGGATCACCTGCCCCGCCAGCGCGATGACCGCGACAAAGCCCGGCACGCGGTAGAACACGACCATGATGACCGCCACGATCGCAAAGGCGATCGCGCCCGCCAGCACCATGGCGTTCTTGGCGCCGAGGCCGAGCGTCGGGGAGATCGTGGAGAAACTCTCGGTGACGAGCGCGAACGGCAGCGCGCCCGCGTTGATCTTCTCCGCCAGCGCAACGGCCTGCTCCGCGGTAAAGGTGCCGGTGATCTGCGCCTTGCCGTCGGTGATCTGCTCCTGCACCACCGGCGCGGAAAGCAGCGTATCGTCCATCCAGATCGAAATCTGCTGCCCGATCAGGCGGCCCGTCGCCTCGGAGAATTTCTCCTTGCCGGAATCCTTGAAGGTGAGCGAGATCATGTTCTGCGTGGTGCCGTTCTGGCCCTGTGTATAGACGGCCTCAGCCGACTGCACGTCGGCGCCGGTGAGCACGATGTTCTCCAGCGTCGTGCCCGCGGGGCGGCCGTATTCATCGTATTCAAAGCCCTCGCGGAAGGTCAGGTTCGCCATGCTGCCAAGTTCCTGCACCGCAGCCTCGGCATTGAAGTCCGTCTCGTCCGCCTTCCACGGGAAGCGCAGGATGATGCGGTTCTTCGCATAGTCGGTATACAGTTCGCTGTCGGTGATATTGAGGTTGACGAGACGCAGGGAGATCAGGTTTTCGGCCTCCTTCATCTCCTCGTCGGTCGCCTCGACGCCGTCGGCGGGGGCGAAGGTCACGTCCACGCCGCCGCGGATATCGATGCCCCAGCGGATGTCCTCGATGCTTTTGATCTTCGTGGTCTTGATGTCGCCGTAGCGCGTCGAGACGCCGCAGACGGTCAGCCAGCCCATCACGGCGATCAGCAGCACGACGATCAGGAACACGGGTTTCCCTACTTTTTTCACATCAGTGCCTCCATTTTTCTGTCGATTGCGCCGATCAATATTCGGCGCTGCCCGGGGTGCGCGGGAACGGGATCACGTCGCGGATGTTGCCGACGCCCGTCATATACATGATCAGGCGCTCGAAGCCGAGGCCGAATCCCGCGTGGCGCGCGCCGCCGTAGCGGCGCAGGTCGAGGTACCATTCGTAGTCCTTTTCCTCGAGCCCGCATTCGGCCATGCGCCGCCGCAGGACGTCGAGCCGCTCCTCGCGCTGGCTGCCGCCGATGATCTCGCCGACGCCCGGCACCAGCAGATCCATCGCGGCGACGGTCCTGCCGTCGTCGTTGAGGCGCATGTAGAACGCCTTGATCTCCTTGGGGTAGTCGGTGACGAACAACGGCTTGCCGTAGATCTGCTCGGTGAGATACCGCTCGTGCTCGGTCTGCAGGTCACAGCCCCAATAGACGGGATACTCGAACCGGTCCTTGTGCCGCTCGAGGATCTCGACGGCCTCGGTGTAAGTAACGTGGGCGAAATCGGAATCGACGAGCGCGCGCAGGCGCTCCAGCAGGCCCTTGTCGTAGAAGTTGTTGAAAAACTCCATTTCCTGCGGGCAGCGCTCGAGCACGTAGGCAAGCACGAATTTGATCATATCGCGGGCCAGTTCCATATCGTCCGCGAGATCGGCGAATGCGATCTCCGGCTCGATCATCCAGAACTCGGAGGCGTGGCGCGCCGTAAAGGAGCGTTCCGCGCGGAATGTCGGGCCGAATGTGTAGACCTTGCCGAACGCCATCGCCATGGCCTCGGCCTCAAGCTGGCCCGAGACGGTCAGGCTCGCGCTGCGGCCGAAAAAGTCCTGCGACCAGTCGACTTCGCCCGCCTCGGTGAGCGGCGGGGATTTGGGATCGAGCGTCGTCACGCGGAACATCTCGCCTGCGCCCTCGCAGTCGCTGCCGGTGATGATCGGCGTGTGCGCGTAAACGAAGCCCCGGTCCTGGAAAAAGCGGTGGATGGCGTCCGCCGCGACGCTGCGCACCCGGAAGACCGCCGCGAGCGTGTTGGTGCGCGGGCGCAGGTGGGCCTGCGTGCGCAGATACTCGAGCGTGTGGCGCTTTTTCTGCAGCGGGTAATCGGGCGTGGACGGGCCCTCGACGGACACGGACTGTGCGCGCAGTTCAAAGGGCTGCTTGGCCTCGGGCGTCAGCAGCAGGCGGCCCGTGACGGTGAGCGCCGCGCCAACGTTCTGGTGTATGAATTCCTCAAAGTTCTCGATCTCGTTTTCGGCTGCGACGACCTGCAGGCCCTTGAACGAGCCGCCGTCGTTGAGTTCGGCGAACGCGATCGCGCCGGAGCGGCGCAGCGTGCGCAGCCACCCGCACACGGTGATGCTGCCGCCGGTATGGGCGGCAGCGTCCGCATACAGTTCGCGGATCTCGATCCTTTTCATAGGCGGTTTCTCCTCTCTTTGCGGCCCGGGAAAACGACCGGACACATGGATACAATACAGTTTATTATACCGCCGATTTTGGGTTCTGTATAGAGGGTTTCGGCAATTTTTTCCGTCACAGGCGCCCTTTGATGCGCTCGAGCGCCCCTTTTTCGAGGCGCGAAACCTGCGCCTGGCTGATGCCGATCTCCCGCGCCACCTCCATCTGCGTGCGGCCGCCAAGGTAGCGCATCGAGAGGATGCGCTTCTCCCGGTCGCTCAGGCCGTCCAAAGCCTCGCGGAAGACCAGTTCTTCCACCCAGTCGTTCTCGTCCTGCGGATCGCTGAGTTGGTCCATCACGCGGATGGCCTCGCCGCCGTCGGAGTAAACGGGTTCATAGAGCGAGCAGGGCTGCAGGGTCGCATCGAGCGCCGCCGCCACTTCGCTGCGAGAGGCGCCGAGGCGCTCGGCGATCTCCTCGACCGTCGGCTCGCGCGCGCCCGCGCGCACCAGTTCCTCGCGGGCGCGCAGGGCGTGGTAAGCGAGATCCTTCATGCTGCGCGGCACGTGCAGCGAGCACCCCGCCGCGTCGCGGATGTGCCGCCGCAGTTCCCCCGCGATCAGCGCGACGCCGTAGGTCGCAAACCGGACGTTCAGGCTGAGATCGAAGTTGTCGATCGCCTTGATGAGCCCGATGCAGCCGACCTGAAACAGATCGGAGGGATCTTCCCCGCGGTTTGCAAAGCGCTGGATCACCGACAGCACAAGGCGCAGGTTCGAGACGATCATCTTCTCGCGGGCCTCGCGGTCGCCCGCCTGCGCGCGGCGCAGCAGTTCGATCTTTTCCTCCTCCGAAATGACGGGAAGCTGCGCGGTATCGACCCCGCTGATCTCCACCTTCTGATAGCCGTAGCGCACGGGCCCATCCCCCTTTCCGCCTTATCATGGGCGAAGGGGAACAGGCCTATGCCGGGCGGGGGATTTTTCCAGAATGGCCTTGCCGGAAAGCGAAAACGAATTTATGATAGGGGAAGAAAGGGGCGATCACCGTGAGCATTCCCGAATTCTGCACCTGCACGGACCACGCTTGTCCGTTCCATCCTTCCCGCCACGGGCGGGGCTGCACGCCGTGCGTCGCGAAGAATCTGAAGGAGGGCGAGATCCCCTCCTGCTTTTTTCATGCGATCGACTGCCCGAAACCGACGGACGGCTGGCGCTATGCGGACTTTGCCGCCCTCGTCGAAACGGCAGAGCGGACGGGCAAACTCTGATCCCTCCAATGCGACAAAAAAGCCCTTCCCTCGCGGGAAAGGCTTTTTCTCTTCGGGATCAGTGCGCCTTCACGGCGGCGCGCAGCGCATCGACGCGGTCGCGCCGCTCCCAAGGCACGTCGAGGTCCTCGCGGCCGAGGTGGCCGTAGGCGGCGACCCGCCGGTAGATCGGCCGGCGCAGATCGAGCGCGCGGATGATCGCGGAGGGGCGCAGATCGAACACCTTCTGCACGGCGCCGGCGAGCGCTTCATCCGAAACGGCCCCGGTGCCGAACGTCTCCACCAGCACGGAGACAGGGCGCGCCACGCCGATGGCGTAGGCCAACTGCACCTCGCAGCGCGATGCAAGGCCCGCCGCAACGACGTTCTTCGCCACCCAGCGCGCGGCATAGGCGGCCGAGCGGTCGACCTTGGTGGGATCCTTGCCCGAAAAGGCACCGCCGCCGTGGCGGGAGTATCCGCCGTAGGTATCCACGATGATCTTGCGGCCGGTGAGTCCGCTGTCGCCCTGCGGGCCGCCGATCACGAAGCGCCCGGTCGGGTTGACAAGGAAGCGCGTCCGGTCGTCGAGCAGTTCGGCGGGGATGACGGCGCGGATCACCTCGCGGATGATATCCTCGCGGATCTGCGCCAGTTCGACCGTTTCGGCGTGCTGCGAGGAAATGACGACCGTATCGACGCGCACGGGCCGGTTTTTCTCATCGTATTCCACGGTGACCTGGCTTTTGCCGTCGGGCCGCAGATAGGGCAGCGTGCCGTTCTTGCGCACCTCGGCAAGCCGCCGCGCAAGGCGGTGCGCCAGCGAGATCGGCAGCGGCATCAGTTCGGGCGTCTCATCGCAGGCGAAGCCGAACATCATGCCCTGGTCGCCCGCGCCGTTTTCGTCCTCTTCCCGGCTCTCGCCCGACTTTTTCTCGGCGGCATTGTCCACGCCGAGGGCGATGTCGCCAGACTGCTCGTCGATCGAGGTGAGCACGGCGCAGGTGTTGCAGTCAAACCCGTATTTGGCGCGGTCGTAGCCGATCTCGCGCACCACGCCGCGCGCGATCTTGGGGATGTCGACATAGCAGGAGGTGGAGATCTCGCCCATCACGAGCACCATGCCCGTGGTGACGCACGTCTCGCAGGCCACGCGGCCCTGCGGATCCTGCGCGAGGATGGCGTCGAGCACGGCGTCGGAGATCTGGTCGCAGATCTTATCGGGGTGCCCCTCGGTGACGGATTCGGATGTGAACAGATGGTGTGCCATAAAACGGTTCCCTCCTTCGATGGGATTGGAAAATCAAACCTGAATGCAACTCAAGAGGCCGGCGCGGGAAAAAGGAAGCGCCCGGCATCGTGCCGGGCGCAGATCATTCTTATCTTTCGGCGCGATACCGCAGGATTTGGCACCTTGCGCTCGCGCGCAGGTTGCCGGGCTTCGCAGGGCCTGTTCCCTCAGCCACTCTTGATAAGCGGGTGATTCAGTTTTCGTCTTGATTATAGCGGGAAAGCAGGGACTTGTCAAGCGGCGGCGGGCGTCACTCCCCGATCTCGCGCATGAACGTCTGGATCTGCACCGAGAGCCGCTTGTAGACGGGAAACGTCAAAATCGAGACGGCCGCGCCTTTGATGAGGTTGAAGGGCACCACGCCGTAGAGCAGATAACTGCCCATGCCCGTGATGCGCGGGTTGACCGCGGAGCAGGCGGAAAAGATCGCCTCGAGCGGCATGATCTTGGCGTAGAACGGGATGAGCAGGAAGCGGTTGGCGACCACGCCCATCAGCACGAGCGCCGCCGTGCCGCAGACGCACGCCAGCACCGCGCCGCGCTTGGTGTGGCGGCGGCGGTAGACGACCGCGGCCGTGCAGGCGAAGGCCGAGGTCATCAGGAAATCTGCCAGTTCGCCGACGCCGCCCGTCATGCTCGAGAACGCGTGGACGACCGCCTTGACGAGCGCCATGGCGACGGCCGCCCCGGGCCCGAGGATGAAGCTGCCGATCAAAATCGGCAGCAGCGAGGGGTCGAGTTTGAGAAACGGCGGCATCAGCGGAAGCGGCGTTTCGATATACATCAGCACCGTCGCCACCGCGGCGAAGAGGGCCGTGACCGTCAGGACCCGGAGTTTGTTGCGTTTCTGCATCGTTTTTTCCTCCCTTTTTCGGGGCAAAAAAATCCGTGCGCCAAAACAGGGCGCACGGCGATGAAAAAGACGAAGGGTCTCTTTTGGGGAACGATTCGTTTCTCTCATCCGGACTGTAACCGTCGGACCCGGATTCTGACCGGATTCTGCAAACCCTTTCGGGCAGCTCGCGGACTCGTGGCTCGTGGCCCTTCACCGCCGGTGGGGACTTTCACCCCGCCCTGAAACATTTTTTACAGTATAGCGCCGCGAAAGCCGCTTGTCAATACGCCGTTTTTGCGGGCGCTGTTCTTTTTTTGCAATTTGTGCTACAATGGGAGCCGAAAAAACCTGCGCCCCGCCGGCGGGGCGCAAATCAGAAGAAGAGGTGCCATCCGTATGAAACAGATCTATCCCTACCGCGGCGTTTTCCCGAAGGTCGATCCGTCCGTCTTTCTGGCGCCGGGCGCGCTGCTCATCGGCGAGGTCGAGATCGGCGAAAATTCGTCCGTCTGGTACAACACCGTCGTACGCGCCGACGTGCAGCGCGTCGTGATCGGCAAATACTCCAACATCCAGGATTGCAGCGTGGTACACGAGGACTCCGGCCGCGGCACGGGCAACCCCGAGGGGACGGCCACGATCGTGGGCGACTACGTCACCGTCGGGCACAACGCGATCCTGCACGCCTGCACGCTCGAGGATTACTGCCTCGTCGGCATGGGCGCCGTCGTGATGGACGCAGCCGTCGTCGGCAAGGGCTCGGTGATCGGCGCGGGCGCGCTTGTGACGAAAGGAATGCATATCCCGCCCTTTTCACTCGTGGTGGGGGCGCCCGCGAAAGTGATCCGCACGCTCGAGGAAGAGCCCGCCCTCGCGGAGCATCTCGACCAGGCGATGCACTATTACCACCTCGCGCAGGAATACAAAAAGGACCTCGAAGCAGAGTAATCCCGCCGCGGCGGGAAACAGGGGGGGAGCGCCTGCGGCGCTCCCCTCTTCTTTTTGCGTCCATGCTCCGCGCCGGGCGAGCCGGCATAGGATGTATCGCGGGGCCGCGCGCCCTGTCTTTGCAAAGGCCGCAGACAAAAAAGGGCGTTCGCCCCGACGTTTTTGCATCGGGAGGTTCACCCCTTTGGCTGTTTTTTATAACCAGGCGACCCTGTCCTATGCGGGCGGAACGGTCCGCTCCAACCTCGTGTCCGGCGAGATCGCCGAAGCGCTCACCCTCACCAAGACCCCCATTTCCGGCAGTTATTCTTCCGGCGGAACGGTCGCCTACGCGATCGGCATCGCCAATGTCGGAGACGCCGCCGTGAGCGGCGTGACCCTCACGGACGATCTGGGCGGCTACACGTTCGATACCCAGACGGTCTATCCCCTCGCCTACCGCAACGGGAGCCTGCTCGCTTTCGTGAACGGCGCGCCCGCCGCGGCGCCCTCTGTCACCGCGGGGCCCCCGCTCACCGTGAGCGGCATCGACGTGCCCGCCAACGGCAGCGTGCTGCTCGTCTACGAGGCGCTTGTCACCCCCTACGCGCCGCTCGGGGAAAGCGCACAGATCACCAACACCGCGGAACTTTCGGGCGGCGGCATCGCCGCCGCGCTCTCCGCCTCCGCGACGCTGGCCGCGCAGCCCCAGACGCAGTTTGCGATCACGAAATTCGTCGACCCCGACACCGTCTCCTCGGGCAACGCGCTCACCTACACGTTCATTCTGCAGAACTTCGGGGACGCGCAGGCGGTCGTCGTCTCCGACACCTTCGACCCGATCCTCACCGGCATCAGCGCGACGCTCAACGGCGCTGCGTTCGCCGCCTACACCTACGAGGCGGACAGCGGTGTTTTCACGACCGTGGAAGGGGCCGTGACGGTGCCGGCCGCCTCCCACGCCCAGAGCCCCGACGGCAGTTGGGCGGCGACGCCCGGCGTCGCGGTCCTCACGGTCACGGGGACGATCTGACCCCCGCCCGCGCGCAACACACCCGCGCACAGACGGCGGAGCAGGCAGAAGCCTGCTCCGCCGTCTTTTTCGCATGCGGCTTATCCAACCGAATATACGCGGCCGGCTTTGCGCGGCGCCGCCTTTGGGGGCTCGCCGTCCGCATAGCCCACGGCGCAGTGGCCCACGCCCTCCCATTCTCCCTCGATACCGAGGTCGCGCAGCAACTGCCGATACTTCGGCATCTCAAACTCTTCCTTCGCACGGTTGATCCAGATGCTCCCCAGCCCCAGCGAATGGGCGGCCAGCATCATGTTGCCCATGACAAGGCTCCCGTCGTAGGCGCGGTTGTACCAGTCCTTCTGCGCGAGCACGATCAGCAAAACAGGCGCGCCGTAGAAGGGGTCGTAATCCTCCTTCCAGCCGCCGATCCTGCAGTTGTCGGCGCGCAGCAGATCCCGCAGGGCCCGGTCCCGCACGACCAGCGTGAGGGTCGCCTGCTTTCCCTTTCCGTTGGGCGCATACAACCCCGCCTCGACGATCTGGTCGATCATCTCTTTCGGCGGCATCTCCGGCCGGAATTTGCGGATGCTCCTGCGCTCTTTGATCGCCCGAATCACTTCGTTCATTCTCCGGTTCCCCCATTTCGTCGATATCGTGCCGCAATCCTCGCTATTCAGGCTGATTTCATTGTATCATCCTTTTCCCCCGCGGTCAAACGACCGAACGGACGAGCAGCGCCGCGGGCCGGCGGCCCGCGGCGCTTTGGGCGCAGGGATCCCGGCGAGCCTGCGCAGGGCTTTCCACAAGCCGGCGCGGACGCCGGCCGGTTTCGCGCTGTTATCGCGTCATCAGCGCCAGCGCCAGGCGGGCGGTACCCTCCAGGTTTTCGATGCGCAGTTCCTCCTGCGTGGTGTGCACTTTGGCCATGCCGGTGCCGAGGACCAGCGCCCGGATGCCGTGCGCGTTCAGGTGGTTCGCATCGCTGCCGCCGCCGCTGGCCGCAAACTGGGGCTCCAATCCCGCGCGCCGGCAGGCCTCCGCCACGGTTTGGACAAAGGGGTCGTCGGGCGCGTGGGAATAGGCGGAGTAGGAATGCGTCTGTTCCAACTCCAGTTGGGCGCCGAAGCGGTCGCACGCCTGCTGCAGGCAGTCCGTCATGTGCCGGACCTGCGCCTCCAGTTTTTCGTCGCTGCGGCTGCGCGCCTCAGCCTTCAGTTCGGCGCGGTCGGGGACGATATTGGTGGCATACTGCGAGCAGAACGTGCCGATATTGGCGGTCGTTTCCTCGTCGATGCGCAGCAGGCGCATCGCGGAAACGGCGTGGGCGAGAACCTGGATCGCGCTGATCCCCTCCTCGGGCGCGACGCCGGCATGCGCCCTGCGGCCGATCACGGCGGCGTTGATCTTGTACTGCCCCGGCGCCTGCGTGATGATCTTCCCGGGGTTTCCGCTGCTGTCGAGCACCACGGCGCGCCTGGCGGTAATCCTGTCATAATCCAGCGCCTTGGAACCGCGCAGGCCGACCTCCTCGCAAACGGTAAAGACGAGTTGAATCTCCGGGTGCGGGAGGTTTTGCTCCGCAACCGTGCGCAGGGCCTCCACGATCGCGGCGATGCCGGATTTGTCGTCGCCGCCCAGCACGGTGTCGCCGGAACTGTAGATCACGCCGTCGCGGATGACCGGTTTCACGCCCCGCCCGGGGGTGACGGTATCCAGATGGGCGCAGAACAGGATCGGTTCGCCGGGCGCGTCGGCGGGCAACGTGCAGTAGAGATTTCCGGTATCGCTGCCGGTCTTCTCGCCGCTTTCGTCAAACGAGATCCGGCAGCCGACGGCGCGCAGGTCGTCGGCGACGCGCTGCGCCATTTCTTTTTCGCAGGTGCTTTCGCTGTCGATTTTCACATAGTCGAGAAAGGTGGTCAAAAGGCGTTCTTTCTGAATCATGTACGTACTCCTTTTTCCAGAATCCAAACCACGCAAACGAAAGACGGCCCGATCCGGCGTCTCCCGCCGGACCGGGCACATCGCAAGGCTTATACGGCCGGATAGAACAGGCCGGTGCCGACGCCGATCGGCAGGCCGAGCGCCAGCCACAGGATCATCAACAGCGTCCAGAAGACAAGGAAGACGATGCTGTAGGGCAGCATCGTGGCGGTGATGGTGCCGATGCCGGCCTGCTTGTCGTAGCGCTGGGCGAACACCACGATAACGGCGAAATACGTCATCATGGGTGTGATGATATTGGTGCTGGAATCGCCGATACGGAAAGCGAGCTGGCTCAACTCCGGGCTGTAACCGAGCAGCATGAACATGGGCACAAACACCGGCGCCAGGATGTTCCACTTGGCGGAGGCGGAGCCCATAAACAGGTTCATGAACGCGGAGAACAGGACGAAGATGACCATCAGCGGGATCAGCCCGATGTTGATGGATTTGAAGAAGTTCGCGCCGTTGAGGGCGAGGATGGTGCCCAGTTTGGTGTAACTGAAATACTGGATGAACTGGGAGGAAACGAACGCCAGCGCGAGGAAGGAGCCCATGGTGGACATGGCCTTGGCCATGGCGCCGCAGACCTCGCGGTGGTTCCTCAGCGTGCCGACGGATCTGCCGAACGCCATAGCGGGCAGGAAGAACATCAGCGCGATCAGGACCACGATGCCCTCGATCAGCGGGGAAGCTGGACGGCCCAGCAGAACGCCGTTGGCGTTGCGGAAGAAGGAATTGGCGGGGATGCAGGCGGCCACGATCAGCGCAAAGTAGATCAGCGCCACCATGCCCGCGCGCTTGAGGCCCTTCTTTTCGGCCTCGGTGATGGTGGTGAGGGACGTGTCCTCCTCGGAGAGCAGATGGCCGCCGAACGCCGCCAGGCGCGGCTCCACGAGTTTATCGGTGATGATGGTGCCGAGGAAAACGATCAGCACGGTGGAGGCGCACATAAAATAGTAGTTGCCCATCACCGCAACCTGATAGTTGGGATCGATGATGGAGACGGCTGTCTGGGAAATGCCAGACAGCAGGGGATCCAGCGTGCCGATGAGCAGGTTGGCCGAAAAGCCGCCCGAAACGCCGGCAAACGCCGCGGCCAGACCAGCCATGGGATGGCGGCCGTAGGCGCGGAACACCATGGCGCCCAGCGGGATCAGGATCACGTAGCCCGAGTCGGAGGCGATGTTGGACATAACGCCCAGAAAGACGATCACGGGCGTGATCAGCGCTTTCGGGGTGACCTGCACGGTCCGCTTGAGCAGCGCGTTGATCATGCCGGACTGCTCCGCTACGCCGACGCCCAGCATGGCGACCAGCACCATGCCGAGGGGCGCGTAACTGGTGAAGTTGCTGACGGCCTTGGAGAAGATATAGGCCAGCCCGTCCTTTGTCAACAGGCTGACGGCGGTGACGGTCGTTTCCTTCAGTTCTCCGCCGGAGATCAGTTCCCCGGTAGCGGACACGCCGAATGCGGCGCAGACCGCGGAAACGATGATGACCGTCAAGGCGAACATGGCGAACAGCGCAATGGGATGTGGGAGCTTGTTGCCGACGCGCTCAATCCCGTTGAGCCAGCGGTTGTACAAGCTGATCTTCTCTTTTGTGTTGTTTGACATGATATCCTCCTCAAGATGTTGCCGCGCTCCGTTTTCGCTTCCGAATGACACCGCTCCTTTCTTTTTTCTTTTTTGGTTCCTTTTTCTTGGAGCACAGTGGCTTCATTTTACCATGCGCCCCCGAACCCTGTCCATTTTGAATATGTGAAGATTTTATTTCGTCCCGCACGCACATTTTCGCGTCGCAGTCGCCCGTCCTCCGGGCGCAAAAACGTAAAAAAGACGCCCTGCGGCGTCTCTCTGTGCTGCGGCCGTTCCCGAAGCGGAAACCGTTCGGCACGCAACGGGGAAGAGGTGCGAAGGAACCCCGTCGAGGGCCATATGGAAAGCATCTTCCGCGCGATCCTCTCGGAAAGTGCGGTATAAACCGCGGGAAACAGAAAAAACGGCACCGTGAAAATGGCTTCACGACGCCGTTTCTCGCTGGTCGGAGTGAGGTGATTTGAACACCCGACTTCTTGGTCCCGAACCAAGCGCGCTACCATCTGCGCTACACCCCGAAAATTCAGCCCGTTTATCGTAACACAGGCAACGGTAAATGTCAAGACGCGGCACATGATTTTTCCGACCGCAAAAAAGCGGCGGCCGCCGTTCGCTGCGCCGCGATTTCGCCCTTTTGACAGCGCGCCCTGCATTTGACTTTTTTGGCGGGATTTCACAGCGATAATGACACGGCCGCGCGCCATACTATGACTGCAAACGCAAAGAAAAGAGAAAGGAGAGATTCCTCATGACGAAATCCAGCAACAACATCGTCGTTCCCGAGGCGAAGGCCGCGATGGAGCGCTTCAAGATGGAAGCTGCGAACGAAGTGGGCGTCAACCTCAAGCAGGGGTATAACGGCGATCTGACTTCCCGTCAGGCCGGCTCCGTCGGCGGCCAGATGGTCAAGAACGTGTGTACCGTACGACTCACGAAAAAGGCCGTCTTCCAGCGGGTAAGCCGCATCGTGGACGGGCATAAGATGACGGTGAAGTACATAGTCGGTGTGGCGGTGTGAGAGAAGCACACCAGAAGGGCGTCGGTAGAAGGAACCGACGCCCTTTTGAAATCATCCAGTATGACAACGAAAAACAAACTTCCGTCAGGAGTTATGCCAGGGTGGATTCAGAATTTGTCATGTGATAGAATAATCTTGCACAATGTGCAAATATCTATCAAAGGAGGCCATCAAAATGCCAACAAACCGTTTCCTCCCATTGGATCAATTCACATTCATCGTCGAACCACCGGAAACGCGCAAAAATGCATACTATGTAAACATCTATCCAGATGGAAAATTCAATCTGATTCAATCTGAACGGAAAGCTGGTAGAGAAGTTGTCCGGCAAACCGATCGAGATCCTGTTTACGAAGGATGCAAAGAACCTGTGCCTGAGAGATGGGACTGATTTTGCAATTCAGTTTCCCAAGAATGGCTCGAAAAAATTACAGAGTGTGATTGACCATTTGAGAGATCAGAGAATCCAACTTCCTGCAAAGTATTCTGTTCGTTACAATGAAGACGCCATGTTTTGGCAGGGGAATTTGTTGGAAAACCCTATCCAAATCCAGCACAGTCCGAATTCCAAGAAGAAATCCTGACACTCTCGCCCGCAATGCAAGCAGTGATCCATCCATTTCTGAATACATACACGACGCAAGACGTTCTTCACGAGATGATTGTCTGCTGCTATGAAGCGATCAGTCAAAAGAACATTTTTTCCAAATCAAAGGCAACTAAGAATATCAAGGAGATGCTCAAAC
>Ga0079305_1000670_pt1 | contig 64569 bp, 59 predicted proteins | sample LMS_cellobiose_e_FD_79183 | JGI IMG/M metagenome (GOLD analysis project Ga0079305, IMG submission 79183) | Rumen-fistulated moose microbial communities from Alaska, USA - LMS_cellobiose_enrichment | ecosystem: Host-associated > Mammals > Digestive system > Stomach > Rumen fluid ...
GCCGAGCCCGTGTTCCGCATCCTTGTCCAGCCAGGCGTATCGGACTTCGAAATCACCGGCCGCCAGCAGACCTTCTCCGATGGTCCGGTGTATTCCCTGCGGATAAACCGCCTTGACTTTCTCCTGCGTGAGTTCATGTCTGAACTCATTCCAGACCGTAACATGGATGGCAGGTTTCATGACATATTTTCCCCGTTCTGGTTTTTTTGTGATATTGACAAATCTGATTATCGGTTAATTTACTGCTTGAATAAGTTGATTCAAGTGCTAAATTATATACAGAATGTGATATTAGTGACATGATTTGTGAGGTGTTTCAGATGGAAAGATTCAGCAACGTCCGGATTTGGGAGGTCCGGTTCCAGATTACGCGCCCGCTGGAAACCTTCCCGATGCCCCATGAGATCGTGCTGGAAAAACAGATTTCACTGAACTACCGGAAGGAAGGCCGGGGACGGCCGAATAATATGACGCAAATGGTCTTTACGCTGGAAGGCGAAGGAGTGTTCAGTTACGGCGACCGGGTTTATCCGCTGCCCCCCGGAAAAGGGTTCAGCTGCCGGCTCGGCGATCCGGAAAGCGTATATTACTATCCCGGTCACGCCGAGGAACCGTGGATTTTTCTGTGGATGGATTTCCAGGGCGTGGCCGCCGTCCGTATGGTGGATGAACTGAACGAGCGCTATGGACATGTTTTCGATTTTCCGCTGGATTCGGGTCTGATCCGGTATTTGAAATCGTTTCGCAATCAGCGGCGGAGCATCCGGTTCGTTTCCCCGACGGAAGGCGCGCGGATTGTCTGCAAGGTCTTTTCTCTGCTGGGCGAACATCTCGAACGGCGGGATATCGATTCGCCGGGCAATCAGCTGGTGCAGGCGGCGCAGACGGCGATTTCGGCCAATCTCTCCCGGACTTTGAATTTGTCGGATATTGCCGCCCGGCTGAAAGTTTCCCGGGAACACCTCTCCCGGATTTTCCGCGAACGCACGGGCATCACCCCGCGGGAGTTCGCCGCCGAGGAACGGATGCAGTATGCGGTCCGTCTTCTTCGGGACAGTTTTCAAAGCTGCGACGAGATCGCGGTTCGAATCGGATATTCGGGCGCGGTCAGTTTCAGTCGTGCGTTTCAGCAGCGCTTCGGATGCAGTCCGGTGGAATACCGGAAACATCGGATTTTGCAGAAGGGGACGGATTGACGGTTCATTTGCCTCAGGGTCAAACGGATTTGCATTTCATCCGTCTCTATGCTATAGTATGTCATTTTTACGTATTAATGAAGGGAACCGCGTCCGGTTGACGGGGCGGACCCTTTATCTGGGAGACAAGGGAGGAATATGAGAATCACGGTCTGTATCAAGCAGGTCCCCGGCACGTCGCAGGTCGAAATCGACCCGAAGACCGGCGTATTGAAGCGCGACGGCGTGGAATCCAAGATGAATCCGTTCGACCTTTACGCCCTCGAAACGGCGTTGCGGCTGAAACAGCAATACGGCGGCGAGATCACGGTCATTTCGATGGGGCCGCCGCAGGCGCAGGCGGTCATCCGCGAAGCCTTCATGATGGGCGCGGACCGCGGCTTTCTGCTTTCCGACCGCAAATTCGGCGGGGCGGACGTGCTGGCGACTTCCTACACGATCTCGCAGGGAATCCGCGCGGCGGGTCCTTACGACGTCATCATCTGCGGCAAGCAGACCACCGACGGCGACACCGCACAGGTCGGTGCGGAGCTGGCCGAATCGCTCGGAATTCCGCATGTCACCAACGTCTGCCGGATTCACGATGCCGATGCCGTTTCGCTGACTGTCACGCAGGACCTGCCGCTTCACCGGCTGACCGCAAAGATCACTCTCCCCTGTCTCATCACGGTGGAAAAAAACATCTTCGAACCGCGGCTGCCCTCCTACAAACTGATGTGTGCCACGGCCGAACGCGAAATCCGCGTGCTGACGCTGGCCGACCTGCCTGATCAGGACGCGATGCACTACGGGCTCAACGGTTCGCCGACTCAGGTCAAGCGCATTTTCCCGCCGGAAAAAAGCACCCGGCAGGAAAAATGGGACGGTCCGGAAGAGGAATCGGCCGACCGTCTGTTCCGTTTCCTTTCCGACCGCAAATTCTTACAGAAACTCGGGTGACGTATGCCGCATATCATCATTCATCAGGAAAAAGCGGCCGATCCGCAGCAGCTGATCGGTCTCTGTCCCTTCGGAGCCATCGAAACAGTCGACGGCAGACTGTCGATCACTTCCGGCTGCCGCATGTGCCGCAACTGCATCAAACGCGGAAATGGCGTGTTCGAACTGGTCGAGGAACCTGTCGCGATGGTCGACAAATCCGCCTGGAACGGCATTGCCGTGATCGCCGAGGTTGAAGAGGGCGCGATTCACCCCGTGACCTTCGAACTGCTCGGCAAAGCCCGGGAACTCGCCTCGAAGATCGGTTACAAGGTCTATGCTCTGCTGATCGGGACCGGCGTCACGCCGCTGGCCGGACGGCTGGCCGAATACGGCGCCGAAACGATTCATGTTTACGATCAGGAGGCGTTCCGCTATTTCCGCATCGAACCCTACACGGCGGCAGCCGAGGATTTCATCCGGAAAGTCCGGCCGGGTTCGGTGCTGGTCGGCGGCACGCCCGCGGGACGCTCGCTCGCGCCCCGGCTGGCGGCCCGGTTCCGCACCGGACTCACCGCAGACTGCACCAGCCTCGACATTTCCGCCTCGACCGACCTCGATCAGATTCGGCCGGCCTACGGCGGGAACATCATGGCGCACATCAACACCCCGCGCCATCGTCCGCAGTTCGCCACCGTGCGATACAAAATCTTCTCCATTCCGCCCCGGAACGATGCGCCCGCAGCCGAGATCGTCCACGCGAAACTGCCGGAAGAGAAACTCCGTTCCGGCATCGAGATACTGCATACGGAAACCAAGGAGCGGATGCGCGGAATCGAAGACGCCGAAGTCATCGTCGCCGCCGGACGCGGCATCAAAAAGCCCGAAGACCTGGCCATGCTGCAGGAACTGGCCGACCTGCTCGACGGCCGGCTCGCCAGCACCCGCGCGCTGGTCGAAGCGGGCTGGACCGACGCCCGCTGTCAGATCGGACTTTCCGGCCGGACCGTCAAACCGAAACTCATCATCACCTGCGGCGTTTCGGGCGCAATCCAGTTCGTCGCCGGGATGAACGGTTCGGAAAAGATCATCGCGATCAACAGCGATCCGGACGCGCCGATTTTCAATATCGCGCACATCGGCATCCGCGGCGACCTTTACAAGATCGTCCCGGACCTCATCACCAGAATCAAACAGTCTCGCACGGAGGATTGAATTTTGAAACCGACCTATCAGACCTTTAGTGATGATGATCTCCGGGCGCTGCAGGCGATCTGCAGCGAAGACCGGGTCATCCCCCGCAGCCGGATCGGCGAAGATTACAGCCACGACGAACTTTCCGGCATCCGGAAATTCCCGGACGCGCTGGTGCAGGCGACGTCCGCGCAGGAAGTCTCCCAGGTCCTGAAATATGCAAGCGGCCGCAAACTGCCCGTTACTCCGCGCGGAGCCGGCACGGGACTGGTCGGCGGCTCCGTCGCGCTTCACGGCGGGATCATGCTCGATCTGTCGAAGATGAATCATTTTCTGGAACTGGACGAGGAAAACATGACGCTGACGCTCGAACCGGGCGTGCTGCTGATGGATGTGGCCAAATACGTCGAACCGGCGGGGCTTTTCTATCCGCCCGATCCGGGCGAAAAGACCGCGACCATCGGCGGCAACATCAGCACCAACGCCGGCGGCATGCGCGCGGTCAAATACGGCGTTACCCGCGATTATGTCCGCGGCCTCGAAGTGGTCCTGCCGGACGGCGAGATCATCGAACTCGGCGGCAAGGTGGTCAAGAACAGTTCCGGCTACAGTCTGAAAGACCTCATGGTCGGTTCGGAAGGCACGCTGGGCGTTATTACCAGGGCGACGCTGCGGCTGCTGCCCCTGCCGAAACACAAGATCAGTCTGCTGGTGCCGTTCCCCGATCTGCCGTCGGCGATCCGGACCGTGCCGCAGATCATCCGGGCCAGTTCCACGCCGACCGCGGTCGAGTTCATGGAACGGGAAGTCATCCTCGCCGCCGAGGAATTCCTCGCGCGGAAATTTCCCGACAACAGCGCGGACGCCTATCTGCTGCTGACCTACGACGGCGCCGGTCGGGAGGAAGTGGAACTTGCCTGGCACGCGGCGGCGGAAATCTGCTTGAAAGCGGGCGCGCTCGACGTATTCATTTCCAATACGCTCGAACGCAATGAATCGATCTGGGCGGCGCGCGGCGCTTTCCTCGAGGCGATCAAGGCCTCGACCAGCGAAATGGACGAGTGCGACGTGGTCGTCCCGCGCAAAAACGTCGCCGACTTCGTTCTGTTCTCCCATACGCTGCAGCAGAAACACGGAATCCGGCTGCGGTCGTTCGGTCACGCCGGGGACGGCAATCTGCATATCTACATTCTGCGCGATGATCTTGACGAATCCGCGTGGAAGACCAAACTCAACGCGGTCTTCGACGAACTGTATGCCAAGGCGGCCGAACTCGGCGGCAAGGTGAGCGGCGAACACGGGATCGGTTATGCGAAGAAACCGTATCTGGCCGAAGCGTCCGGCGCCGCGGAAAAGCGCCTGATGGCCGGTCTCAAAGCGGTCTTCGACCCGCAGAACATCCTGAACCCCGGAAAACTTATTCCGGATTCAGAGTGAGCGGGTGCAGCAATATTTCACGGGAACGGGATCTGCAACTCCGGCATGGGCCGGCTGCAAGGTTGCCGCTGTTATAACAAGTTCACTGAAAAACAATTAAATTTGGAGGAGATTCGATGAAACAAAAAGGTTTATTGATCGGGACCGCGCTGCTGATGGGTATTACTTCGGCGGGAACGGCGGATGCAAAACCCAAAGCGAGGGAAAAAGCGACGGGAGATGCCGAACTGCATGCGGAAAAACTGCAGAATGAACAGCGTTACAAGGGCGTCTTCCCGTCCGGGGTCAAAACGGTCGCCTGCCTTTCTCCCGCGTCCTATCCGGGGACCAAGATGCATCGGCGCGGTGTGGAGCTGCTGCGGAAAGCCGGACTGAAGGTCAAGGTCATGCCGCATGCGTTCACGCCGCCTGCGGAGAAAGGTAAAACCGGTGCGCCGCTGGAAGACCGTCTTGCGGATTTTTATGCCGCGTGGAACGATCCGGAAGTGGATATGATCCTGTGTGTCCGCGGGGGCCGCGGCTGTCAGGAGCTGCTGGCGAATCTCGACTGGACCAAGCTCAAACCGAGGAAGGAACTTTACCTGCAGGGATACAGCGATGTCACGCAGATCACCGCCGCGATGCTGAATAAAGGTTACGGCCGGCCGGTGGCGGGGCCGATGTCCGGTTCCATGGCGGGACTCGAGCCGGACTGCATTCAGGAAATGAAAGCGATGCATCACGGCGAACAGGTCGGGCCGGTGCCGGTCAGTCCGATGGTGCCGGGGGGCGATTGTGCCGGTCTGCCGCTCGCCGGACTGCTCAGCCGTTTCGCGTGGGTGGTGGAATCCAATTATTGCCCCGATACGACGGGGAGGATCATTTTCATCGAAGGCGTTTCCAGCACGCCGGAAAATGTCCGGAAGGACCTGCAGCTGCTGCTGGACCGCAAATTCTTCGCCGGGGCGAAGGCGGTGGTCTACTGTCATTTCCTGCGCTGCGGCGATCCGAAGCAGATCGACGCCATCCTGAAGGAATTTGCGCCGAAGTTCGGGGTGCCGGTCTATCGCGGTTTCCCGTTCGGGCACAGCTCGAAATGTTACACCATCGATTTCAGCCGTCCGGTCGAGATCAGGAACAACACGGTGATTTTCCCTGCGACGGCCCAAAAATAACCCGGAGCGGCTGGTTGCTTTCAAAGCAACGCGATGACCGTTGATTTCCCGTTGCGGGAATGCTCTGCAAAATAGAAAGATGCGGGCATTCCCGCATTCGTTTTTTCAGTCGGCGAATTTCTGCTGGAGGTCCAGGATAATGTCCGGATCGTTGGTGGTGATGAAATCGACCTGGCAGGCGCGGGCCGCCAGATATTCATTGGCATTGCCGGGCGCCCAGGTGTCGATCCGGATTCCGCGGTCGTGGTAGAATCCGGCGATCTCCAGATTGATTTTCCGGATATTGATTCCGACCCGGTTCAGCAGGGCGATATAATCTTCTCTGCCGCCTTCCGTCGGCAGATTGATCGCGCTGAATCCATGACGGGGAAGTTCCGGCGCGTATTTCGCGGCGGCGCGGATCATATTGCTCTTGAAACTGATGATGCTGCAATGCTTGTCGAATCCGCGCTTCCGGAGTTCATCGATGGTCCGGCGGGCGAGCGATTCGCTGTCGTCCTTGATCTCGACGGCCAGCCAGAGATCGGGGCGTCTGGCTTCCACCAGATCCAGCAGCTCATGCAGCTCCGGGATGCGGGTCCCGGCGAATTCCGGTCCTTTCTTGATACCGAAATCCAGTTTTTTCAACTCGTCCAGCGTCATCTGGGCAATCGTGCCCGTGCCGTTGCTGCGCAAATCGACATCGGCTTCGTGCGAAATGACGATTTTATCGTCCGCAGTCAATCTCAAATCAAACTCGATGCCGTCCACCGGCAGCTCCATTGCCTTTTCAAAAGCGATCAGAGTGTTTTCCGGATAACGGCCGGACCAGCCGCGGTGTGCGATGATTTGCGGTTTCACGATCAATTTCCCTCGGTTTATTATGGTTGCCAGCTACAAGACAGGAATGGTATCCGGTCAATAAAAAACCTGGCGGGTTTGATTCCGCCAGGCTTTTCGTCAATGGAGATCAGGCTTCTTTTTTGAGCGTGATGACGACACTCTTGAAATTGCCTTCGCCGGTGCTTTCCGTGACCAGATCGGTTTCTTTTTCCAGCGTGATGTGGATGATCCGGCGGTCATGGGCGTTCATCTGCGGAAGCGTCACCGGTTCGCCCCAGCGGCGGACTTCCTTGGCGGAATCCAGCGCCTGCTGGCGGAGCTGCTCGTCCTTGTCGGAATCGAAGCGGGGACGGTCTCCGTGTTCGGAACGTTCGAAGCGGTCGGAACCGTTGCGTTCTTCGCCGGATTTCGAGAAGGAACGTCTGCCTCCCCGGAACGGACGACGCTCGCCGTCGCGGCGTTCCCCGCGTTTGGAGTTGGAGGAGTAGCCGTCGATGTCGATATAGATTTTGGGGCAGGGGGCATCGCCCTTCTGCATGATGCGGTTGACCAGCACCTGCAGACTTTCCAGACTCTGACCCTTGCGGCCGATGATGCGGCCGGCGTCATCGCTGGCGATGAGCAGATTGATCTTGCCGGGTTTGCCTTCGGCTTTGACGGTGCCTTCAAGTCCCAGATAATCCAGCATGGTGGCCAGAATCTTTTTGGAATTTTCCAGCATTTCTTCGGTGACCGGAACGGGTTCCGGGCGGGGCCGGGCGTTTTCTTCGCGTTTTTCCTCGACGGGTTGTTCTGCGGCTTCCTCAGCGGGAGCGGATTCCGGAGCGGGGGCGGGTTCAGCCTGGACGGCAGCGGGTTCCTGCGGTTCTGCGGCGACAGGGGCGGCGGTTTCTTCCGTCCGGACAGACTCGTTCTGAATTTCGTTTTCCATGATTACCTCTTAATGGGTTAAGCTGATTTTTGGTTGAGGGCCGGATCATTCTTCTCCTCATCCCTCTTGGCGATATACAAACTGTATTTCATCTGCGCGATACTGAAAATCTGACTGACGGTCCAGTAAAGGGTCAGACCGGAAGGCAGATTGTAAAGGAACAGCAGCATGATGACCGGCATAAACATCATCATCTTCTGCTGCGCGGGGTCCATATTGGACGGAGTCATGCGCTGCTGGAGAACCATGAGCACGGTCATCAGGATCACCAGCGGGTGGATTCCGTAACCGAAGAAGAATTGCGGTCCCACCAGGTCGGGCTTGGTCAGGTCGGTCATCCACAGGAACGAGACATGCCGGAGTTCCACGGCGGAATCCAGCGCCGCATACAGCGCGAAGAACACCGGAATCTGGAGCAGGATCGGCAGACAGCCGCCCAGCGGATTGACGCCTTCCTGACGGTAGAGTTCCATCGTCTTCTGATTCATCAGCTGCGGGTTGTCCTTGTATTTTTCCCGGATTTCCTTGGCCTTGGGCGCGATCTTGGACATCTTGCGCATGGAACGGTTGCCTCGCTCGGTCAGCGGGAAGAAGACGATCCGCACGATCAAAGTCAGCAGAATGATCGCCAGACCGTAATTGCCGCAGATCGATTTGAGATAATTCAGCAGCGCCAGCACCGGACGGGCCAAATACTCCATCCACGAGAAGGACGAGATATGCAGCACCGGCATTGCGGACGGCGGCAGTTTTTTGATTTCGGAAAGGGTTTTCGGTCCGGCGAAATAGCGGAACGAGAAATTCCGGCTTTCGCCCGGCTTCACGGCCACATTGCAGTAGTTGCCGCCGATGGAGGGGACGTAATAGAACTTGCCGGCCTTTTTGCCGGACAGCGGATAGGCGGTCCGGGTCACGTTCACGCCGCTGTCGAAATACGGTTCCGCAAACAGCAGCGAGGCAAAATATTTATTGGAAACCCCGATCCAGTCGGACGGACGGGAAAGATCGAGCGCGACGAATTTTTCCTCTTTCATGGCTGGGTCGAGCGAGACCATCTGCTTGCCGGCGGTGGTGCAGTATTCGATCCGGTGCATGGTCCGTCCGTTCAGCTGGTCGCCGGCGAACTGTTCCATCGGCGGAATGCCGGCAGTCCAGACCCGGAACAGCGGCAGAATGACCGGTTTGCTGCCCGGCGTGGAAAGCCGGACCGTCAGGTTGAGACTGTAGGAATCCGGCGGAAGGGAATAGAGTTCGACCATCTGCAGTTCTTCCGCGCCGCGGCGGAAACGGCGGTCGATGCGGAGTTCCTTGTCCCCGAACTGCACCTCCGGGGATTTGTTCACGGTCAGTGCGACGAGCTGCCAGTCGTCCAGACCGTCGACGGCGAAGGTCCGGCGCGGGACGATGTTCGAATCGTAAACGATGCGACCCTTGCGGTCGGAGGCGTCATACCGGCACAGTTCGATTTTTTCCACCGTGCCGGAAACGGGGTCGATGACGAACCGGGTCAGTTCGTTGGCGAGCGTGACCGCCGGATAGCGGTCTTTCGAAAAGGCGGAGGGTGCGGCGGGTGCCGGGGCCGGAGCCGGGGCGGCAGGTTGAGCTTGTGCGGGAGCCGCGGCGGTCTGCTGCTGTTCTGCGTATTTGCGGGCGGCTTCGTTTTTTGCTTCGAGCGCCTGCGCGGCGGCACGCTGTTCCTGACGGGCGGCATTGACTTTGGCCTGCTGTTTAGGATACCAGATGCCCCAGGCGATCAGCAATGCCAGCGCAATGCCGATGACGATGACATTTTCCTTATCGATATGTTTCACTGTTCCGAAATTCCTCATTTATTTGGTTTTTCGCGGCGGAACCGGATCATATCCGCCTTTGCAGAACGGCTGACAGCGGAGCAGTCTGCCGGCCGCCAGCAGAACGCCTTTGAACGGACCGTGCACCATGATCGCTTCCGCGGCATAAGCCGAACAAGTCGGAGTGAACCGGCAGCACCGGGGAAGCATGGGCGAGATGAATCTTTTGTAGCCGAGCAGCAGAAGCAGCAGAAAACCGGAAACCGAAAAGGAGAGTTTCACATCCGGGAATTCCGGAACAGACCGGCCCGTTGAAACATGATTTTCAGTTGACGGGCAACATCCTGCATCTTCTGGTCCAGTATCGCCCGTCTGGGAATGAATATGATCCGGCATGGCGCCAACTCCTGTCTCGTCAGCCGGAAAGCTTCATGAAGCAGACGGCGGGCCCGGTTTCTGCGAACGGCGCGTTTATCGAATTTGCGCGAGCAGATCACTCCGCAGCGGGGTTCGGGTTCGGGATCGGACTCGTCCGGACCGGTGTAAAGCATGACGGTCAGAAAACTGACTTGTTTCCTGCCTCGTTCGCGAACTGCTGAAAACTCCGATTTGAGTGCCAGTCTGCCGCCGCTTTTTGAGGATCGCTTCAATGGATGCTTTCCGTCACCCCTGCCGCCGGAACGCTTGCTCCTCCGGCTGATACGGGTTCAAAAGAAAGATTCGTCCGCTCAGGCCTGCACCAGTCTTTTTCTGCCTTTGGCACGGCGGCGTTTCAAAACGAGACGGCCTCCGCGATTGGCCATTCTGGCGCGGAATCCGCACTTATGAGCTCTCTTGATCTTTGACGGCTGATACGTTCTTTTCATGTTCAGTTTCCTTTCTCCGGCCTTTTCCCGGACTATGTTTCAAGTTTTTTGCAAAATTGATGAATGGATAATATACCGCCGTATTCCGGATTTTCAAGCCGGAACGCGGGGTTAATTGAGAAAATCTTGACTTTTTTTGCCGCAGCGGCGGCATTCGCGGACGGTTCAGCGTTTCAGCAGCTTCTTCAAATGCTCCAGACTCATGACCGCGCTCTCGAACGGGTCGCGTTTGCAGACGTCCTGTTCGTAGATGACCCATTGGCAGATGCTCTTTTCCGCCGCATCGATGCACGCGGCCAGATCGATGCAGCCTTGTCCGAGTTCGGTAAAGGAGCCGTCGTCGCGGTCCATATCTTTCAGGTGGAGCTGGGGCAGACGGCTTCCCCAGCGCCGGATGTATTTCACCGGGTCTTCGCCGCCTTTGGTGATCCAGTAGACGTCCAGTTCGGCCATGACCTGCGCCGGGTCGGTGTTTTCGTAAAGATAATCCAGCGCGGGACGGCCTTCATACTGCGCGAATTCGGCGGCGTGATTGTGGTAGGTAAACTGGAATCCGCGCCGTGCGGCGGTCTTTCCCGCCTGACGGCAGAGTTCGAGCACTTCCGGAGCGATCCGCGTGAAATCGCCGCCGTGACTGAACGTGACATACCGGATGCCCAGCGCTTCGGCATATTCCAGTCCGCGTCCGGCGGCATCGGGGGCAAAATCGTTCGGACTCAGATGCATGCCGCAGGCTTTCAGTCCGATCTCCTTCAGAAATGCGGCCAGTTCCGCCGGTTCCATTCCGCCGAAAATCTGGACGAATTCCGCTCCGTCGCAGCCCAGTTTCACCAGTTCGCGGCAGACTCCCTTGAAATCCTGTTTCAAAGCCTCGCGGATCGTGTACATCTGAATGCCGGTTTTCAAATTCTTCATGATCTTCTCCCTGACCGATTTTGTGGTTCGGCGGCTTTCCCGCATCGGAAGGAAAATCCGCCGTTTCCGCCGGATGTGACTTGCATTGCGCCGGAAACAAGGTATATTATAAATCCGGAAAGGATTTTCGGCAATATTCCGATCTTGCTGAAAATAGTCGGATATTGCTCTTTTGCGGAGAGACCTATGGACGTGATCGAAATTCTGCGGCGGATTCTGAACGGGAAGATCGTCTTCTGTTCATCGTCTCCCGCCGCGCGGGGGGAGGCGCCGGGACCGGGCATGCCCCTGCACAAGCATCCCGGACGCGAGATCGTGCTGCCGCTGGAGGGTGAAAATGATTTTTATCTGCAGAACCGGAATTGTCATCTGGAACCGGGAACGGCGGTCCTGATCGATTCCTGGGTGCCGCACAGTTTCGGATATGCCGAAAAAGATCACGATCTGCTGCATTTGTGGATTTATTTCGTGGAGAGTCAGGTCAGCTGCCGTTTCTGCCGGGTCGGGATGCACGGCCATTACGACATCACCGGCGTGACCGGACTGCCGCCTTACCTGTATTCGCTGCTCAATTCCCGCTGGAACGAATTGAAAAAACAGGATTGCCGGCCGGAGGGCACGCAGGAACGGTATCTGCTTTCGCCGCTGCGCTGTCTGCTGGAGGAGATCGTGTTCCGCTCCGGCAGCCGTCCGGACCGCGCTGCGCCGTTCGGGTCCGATCTGATCTTTTCGCTGAAGCTCTATATCGAATCCCAGAATGCGCGCGACTGTTCGCTGGAGAATCTGGAAAAAGTTTTCGGTTACAGCCGGTTTTATCTGGCGCATAAGTTCCGCGAGTCGCAGGGGGTGCCGCTCGGCTCTTATATCAACGAGGTCCGGCTGGCCTTTACCGAGGACGCTCTGATGAAAGGGCTCAAGCAAAAGGAGATCGCTTATGAGCTGGGCTTTTCCTCGTCCGCCGCGTTCTGGAAGTGGTTCCGGAATCACCGGCAGTGACGTTGCTCTGCGGGATGCCGCCGGAAACCGCAAGATCGGATAACTTTTAACAAGAATGGAATATTTGCATTTCCCGGTTCCGGGATTATAATAACCAGGAAAACGGTCAATCCATCCAACAGAAAAGGAATCTTGGCAAATGGCAAATCTGGCAATTCTCGGCGGGAAACGAATCGTGCCCGAAAATCAAACCCTCCCGGTCCGGCCCTGGCCGCCGCGGAATGAGGAGACTGCGGAAAAGCTCAAAGAACTGTACCTGAGCGGGAACTGGTCGTTCAACAGTCCGATGGAACAGGAGTTCGAAAAAGAATTCGCCCGGTATCACGGTGCGAAATACGGCATTTTCATGGCGAACGGCACCACCACGCTGGAATGTGCGCTGGCCGCGCTCGGAGTCGGACCCGGCGACGAGGTGATCGTGCCCTCGCTGACCTGGATGGCGACCGCGCTGGCCGCTTATTACGTCGGCGCGACGCCGGTGATCGTGGATATCGACCGGGCCACGCTTTGCATGGACCCCGCCCGGACCGAAGCGGCGATTACTCCGAAGACGAAAGCCATCATCCCGGTTCATGCCTACGGTTCCACCGCCGATCTGGAAAAGCTGCTGGACATCGGGAACCGGCACGGCATCCCCGTGATCGAAGACTGCGCCCACATGCAGGGCGGTTTCTGGAACGGACGCGGCGTCGGCAGCTGGGGCGCGGTCGGTTCGTTCAGTTTCCAGCAATCCAAAACGATGGCCTCCGGCGAGGGCGGTATCTGCATCACCAGCGATGAAAAACTCGCCGAAAAGATTTATCTGCTGAAACATATCGGCTACGCCCGCGGGGTCAGGCAGGGACAGGCCATCCGAACGCCGGAAGGTCTGATCTGTCACAACTATCGCGCTACCGCGTTTCAGGCGCTGATCCTGCTGGAACAGCTCAAGGAACTTCCGCAGATCATCCAGACCTACGGAGAGCACGCCCGGCTGCTGACCGACATGCTCAAGGACATTCCGGGCGTCCGGATTCAGGCGCCGGGCCGGCTGGCCGATCCGCAGGGATATTATTCGCTGCATTTCATTTTCGACGGCGGGCAGTTCGCCGATATTGACAAGGCGACGATCAATGCCGCGTGCATTGCGGAGGGATTTTCCATCGGCAACGGCACGCACGGTCCGGTCTACCGCCATGCGCTGTTCAATCTCAAACCGGGACAGTTCCGTTTCGGGGAAGGCGATTGCTGTCCGGTCTGCGAAAAACTCTTCCCCAAGACCCTCGGCGTGTCTCATCAGGTGCTGACGCATCGCGAAACCGTGGTCAAGATCGGCGAGATCGTGCGCAAAGTCGCATCCAATCCGGACGAACTCCGGAAATATCAGGCCGGCAGTGCGAGCCGGTCATAAATATAAAGAGAGGAAGATCAATCATGAAAGACATCAAGCTGACTCATTTTTATTCCTGGCGGTCGGTGCCCGATCCGCTGGTGCCCGCGGTGATGACGGAATTTGTCGACAACGGAGCGAAGAATCTGGTGCTCTCCGATGCCTGGGGGGAACGTCTGGTCCGGGAGCCCGGTTTTTACAATACGCTGAAAAGCTGGCAGAAGACCTGCGGCATCGATCTTTTTGAATGCCACGCGCCGTGGGGCAAGGTCTACGATCTGAATATCACCGACCGGCCCCGCCGCAAGGGCATGATCGAGGACCACAAAGTCTGCATGGAGTATGCCGCTGAATTCGGCTGCCGGACTTACACCGTCCATATCGGACCATATTATCCCGGCATGGAGGATTCCATTTTTCAGGCGCTGGAGGAACTGATTCCCGCCGCGGAAAAGACCGGCATCGTCTTCGCCATCGAAAACGGTTTCGACCCCGGCAATTCGCCGGACGGCCTGCTGAAATACCTGAAAGCGTTTCCGTCGCCGAATTTCGGCTGCTGTCTCGACACCGGTCATGCGAACGTGATGGACGCGCGTCCGGACAAGAAGATGGAACTGTATGCCGGTTATGTCAAGGGCGCATGGAACAACGAAATCCGGCAGGAACCGGACCCGATCGGCAAACTTTCCGCCTATATCGTCACCTCGCATCTGCATGACAACGACGGTTATGCCGACGGCCACATGCTCCCCGGCACGGGCACCATTCCGTGGGAAAAATGGATTCCCGCGCTGAAACAGTGCCCGCGGCTGGTCAGTCTGCAGAACGAGACCATGCCGGTGAATTACCGGATTTCGATCCGGAAGCTCTGTCAGACCTTCGACGAGCTCATGAAGCTGTAATGCCGGGCCGGAAACAGGAGACGCATCATGAAGGAAATCATGTTTTTTGACGCCAACTGCCGGATCGGCCGTTACTTCAACGGCGGGCCCTGCGCGGAAAATGTCGCCGCGCTGCTCACGGAAATGGATTATTACGGAGTGGACAAGGCGCTGGTCCGGTTCCACAATCTGGCGATGTCGGGAGTCAATGCGGCCAACCGGGCCATTGCCGGATTCATGGCGGAAGACAGCGGGAAACGTCTGACCGGAGTCTGGTGCATCCTGCCGTCGCAATGCGATGAGATTCCGGAACCGGAGGATTTTTTCCGCGGGATGAAGTCGAATCGCATCGGCGCGATCACGCTGCTGCCGTTTGACCACCGCTATGTTCCCTGCCGTCTGACGCTGGGGAAAATGATGGACGCCGCCGCCGAACGCCGCATTCCGGTCCTCCTCAACGGTTTCGCCGGAAAATGGCCGGAGCTTTACCGTTTTCTGGAGGAGTTTCCGCGCAATGTTTTCATCTATCAGGAATCCGGCGGCAAATGGGGCAGCGACCGCAATATCCGTCCGCTGCTGGAAAATTACGAAAACTTCTACTTCGAGACCGCCGGCTACTGGGTCCCGGAAGGAATCCGCGATCTGGCGGAAAAATACGGTGCGGAACGCATCCTCTACGGCAGCGGCTTCCCGCAATACAATCAGGGGAACGGCATGCTTCAGCTGAAACAGTCCGGTCTGCCGACGGCCTCGGTGGAGCTCATCGCGGGCAAAAATCTCGAACGGATTCTGAAAGGAGCGCAATTATGAGCTGTTCCATTTGGGAAAAACCGGGCAGTCTGGCCGAAAAGTTCTGGAAGGACGGCAAGGCGGATATTCCGATTTACGACATGCACGGACACATGGGCGAACATTACGCCATTTATTTCAACCGCTGCGAAGCTCCGGAAATGGCGGCGCATCTCCGCCGGATCGGGGTCAGACGGCTCGTCTTTTCTCATCATCATGCCCTCTGGGGCAATCTGCGGAATGCCGAGGTCATCGAAATCGCCCGGCAGTTCCCCGATCTGTTCCGCGTCTACGTGGCGATCAATCCGCATTATCCGGAATTCATCAGGGAGGACTTGGCGCAGTTCGACCGCTGGGCTCCGTTCGCGGTCGGCCTGAAAATTCTGGCCGGCTATCACCTGGTCAAGGTCACGGACAAGCGTTATGAATACGCGCTTGCCTTCGCCGACGAACGCGGGCTGCCCGTGCTCAATCACACCTGGGGAAACAGTGTACACTGCGGCGGACCGGTCATGCTGGAAGTCGCGCAGAAATATCCGAATGCGAAGTTCCTGATGGGACACAGCATTTTCGGCGACTGGGAATATTCCCGCCGCGTCGTGAAGGAAACGCCCGGCAACACCTATCTGGAACTGACCGCGATTCCCGGTGAAAACGGACGGATCGAACAGCTCGTGGAAGCCGTCGGCAGCGACCGGATTCTCTACGGCACGGATATGCCGTGGTTCGACGAGTATCAGGGCGTCGGCGGCGTGCTTTCGGCGAAGATCACCGAGGACGACATGCGGAATATTCTCTACCGCAACGCGCAGAAGATTCTGAAAGAAACGGATTGATGCGCGGAACAGGACAAAGAAAAAGCCGGAGGACCTTGCGAGGTCTTCCGGCTTTTTTGTGCGCGGACGAATTACTTGTTGCCCGCGGCCAGACCGTTTTCGACCATGTATTTGTAACTCTTCGCAATGGCCTCGGTCATGTCGATATTGCAGTAGTCGAGCTCGACGATGATCGTTTCGACCTGATCGGGCATGGCACCGACGAGTTCCGGGATCGGCAGCGTGCCGGTGCCGAGCGGGAGCAGATCGACCTTCATGTCCAGCAGACCGTTGACCATGCCGCCGTTGGCCGCTTCCTGTTTGCAGACGCCGTCCTTCATGTGGATCAGGATGGTGCGGGGGGCAAACTTTTTCAGGATCGCCACGGAGTCTTCAGTGCCCTTGTTGGTGGACCAGAAGCAGTCGAGCTGGAATTTCACTTTCGGACAGAGTTCGGCGTAGATCTCATATTTGAGCCGGCCGTCGAGACGTCCGAATTCCCAGTAATGGTTGTGCTGGAACAGCGTGAAACCGTTCTGTGCGAGTTCGGCCTGCATTTTATTGACCGCGTCGGCCGTGCGCTTGATCGCGTCCATGTCCTTGAAATCGTCGGGCCCGTAGCCGCAGACGATGGTCTTGAGTCCGAGCATGTCGGCGAGGTCCATGCATTCGCCGATGTTGTTGCCGCGGCACCACGGGGAATGCGAGGAGTAGATTTTCATGCCGAGGTCTTCGACGATCTTTTTGAGTTGAGAGGGCCGGATGTTCCAGAAACCGGCGGGTTCGACGCCTTTGTAACCCATGGCGGCGACATCTTTGAGCACGGACGCAAAATCCTTCTCGGCGCGGGCGCGCAGGGAATACAGCTGGACGGACAACGGTTTGAGCATGACTTTTTCTCCTCTTTTTTCGGGGTTGACAGCCTGAATCAATTTGACTTAAAATCTTTTGATGATATATTTTACATGCGAATTTCAGAAAAGCAATTGACTGAAAATATTATTTTTTGACTTTGATTATGAAAGCGGGAGAAAAAACATGTCCGAACACATGACCCGGCTGTGCAATGTCGGCAGTTTCGTCTGTCCGCCGGTGGCGGAAGTCCGGCCGTATTCGATTCCCGACCGGCTGGAGCTGGTGGAAATCCTGACCGGCGGAAAACTCCGTTTCGAGCTCAACGGCGAGGAAAGGGTGTTCACCCGCGGGACCGTGTTCTGGCACACCGCGGGGGAAAAGACGATCTGCCGGACCTTTGCCGACGATCCCTACCGCTGCATCGTGTTCCTTTTCCGCGTGCGGGAGAACGGCCGGCCCGGCCCGCGCGTGAGCCTCTGGCCGAATCCCGAGGAGACCATCGCGTTCTGCGAGGAGTGCCAGAAGGCCTATCATTCGGGGTCGGCCGACCTCGGCGCGCTCGGCGAATACGCTTATTCCACGATTCGCTGGAAGGCGCTCGCCGGAGCCACCGCTTCCGCCCCGGAATGTCCGAAAGGCCTGCAGGAAGTCTGCGATTATATCGAACGGCATCTGGCCGAACCGCTTTCGCTCGACCGTCTGGCGGTCCGCGCCGGCGTCAGCCGTCCCTATCTTTTCGCGCTGTTCCGGAAATATCTGGGGCAGGCGCCTTTCCATTATATTCAGGAGCGCCGCATCGTGCGGGCGAAAGTCGAGCTCACCGCACCGGAAAATCTTTCGATCAAGGAAATCGCCATGAACTGCGGCTTTTCCGAGCTGGAAGTCTTTTACCGTCAATTCAAAAAACAATCGGGACTGACGCCCGCGGGCTACCGGCGGAAGTATTCCGGACGCGTTTTTCAGGAGGAAACCAATGTTTGAGATTATTCAGCTCGCCGTGGGCGGTTTCGACGACAATTTTTCCTATGTGATTCATGATTCCGGCACCGGCGCGTCCGCGGTGGTCGATCCCTGCGGCGACGTGACGAAAATCCGGACCGCACTGGAAAAATTTCCCGACCGGATTCCGAAATACATTCTGCTGACGCACGGTCACGCCGATCACATTTCCGGACTTGCCGCCGTGCGGAAATTTTTCCCCGCCAGGCTCGTTTCGCATCCGGATTGCCGGACCCGGTCCGAACTGGCTCTGACCGACGGCATGAAACTTCCTTTCGGCGGTTCATACCTTCAGGCGTTCTTTTCGCCGGGACATTCCGCGGACAGCGTCTGCTGGCTGACCGGCGACCGTTCCGCCGTTTTCACCGGCGACACGCTGTTCGTCGGCTGCTGCGGCTACTGCGAACCGGAGACGATGTTCCGCACCATGCGCGAAGTGATCGCGCCGCTGCCCGACGAGGCGGTCGTCTATTCCGGTCACGATTACGGCGAGGTCCTGTTCGACACGCTCGGACACCAGAAGGAGGTCAATCCGTTTCTGCTCGCGCGTGATTTGCAGACTTTCCGCGCGGCGGTCCGGAAACTTTGAACGGTTTTTCATTTGCATTTCGTCCGGACCTTCCGTATATTATCGAATCAACACAGTTCATCACAGAGAGGGAAATCAATGAATCTTCGCAAATGGATATTCGGGGCAGGGGTCCTGCTCGGCATCGTTACGGCTCTTTACGGCGCGGAACTGACGCGGGAGGGACGTCCCTGCGCGGAGATCGTCGTCTCCGAAAAGGCTTCCGCGGGCACCCGGCAGGCGGCGCAGGACCTGCAATATTGGCTGAAAAAGATTTCCGGCGCCGAACTGCCGATCGTTCCGCCGTCCGGGGCCAAAACGGACAACCTGATCTGCGTCGGCGTCAGTCCGGTCACCGAACGCGCGGGCTACAAGATGCCCCCCTTCACCGGTTCCGGTTTCGATATTCAGGCGAAGGGCAAACTCGTGATCCTCGCCGGACCGGAACGGACCATCCATCCGCGGCGGGTCGGCGGGCATGTGCAGACGCGGCTTTTCACGCTGAATCCCGAAGCAGGTTCGCCGGAAAGCGACTGCGGACCGGCCCACGCCGTGACCGAATTTCTGGAAACGCTCGGCGTGCGATTCTATGCTCCCGGCGAGGAGGGCACGTTCGTGCCGCAGCGGTCCGATCTGACCGTGCCGGATTTCCGCCGGACGAAACAGGCCGCCTTCTCCCGCCGGGTCTACCGGACCGGTCCGGACGGCGCCGACGCCGAGACCGCGGCCTGGTTCCGACGTCTGAACTGCGGTTCCGCGCTGGAACCCGTCGGCGCGATGTCGATAGGCCTTCGGCTGGGGCTGTTGTCCTTGTTCCTGCCGGAATGGGCTGCCCGGGATGCCTTCGGCCGGAGTATGGCAGCGGATGACTGCGGATACTTCCCGCGTTTCACCAATAAGAAACTGCAGCAGTTCTGCGTGAATAAGGTCCGGGCCCGGTTCGACGCCGATCCTTCGCTGAAACGGCTGCAGCTCGTCCTGCCGCTTCTGCGCGGGGAAAACGATGCCGAAGATCTCAAAGCCTGGCTGAACAGAAATATCTATTCGCAGCCGGTGAACTGCGACATCATGACGGCGTTCTTTTCCGAGATCGCGCGCGAAGTCAAAAAGAGTCATCCCGACCGCATTCTGATTGCAGAGAGCATGCCGAAGAATCAGCTGCCGAGCGAGTCCTTCCGCAAGGCGATCCCGGACAATCTGCAATTTCAGCCCCGCAGTCAGGGCGCGACAATGTATGCGAAAGCCAATACCCGGAAAGCTTATCTGGACCAGCTTGCCGATCTTGCCGGCATGACCGGGATACCCATGCAGCAGCACGAATGGTGGAATGAACTGGCCGAAACGGACGCGCCGTTTCAGGGTTATTGGTTCATGCACGGACTTCAGGAGGTTCGCCGGGCGCAGCAGGGCAGTATCTCCGGCGTGTTGATGGAGGCCGGAATCGACCCCGCAACGCACCGTCTGGCCCAGGGGCCGCTCATCCATCTGATGTATTACGTCAACAGCAAACTGCTCTGGGACCCCGGACTGGACCTGGAAAAACTGCTGTCGGAATATTACCGGCTTCGGTTTGGCCCCGCGGCGGGCGAAATGAAAAACTTTTTCCAGTTCGCCGAGGAAACGGCATCCCGGTCGGCCATGCGGTCGCTGAGCGCAACGGGGTGTCAGCTGACGCCGGCGGATGTCACGGTCTGGTTCGAGCTGCTGGCGCGGGCGAAGGCGCGGACCACTGCCGATTCGATTTACCGCAAACGGATCGAAGCGCTGGAAACGGCGTTCGCCCCGCTGAAAAGTGCATTCGTTTCGCCGAAATCTCAGGGAGAAGGGCTGACGGGACAGGCCTTTCCGGCAGAAACGGTCTGCAACGGCGATTTGTCGAAATACCGGAACTGGACCCGGGTGCCCGGCGGGCCGGACAACGTGCGGACGGAATTCGCGCTGGCGTCACCGGACGACCGCATGCGTCTGCTGGTCGCGTTCCGCTGTTACGAACCGGCGATGAAGCGTGTGAAACATCCCGAAAATCTGCACGGCTTCAGCGATGCTCCGGAACTGCTGGCCGGCGGCTGCGATTTCGTCCGGCTGACCTTCAACACCGCGCAGAAACGCGGATACACGGTCGCGATCAATCCGTTCGGTTTCTATGCGGACGGTTCGTCCGATCCCGAGGAACTGATGCTGAACGGCTGCCGTCTGGGCTGGAATCCGCCGGCATATTACAAGGTGCAGTGTTATCCGGACCGCTGGGAGGCGGAGATCGAGGTCAATCTTGCCACCTGCGGGATGCTGCCGGATGTCGGTCTTCCGTGGGAAGTCCGCGTGGACCGGGTCCGGACCGCCGACCGCCGGCCGTTTGCGGTAATCGGACCGTGGCACCGGTTCGTGCTGCCGCTGATCGATTCGCAGGGACGGCCCGTCTATCGCGACCGGAGCATACTGGAACATCTGCCGGGGTGTCCGGACGAAACGGTCTATGTGGTGAAACCCGCGTCCGGCGCGGCGGACCCGGTCGATCCGGCGAAAGCGTGGGAGAGTCCCGGCTGGAAAAACATTCCGGAAATGCGGCTGAGCTGGGAGGTCATCTGGCCCAAGTCTTCCGGATTCCGGCCGGATGCGCGGGCGAAGATGCAGTATGACAAAGACTATCTGTATGTGCTCTACCGGGTGAACGACCGGTATGTGCGCGCGATGTTCCGGAAAGATCAGAGCATGGTCTGCGTGGACAGCTGCATGGAATTTTTCATTCAGCCGGGGAAACAGGCGCCGTATTACAATTTCGAGTGCAACTGCATCGGGACTCTGCTGCTTTACGAGGTGACCAGGCGGTTCGGGGGCGGGCTGAAAATGATCCCGGTGCCGGCGGCGGAGATGAATCAGGTGAAGCGTTACACTTCCCTGCCGCGGAGTTTTTCGGGCGAGACCGACAAACCGACGGTGTGGTATCTGGGACTGCGGATTCCGCTGTCGCTGTTTGTCCGCCGCGCGGGAGTGAAACTGCCGCTGTCGGGCCAGGTCTGGTACGGCAATGTCTACAAATGCGCCGACCTGAGCTCGCATCCGTGCTGGCTGACGTGGAAGAAAAGTTCGGCATACCATGTGCCGGACGAGTTCGGGACGTTCCTGTTCGAGTGAGGGGGGATCGGCGTGGCGGAATTAATGCAGATTTTCCATTTTTCCACTTGTATTTTCGGGCAGGAAGCGGTATATTAGCCGAGGTGGCAGTCCTAAAACGCGCTGGATAAGAACATTCATGACTTTTTCAGGGAAAAAATTAGCCGTAATCGGAGCCAGTTATCTTCAGCTTCCGTTGGTATTGAAAGCCAGAGAGATCGGGGTGGAAGTCTTCTGCTTCGCCTGGGAGGACGGGGCGGTTTGCCGCGACCGGGCGGATCATTTTTATCCCGTTTCCATTGTGGAAAAAGAAACCATCCTGGAAATCTGCCGGAAAAACCGGATCGACGGGATCGCCACGATCGCCTCGGATGTCGCGGTGCCGACGGTAAATTTTGTGGCCTCCCGGCTGAATCTCTGCGGCAACAGCGTGGAATCCGGATTTCTTTCGACCAATAAATTTGCCATGCGGCAGACTTTTCATGCCGGCGGGGTGAATTGTCCGGCGTTCCGCAAGATCGCCAATTATGCCGAGGCGGAAGCCGCTGCCGAGGCCATCGGCTGTCCGGTGATCGTAAAACCATGCGACCGTTCGGGCAGTCTGGGAGTGACTTTGGTCAAAACGCCCGCCGATCTGCGACCGGCGGTGGATTCGGCGCTGCGGGTTTCCTTCTGCAAGGAAGCCGTGGTGGAAAAATACGTGGATATTGCCCGTGAAATCAGCATCGAAGGGATTTCGTGGAAGGGCGACTATCATCTGCTGGCGGTGACCGACAAGGATACGACGGGTGCGCCGCATTTCGTCGAAACCGGTCAGCATCAGCCGTCCCTGCTTCCGCCGGAGATACGGCAGACGGCGGTCCGGCAGGCCGAACTCGGGGTGAGACTGCTGGGAATCGAATACGGGGCAACCCATTCGGAACTCATGATCTCCCGGACGGGCGAAGTCTACGTGACGGAGATCGGTTCGCGCATGGGCGGCGATTTCATCGGGTCCGACCTGGTGCAGCTGTCGACCGGATATGATTTTCTGAAAGGCATCATCGAGGTCGCGCTGGGGGAATTCTCCGGCGTGTCGTTCGGGGAAAGACACTATGCGGGGGTATGGTTTTATTCTCCGGACACTCCGCAGGTGAAGGATATCGTCGAGCATACGCCGAAATATCCGTGGATCGTCCGCAGCGAACTTCACGAAGATGAATTGAAACCGTTGACCTGCAGTGCGGACCGTGCCGGATATTTCATTTATCGGGACAGCCGAAAGATCGAATTGCAGGATTTTTCGCGAAGCTGAATGGGAAAAAATAGACTGGACGGGTGAATTTTTATGAAAAAAATCTTGATTTTCGGAGCCACTGGAAATCTGGGGCTGTATCTGGTCGATTTCCTGGCGGAACATCTGGACCGGTCGGAATATGAGATACTTGCACTCGGCCGGCGCAAGACAGATTATTTCGACCGTTTCAATGTGGGCTATATCCCGTTTTCGATCGAAGACCCCGAGGCTTATGTCCGGCTGCCGCAGTCGGGGGTGTATGCGGCCGTTCATCTGGCCAATGTCATGCCGGCGCGTCTGACCGGGTCCGATCCCGCCGCGTATATCAGGGTCAACACGCTGGGAACGGCGTATCTGCTGGAATATCTGCGGAAGGTTCATGCCGACCGGATACTCTTCACCCAGACCTATGCCGACCTGGCCGGGCACTGGGATAACGAAATCTGTCTGCGCAACGAGCTCCCGCGGAAACTGAAATTCACCGGAGACCATGCGGTCTATACGATTTCCAAATGCGCGGCGGTCGATCTGATCGAGCATTACCATCAGGAATTCGGGCTCCGGAATTTCATTTTCCGGCTGCCGAACATCTACATGTACAGTCCGGAGACGTATTACTATGTCGACGGTCAGAAGAAACTGATCTCCTACCGATATATGATCCGGCAGGCCATGGAGGGTGCGCCGATTGAGATGTGGGGAAATCCCGACCGGGGAAGAGACATCGTCTACGTCAAGGATTTTTGCCAGATGGTCTGGCGGGCGCTGATCTGCCGGCGCGATACCGGATTTTACAATGTCGGCACGGGAGTGCAGACTTCGCTTCGGGACCAGATTCAAGGCATAGTGGACGTTTTTTCTCCGAAAGGGAAGCGTTCCGAGATCATTCCCCGTCCGGACAAGTATGATGCGATGCAGTATGTCATGGACATCGGGAATGCCAAAGCGGAACTGGGGTATGAAGTTCAGTATGACTATCTGTCATATTTGAAGGATTATCAAAAGGAAATGCAGTCGGACCGTTTTCAAGGAATTTGACCGAAAATGAAGCTTCTGAGTTTTGTAATACCCTGCTACGGCAGTGAAAATACGATCGAACAAGTCACCACCGAAATTGCGGCGAAAGTCGCGGAACGTCCTGAATTCGATTATGAGATCGTCTGCGTAAACGACTGTTCCCCGGACGCGGTCTGGAGCGTGCTGATGCATCTGCATGAGCGGAACCCGAAGATCAAGCTGCTGAACCTTTCCAAAAACATGAACCGTCCGGGCGCTGTCATGGCCGGTCTGAATCATGCCTCCGGCGATATCGTGATCGTAATGGATGACGACGGACAGTGTCCGATGGCGGGTTTGTGGGACCTGCTGGCGCCGTTGTCGAACGGATTTGACGTTTCCATGGCCAAATATCCGGAACGGAAGCAGTCCTTGTTCAAGGATTTCGGAACCTGGGTCAACAAAAAGATGACGCAGATCGTTCTGAAACGTCCTCCGGAACTGGAATTCACCAATTTCATGGCGATGAAGAAATATATCGTCCGGGAGCTTATTCGTTATCCTCATCCTTATCCTTACCTGACCGGACTGCTGCTGCGGACGACGAAATACATGACGAACGTGAAGATGGAGGAACGCGCTCGTTTCAACGGACGGTCCACATTCACTTTTCTGAAAATGGTGTCGCTGTGGCTGAACGGGCTGACCGCGTTTTCCATTCTGCCGCTGCGGCTGGCGACTTATACCGGGCTGCTGATCGCGGGCGGCGGGCTTCTGTTCGGACTGTGGATGATAATCCGCAAACTGCTTTTCCCGGATACCATTTCGCCGGGTTACACTTCAATCATGGTGGCGCTGTCCGTGTTCAGCGGACTGATCATGCTGCTGCTGGGATTGATGGGGGAATATATCGGCAGGATTTACATCTGTCTCAATCATTCGCCGCAGTTTCTGGTGCGTGATTCGGTCGGTTTCGAACCGGGGAGCGCAAAGGATGAATGAAAACTCTCCGTTTTTTCAGACCGTGCGGGTCACTTTGAAGCTTCAGCCGGTCGTGCTGCTTTACTGCCTCGTATCGATCTGCAGCAAATACGCCTCGCGCCAGCTGCCCGCCCAATGCGGCGGAATCTTCGAATTCGGGTTGAAATGTCTTTCGAACTGGAAACTGGTGCTGATCGTCGCAGTCATGTTTTTGCTGCTGGCTCTTTATGCGTTCATCTGGCAGATCATTATCAAAGACGCCAGAATCGCCGTCGTCTATGCCAATAAAAGTTCATATCTGTTCTGGCTGCAGCTGGCGGCGGTTTTCCTGTTCGGCGAAAGTTTTTCCTGGTGCAATCTGGCGGGTATCGGCATGATCTTTTCCGGCGTCCTGCTGACGAACAGCGAGGCTGAATCATGAGTCCGGTCATATTCTGTTCGGGAATCATGTTCGGAAGCGCCTTTCTTTCCGCTGTTTCCCAGATTCTGCTGAAGAGCAGCACCCGTGACGAGCACAGAAATATCCTGTCCCGCTATTTCAACGTCAAAGTCATTACGGCATACGCGATTTTCTTTGCGACTCTTTTTATGAATATCTATGCGTTTTCGGTGGTCCCGTTCAAATACGGATCGGTCATAATGGCTTCGTCTTACTCTTTTACGCTGATTCTGGCCGCTCTGCTGCTGAAGGAGAGGCCGACTTGGCGGAGCATCTGCGGAAATCTGATGATCCTGGCAGGTATTGCCGTTTACGCATCCCACTTGTTTTAACCATGCAATGCGGAGAGGAAAAAATGCATATCGGATTCAATAAACCGTTCATCGTCGGCAAGGAACTCTGGAACATTGCACAGGCCGTGCAGCGGGGACAGCTGGCCGGGGACGGGTATTTCACCAAACAATGCAACCGCTGGCTGGAGGAACATTTTCAGGCGAAAAAGGTCCTGCTGACCCACTCCTGCACCGCCGCGCTCGAAATGGCCGCCATTCTCTGCAACATCCGACCCGGCGACGAATTCATCGTCCCCAGCTACACCTTCGTCTCCACCGTGAATGCCTTTGTCCTCCGCGGCGGCATTCCGCGTTTCGTCGACATCCGGCCCGACACCATGAACGTCAACGAACAGCTTATCGAAGCGGCGATCACTCCGAAAACCAAAGTCATTGTTCCCGTTCATTATGCCGGAGTCGGCTGCGATATGGATGTCATCATGGAGATCGCCCGACGTCACAATCTGCTGGTCGTGGAAGACGCCGCACAGGGGGTCTGCGCCACTTACAAGGGAAAATATCTCGGCACCATCGGGCATCTGGGCTGCTACAGTTTCCACGAGACCAAGAACTTCATTTCCGGCGAGGGCGGCGCGCTGGTCATCAACGACGAACGTTTCTTCGAACGGGCCGAGATCATCCGGGAAAAAGGCACCAACCGCAGTCAGTTTTTCCGCGGGATGGTGGACAAATACACCTGGGTGGACATCGGGTCGAGTTATCTGCCCAGCGACATGATCGCGGCTTTCCTGTATGCTCAGCTGGAGGAATCGGAAAAGATCACCGCCAAGCGCATGCATATCTGGAATTCCTACGATACGGGTTTGAAAAAACTGGCGGAAGCCGGAAAGATCCGCGGTCCGTATTGTCCCGCGGAATGCGCCCACAACGCCCACATGTATTATATCCTGCTCGCCGATCTGAACGAGCGGACGCGCCTGATCAGCTTCATGAAGGAGCGCGATATCGTTCCGGTGTTCCATTACGTGCCGCTGCATTCGGCGCCGAAAGGAGTCGAGCTGTGCGGAAAGATTTCCCTGCCGGTGACCGAGGAATATGCCGATCGGCTGCTGCGGCTGCCGTGCTATTTCGAGCTGACCGATGAAGAGATCGGCCGCGTACTGGATACCATTTACGGATTTTTCGGAATGAGCCGGTGAGTTTCCGGTTTCGCGACGGAGAAAACAACGGAAGGAAATGAATACGATGAAACGACTGCTGCCGTTTGTCTTGTGGCTGTTTTTCTGCGGGTGCGCCGCTCTCTGGCTGCTGACCCGGCCGATGGAACTGGCGTTTGATTGCCGGACGGAACAAAATTGTGTATTGTCGGTTTATTATTCCCGGGGAGACACTTTCAAAGACAAAGATATCCGGCGCGAAACCGTGACGCCGTGGAAAACCCGCTATGAATTTTCCCTGCCCGGCCGGACCCGGCGGATTCGTCTGGACCCGGGGCGGCTGCCGGGAAATCATGTGACATTCCGGAATCTTTCGCTGATCCGGGACGGAATCTTCCGGACCCGGATCGAAAATCCGGCGGACGGGGTCTTGAAACCGGTTCGGGGTGTGGTTCTGTCCGGTGACGGGTTCAAAGTGACCGGTTTTCAGCCGGAGCTGGAGTTTTCGGCCGACTTGATGCGGGAAAGAGTGCCGGACCTTCGCCTGTGTTCTCTGGCCGGTCTGGTTTTCCTGCTGGTCAGTGCGGTTTTGTTCTCGCTCAAACCGGAGGATTGGACCGGACTTGGGGCCGGGGCGGTCCGGTTGTCTGAGCATCTGCAGGTCTACTGCCGGGAGAACCGCTGTTTCCTGATCTATGCGTTCTGCTGTCTGATACTCCTGTTCGGCTATGAATTGTTCAATCTGCCGATAACCGAGGACGACGACTGGTATCTCCTTGCCCGCTATGAGCAGCTGGAGAACAGTATGCCGGGCGCGTATTCCACCGTGACTTACAATTCGCTGACGGACAATTTCATTCATCACAGCCGCTGGGCCTCGGCGTTCATCGTGAAGTATATTTTCACCGGTTTTTCGCCGGTCATTTCATTATTCTGGGCCCTGCTTTGTTTTTCGGTCGTGTTCCTGATTGCGGCCGAAAAATTGAAACTTCCGCCGGAAGCGCGCTATCTGTTCTTTCCGCTGTTCGTCGGTCAGCCGATCTTCTATGAATATTTTTCGTTTTTCATGACCAACAATTCGGTCGGACTGATTTTCCTGATTAATTTCCTTCTCGCGGTCAGTTGGCCGAACCTGCGGAGCCGGCTGGGGCTTTTGCTGCTGATTCTGACGGCGGTCTTCTGTCTTTCCACCCTGCAGTCGCTGATCGTGGTTTTCCCGTTGTGGTTCCTGCTGAAGACCATGTCCGACGGACTGGATCGTCCGATCGAATACAAAAAAACCTTCGTCGGCCTGCTGAGACTGTGCGGCGTGTGTCTGCTGATCCTGCTGGGATATTTCCTGTCGCTGAAATATACGTTCTGGGTGTTCGAGATCAGCCGGTGGGAGTATCTTGGAAATCTGATTCAGAAACCGGATTCGCTGAAAGCCGTGGCGCGTTTCGGCTGGGTCCTGATGAGAAAGATGCTGTCCGTCTTTGCCGGGCGGTTCGAATTTGCCGTGCACGGACAGCTGCTGCTGTTCCTGCTGATGTCCGTTTCCGTTCTGGTCCGTCTGATTCGGAAAAAACGGAGTGTTTCGGATATTCTGCTCATGGTCGTGGCGCTGGCGGGAATCCTGGCGCTGCCGTTCGCTTTGGATGCCGCTTCGTTCAACACCGCGATTCCGGTTCGGAGCATGGTATCGTTTCCTCTGATGATGACCGGACTCTGCATTCTGGGCTGGCGTTCGCTGGAAAATTGTCCGAAACTCCGGCTGGTTTCCGGATTGCTGACCGTTCTGGTTTCCGTTCAGTACGGGATTCTCATCAATCAGAAGGCCTATGCGTCCAAACTCCGTTACGAGCAGGACCGCTCGGTCCTGCAATCCATCAAGGACCGCTGTTATCAGATTCCGGCATTTACCGCGGCGCTGAGTCAAAACGGGAAAATCCCGCTGGCCGTGGTCGGCAATCTGCCGGTCCCCGAACGGAAGACTTTCCCGATGTGGAACGATTCGGTATTGAACTGCTCGTTCGAACCGGGGGTGGTCGTGAATCTGCATCTGCTGGGCGAAACCTTTTTCTATCCGGCCTCGACCGCGGAGATGAAAAAGGTCTTCCCGACGGCGATGTCCATGCCCAGCTGGCCCGCGCAGGGTTCGGTCCGGTTCGAAAACGGGATCATGATCGTGAAATTGTCCGAGTTCAATCAGTTCCAGTGCAAACAGTATGGTTTTCCGTTCCGGGCCGTGGCGCGGAACAATGCGGTCCATCTGGTCGGAAAACTTCCCGGCGCCGTGAAGCCGGTCTGGTCGCTGACGCCGGAGACGCTGGACCTTGCTAGGTTGTGCGAGGTGAAGTTCAGCCGGGAGCAGTTTACCGTGGTCAGACGAGACAAATGGTTTTCACTGCACACGAAAGCGGTCAAGGCCGATCCGGGAAAAGTGTATTATCTGCATTTCGATCTGCAGAACTGTTCGCGGACCGGTTACCTGTATCTCGGTTTTTCCGATCCTGGTCAATACGGCGAGGAATTTCTTGCGGAACTGGAGATCACGCCGGATGCCGGACAATGCTGTCTGCGGATTCCGGGCCGGTATTTGACGGGTCCGCTTTCAGTCCAGCTCGGCAATTTGCGTGACAGAGAGCTGTTTTTCCGGTATTTCGACCTGTATGAACTGACCGGCCCGGAAAATCTGCTGGAGCCGTGAATCCGGCGGTTCATCCATCCTCGCGATCGAGGATTTATTTGTTCTGGCACCTGTGAATGCTTCCGGTTACTTGGATATCCCTTGCCACATGCTGAAATACCAAATCCAGAGAATGGCAACCAGACCGAAAAAACACCATAGAAGTTTATTCAGAATGCGCAGCCAGGGTTTCCTTTCCGACAGGCACGACAGGTACGAGATGCTGATCAGCCCGGCCAGTGCAGCCGCACCGGCGGTCCAGAGAAGAAATAAGTGCAGGATTCCGAGGGGAATCAAATTCAGGGCCGCAGTTGCGAGAATCCGGATCGTTTTCTGTTCTGAGAAAAGCGATTCCAGCAGAAAGTAAACCAGAAATGGTCCGAAGTAAATCAAAAAGACAAAGATTTTCTCTTTGGCGAGGTATACCGAAGGGAGAAGGAGCGCAAATGTGAACAGGGCGGAAGGAAGAATTACACTCCCGAATGATCTTGCCGGCAGGTAATTCTTCATTTCACCTGCTCAGGGATCGACGATCGCAAACAGCATCGTGGTTTCCGAGGCCAGCCGGTTGTCGGCGTAAAGACAGCCTTTGCCTTTGCCGAATTTCGATTTGGTGTCCGGCATGTCGATTTCCAGACGCAGCTGCTGGCCGGGGAAAACCGGACAGTGGAACTGAATATCGTCGATGCCCATGAAATAGGCCAGTTTGCCGCGGTTTTCTTCACGCGACAACATGTAGATCGCTCCGGTCTGCGCGGTCATTTCCGCCTGGATTGCACCCATCAGCACGCAGTAACCGTCCTCATAGGTGCGCAGAATCTGTTCGCCTTGCGTCAGATTTTTGATGCCGGTGACATGACTTCCCTGCAGTTTGCAGACGTAATCGACCATCATGAAGGGGAAGCGGTGCGGGATCAGATTCTGGATCGCGGGTGCGTCCATCTCGCAGTTGACGCCCTTGTCGTATTCGCCGAACGGCTGAATCGCGGTGGTGTCCGGCGTTTTGGGGCGGATCGCCACGGTCCCCTGCGCGTTGCAGGCCACTCCTCCGCCGTTTTTGACCACAGCGGTGAAGTCCGCACTGTCGCCGTTGATCGCGGTCACGTTCAATTCAAAGATCATGCGGTCGCCGGGATTGTTCGGCCGGCGAAATTTGACTTTGCGGATGGATTTCAGGTAAAAGTCACCTTTGAGTTCGGGGTCGAGTTTTTTCCGGAGCAGGATTTCGGCCAGCTGGCAGATCGCTTCGATCTGAAGCACGCCCGGAAAAATCGGATGGTTCGGGAAATGTCCGAGGAAAGTCGGATCGTTCATGGTGATGCACTTCTGTCCGAGGGCGCGGGTTTCGCTTTCGATGACCGCCTTGTCGAGCAGGACCATCGTTGGGATACAGGGAATCATTGCCCGGAGAGCATTGGAATCCAGAATCTTACTCATTTTCTCTTGTAATCTCCTTGTAGCTTGTTTATCCTTAAAAATAATTCCTTACATTCCCGCAGGCAGTTCTCCGGAGGCGGCCAGCATCCGTTTGACGGTTTCCACATTGGAGGGATGACCCGGCCGGACTGCCACGATGTGCGCGTGCACCCGTTTTCCGGAAAGATACATGTCGCCGACCATGTCCATCATTTTGTGGCGGACCAGTTCGTTGGGGAAGCGCAGTCCTTCGCTGCTGATGATCGCGCCGTTGTGAAGGATTACGGCATTGTCGAGACTGCCGCCCTTGGCCAGTCCGGCGGCGAAGAGCTGCGCCAGGTCGCAGTAATCTGCGAACGTCCGGCACGGCGCCAGTTCGCGTTCGAAGGATTCCGGGGTGACTTCCAGCGAAAGGAACTGCGTGCCCTGCGAGGTGTTTCCGAACTCCACCGTGCAGGAAATCTTGAACTTGTCGCAGGGCAGCACGACCATCGTGGTGCCGTTATTCTCGTAGGAGACGATCTTGTCGCAGCTCCATATCTTTGCCGGCTGGTCCAACTGTTTCAGTCCGGCTTTTTTTATCATGTTGAAGAAGGGCAGGGCACTGCCGTCTCCGATCGGCGGTTCGGCGCTGTTCATTTCGACGAATACATTGTCCACCTGCGCCGCGTGGAGCGAGGCCATTACATGTTCCACCAGCACCACATACGCTTTGGAAAGCGAGGCGATGGTGGTGGCGCGCCGGGTGTCGATCACGCACGCCACATGGGCGCGGACCGACGGCGAGCCTTTCATATCGGTGCGTCGGAAGACGATTCCGGTATCGGGGGGCGCGGGTTTCATGGTCATGTTCACCCGGACGCCGGTATGCAGAGCGATGCCGCTGTAGCTGACTTCCTCCGCGATGGTATTCTGCATTTCCATATCGATTTGACTCTCTGTTTCGTATTTTTTCGTATTTTTTCCATAATTTAACATCATTTCGGGATGATTACCAGTCAAAGTTGCGTTATATTGACAACATTCATTGATTTTTTTTGAAAAAAGGGTGGTTTTCCCATGGGAAAAGTGAAAATCGTGACGGTGACCGGACCGACCGCATCCGGAAAGACGGCTTTTGCCGTCCGGCTGGCCGCCGCACTCGACGGCGAGATCGTCAGTGCCGATTCCCGCCAGCTCTATCGGGGTCTCGACATCGGCAGCGGCAAGGACATTGCCGAATACACACTGCCGTCCGGACGGCGGATTCCGACGCATCTCATTGATATCGTCGAGCCGGAATATCCTTACAATCTGGCGGAATTCATGCGGGATTGTCACCGCGCGCTGGCGGAGATTCATTCCCGCGGCCGCCTGCCGGTCGTCTGCGGCGGGACCGCGCTGTATCTGGATTCCCTGCTCCGCTCCTATACGCTGCAGGGCGGCGCACCCGACCCGGAGAAACGCCGTGCCCGCCGCGCACTGGATACCGCGGAGCTGCGCCGTCAGCTGGCGGAACGCGAGCCCGATTCGGAAATCCTCCGGCGCGAACCCGAAAACCGCACGAGGATCATCCGGCGGCTGGAACAGCTGGAAGAATCGCCCGATGCCGCCTTGCTTCAGTCGGCCAATGCGGACCATCCCGAATATGAATTTCTGGTCATGGGTGTGCTGCGGAATCGTTCCGAACTGCATCAGCGGATCGAACGGCGGCTGGACGAACGGCTTGCAAACGGCATGCTCGACGAGGCGGTGCGTCTGCACGACGAGCAGGGAGTTTCCTGGGAACGGCTTGAATTCTTCGGTCTCGAATACCGTTACATGGCGCTGCATCTTCAGGGAAAACTCTCGTTTCGGGAAATGCGCGACCGGCTGCTGGTCAAAATCCGTCAGTTCGCCAAGCGGCAGGATTCCTGGTTCCGGAACATGGAGCGCAACGGCATCCGCATCCACTGGTTCCGTCCGGAGGAGTTCGAATCCGCTTTGAGCCTGACCCGGCGGTTTCTGGCCGGAGAATCTTTGCCGGAACCTCAGTTCAAATTGAGCGAAACTTTTTACGGACGCCGTTCCTGATCGTGTTTCCACACCCGAAGCAGGAATCCGGCGAACAGTCCCGGCAAAGCGCCGCCCAGATGAGCCAGATACGCTGTCCCGCCGCCCTTCGCTTCGTTAGTCGCGTATGCCATGAAGCCTTGAAGAATGAGCCAGAGCAGAAACGCGATCCATGCCGGGACCGGCAGCCATAGCCCGTTCCGCAGCGAGACTGCGCGCAGCCAGCCCCACCCGAGCAGAAACGTCAGTTTTACCTTCGGGAAGCAGACCGCGTAGCAGGCGATCACTCCCGAAATGAATCCGCTGGCGCCGATGCACGGAATGGTCGAGCGCGGGTCCAGCATCGAATGCAGACTGAGCGCGCACAGTCCGGAAAGCAGAATCAGCAGCAGATACCCGATCTTCCCGGTTTCATCCTCCACGTTGTCGCCGAAGACCAGCAGGAAATAGAGATTGCCGATCAGATGTCCCGCGCCGCCGTGCAGCAACATCGAACTCAGGAGCGTGAGCCCGCCATTCCGCTGCCACTCCGCGGGGATGAAGCCCCACTCTTCGATGAGCTCCGGATGCAGGCACGTGAGCAGGAAGACCAGCAGACACGCCAGCGCCAGACTCCACGTGATCCACGGGGTCGCCCGGACCTCCGGCGCATTTTTCTCCACCGGGAATCCCAGCAGCGCGGCCAGATATTGCCAGCCTTCGTCGGGCGCGTTGGGACCGGTCTCGTCCGCGGAACGGTAAATCCCGCTGATCCGGTCGGATTCCAGCTGCAGACGCGCCAGCGCCAGTTTTTCCTTTGCTCCCGGCGGAAGATCGTCCGGTTTCGGCGGTTCCGGCAGGGGAATCCGTTCCAGTTCCGAGGGGTCGAACCAGACCGTCTGGCATTTCACGCACACGTCCAGTTCCAATTCGATCCCTTTCAGCGGAAGCGTTGCTTTCCGCATGATCTCTCCGCAGCCGCTGCAGCGCGCATTGCCGGGTTCGGGCTTGTCATACCGGACGGTTTTCCACAGCAGATCGACGAATTTCCGGTCCGCGGAAAGATTGCGCAGTCCGCCGACGGTCATCAGCCTTCCGCCGCAGTCCGGACAGCGAAAACAGATGAACTTGTGATAGAACTCTTTTTGCAGTTCGGAATGACAGCGCGGACAGTTCATCGGGGGACTCCGTCTGGTGGTTTTGCCGTGAAATTATTGCAGCAGCCGCTCGTAGATCGCCCGGTCGCGTTCGCTGAAGCAGCAGAAGATCACTTCTTCCGGCCAATCGCGGTCCCAGTTCCGCACGGTTTCGAGCGCGATTGCCGCGGCCTGTTCCGGCGGGAAATGATAAACTCCGGTCGAGATGCAGGGAAATGCGACCGTGCGGCATTGTTTTTCCGCTGCGCGCTCGAGCGAATTGGAATAACACTCCGCCAGTTTTTCCGCTTCGTGATGCGTTCCGCCGTGCCAGACCGGTCCCGGCGTGTGGATCACATATCTGCACGGCAGATCATAAGCGCCGGTGATGACCGCTTCGCCGGTTTTGCAGCCGCCGAATTTGCGGCATTCTTCGAGCAGACCGCGTCCCGCCGCGCGATGGATGGCGCCGTCGACTCCGCCGCCGCCCAGCAGAGAACAATTTGCCGCGTTGACGATCGCGTCGCAATCGAGTTTGGTGATGTCGCCGGTGATGACGGTGATCTTCATGGCGTTTTACTCCTCATTCGTACCAAAAGCAAAGTGTTGCAAATTAATCAGCAGCTCCATTACGATAGATTTTCCTGTTTATATCGGGATCAGCAGGAAGTCCTTGAGCATCCGGTCGGGCAGGTAGGATTGTTTTGCCTGGCGCAGTCCGGGAATGCCCAGGTCCTGTTCCCGGTTGATGTATTCGCATTTGCCGAGCAGATATTGCGCAGTCCGCTGGTTGATGACCTGTGCCGCGCCTTTGCAGTCGGAACGGGCTTTCTCGAAGTGGACCGTCCACGAATCGGAGTTGATCGGACTGAAAATCGCAAACGCTTCGATGTTTCCGCCGGAGAGCAGGCTCAGTCCGTGCAGACCCAGTTCGCGGTAGCCGGCGAGCGCGGCGTTCATGGCGGAGAGTTCTTTTTCGAGACTCAGCGAGTCGGTATGTTCGCGCCGCCATTCTTCATTGAGCTTCCGGATCGTCTCGAAATCGTCCGGCGTGATTTCCTTGACTTCATACGGCGAATAGAGCCGCTCGAACTGAGAGATCAGATTGCGCTTTTTGGAAAGTTTCGAACCGTGCAGACCCGCCAGCGTTTCGGTTTTGTAAATATATTCGTCGTTGCCGTCGTCCATTGGTTCCACGCGGTAGAACCGTTCCAGTCCGGGCAGGGCGAGCGCGGCCTGCGGCGTGTGGGCAATCGTTCCGGAATAGCCCGCAGCCTTCATTATATCGGAAACCGCGCGGAGTTCTTCGGCCGTCGGCAAACCTTTCCCGCAGGGAAACAGCAGTTCGTCGATATTGGTCATGTGGAAATACATCTGGCCGTAAAAAATCCCGGCGCGCGTCTGGAATGCTTCCGCCCACATGCGGAGATTGGCATACGAATATTCACAGCTGGGAAAGTTCGCCGCCGCCAGTGCACGGCGCATTGCTTCCGGATCGCATTCCGGAATTTTCTTCATGTTCGAAACATAAGTATCCATGACATTCCCCCCTTGGTCATGATTGAAAACGGTATGGTGTGTAATCCGTCATTTTCCCGGCTGGTGTCCGGGAATAAAACGCTTCCGTGCCGGGTGCGCCGATGCAGAGAATCCAGTCGATGCCGCGTTGTTTCAGATAACCGGTCAGGCGGCCGAGAATGTTTCTGCCGATTCCCAGCCGGCGGTATTCGTTGCGGACGATCAGGTCCAGCAGATAGGCGTCGCTGACTCCGTCGGAGAACGCGCGCATGAATCCAATCAGGCGTCCTTCGTGAAACGCGGCGGAAACGGCGAACGTTCCCCGGAGCATGGCGGAAACTTCTTCTGCGTCGGGCTGTTCCATCCAGCCGGCTTCGACATAAAGCTCCGCCGCTTCTGACGGCGGAATGACGGCTGGGACCTGATAGACGATCTCGTCGGGACGAGGCTGTTTCATGGAAACGGGTCACCGCATGCGTTCGACTACGGCCTGCGCGAAGCCGGAGCAGGAAAGCTCGTGCGCGCCGTCCATCAGCCGGGCAAAGTCGTAAGTGACCTGTTTGTCCGCGATGGCGTTTTCGATTCCGCGCGTGACCAGATCGGCCGCCTCGTTCCAGCCGATGAAACGCAGGAGCATTTCGCCCGAGAGCGCCAGCGAGGAGGGGTTGACCTTGTCCATCCCGGCATATTTGGGCGCGGTGCCGTGCGTGGCTTCGAAGACGGCCATGCCGGTCATGTAATTGATATTGGCGCCCGGGGCGATGCCGATCCCGCCGACGCAGGCCGCCAGCGCATCGGAAACGTAATCGCCGTTCAGATTCAGCGTGGCGATCACGTCGTATTCCGCCGGGCGGGTCAGAATCTGCTGCAGGAAAGCGTCGCAGATGCAGTCCTTGATGAGGATTTTCCCTTCCGGCGCTTTGCCGTCGCAGTCCGCCCAGGCGACGACCTGGTCCGCGAATTCGCGTTTGGCCAGCGCGTAGCCCCATTCCTTGAAGCCGCCTTCGGTGAATTTCATGATGTTGCCCTTGTGGACGAGCGTGACGCTCTTGCGGTGATTGTCGATCGCGTATTGGATCGCGGCGCGGATCAGCCGTTCGCTGCCCTCTTTCGAGACCGGTTTGATGCCGATGGCGCTGGTCTCCGGGAAGCGGATTTTGGTCACGTTCATTTCATTCCGCAGGAAGTTGATTACTTTCTGCGCTTCCGGGGTGCCGGAGGCCCATTCGATCCCGGCATAAATATCCTCGGTGTTTTCGCGGAACACCACCATGTCGGTGAGTTCCGGATTCTTTACGGGCGAGGGGACGCCGGAGAAGTGCCGGACGGGACGCAGGCAGACGTAGAGGTCGAGGTTCTGGCGGAGCGCCACGTTGAGCGAGCGGATGCCTTTGCCGACCGGTGTCGTGAGCGGGCCCTTGATGGCGATGCGGTGTTCGCGGATGGCGTCGATCGTTTCCTGCGGCAGCCAGGTCCCTTCGCCGTAAATCTTATTGGCCTTTTCGCCGGCGAAGACTTCCATCCAGGCGATTTTTCGTTTGCCGCCGTAAGCCTTTTCGACCGCGGCATTCCAGATTTTCATAGCGGCGGCGGTGATGTCCGGACCGGTGCCGTCGCCTTCGATGTAAGTGATGATCGGGTGATCGGGAACATTCAGCACGCCCTCGGAGCGCAGAGTGATCTTTTCTCCTGCGGGAATTTTGATTTTTTCGTAAGCCATTTCAATATCTCCAGTGTATATTTTTTGTCGGGGTTCGTTTGCCGATACGGATCATGTCCTCCGGCAGGTTCATAAGCACGGTCCGGTCATTTGTAGATCAGGACCTGCTCATTTTCGCGGCAGAGCTTGTATTTTTCACGGGCTACGCGCTCGACGGCGAGGGAATTGCTTTCCAGATCATGGACTTCCGAGAGCATGGTCTGATATTCCGCCCACAGTTCGCGGTCTTCCTGTTCCAGCCGGGCGACCCGGGTCTGCATATTCCGGTATTTCTGATAGACCGGCAGGATGAGAATGACCGCGGCGGCCAGCACGATGCCGAGAATCACATACAGAGTGGCGGAAAGCATTTTCTGAATTCTATTGCTGCTCATGACAGAAGATTCCTTTCTGACGGCGGTGCGGGAAACCGGAGACCGCCGGAATTTTGCTTTAGACCTGAAGCGTCATCAGGAATTCGGCGTTGGTTTTCATCTTTTTGAGCTTGCCGATCAGCAGTTCCATCGCTTCCACGGCGGGGACTCCGTTCATGGCCTTGCGGAGAGTCCAGACGCGCGGGAGTTCGTCGGGATGCAGCAGCAGTTCCTCTTTGCGGGTGCCGCTGCGCTCGATGTTGATGGCAGGATAGACGCGGCGGTCCACCAGATAGCGGTCCAGATGCAGTTCCATGTTGCCGGTGCCTTTGAATTCTTCGAAGATCACCTCGTCCATGCGGCTGCCGGTGTCGATCAGCGCGGTGGCGATGATGGTCAGACTGCCTTTGCCGTCGATGTTGCGGGCGGCGCCGAAGAACCGTTTGGGCTTGTGCAGCGCGTTGGCATCCACACCGCCGGTGAGAATCTTGCCGCTGTGGGGCTGCAGCGTATTGTAGGCGCGGGCCAGGCGCGTGATGGAATCAAGCAGGATCACGACATCCTTGCCGTATTCGACCATGCGTTTGGCTTTTTCGATCACCATTTCGGCGACCTGAACATGGCGTTCCGGGGGTTCGTCGAAGGTGGAGCTGACGACTTCGGCCTTGACGGACCGCTGCATGTCGGTCACTTCCTCCGGACGTTCGTCGATCAGCAGAATGATCAGTTCGACTTCCGGATTGTTCTTGCTGATGGCGTTGGCTATTTTCTGCATGAGCACGGTCTTGCCGGTGCGCGGCGGGGCCACGATCAGACCGCGCTGCCCCATGCCGATCGGGGTGATGAGATCGACCACGCGGGTGGAGATTTCATCCGGGGAGTTTTCCAGAATCAGCCGCCGGGTCGGGAAATACGGGGTTAGATCGCTGAACGGAATGATGTTGCGTTTGCGTTCCGGCGGCTCGTGATTGATCGTTTCCACCTTGAGCATGGCGAAGAACCGTTCCTTTTCCCGCGGCGCCCGGATCTGTCCGGTGATGAAGTCGCCGGTCTTGACCGAGAAGCGGCGAATCTGCGACGGGCTCAGGTAAATATCCTCCGAAGAGGGCAGATAACTGTAAGCGGGCGAACGCAGGAACCCGAAACCGTCCGGCAGGATTTCCAGGAATCCGCTGCCGTACATGATGCCGTTGCGTTCGGCGTTGACCCGGAGGATTTCGAAGACGAGCTTGGATTTTTCGAGAGCGCCGACGCCTTCGATGCCCATTTCTCGCGCCATGTCGCTGAGTTTTTCCATGGACATTTCCTGAAGTTCGGAAATGTTCACGCTGGGGACGGGCGGCCGGGCTGCTGCGGCTTCCGGATTGTCGGCGGAGACGGCGCCGGAATTGTCGGCTTGGGGCATCGGCTGCTGCGGCCGCGGCAGCTGGGAGTAATTGTTGTTGGAGCTGTATTCCTGATTGTAGTCGTTCTGATAATTGCCGTAAGCGCCGACGCGGCTGTAGTCGTTCTGGTAGTTTCCGTGGTTCTGCCGCTGGGAATTGTTCTGGTTGCCGTTGTGGAAGAAGCGGCGCTGGTCCTGATAATCGTCGTCATACCGGTTGCCGCGCTGCTGGTAACTGCTGTTGCTGCGGCGCTGGTTGTTGTTCTGATTGTTGCGGCGCTGGTTGTTGTTCTGATTGTTGCGGCGCTGATTGTTGTTCTGATTGCCGCTGTTCTGCCGGAACTGCTGATTCTGATTGCGCTTCTGCATGTTGTTCGGCTGGACGGGATTGCTCTGTTCCTGCGGATCATCGTAATCGTCGGTATCCATCGGGACCGGCGCGGGTTCGGTGTAGGTGGCGCTGATCGGTTCCGGCGCGGGGACATACCCGTCGTTGTCGTCTTCCGGCGGACCGAAGGAAACCGCGTTCACCGGTTCGGTCGGCACTACCAGCAGATCGGGCTGGATGTTTTCCGGATTCACGGGAGTATCTTCCGGTGCGGGAGGCATCGGGGGAGCCGGCACGGGCCGGGCGGCATTGTCCGCGGATTCTTCGGATTTGACCGCCGGTTTCTGACGCGGAGGTCTGCCGCGGCGTTTCGGCGCGGGCGCCGGTGCGGTCTGTTCGGCTGCCGGAGCGGGAGCGGGTGTTTCCGGCACCGGATTGTTCACCGGTGCCGCGGACACATTTTCGGCTGCGGGCACGGACGCTGGATTGGTATCATTTTCCTGGTTCATCTGTCTCTCCTGTTTTTATGATTTCAATGATGATAAAAATTCCTGATTTCCGATTCGACCCGGCTGCATTGTTCGCGCAGGGCGTCGAGTGAACCGGCATTGATGATGCCGTAATCGGCCATTTCCAGTTTTTTCTGCGCGGGAAACTGCGCGGCAATGCGTTTTTCCGCATGTTCGCGCGTCCATCCGCGTCCGAGCAGACGTTCCATCTGGATTTCCGGCGGCGACCAGACCGCGATCGTCCGATCCATTTTGAAGTGCCACTGCGATTCGAACAGCAGCGGCGCCTCGATCAGAATGAAATCGGTCTGCGCACCGGCGGCCAGCCGTTCCAGCCGGAACAGGATTTCCGGGTGGAGAATGGAATTGAGCCATTGCCGTTCCTGTTCGTCGGCAAAAATCTTTTCCGCAATGACTTTCCGGTCGGGAAGTCCCTTTTCGTCCCGGACGGAACTGCCCCAGCGGGCCTCCATCAGTTTGACCGCGGGGGAATCGGGTTCCGAATAAATTTCATGACAGATCCGGTCGGCGTCGCAGCACTGCCATCCGGGGAATTGGCTGAAAATCCGTCCGACTTCCGATTTGCCGCAGCCCGGTCCTCCGGTCAGTCCTATTCGTATCAAATTCAAAAAACTTCTCCTGAAAATAGTTCTGCCGTTCTGCGGTCCTGCCGGGAATCCGGGAAAAGGCCGTGCGGCATCGTGTCAACAAGGGGAAAATGCTTTCCGCATCAAAAAATCCCGAAAAAAAGGGAAAATAACTTGATTCGATACTGTAATTTATCACTTTTTGCGCTATATTCAAGTCCTGAAATGAATTTTTTTCAAGGAAAGGAATATTTTTCAGTATGAAGAGGCTCAGCTGCAGTGAAATCGCCGCCGGAAACTGGCTGGCGCTCAAACGCATTTCCTATCAGGACAACCGCGGAGTGGAACGCGTCTGGGAGTCCGTCGAACGGAAAAAGTCCGCCGGCGCGGTCGCCATGATCTGCACTTTGATCCCTTCCGGACGGCTGGTGCTGATCCGGCAGTATCGTCCGCCCGCGGACAATATGGTGATCGAGTTTCCCGCCGGACTGGTCAATCCCGGCGAATCGCCCGAGGAGACCGCCGTGCGCGAACTGCGCGAGGAAACCGGTTATCGCGGCCGGCTGATCCGGCTGATTCCCGACACTTTCAGTTCCCCGGGGCTCAGCTCGGAGATCGTCCGGCTGGCCGTGATGGAAGCCGATGAACTTCGGCAGGGCGAACTGATTACCGAATTCGACGAGACCGAGGATATCGAGACCATTCTGGTCGAACGGGACCATCTCGGGGATTTCCTGCGCGAAGCGGAACGCCGGGGCGATCAGATCGACGGACGTGTCAGCGCGTTCGCCGTCGGTCTGGAAACGGCCTCCCGGACCTGCTGAATCAAAACCGGTCCGGCTCAAGGAGAAATCGACTCATGAACAGCTGGATGTTTTTTCCGGAAAAGGGTGCCGGCGGCGAATCCGGCGGCATCGAACAGCTGTTGTTGTTCCATCTGGGCGGGAAACGGCCGCTTTCGACCGAGGAATGGCACGAATTTCTGCCCGCGTCGCGCGAAGCCCGGCAGGGACGTTCCCTCGGTTTCCTGTGCGGCGGATTGCCGTCGTTTCCCCGTGAGTTTTCCGATCTGCCCTTCCACGTGCTGAAGTCCGACTGGATCATCACGCCGGAATGCTGGCTGGGGACCATGCATATTTCCGTCGTTCCGCCGAGTGTCGTTCAAGGCTGGAGCTTTCATCCGGAAAAGGCCGGCAGCCGGGTATTTTCGGTCATGGGAACTTTTGCCGGCCAGCCGCCGTGTTTCCGGGTCAGCGGCAGTTACAGTTTCTTCCCCGTCCCGTATGTTTTCCCGGACGCTTCGGATTTGTTTCTGTAAGGGGCCGGTCCGGAACGGGGTTTTTGGGAAAACTTGCACTCCGGAGCTTGAAAGTTGCCGCTTCCGTGCTATTTTACCATTTGAAATCAAGGAGAAATCTTTATGCCGTCATATGAAGCTGTCATCGGGCTGGAAGTGCATGTCCAGGCACGCACTCAAAGCAAAATGTTCTGTTCCTGCGCCAACCGGTTCGGCGCCGAACCCAATACGCTGGTCTGTCCCGTCTGCATGGGCTACCCCGGCGTCATGCCCGCCCCGAACCGCGAGGCGATCCGCAAGATCGTCACCGCCGGTCTCATGTGTTCCTGCGACATCCAGCGCAAAAGCAAGTTCGACCGCAAGAGCTATTTCTATCCCGACATGCCCAAGAATTATCAGCTGACGCAATATGATATGCCGTTCTGTCTGCACGGCAAGGTGCATATCTCCGGCACCGGCTTTTCCGGCGAGCCGCTCCCGGACAAGGACATCCGGCTGACCCGCATCCATCTGGAAGAGGACGTGGCCAAGCTGACCCATTTCGGCACGCACAGCGGCGTCGACTTCAACCGCGCCGGCGTCCCCCTGATGGAGATCGTCAGCGAGCCCGACATGCGTTCCCCCGATGAGGCTTACGCCTACCTGACCTCGCTCAAACAGATCATCCAGTATGCCGACATCAGCGACTGCGACATGGAAAAAGGCCAGATGCGCTGCGACGTGAACATCTCGATCCGCGAGCGCGGTTCCGAGAAATTCGGCACCAAGGTCGAACTGAAGAACCTCAACAGCTTCCGCGCCGTCCACCGCGCGATCGCCTACGAGATGAAGCGCCAGATTCTGATCCTCTCCGAAGGCGGCGTGATCGAACAGGAGACCCGCGGCTGGAACGACGACGTCGGCGATTCCTATTCCATGCGCGGCAAGGAAAACGCCCACGACTACCGTTATTTCCCCGAGCCCGACCTGCTGCCGGTGGAATTCACCGACGCGGATATCGAGGAATTCAAGCGGAATCTGCCGGAACTGCCTTCCGCCCGCCGCGAACGTTTCATCGCCCAGTATCAGGTGACTCCTTATGATGCTCAGGTGCTGACGCAGGAAAAGCCGTGCGCCGATTATTTCGAAGCCGCGGCGTCCAAATCGAAAGCCCCGAAACTCGTCGCCAACTGGATCGTCGGCGAACTCATGCGCGAACTTTCCGAATCCGGACATTCGTTTTCCGATTGTCCGCTGCCGCCGGAAAATCTCGCCGAAATGGTCGACCTTATCCAAAGCGGCACCATCAACGGCAAGATCGGCAAGACCGTCTTCCCCGAAATGTTCGCCTCCGGCAAGAAAGCCGCCGACATCATCAAGGAAAAAGGTCTGGTGCAGGTGTCCGACGAGGGCGCGATTCTGAAATTCATCGAGGACGCCATTGCCGCCAATCCGGCGCAGGTCCAGCAGTACCGCGAGGGACGCAAAAACGTTCTGCAGTTCTTTGTGGGACAGGTGATGAAAGCGAGCCGCGGCAAGGCCAATCCGCAGACCGTTCAGAAACTCCTCGCCGAAAAACTCGGCTGAGTTTTACTTTTCCGTCAAACCGCGGAACATTTCGCGCTGTTCGGGCAGGATTCCCCGCATGAACACTTCCGCCGGAGTGCCGCCCAGCAGACGCATGAACACCTGCGCGTTCAATCGCGCGATATAAGTCTTTTCGCCGCGCTCGTAAATCGCGATCTTGCACGGCAGCACCGCCGCTGTTTTGCGCGCGGATTCGTCCTGCAGAATTTCCCCGGCATATTTCCGCGAACAGATTTCGAAGACCGCGATCCGTTCGCCTTTGACCGGAGCGGGCAGTCCGCAGGGGATCGTCCGGACCGTCCAGCCGGGGACCCGCATCACGTGCTGCGGGAATTCCGCGACCGCTTTTTCCCAGGGCAGGGAACATTCGCGTTCCTCGATCAGATTCGCCCGCAGGAACCAGATTCCCGCCGCGAACACCAGCACCGCGCCCCAGAGCAGACCCACACCGCCCCACAGCAGTTTGATTTTCCAGGGGATTTTTTCCATGTCGCCCGATTCCTTTCCGAATGATTTACTCTTTCACGTCCAAAGCCTTGCGCAAGCCTTCCCCGGCGAGATTGAACGCACAGACCGCCAGAAAGATCGCCAGACCGGGCGCGAACATCAAATGCCAGTAGGTCAGCGGATCGGGGAACGCCTGCCGGAGCAGTTCGCCCCAGCTCGCGGTCGGGTCCTGCACGCCGAAGCCGAGGAAGCTCAGCGAACTTTCCGCCAGAATCGCGCCCGCCACCTCGAAGGTGAACGAGACGAAGATCGGTCCGGACACATTCGGCAGCAGATGAAACAGCAGGATTCGCCACAGCGGCGTGCCCATCGCCTCGCAGCTCTGGATATACGCGCTCTGCCGCACCCGCAGCGTTTCGCCGCGCACCAGCCGGCACAGCCCCGTCCAGCCGGTCAGACCGATTACCGCGATCACCAGCAGCAGTGATTGGCGCGAACCGTAATCCAGCAGGATTGACATTAAAATCAGGAGCAGCAGGAAGGTCGGGAAGCAGATGACGATCTCCACCAGCCGCATGACCAGCAGATCGGTCTTGCCGCCTTTGTAGCCGGCCAGCAGTCCGATGAACGTGCCCAGCAGCATGGAAAGTCCCGTGGCGAAAAAGCCCGCCGCCAGCGAGACCCGTGCGCCGTAGACCATCCGCGCGAAAACGTCGCGCCCCGCGTGGTCCGTGCCGAGCCAGTGTTCGCGTGAGGGCGGCGAATACGGGTTTGCCACGGTTTCGAACGGACCGTACCGCATCGGCGCGAAAAGAACGAAGTCCCCGTTGTCTTTCGAACGGATTTCCTCCGCCAGAATCCGCCACTGGGTGTGGTCCGCGCGGGTGCCGAGGGTGAAAAACGGAATCAGCAGCAGGACCGCAGCGAGTGCGGCAAGCAGGAAAAAGAGCTTCTTCCGTTTCCGGCAGAGCAGTTTCAGAATTGCCGCCGCGGGCAGAAACAGCAGCAGAAAGTTGAAGGTCTTGCTGACGAATATTTCCGTGCTGTCCGGTGCCAGGATTTCCCGGAAGGCCGGACTGGACAGCGTTCCATTCAGCCGGACCAGCAGCGGCAGATTGTTCGCCAGCAGCGGCGCGCCGATCGCGATCAGACAGAACAGCACGATGAGGCCGAGTCCCAGCATGGCGCCGAAATTGCCGCGAAAGCGTTTCCACACTTCGCGCGCAAAGGAATATTCCACCGGGACGGAGTCAGACATCGGCGTCACCGTCTTATTCTTCCAGCAGCAGCCGGAGTTCCCGGACCAGCAGCGGGGTGAACCGTTCGGGGTCCTGCCGGAGCAGTTCTTTCAGTTCGTCGAAGGAAAAGAACCGGATTTCGGAAAGTTCCTGTTCCTGAATGTTGAACGGACCGCCGCAGACTGTGGAATAGAGCTGGACGTTTTCCGATTCGATCTCGTTGCGGACCTTGAGCTGAAAGAGTTTCTTCAGGGGAAGATCGGGCCCCAGGCCGAGTTCCTCGCCCATTTCCCGCACCGCGGCCCGGTCGAGGGTTTCGCCGGAATCGACGTGTCCGCCGACCGCCATGTCCCAGCGGCCGGGAAAGATGTCCTTGCTCATCGAACGTTTCTGCAGCAGGAGCGACTTGCCGTCGGGGTGGTACACGGCCACGCGGACGCTCCGGTGGAGCAGTTTCGGATTGCCGTGACATTCCCGGCGCGTTGCGCGTCCGACGATCTTTCCGGTGGCATCGTCGATCAGATCGAAAAATTCGTCACTCATCTTTCTTTTTTCTCCGTTTTTTCGGGGAAGACGCCGGCTTTTCCGGACTTTCCGGCACTTGGGCGATGGTCTTGCAGTCATCGGGCAGAAAGATGACGCTGTTGTTTTCCAGGCGGGCGCGGACGGGTTCGGATTCGCGGAAATAGCCGCGGAGAATCTCTTCGGCCAGCGGGTCTTCCAGATAGCGTTCGATGGCGCGGCGGAGCGGCCGTGCGCCGTATTCGGCCTGGAATCCCTTGTCGATCAGATAGCCGATCACTTCGGGATCGACGCTGAAGGGGTGGCCCTGTTCGCGCATCCGTTCGGCGAGCTTGCGGATTTCGATTCCGACGATTTTTTCGAGGTCGGCGCGTTCGAGTTTGCGGAAGATCACCACTTCATCGACCCGGTTGAGAAATTCGGGCTTGAAATGTTTTTTGGCAATGGCGGTGAGTTTTTCGCGGATGCGTTCGTAGGAACTGTCCGGAGTTTCGCCCGCGGTGAATCCGAGCGTGGTGTTGTGCGTCAGCTGTTCCGCGCCGAGATTGCTGGTCATGATGATGATGCAGTTGCGGAAGTCGATGCGGCGTCCGAGCGTGTCGGTGATGCGGCCCTCGTCCAGAATCTGGAGCAGAATGTGCATGACGTCCGGGTGGGCCTTTTCGATTTCGTCGAACAGCACTACGCTGTAGGGATGCCGGCGGACCCGTTCGGTAAGTTCGCCGCCTTCGCCGTGTCCGACATATCCCGGCGGGGAGCCGATGAGACGGCTGACGTTGAATTTTTCCATGTATTCGGACATGTCGACGCGGATCAGCGAATCGGGGTCGCCGAACATGAATTGAGCCAGTTCCTTGGCGAGCAGGGTCTTGCCGACGCCGGTCGGACCGAGGAAAATGAACGAACCGATCGGCCGGCGCGGGTCCTTCAGGTCGGCGCGGGAACGGCGGAGCGAACGCGAAACGCAGGAAACGGCGTCCTGCTGACCGATCACCGTTTCGCCGAGTTCCTGTTCCATGCGGAGCAGCCGTTGATTTTCGCCTTCCTGAATCTGATGCACCGGCACGCCGCAGAGCCTGGACATGACTTCGGCGATCTCGTCGGCGCCGATCACGCGGCACTGGTCTTCACATTCTTTATGCCATTCGGCCAGACGGGATTCTTTTTCCTGTTTGAGTTCGCGTTCGCGGTTGCGGAGTTTGGCGGCATCCTCGAATTTCTGTTCGGCGATGGCGGCTTCCTTTTCCGCGGCGATGGTCTTGAGTTCGGCTTCCAGCGCGGAAAGGTCGGGCGCTTTGGGCGAATTCATGATTCGGGCGCGCGCGCCGGCTTCGTCCATGACGTCGATCGCCTTGTCCGGCAGATAACGGCCGGAAATGTAGCGCTCGGAAAGTTTGACCGCGGCCAGCAGTGCCGCGTCGGTGTATTTCACCTTGTGATGCTTTTCGTAGGTTTCCCGGAGCCCCTTGAGAATCAGCAGGGCGTCTTCGGGGGAGGGCGGGTCGACGATTACCGACTGGAAGCGGCGTTCGAGCGCGGCGTCTTTTTCGATGCCCTTGCGGTATTCGTCCATAGTGGTGGCGCCGACGCACTGGAGCTCGCCGCGGGAGAGGGCGGGTTTGATGATGTTGGCGGCGTCCATGGCGCCCTCGGCTCCGCCGGCTCCGACGATGGTATGGAGTTCGTCGATGAAGAGAATGACCTTTTTGGAGCGGGTGACTTCGTCGATGACGGCTTTAATCCGTTCCTCGAACTGACCGCGGTATTTGGTTCCGGCGATCATCAGCGGGAGGTCGAGCGAGAAGATTTTTTTGCCCTGCAGGATTTCCGGAACGCTGCCGGCGGCGATTTTTTCGGCCAAACCTTCGATGATGGCGGTTTTGCCGACGCCGGCCTCGCCGATCAGCACCGGATTGTTCTTGGTTCGGCGGCAGAGAATCTGGATCACCCGTTCGATTTCGTTTTTCCGTCCGACCACCGGGTCGAGTTCGCCTTTTTCGGCCAGCGCGGTGAGGTCGCGCCCGAACGCGGTCAGCGCGCCGAATTCGGAGTTCGGATTGTCTTTGACGGGTTTTTCGGGAGAATCCGAACCGTCGTCCGGAATGAAATTGGGGTCGAGCGCGCGGAGCACTTCCTTCCGGAAATGTTCGGAATCGACGTTCATGCCCTGGAGGATGCGGGCGATGCGGCTGGAGGGGTCGCGGAGCAGGGCCAGCAGGAGGTGTTCGGTGCCGATGTAATTGTAATTCATGTCGCGCGCTTCCTCGGCGGCGAAGATGAAGATTCGGGTGAGTTCCTGCGAAAAGGGAGTGGGTCCGGCCTGCTGCGTTTCGCCGCCGGGCGGGAAATTCCGCTCGACTTCCCTCCGGAGATTTTCCAGTTTGACGCCCATGTTTTTCATGACTTCCACGGCAACGCCTTCGCCGAGCGCGGCGATGCCGAGCAGCAGATGTTCCGGGCGGATCGCATCATGGTTCAGGTGCTGGGCTTCCTTCTGGGAGAGAATCAGCACGTGACGGGCGCGCGGGGTAAAGGTTTTCAGCCATTTATTGAAATTGTCAGAGTCCGGCATCGGAGCAGACCTCCTTCTGTTTGGTTGCGTTGACGGTCCGTTTGCAGCAGTGCCTGAAAACAAAAAATCAGGACGTCCGATATTATACTCGAACGTCCTGTGTTTTTAAAGTCCGGAAACCGGAAAAAACCGATTATTTTGCGAAAAGATCGGAGTTGGCTTTGGCGATTTCGTCGACTTTGTCCGGGGTGACCAGGATGAAGCGAGTGTCGAACGCAGCCTGGACGTCACGCGGAGCGGCCTTTTCGGGATCGTAGGCATTCGGGCCGGACTTCATGGCGATGGCGGCGCCGATGATGCCCTTCTTGATCGCGGGCTTCAGATTGTAGATTTCGCCGTTGACCAGGACCACGCGTGCCTTCTTGCCGTCGAAATTCCAGCAGTTCATGCCGGCGAGTTCCTTGGCTTCATAGGGAAGCTGGGAGGTGATCACGAAGATGTTGACGTCTTTGTATTTGTTGAAGATGTCGTTGTAGACTTTCGCGGTCAGCGCGGTTTCCATCGGAACGGGTTCATCGCCGTTGGAGGTCGGCAGATTGAGCGCTTCGGTCGCGGTCACGTTGATTCCGGCGGCTTTCAGACCGTCTTCCAGCGCTTTGATGCTGGCTTTGGAAATCTTGTTTTCTTCCGTCTGGGGTTCGGTGATGATGACCGCGGTCTGGCCGTTCCAGGTCTTGCCGACATATCCGGCCAGAACTTTGGCGCGGGCTTCGGAGAACGCGATCTCGTTGCTCATGATCCGGTCCATTTCACGGTCGCCGCCGAAAATCCCGAATTCATAGAGCATTCCGCCCGCTCCAACGAGGATCACGATCAGGAACAGGAACGCGACTGCCTGAGCATTCGGATTGGTTTTCTGTTTCTTCTGGCAGACAATGATTCCCACCAGACCGGCAACCATCAACGCGATGTAGACAACGAGCATTTTTTCTCTCCTTTTTTAGGTTGTTGTTTGTTCGCGGATTATTCCAACGTTTTTACCAAATATACCATCGACACGGCATTTTTCAAATCCGTTTCTCAAAAAAAACGTATTTTTTGTGAAAAAAGCCAACCGGACCTGACCGTCTGAAACCCGTCTCCGGAATTCCCGGAGAATTTTCCGTCATTTTTTGAGGGTGGCCAAATCGTTTTTGATCGAAGTCAGCGTGTCATTGATTGCAAAAACCACCAGCAGCCATTCCGTGAGGAAACGATACAATACCAAAATGCCGAGTGTCAGAAAGCCTTTGCCGCTTGCTCCGGAGGCAAAACAGATTATGGCAAAAACGATTCCTCCGATGGACACTATAAAATTTACAAAAATCGCCCATATCCGGTAAATCATCCGGCGGAACATCAGAAAATCCCACAACCAGCGAAGACAGTAAAAGAGGATCGCCAGGCCGACATTGCCGCCATAGCGGGCGGTCATTTCAGCGAGACTGGGCGTGCCTTTCGGCGGCGGAGGCGGTGCAGCTCCCTGATTTCCGGTATATGGGTTCTGCGGCGGCACCGGCCGTGACTGCAGCGGGGGAAGCGATCGCGATTGCGGCTGCGAATACTGCGGCGGAGGAGGCGGGGGCGGCTGCGGTTGAGGTGTCGTTCCGGGGTTCAGCTCAATGACTTTGCCGCATTTGGGGCAGTTTGCCTTTTTCCCCGCGTAAATGTCATCGACTTCGATCCGTGTGCCGCAATAGGGGCAGCTCTGTTTGAATGTTCCCATGTCTTTTCTCCTGAAATCTTTTTGATGAATTCCGCGCCGTTTTTTACGAATATACCATCGACACGGCATTTTTCAAATCCGGTTCTTCAATTAAAACGATTTTTTTTGACGACTGTCTTCCGGACCGGGCAGAAAAAAACGGAGAAGCCGGTCCTTTTCAAAGACCGTGCTTCTCCGTCGCAGCTGCGTATATATCGGATCAGAGTTCGACTTTCAGTTTTTCCCGCATGGCAAAGACTTTCGCCAGGGCTTCTTCGGTATCCTTGCCGCGTGCCAGCAGGACGCCCAGACGGCGATGTCCGTTCAGCTCGCCTTTGCCGAAGATGCGCATGGCGGTATCCGGTTCGGCCAGCACCTGGTCCACGTTTTTGAACTTGACCTGACGGGAGACGCCGTCGACCACGATCGCTTTGGAGGCGCCGGGTCCGTGGAACGCGATGTTCGGGATCGGCAGTCCGAGAATCGCCCGCGCATGCAGCGCGAATTCGGAGAGGTCCTGGGTGATCATCGTGACCATGCCGGTATCATGCGGACGGGGACTGACTTCGCTGAAGATGACTTTGTCGCCCTTGACGAACATTTCCACGCCGAAGATGCCGCGTCCGCCGAGCGCGCCGGTGATCTTGCCGGCGATTTCCTGCGCCTTGGCTTTCGCTTCCGGCGTCATGGCCTGCGGCTGCCAGGATTCCTGATAGTCGCCGCCGACCTGATGATGGCCGATCGGTTCCAGATAGGTGGTGCCGCCCGCATGCCGGACGGTCAGCAGGGTGATCTCGTAATCAAAATCGATGAAGCCTTCCACGATGACTTTGCCGGCGCCGGCGCGTCCGCCTTCCTGCGCCATTTTCCAGGAGGCGTCGATGTCGGCTTCCGACTTGACGACGCTCTGGCCGTGGCCGGAGGAACTCATGATCGGTTTGACCACGCAGGGGATGCCGATCTCTTTGATCGCCGCGGTGTATTCTTCATAGGTGGCGGCGAAGCGGTAGGGGGAGGTGGGCAGTTTCAGTTCTTCGGCGGCGAGCCGGCGGATGCCTTCACGGTTCATGGTCAGAAACGCCGCATTGGCGGTCGGGATCACGTGCCAGCCTTCTTTTTCCAGTTTGACCAGTTCCGGCGTGGCGATGGCTTCGACTTCGGGAATGATGAAATCGGGTTTTTCCAGCTCGATCACTCTCCGGAGTTCCTTCGGGTCGAGCATGTTGATGGTGTGCGACCGGTGTGCGACCTGCATTCCGGGCGCGTTGGCATAGCGGTCCACGGCGATGACTTCCACGCCGAAGCGCTGCATTTCGATGATGACTTCCTTGCCGAGTTCGCCTGCGCCCAGAAGGAGCGCCCGGGTCGCCGACGGCGTGAGTGCGGTTCCCAAATCTGCCATTTTCAATCCTTTCGTTTCCGACGGGGGAGACGGCTCCTGCCCGTTTTTTCTGCAGCCGGTACTATAATCCGGTCCGGCGCGGAATGCAAGACTCATGCGAAAATTTTTTCGTTTCCACACTGGTGAAAAAGACCGGAATCGGTTTTTTTTCGGATTCCGACTTGAAAAATGCAAAATGCAAGTTACTAGTATATATTGATGAAGTTTCAAGAAACAAGTAACAAGTTTCAAGAAACAAGTTGCAAGTTTCAAGTTTCAAGAAGCTGGTTTCAAAATTGTATAAGTAAGGACGAACGGGACGGCGGTCATGGCTGGCGTTTTACTCAAAGACATTTGCAAGGTTTACGACAACGGAGTCTGCGCGGTGGATCATCTCACGCTGGACATCCGCGACCGTGAACTGATGGTTCTGGTGGGACCCTCCGGCTGCGGCAAATCCACCACGCTGCGGATGATCGCCGGGCTGGAGGAGATCAGCTCCGGCACGGTGTCGATCGGTCAGCGCATCGTCAACAACGTTCCCCCGAAGGACCGCGATATCGCCATGGTGTTTCAGAATTATGCGCTTTATCCGCATATGACCGTCTACGAAAATATGGCATTCGGTCTGCGGCTGCGCAAATTTTCCAAGGCCGATATCGACAAGCGAGTGCGCAGCGCCGCGGAGATTCTCGGGATTCAGGACCTGCTGGACCGCAAACCGAAAGTGCTTTCCGGCGGACAGCGTCAGCGCGTGGCGGTCGGACGGGCGATCGTCCGGAAGCCGAAAGTTTTTCTCTTCGACGAACCGCTGTCGAATCTGGACGCCAAGATGCGGGTGCAGATGCGCACCGAGATCAGCAAACTCCATACGCGTCTGGAGACAACTATGATCTTCGTTACGCACGATCAGACCGAGGCCATGACCATGGGCGACCGGATCTGCGTGATGAAGGACGGCGTGCTGCAGCAGGTCGATACGCCGCTGAACATTTACGACCGGCCCGCGAATACGTTTGTGGCGGAATTCATCGGGACCCCGCCGATGAATATCTTTCGCGGACAGATTCAGCGGCGGGAAAATCGGCTGGTATTCAAGAATTACAACATGGAAATCCGTCTGCCGGAAGGCTGGAAGGAAGCGGCGCTGCCGTTTGCGGAACGGGAACTGCTGTTCGGAATCCGGCCCGAAGATATCGGTTCGGAAATTTCGCTGGGCGGCACGCAGCAGGTGATCCGGGCGCGGGTGGAGGTGATCGAGCCGATGGGCGCGGAAACGTATCTTTATCTGGATGCGCCGACCGAGAACGGCAACGCCTGCATCGCGCGGGTGGATTCCCATAAACAGATCAAGGTGGGGGAAACGGCGGAACTTCCGCTGCGTTTCGAAAATGCGCATTTATTCGATCCGGGATCAACTCAGATTCTGGTGTGAGACATAAACCAAAAACCATGTCTTCATTCCGCATCAAAATTGAGGAGCGGTAAAGCAAGCATGGCAGAAGAAGGGATTTTTCCGGCGCCGCGGGCGGCCGGAGCAAGGTATGAAAAACGTCACGATCGACGACTGGGACTGGTGTACCGACGATGAATCGCGTCTGGAACCGTGGTTTCGCATTTTCCGGGAAGTGGAGGAAAAATTCACGGTCAAGAGTGATGAAACCACTCACGTGTTCAAGGTGAGCGATGCGGCTCAGCGCAGCTATTTCGTCAAACACATCACGCCGAACAGCATCCGGGAGCATCTGATTGCATTTTTCTCTTCGAAAGCGAAAAACATCTACGAGTCGTCCCGGCTGCTGCGCGAATTGAATCTCCCCTGCGCCGAATATCCCGCCTGGGGACGGAACGGGACGGAATCCATGATTCTTTCCGTGGAGATTCCCGAGACCGAAACCGCCCTGGAATACTGGTTCCGCACGGCGGCGCAGAACAGCGCCAAACGCCGCGAATTCGTTTCCGTGCTGGCCGCGCTGGTCGCCGACTGCGCGGCGGCTTCGGTCACGCTGCCGGACTTTTCGCTGGACAACATTCTGGTGAAAAAGGACGGGTCGGCCATGTTCCTGGTGAATCCGCTCAATGCCGAACGGATCGAGGGCGGACTTTCCCCCGAGGAGCGGCTGCCGTATCTGAATCCCTTTATCGAACTGCGCGGGGAAGTTTCTCAGGAAAATATCAGCATCGCACTCCATGAAGCCGGTTTTTCCGGTAACTCGATGGACGTGTCCGAAATCCTTCGGGAGCAGATCGATACTTTGGAGGAGGAGATCGAAGACGGTTCCTGGCCCGATTACGCGGCCCATGTGCTCGACGGCGAGGGCGGTGCGCTCTACCGGACGGTTCAGAAGGAACACAGTCTGCTGCGGATTCGCAACACCATCTGGCGGATGCCGCTGCCGGAACCGGACGACAGCAATTCCACCGAGGAAAGTCTGCCTGACGAACAGGCGGAAAAGATTTGGGTGGATTCCTTCAAAGCGCAGTTGCTCCGGTATCATTGCGCCCGGATTCCGCTCTCGTGGGAACAGTTCGAAGACGGGCGGAATCTCATTCGTTATGCCACGGTGTATGACGATATTTTCGCCTGCGGCTTCGATCAGTGATTTTTATTTGGATTCCGGCCGATTCCCGGTCGGGATTTCCTTGCGCGGCTGGCGAAATGGCAAACGCAAAGGATTTAGGTTCCTTCGCCGAAAGGCTTGCGGGTTCAAGTCCCGCGCCGCGCACCAGTTTTAGACCGAAAAAGACTTGGGAAGTAACGCCAGGTCCCATCTGAATATTTCTCTTACCCTCCGAGCTATTATTTTTAGTCAGTCTTACCCTCCGAGCTATTATTTTTAGTCAGTCTTACCCTCCGAGCTATAATATTTTTAGTCAGGAAGTTTCCGTATCCGGACGTTCGCTGTCCCCGCTCCGCCGTATTTCCCGGCGGAGAAAAAATCCGCTTTTTTTCGATTGACGCCTTGAAAAAACACTTTCCCGCATGTATAATATACTCGATGTATATAGATCGTGTAAAGTAACCAACTGAAGGGACAGAAAAATGACACGGCGGGTTACCATGCAGAATATCGCCGATGCGGTGCACATGTCGCGGGCCTCGGTTTCCGCCGTGCTCGGCAACAAGCCGCATTGTTTCGTATCGGAAAAGAACCGATCGCAGATCATTCAGACGGCCGTCCGTCTGGGTTACACCCCCAATCTGCTGGCCCGCGGACTGCGGAACGGACGGACCAATATGATCGGACTGCTCTGCACTTCCCTTCAGAGCGAAATCCATCAGCAGGAAACGGTTCTGCTGACCAATCTGCTGCTGGAACACGGTTACAGTTCGAACATCGTCTATTACAAAGGGGAGATGGAAAAACTGCGGACATCGAGCTCGGAACTGCTCGCCCGCGGATGTGACGCGCTGGTGATCTCCCGGGCGCAGCATGGAAATAATAATGAAGAACATGAAATCGTCAATTCGTTCACGGACAAAGCTGTATTCCTTTATGCGGGGAATCCGGTCCGTCCCTCGGACCGCGACATCGTCTATGATTTCCGTGCCGGATTCGTCGAGGCGCTGACATATTTGAAAAAACTCGGCCACCGGCAGGTGAAGATGATCCGCTCCAAGATCAATCCGAAGGACCCCGGCTCGCCTGGCTTTCAGGAGGCATTGCAGCTGCTGGGGATGGAGGCCGACGCTCCATTTTCCGGCATGCAGGATATCCATCAGATCACGCCGGATTTCATGCAACGGTTTTTCCGGGAAAATCCAGCCTGCACGGCGGTGATATGCCGGAACGATCTGATCGCCATGCGCGTGATTCAGTCCTGTGCGAAATTGGGGGTCCGCGTGCCGGAGGATTTTTCCGTGATCGGGTTCGACAATATCACTTCGAGCGAATTTTATGCTCCCGCGCTGACCACGATCCGGCAGCCCGTCGAAACGGCGGCGGAGGAAACGGTCAAACTGCTGCTGAATATGCTTGAGGGCAAGACGTATCCGGTCTGCCGCAGTCTGCCCGCCAGACTGGTCATCCGGGAAAGCACGGCGGTCCGACCGGCAGGCCGAATCAGCATATCGGGTTATGACAAAAAGCAAAAGAGAGGATAAAAGATGAAAAAAGTGTTGAGTTTGCTGATTTTTTCAGCGGTATCGGCGATCATGGCGGCATCCTTCACCGTCAAACCTGAAAATGCCGTGATCGTGGTAAATCCCAAAGCCGGAGGCGTTGCGCGTCTGGCGGCGAAAGAACTGCAATACCACCTTCAGATGATGACCGGAAAAACCGTTCCCATCGCCTCCAAGGCTGCGCCGGGGAAATATATTTTCCTCTTCGAAAAACCTGCCGGAGTCAAACTGAAACCCGAGGAAGCGGTCTGGGAGACCACCGAAAAGATGACCCGTTTTTATGGCGACTCGTCTCCGGTCCCGCCCCGTTCCGAACCGGCGTTCATCTTCCGCGACGCCCGGCGGTCCGGCGATCTGACCGCGGTCTATGATTTTCTGGAACGGCAGCTCAAGTTCCGTTTCCTCGCTCCGGGCGAACTGGGGACGAGTTATGTTCCCGCCGAAAATCTCACCCTCGAAACCGGGCGGAACAGCTGGGACCCCGGCCGGCTGGTCAAGCGGGGGCTCCGTTCCGATGCCGTGAGTGCAAAAAAAGTGAAAAACGATCTTTCGCTGCCGGCCTTTTACCGCGAAATCGCGCCGACCGACATTCCGAAACGGAATCTGGCCACCGCCCGCTGGCTGAAACAGCAGCGCATGGGGTCAAGTGTTCCCTTCAGTTACGGACACGCCTTCACCACCTGGTGGAAGCGTTACGGCAAAACCCATCCCGAATACTTCGCGCTCCACAACGGCAAACGCGCACCGTGGGGCGATCCCTCCCTCATCAAGATGTGTCCTTCCTGCAACGGACTGATCGACCAGATCGTCAGCAACTGGAAAAATGCCAAGGTCCGCGCGCCGATGATCAATGTCTGCGAAAACGACCGGGGGAAATACTGCGAATGCGCCAAGTGCCGCGAACTGGACGCGCCGGTCCGGCCGGGCGAAAAGTGGGACAGCGATCTGACCGACCGTTATCTGTGGATGGCCGACGAAATCATCAGGCGGGCGCGGAAGATCGACCCCAAAGTGAAGGTCGGATTCTACGCTTACAGCGTCTACCGTTTCCCGTCGCGGAAATTCCGGGTGGAACCGGGCATCGTGATCGGTTTCGTGCCCGGCATGCTGAGCTGGCAGAAGACCAACGGGATGTATAAGGAGTGGCGCAAATGCGGTGCGGACGAGATGTTCCAGCGTCCCAACGATCAGCATATCAACACCGGCCTGCCGATGGGGATCGAGGAGATAATGTTCAATCATTTCCAGATCGGATACCGGAACGGCATCATCGGCACCGACTACGACATGCTTCACGGCTTCTGGGCGGCGACCGGGATCGCCGATTATATTCTTGCCCGGGCGCATATCTATCCGGAAAGGAAATTCGAGGAACATCTCGACGAATACTGTTCCGCCTACGGCGACGCCGCGCCCGAAGTCAAGGAATATTATGCCTACTGGCGCAAAGAACTTTTCGACAAACGGCTTTACCCGAATCGTCAGAAAATCAGGGAAAAAGGACGTTACGGCAACTTCCGCCGCGGGCTGATGTGGGATCTTCCGAAGTATTACAGCGAAAAAGATTTCGACCTCACCGATGCGATACTTCAAAAAGGGTTGAAGAAAGAGCTCAACCGCCGGGAAAGAGAGCTGCTGGAACAGCTGCTGCTGTCCAACCGGCATGCCCGGCTCACCTTCCACGCCATGTCGGCCAAAGGGGGAGAGGCAAAATTCGCCGCGGCCAAAGTCCTGCACCAGTTCCGGCGCGATAATTGGGACAAGATCAACATGAACTGGTACCGGCTGTTCCTGATCGAATCGGATTTCGGCGATCTGACGGGTGGCAGACTTGCCGCTGCGCTGGAATCGTTTTCCGAGGGCCGCGCGCTTCCCGTCAAATGGGCCTTCAAACCCGATCCGAACAACGAGGGGGATGAACAGAACTGGAAAAACACCTCCTACGGCAAGGCGGAAAAAAACTGGGCGAAGATCAATATCACCTCCGCCTGGGAAAACCCCAAAAATCACACCGATTCGGCCATGCGCAAATTGATGGCGAATTACGATGGCATCGGCTGGTATGCGCTGCGTCTTGCGATTCCCTCGAAATGGCAGGGGAAAGAGGTTTATCTGCAGTTCGGCGCCGTGGATGAGTCCGCCTGGATCTACCTCAACGGAAAACTCTGCGGCGAAAGGATCTATCAGGGTAACGAAGAGTGGAAAAAGCCGTTTTCGATCCGTATCGACCAGAATATCAACTGGAATCATAAGTATCAGTCGCTGGTGGTCAAGGTGCAGGATGTCAGCGGACAGGGGGGCATCTGGCAGCCGGTCATGCTGGGATGCAATGAAAGCGGCAAGTAAAATGATTAAAGTTGCAAGTTGCAGGTTTCAAGTTTCAAGATATAAAAACGAAAGGAAAGGTAAAATGAAGAAAAAAATGATTTGGGAGTTTACTTTGATCGAACTGCTCGTGGTGATCGCGATCATCGCGATCCTGGCGGCGATGCTGCTGCCGGTGCTGAAACAGGCCCGGAACAACGCCCGCGCCATCAGCTGCGTCAACCTTTTCGGACAGTTTGGCAAATGTACCGTGCAGTATGTCGACGACAATCAGGGTTATCTGATGCCCTACAAGAACTCCGGCATGGGATCCGCCTCAACCGACACCAAGTATGCAATAGGCTGCGACGCGGGAAAGTGGGTTTTGAAATCCTATATGCCGCCGAAAAATTCGGCCGGTATCGGCAGACTGACCCGGAATCAGAAGGTGCGTTCGAACATCGATTGTCCTTCCCGGATTTTCGATACTTCGATCAGCGGCGATACGGAATATATTTTCGGAATCAATTACAATATCGCCGGACAAAACAAACCGCCGAAAGTGAACCGCTGCAGACAGCCTTCCGGAACTGCCATCATGGCAGAATGTCACTCCACTGAGGCACCCCAGTTCGGAGCAAGAAATCGTACGCTTTGGTTCGTTCAGCATCAAAACCGGGCAAGCGTCGCTTATGTCGACGGTCATGCGGGCCTGCTCAGCGGCAACAAAAAACCGAAACTGGAGTCTTACCCGTTCTACAAGGTCGCACCATAATCAAAAACAAGGGAACTTCCATGATCACTTATGCTCTTACGGCGCCGTCTCCTTTCGGGAAATATGTCTCGGAATCCGTTGCGGCGGCGATGCGAAAATCTAAATTCCGCAATTTCGAACTGACCTTCTCCCAGTATATCAAAGACGACGAGCAGTCCCGGACCGCCGCCCGGCTGACCCGTCAGCTGATCGACGAAGGAATTATCCGGCCGGTCAGTGTGCATCTGCCGTTTACCGGCGGCGGACTCAGCTGGGACCCATCGACCCTTGACGAGGGGCTGCGGAAGGAAACTTCGGCGAGGTTCATCAAGATGATTCGGGATTATGCCGATCAGATGGCTCCGATGGCCACGATCCATGCCAGCGGAGAAGGAATCCCCTTGAGTGAACATCCGCAGCGAATCGGCCAGGTCTGCAAAACCATCGAAGAAATGCTCCCCATTGCCGGAGAACTCGGTTTTGTGATCAATGTGGAATTCCTTCCCCGCACGTGTCTGGGCAACTGCGTGGAGGAACTCCGGCAGATCGTTTCGAATTTCGATCCCGATCAGGTCGGAATCTGTCTGGATGTAAACCACATCATGAACCGGTATCGGGATTTGCCGGCCATGATCGACACGCTGGCGCCGCGCATCCGTTCTTTCCATCTCAGCGATTATGACGGCGTGGACGAGACGCACTGGCTGCCGGGGCAGGGCATCCACGACTGGCCGGAACTGATGCGTCATATCCGGGCGATAGACCATGATGTGCTTCTGATTTTGGAAACGACCTGTCAACTGACGCACAATCGTCGGGAAATCGATTCGATTTTTGCCTTGCGCCAGAATGAAAGGGCGTGCTGGTTTCTGGAAAACTGCGATAAACTCATGCCGGAAATCGAAAAATTTCAGATTCCGGGCAATTGAGGTGTTCGAATGTCGCTGAACCAGAAAAAATTTCCCGCCCTGCTGCCAATCAAAGAATACACCGGTTACCGCGAGCCTGACAAATGGGTCTGGTGCGGCTCGGCCGTGGAAGAACCCGGCAAGGGATTCCACCTCTACGCCGCCCGCTGGCGCAAGGATTATCCCATGCTGGAGGGTTACGTCCTGTTTTCCGAAATCGTCCATGCCTTTTCCGAAAATCTGGAGGGTCCTTACTCTTTCGTGGAAAAAGTGCTGCCCTGCTTTCCCGATCCGCACTGGGACAGCCGGATGGCGCACAATCCGACCGTGGTGCGGAGAAACGGCGAATATCTGCTCTATTACATCGGTTCCACCTACGACGAACCGCCGACCCCGCCCGACCTCATTCAGCAGGACCGCTCCATGATGCTGAGAGTCTACGACCGAATCTGCATCGGGCTGGCCAGAAGCAATTCTCCCGCCGGGCCCTGGCAGGTGCTGCCGCGCCCTGTCCTCGAACCGCGGGAAGGCAAGTTCGACTGCAGCATCGTCACCAACCCCGCGCCCTGCGTGCTGCCGGACGGACGAATCTATCTTTACTACCGCACCAATACCCCGACCGGGTCCAGAATCGGTCTGGCCGTGTACGATACGCCGGAGGGGCCGGCGCAACGCTTCGACGAACCGGTCCTGCCGGCCGATTTTCAGATCGAGGACCCCTTCGTCTGGCACAACGGCGAACATTTCGAAATGCTGGCCAAGGACCTGAACGGAAAGAGCACCGGCGAATATCACAGCGGCGCGCATTTCGTTTCCGAAGACGGGATTCACTGGCAGTTCACGGGGAAAGCCTATTCGCGGAGCATCGCAATGGCAGGCGGAAAAGAGATGGTGCTCGGTTCGCTGGAACGTCCGCAGGTGCTGTTCGACTCCGAGGGACGTCCCCGCGCCCTCTTCGCCGCCGTCGCGGACGGTCCGGGCGGATTCAAAAAGGCGTCCAACACCTGGAATCAGGTCTTTCTCCTGCAGGAAGAATAAGGGTGGAGCGCTCCGTTTCCGCCGGGAAGATGCCGCCGGCCGTTTGAAAGTATTCTCCGACTGCAGTATATTACTACCGGTCAATTTCATTACATGAGGAAAAAAATGAAATCTTCGTTGAAAGTTCTGATGGTGGGAAACAGTTTTTCCCTGAGCTGCCGCACTTATCTGCCGGATATCGTCAAATCTTTGCCGGACTGCGAATTGAAACTGGAGATCGCCTATATCGGAGGTTGTTCCTTGAAGCGTCATATCCAGGAGTATGAAACGTCGCAGCAGAATCCCGACCACCGTCCCTACACGGATATTGCGGATCGGCCGGCTTCCCTGCCGGAACTGCTGAAGCGTGACCGGTGGGACATCGTTTCCATTCAGCAGGCCAGTCCCGTCAGCTGGCAGCCGGCGACGTATGAGCCTTGGGCGGAACAACTGATCGGACTCATCCGCGAGACCAATCCCCAGGCGGAGATCATCGTCCAGCAGACCTGGAGCTACAATGCGGGCGACGTCCGAATCAATACGCTGCAGGACGAATGGGGACTCGATCAGACGGGGATGTTCTCCTGTCTGGATGCCGCCTACCGGAAACTGGCGCGTCAATACGGCTTCCGCGTGGTGCCCACGGGGCTGGCGGTCCAGCTGACGAGGAAAGATTCGCCCCGCCAGCTGCCGCGCATGGATGAGGAAATGAAAAAATCTCTGGTCTATCCGGCGGCTTTGCCGGAAACGGAAGATGCCGCGGGCACCTGCCGATACAAAGATTCGGACAACGGAAAAGTCCTGTGCGTCGATACGATTCACCTGAACCGTTACGGCCAGTATCTGCAGGGATGCGTCTGGGCGGGATTCCTCTTCGGCATCTCTCCGGAAGCCATCACCTTCGACCCGGCGGAACTGACGGACAAGGCCCGGCTGGCGAAATACCGCGCCGCCGCTGCACAGGCTCTCCGCGAATACCGGAGCTGATCGAACATATTTGATCCGGCAAGCCGGGCGGAAACGGATGTGATCTCCCGGGTTCCCGCTCCCGGCATGGCGTTGAAAAGTTTCGGAAAAGGTCAAGTTTTTCGATTGAAATTTCCTTCGCAGGAAGTATATTTAACTATATTTTTCTGTTGAACACTTTCCCTTTTACCGGGGACTGTGCTGAAAAAACCGTGAGAGGTGTTTTATGCTGAAAAAAATAACCATTTCCGGATTTAAATCAATTAAATCGTTAAACAGCTTTGAATTGAATCCGGTCAATATTCTGATTGGAGCAAACGGTGCAGGAAAAAGTAATTTTATAGATTTTTTCCGAATGCTGCGTGCTATGCTGGAATTCTCCATCGCGGAGCTGAAAGACAATCCGTCTCTTTCTGCTTTCATCGAAGAAAAAGGCGGAATGACCAATCTGCTGTTCAACGGTCCAAAGACGCAAACGATTTCAACTGAATTGTTGTTTAACGAAGGACTGAATGGATATCGGTTCGACCTCAATATCACTGCGGCTGCGGGATTCATGATCAATAATGAATCATGTTTCTATAAAGACGCACCGAATGGGCAGGAATGGAAGATTCTGGGGGGAGGATACACTCGTCCCCGCCTGCTGGATGAACATGAATCAAGACGCGGCAGTCCCAAGAACCGGTATAACTACATTTATAACACGATAAAAGCCTGGCAGATATATCATTTCCATGATACCAGCCGACTGTCCGGCGTTAGAATGCCTTGCGACATTTCCGATAACCGGTATTTCCGGTTCGATGCCTCCAATCTGGCCGCATTCCTGTATTCATTGAAAGAAGGCGATTACGGTGCACAGACATCCCGGCGCCGCTCGAACGGTAATGCCGCTCAATGCAGATTGATTCCAAACCCCGCCGCCAAAGAGTCATACGAGCAAATTGTTGAAGCCGTTAAAGTGATCGCTCCCTATTTCGAGGACTTTGTTTTAGTTCCGCCCAAAGAAGGGAAGGATAATCTTATAAAGCTGCAGTGGAAGCAAAAAGGTTCGGATATCAATATGCAGGCATATCATCTATCCGATGGCACACTTCGGTTTATTTGTCTGGCCACAGCATTGCTCCAGCCTGATCCGCCGGCATTATTATTGATCGATGAGCCCGAACTCGGATTGCATCCCGAAGCCTTGAATGTCCTCGCCGAGTTGATCGATTTGTCAAAAGTCCATACCCAGATCATTGCATCGACACAGTCGCCGACATTTGCCGACCTGTTCCGTCCCGAGGATATTGTCACGGTAAAACGTGAAGACGGTGCAACTGTTTTTGAGCGGTTGGATGAAAGTGCGTTATCCGGCTGGCTTGATAATTTTACCATCGGTCAGTTATGGCGGAAGAATGTGATCAAGGGGGGCATCGTAAATGAGTAATATCACTTTTATTTGCGAGGGCCCCTCCGAAAAAAACTTGGTGGATCATGTCCTGATCCCCTACTGGACAGGTAAAGGACTTTCCATTTCCGCCTCCGTCATTGTTCTCGGGGAAGAAAATCCCCGCTGCAAAGGCTCCGGAGGTGATGTCACATTCGATCGGCTGAAAATCGATTTGTCCTCGGCTATGGAAGCAGACTGGCAGAATTCCTTTTTCACTACGATTTTTGATTTTTATGAGCTCCATGGTGACTGGCCCGGACGAAATTTGATTTCGCCGGGTATGTCTTCTCTGGAAAAGGTCAAAACGCTCGAAAATGAGACCGGGAAACTCTTGACCGCACAATTTGCCGATTTGCCGGTGAAGGACAGATTCATTCCTTTTTTCATGCTCCATGAATATGAGAGCCTTTTATTCACCAGTCCGGCGGCCATTACCGAGGTGACCAAAGCCAGAAAGAGCACTGCCGATCTTCAGAAAATCCTGCTGGACTTCCGATCCGGACCCGAAGAAATCAATACGGATTTGTCCCCGTCTCGAAGATTGTCTCTGGCAAAGGCAAATTACGCAAAAACCCTTCATGCCCATCGTATCATGCTCAAAATCGGAATTGATGCCGTAAGAGCCGCTTGCCCGCATTTCAATGATTGGATGGCAAAATTGGAATCTCTCCATTCGTGATTTCGAACTACACACGTTTCCGTCTGTTGAAGATCAGGATTCTGTTTCCTATCTTTTCTGTCTTGTACTGCAGATTTGTCATATCCGGCGTATGCTTCCCATCGCCCTCCCGATTGCCGTAGTTTTCCGGAAAAATGCGTTTTTTTCCGAAACGCCCTTGACAAAACCGAAAAGTGTGATATTTTACTCAAAATGAATGATACAACGTTGGACCTGATTATGAGTGTCACGCTGAAAGATATTGCACAACGGGCCGGGGTGGACCCGACCGTAGTCTCGGCTGTCCTGCGCGGCAGCGGCAGGGTCCGCTGTTCCCAGAAGACGAAAGAGAAAATTCTGGCTCTGGTTGAGGAGATGGGGTATTGCCGCAACTCCGTTGCCAGCGCCTTGCGGAGTGGTAAGACCCATTTGATCGGAGTCGCCATGCCGTCGCCGTATCTTCCCTTCTATGCGACCATGATGACATTGATCCAGACCCATCTTTATGAAGCCGGATATACGGCCGTTTTCGGATTGTGGGACGGGGGATATCTTATGAAGGAAATCTTCGCTTCTCTGTTCGCCTTGAAGGTCGATGGCATCATCACGTGGGTATTGCCGGATCATCCCGAAAAACTGGATATCCCGGCAGTCCATTACGGCCACAGGAGACAATCAGATGCAGTGGATACGGTACTGACCGATGTTGAGGATACTGTGAACCAGACCATGAAATTGCTGGAGAAACGGCATTTCCGGAAAGTCGGTGTTGTGGCCAATCTCAAGGACCTCCGCGTCGCCCTGATGCAGGAGCAATGCGCACGATCCGGAATCAAGATCCGCCCGGAATGGATGTTTCAATGCCTTGACGCCGATGCTGACACTGTGGAACGAACTTCGGAAGTCTTTTCGAATTTGAAGGAAAAACCGGAACTGCTGGTCTTCACTGACGACAAGGTCTGTGCCGATCTGGCCTGTGCGCTGAAGCGGCATGGTGTGCTTCCTGAATTGCTTTGTTTCAGGAACAGTTATCTGCTGCCGCTCATCGGAAAAAAGATGGCGGCCTTCGACATGCATGAAGAAATCATTGCCGCCGCGCTGGTGGAACTGCTGCTTTCCAGATTGGATGATCCCTCCATTCCGGCACGGTGCCGGAAGATCGAGGCCGAATTGATAAATATTTCATAAACAACGCAACAGTTGCTATGGTAAAAGAAAGCGAGGATGAATCGTAAAAGAAGTGGCTGACTCTCAAAAGATGTGATACTGTAAAAAAGGCGACGACGTGAAGGGTTCACGGCTCGCAGACAGTTAAAA